>ERZ808266.767-NODE-767-length-10357-cov-2.623277_pt1 | contig 10357 bp, 9 predicted proteins | sample MGYA00521278_ERZ808266 | MGnify/ENA primary metagenome ERZ808266 (study PRJEB31516, sample SAMN03275591) | gut metagenome | biome: mammalia-associated habitat; material: feces | host: Papio cynocephalus | place: Kenya | collected 2012-08-02 ... | reverse complement strand
CCTGTGTCGCTTTCAGCATTTTGCACATCTAAGCGCTGTTTTCAGATACACCCTAGCAAGAGCCGTCGCTGCATCTTGTGTCCAACTGCGTTAAGCCGATAAGCACATATCTTTATCTTATTGCGTTGGATTTTCCAACGTAGAATAACCCAACGTTGGAAAATCCAATTTTGGAAAAAACGAACTGCCGTATTCAACCATCCTCCCATTCATCCCATGCCTCGTCCTCATCGTCATAATCGCCGGGGTTATCTTCATAAAGGTCTTCCGGGTTATCATATTCATCGCGCAGACCGGTCGAGCCGGAACCGACGGAGGAATCGGATTTTGACATACTGCCGGAGTTGAATGTCGTCGGAATATCCGGTTTCACGATCGTCACCAGAAGCTCGTTGCCGCTCCAATAGCCGCTGGCTTTCTGCGTATCGATCACCTTTCCATCCTGACAAACTGCCGTAAATCCGGCGTGCGATTGCCTGTAAACCAGGTGCATGTCTTCTGCTCAATCGTCCGGGTTTTTGTATATATTTTCCCCTTTTCAGCAATATAATCCACTTTCAAGCACTTTCGGAGGATTGTGTTTATGCTACCAGACTTTTGGCAAGAGTGGCTGCGCTTGCCGCATCCTCCGAATAGCCGTCTGCGCCGATTTCATCTGCAAACTGCTGAGTAATCGGCGCGCCTCCAACCATAACCTTTACACGATCCCTGAAATCGGATGCGTTGATCGCCGCAACGGTTTCTTTTAATGCCGGCATTGTTGTTGTAAGCAGCGCAGAAAGCGCAATGATTTTTACATCCGGGTTTTCTCTGTAGCAGGCAATGATTTTATCAATGGGAACGTCTACGCCAAGATCGATCATCTCAAAGCCTGCGCTCTCGATCATCATTGCGACCAGATTTTTGCCGATATCGTGCAGATCGCCATATACCGTCGCAATAATTACTTTGCCCATAGCTCCGGTGGAACCGGATGCAAGATGCGGCTTCAAAACCTCAACGCCCTTTTTCATTGCACGTGCGGCAACCAGCATTTCCGGGACAAAAATCTCTCCATTTTTGAATTTTTCTCCCACAACAGCCATGGCATCGATCATACCTACATTTAAAATCTCCACTGCGTCGCAGCCTTCATCCAGGGCAGCCTGAACGGCTGCTCCTACTAATTTTGCTTTTCCTTTTTCAACCAATTCTGCTACTTCCTGTAATTTTGACATTTTTAATACCTCCCGCTGATTTGTGATGAGTAATGTATCTATGAACGGCTTCCGCAAACTTTTTCATAAACAGGTTTTCTATTTCTTCACCGGACCGATCATGCCCTCTCTGTATGCTCCGATATACTCCATACAATAATCGTCAAGACCCAGTAGCGCTTCTGTTGCATATACCAGGCCAAGCATGTCTCTGTTGGTCGGATCCATGATGGCGCTGTCCAGACCGGCGTTCATAGCCAGGACTACAAATCCGTAATTGATCAGCTTGCGCACCGGCAGATTGAAAGAAATGTTGCTGACTGCCGCGGTAATGTGGATAGACGGATACTGCGCGCGCACAGAGCTGATCACCTCCACGTTCATGGCGATACCGTCCTCCGACGTACATAGCATCTCTACCAGGGGATCAATGTGAATACGGCTGGGAGAAATCCCATACTCCTTCGCCTTTGCCATGATCTTATCAAATACCTTGAGACGATCTGCTGCGCTCTTGGGAATACCGGTATCATCACTCAGCAGTGCGATCACTTCCCACCCCTCGTTGCCCGGCTGCGCCATCAGTGGAAAAATCTTGTCGATCTTGTCGCCCTCTCCGGAAATAGAATTGAAAATACCCGGTCTGCTGCAATATTTGTAGGCTTTTGTCAGGACATCCGCGCTGGGACTGTCCACGGAAATCGGAAGATCGGTTACTTCCTCAATACATCCGATCATCCATTTCAGCGTCTCCACCTCCCCTTCTTCCGGAACAGATGCGCAGCAATCAATATAACTTGCTCCGGAATTTGCCTGGGCAATGGCTCTTGCCTTAATTTCTTCCGCGTCGCGGCTGGCAATGGCTTGCGCCACCGACGGAATCGATCCGTTGATTTTTTCACCAATGATAATCATTTGTTGTCCCTCCTTTAGAACCACTCACGAAGGCCTTTGTCCGGTCTGGCAGGCCGATATGCCTTACATCGCTTTGATTTTTTCAAATTCATTTATATCCAGCCCGGATTTTGCCAGAACACTGCACACCCTGCGATCTGTCTCCGCATCAAGGGCAGGCGGATTCGTCTCATACTTTTTCAGCAGGCGCGCCAGTTCCTTATCAATACTCTCCTTGAAATATTCAGGCTTTTTGCCCGTTCTGGAGCCAACCTTCGGCGCATACAGATCTCCGAAATTGTCCATCGTAGACTCTGCTGTGATAAAGCTTCCTGTGTGGCCGATTTCCTTGATCTCTTCCAGATTCAGTGTCTCTTCATTCACCTCAAACGGTGTGAACGCGGCTTTCACCTGGCGGATGATTTCAAAATCTACAATCATCTTTTCAAACGATGTCGCATTGACGCTGTCCATAACGCCGCCGGCCTCCATCACCATGTTGATGCCGTGACGCCATGCTGAATAAAACGTCAGCATGGATTCATATCCGGCCTGGCAGTTAATCAGCGGAGCATCCGTCTGACATCCGCCGCCTCTGGACGGCATACCATAGAATTTTCCCATATTGGCCGCGAAGCCCTGCATGAGTGTTCCTTCCGGCGCTGCACAGGCGAAGGTGATGCCGCCGCGCATATCCGCTGCCGTGGACTGAATGCCGAATACGACAGGCGTCCCCGGACGAATCATCTGTGCCAGCGCAATCCCTGCAAGATCCTCCGCCGTGCCGCTCGCCAGCGTACCGGCCATGGAAATGGATCCCGTCGCGCCAAGCATAGTAGCCGGACAAACAATCGCAGGCTGGCCGTATTCCGCAAGCAGCATCAGGCAGTCGAGCATCCGGCCGTCAAGGGTCAGCGGAGAGACGGTGTTGATAAGCGCGATCATCCGCGGATTCTCTATCATGGCCTGTTTGCCGCCGAAGACCTCGCAGCCTGCCTCCAGAATCAGTTCCATCTCTTCTTTCATCCCTGTCGGCAGCATGATCGCTTTGTCCGAATGGGTAAGCGCCGCATAAAACATTTCTACAGCCGCCGTCTTTTCCTCAACGTCCTGCGGTTGGATCAGTATACCACCGTTGATAGAATAGACATCCTCTGCATGTACCATTTTGATACACTGAATATAATCGGCGAGCGTACCGTAACGGCGATTCCCCTCCCAATCGTCAATAAACGCACAGCCGTAGGTGGGAGCAGGATTCACGTGGTTTCCACCCACAACAATATCATATTTTGGATTTCTGGCGTGAATAGTGAAGGACTCCGGAGCCATCCGAACCCAGTGCATGACCTGCTCTTCTGTGAAAAATGCAGTATTCCCCTCGACCCGGATCCCGTTTTCTTTCAATATCCCAATTGCCTTTTCATTATGGAAATCAATGCCGACCTCACGCAAGATCTCCATTGCCGCATCATGGATCATCTGTTCTCTTGACATAAAGAACCTCCCTGTTCATTCATATTCTCATATTGCATAGCGGTCCGGCGCTCAGCGATTCCGCACGCCCAGCTTCAGCACGTCTCTTAAATACCGTACGCTTCGTCTGCATGCCTCCATCTCGCGCTCCCTTGCCTCTTCGATCGGCTCGTTCAACGAACGGAACGCAATCTCGTTTTCAAAGATAATCTTATCCATCGGGGATTTTTCCCGAATCTGGGCAACCATCTTCGGGCAGTCCATAGAGCCCTCGCCGTGCGCTGCGCCCACATCATGTACCCCCAGCGGATCGACAATAATAATATCATCGCTGAAGTGGCAGCAATACGCATGCGGCAGCATCTTTTCCATGACATCATACGGATTTTCAATCACCTGCAGCGGATTCATGGTGTCCACACAGGTACCGATCAGCGGATGATTCAGCCTGTTGACAATCCACAGGATCTCATCCGCAAACGTATCTGTATGATTTTCAATCGCAATCTGCATTCCGTATTGCTCGATCAGCGGCTTTGCTTTTTCGAACGCATCAAACCGATCCGCCATCTGGCGCATGACATCGGGATGCATACAGGAACCATAGAGCTCCCGGGGGCGCCGGATATCCAGACTGAATTTCACCAGTTCGGCGCCGAGGAAATGCCCTATTTTCAGCGCCTCTTCCACTGTGCAGTTCACTCTGGAATCACTTCCCGCCTGGAAAGATGAATTGAACTCCAAAAATAAGCCATGCTCTTTTGCGGCCTGTCCGACCTTTTTCAGATTTTCTTCTGAGAAAGGATCCTGTGTTTCTGTAGTAAGAAGATCGACCTTTGTGATCTGTAAACCATCCAGCTGCCACTCTTCCGCCAGATCCATCAGCTTGTACAGAGAAAGAGTCTGTTCAAAGTAGTAATCCTTTCCGAATCCCCAGCTTTCACCCAGTCCGAAAAAGTGCAGCGTATAGGTGTGCATCCCCAATCGGAGCGGTCTGTTTTTGTCTGTCATGTTCCTCCTCCTTTTTAGATTAATTTTAGAATTTTTTCATAATCGCACAGCGATCCCCGACCAGATTTAAAAAGAGTCTGATAGCCGGATTGGTATTGTTCGGATTTGTCACACAGACATAGCAGTCCGTCTGTTCCGAACAGATTTCGATACTGTGGTAATACGGGTTATTGAGCAGATAGGGGTCGTGCGGATTGGATATTGTCAGCCCGTTGTCAGACAGCACCTTAAAATATGCGATTTCTGAGGAAGGCACTTCCTCCTGCTTCACCCCCTCCAGATTGAAGACATTTTGAAAGATAGAATCAATCTGGTATCCGTTGGGGGCGGTCAGATAAAAGGTTTCTCCGTTCAGGTCGTTGTATTCCAGCGCCTCTTTTCCTGCGAGACGGTGTTTCTTTGACATAACGATCAGTGTTTTTTCTTTTTCCATCCGCTTCACCTGAAATCCTGCCTCGACCCAGTGTGGGAACTCAACGCCGATTGCAATATCGACGCTTTCATTTTCCAGACCCCTGTGCAATTCTGTCGTCGTCATTTTATGGAAATGAATCTGCAGCCCGGACCAGCTTTCACGCAGCTCCTCTATGATTGGGAAAAACATGTACTCCGAATAATAGCCGACCTGAAACGCAACCGAAAGGCACCCATTCTTCCCTTCTGCAATAACTTTTGCCGTATCTAAGGTCGTATTGATTTTTGCAATCGCTTCTTTCACACCTTCATACAGTGTCTCTCCGGGTTCTGTCAAACGAAGCGGTTTGCTTTTTCGGTTGAAGAGAGGGTAGCCAAGCTCTCTCTCCAGCATAAGTATCTGCCTGCTCACGGTAGGCTGGGAGATATACAGCCGCTGTGATGCGGTAGTAATATTTCTGGTCTCAGCGACGACAATAAAAAACATAAGCTGTTGTAATGTCATAGTGTGCTCCTTTCTGCTGCCCTTTTGCTCCAGAGCTTTTTCTTAAATCAGGGCATTATCATTATAGCACAAAAGACAATTACTGTTTTCCCAGTTCCTTGCAGTGTTCCACAGAGACCCGAACAAATTCTTGAAAGATTGCATCGAAACCCATAGCTTCTATTTTTTCCAGGGCAGTAACCGTTGCGCCGCCCGGAAGGCGGAGCGCTTTCTCCAGCTCCTCCAGGCTCATGTCGGAGGAAAGAATCATCTCCGCGCTTCCTTTCATTGTTTCCGCAAACAGGCGAATTGCCGTATCCGGATTCAGTCCGAGCTTCTCTGCTTCTTTCACCATCAGATTGGAAATATGATAGAAAAAGCCCGGCGCAGAGCCATTAAACGGAAGAATTTCTGCCATCATTCCATCCGGGATCTCTTCAACTAGCCCGCAGCGTCTGAGAATTTCGCATACCTGATATACATCATCATCCGTACAGGAAGCGGAACGCGATACTGCAAAGGCTCCCTCTCCCACACGCGAGCTCATATTCGGCATACAGACCACAACCTTACAGCCTTTTCCCAGATGCGCCTCATACCACGGCTGTTCTATTCCGGTCACAACGGTAAGCAAAATCTGCTCCGGACGGATATTGTGGGCAAGCTCGTCTATAATCCGTCCGATAACCTTCGGTGTCACACCGAGAACCAGCATTTCCGACTGCCCGATCAGTTCCTTCATATTATCAAAGGTCTTATATCCTCTGGCTGCATAATCCTCGCGAACGGCTTCGCTGATATCAAAAATGCCGATCTGCGCAGGATCGTAGTCCCTGCTTTTTTCTGCACCTCTGTGCATAGCCTGAATAATGTTTCCGGCCGCAATAAATCCATAACGTAGCATATTGTTTATCTCCTCCTACTGATTTATAATATCGTCCTGACATATCTGCCGGTAATCTCTGCGCACTGCTGCATATGCACTGCAGACGGAACCTCTGCCTGTGTAAGCTGATACAAAATGCCGAGTTTGCGGTACGTATCCGTTCCAAGACGGTGGTACGGAAGCAGCTGCAGGTGATCCACACCGGGCAAATCGGCAAGAAATTGTCCCAACGCAGTCAACTCACTTTCCGAGTCATTGATCCCGGGAATCAATGGCCTGCGGATCACAAGGCGGAAGTTCTGCGGCATGCGCCCCGCCTTGTGAATATTGTGAAGAATCCCGCTGTTATCGACTCCCGTGTATTGCCTGTGTCTTAGTGGATCCATCAGCTTCAGATCTACAAAGGCAGTGTCGGTATACTCCAAAATCGGCTTTATCGTCTGCCAGGTTCCGAAAAAAGACGTCTCAATGGCCGTATTGATGCCCTCCCAGCAGGCCCGCCGCAGCAAATTGTATGTAAATTCCGGCTGAAACAGGATCTCTCCGCCGGATACGGTCATGCCGCCGCCCGAATGAAAATAAAACAGGCTGTCCTTCCGGACTTCTGTCATAACCTCCTCAACGGTAGCGATACGGCCATATGTAATATTTCCGTCCTTTGTCATCTGCACCTGTTTTTGATGACTCTCCGGCGTCGAGCACCACAGACACCGGAGCGGACAGCCCTTGAGGAACACGACGGTCCGCAAACCGTCTCCGTCAAAGATCGAGCTTTTTTCCAGCCGCAGCACTGTCCCTTTCAGATTCATGCCCTCATATGTTTCCATCATAGACACGGCTGTTTCCCACTCAGCCCCAGCATTCAATTTCCGTACGCTGGATGATATCGTCCTGAATGTCCTTTCCAAGCTCCACGAAAAATGCTGTGTATCCTGCAACACGTACCAAAAGATCTCTGTAGTTTTCCGGGTGCTTCTGTGCGTCAATAAGAATTGCCGGATCAATGATATTGTATTGCGTATGGTAAATGCCTAACGTACACTGCGTTTTCAAAAGCGCCATCATACTGTTCAGTCCCCGTTCTCCCTCCAGAAGCTTCGGGTCTATCTTCAGGTTCATCTGTGTCCCCTGGGTAAAACGGGCGTGCGGCAGATTGCTGATGGATTTAAGCAGTGCGGTCGCTCCGTTTACGTCTGTACCGCCGGTCGCACCAATACCGTCTGCAAGCGGCGTCCACGCCTTTCGTCCGGAGGGAAGCGCTCCGACACTCTGTCCAATCGGAACATTTCCGGATACCGGAAGCATTCCCGCAGTCAGTTTTCCGAACGCAGAGTCATAGCCTTCAATCTGGTCGACCAGATAATTATAGATTTCACCTACGCAGAAATCCGCCTTCGGATCGTCGTTGCCGTATTTTGGCGCTTCCATACACAGCCGATGAACCTCTTCATAGCCCTCAAAGTTCGCGTCCAGCGCTTTGCACAGCGTATCCATCGTCACCTTTTTTTCATCGTATACCAGATACTTAACATCTGCGACAGAATTGATGATGTCTGCCTGCCCGATAATATTAATTCCGTTTCCAACGTTGAACTCCGCGCCGCCGTTCGCATAATCCTTTCCGGTTTTCATGCAGTTGGGATACGTCAGCGAAAGCGCAGGTACCGGACGAAACTGTTCGCTGAGATAATCCAGATAAGAATTCATGGTGGCCATCGTGTGCACGAAGTATTCGATCTGCTTTCTGACTGCTGCCATAAAATCGTCAAAGGTCTCGAAGGCTCTCGGATCTCCGGTCTGAATGGAAACCTGCTTTCCTGTCTTGCGGCTTCTTCCATTGTTCATGACCATGTCCACAACACCGCCCATGCTGATCTCTCCGATATCCGTGTAGGATTTCATCCTGCCCTCCAGATTCGTTTCCACGCAGCCGCAGGGCGTCCAGTCCCATGCTTGGGAAAGGGGAACTCCTTTGTTCAGAAGCATCTTCACGCCGGCATCGTCATGATAAACAGCCGGCATGGTTCTTCCCATCCGGATACACTCCGCCGCTTTTCGCAGGAAAGAATCAGGATTTTTGGAAATGCTGTAGCGCACTGTCATATTCGGCTCTTTCAAAGCCGTATCCTCTGTAGCCTGAATGATCATATAGGACAGCTCGTTGACTGCGTCGTTTCCATATTGATCAATACCGCCTGCACATACCTGAACGGTCATATTATAGCCTGCTGAAAAAGCGGCGCTCTCACCGTCCTGGAAAAGTCCCATCTCCGCGATTTTGATCCAGAAGCAGTCCAGCAGCTCCTGGGTTTTCTCCGGAGTCAGCGTTCCGTCGGCGATATCTTTTCTGTAGTAATCAATCAGATACTGATCCATCCGCCCCAGATTATAGGAGGAAGCATTCTGCTCCATAAAGATGCAGTATTCATAGGTCAGCATACTCTGCAGCGCTTCGTAGAAATTACGCGGCGGATATTCCGGAACGCGGCGGTTTACTTCCGCAATTTTAAGCAGCTCCGCTTTGCGGCCGGCGTCCTGTTCTTCCTCCGCCATCCTTTCCGCCAGATCTGCATGGCGGTTCGCAAGGGAGATAATCCCCTCCGCAGAAATGATCATGGAACGGTAAAAGATCATTTTCTTTAAGGCATCTTCACCGGCCGCGTCATCCAGCGCTTTCAGTTTTTCTTCGGCTTCCTTTTTGATGCCCGCGATCCCCTTGGACAGCAGGGTTCTCCAGCCGGGTGTGTTTTCTCCGTAACCACGGACGAATTTTTTATCAACGTACAGCATTCCGCCGTCGCGCATGGATCTGACATCCTCCGGAATCATGGTGTTCCAGCGGTCTAACATGCACTTGCCTCTCCAGTAAGGCGCGATCTCTTCCAAAAAGAGCTTTTTGTTTTCCTCTGACAGGTAAAACGGGTCATACTTTCTGGTGCTGATCGTGTCGAGTTCTTTTTCAATCACAGCGCACGCAGAGTCCGGATTCAAAATTCCTGCACGCGGTTTGAACGCAACGCCGCCCACCAGCAGCTCATGCTCCTGTATGAAGATCGGTTTATTTTCATACACCTTTTTCATTCCGCTGGCTTTTTGAATCTGCCAGGGCTGGCCTTCCGTCTCCTTGAAGCCCTGTGTCACGTAATACGCATCCAACATATCCATTTCCACACGATGGGAGAAATAGTTTTTTCTGAGCGCATCAATTCTCTTCATATAATCTCGTTTCATATCCAATCGCTCCTGACTTTATCTATTTCTTTCATCTGAAAGTCCTCCCGTACCGGTTCTTCCTCTCAGATGTTTCGGCGAGGTTTCCGGAGCCATGATCTGGCACGTGATTCCGCCGACGATCAAAACTGCCATGCAGACAGTCAGTGCGCCGTAGGAGCCTGTTTGTTCCACCAGAATCGGAAGAAGAAATGTGCCGAGCGCCGCTCCGACACGGCTAAATGCAATAACGATCCCGACGCCTGTTCCTCTGACCCGGTCGTCAAACAGCTCCGGCGGATACGGCCAGTCAATCACAACCGCTACAGACATCGTCATCGCAAACGCGGCAAACGCAACAATCGTAAGAATAAGCGGCATATTCTGACCAAGAATCATGACTGCCAGCGCTGCTGCGGAAATATAGAAGGGGGAAATCAGGAACGCTCTTCTTGAAATCCTGTTGCACAGCCAGCATCCGACGAACGCACCCGCCAGGCAGAAAACATCGTAAAGGATATTGGAAGCGTTTGCGCTGCCCATGTTCAGTTCTGATGCCAGAATCGGGAGAAAGATGCTAATTCCATAATAAGGAAACACCTGACACGCATAAAATACACCGCCCACAATCGTGTTGTTCCGGTATTTCGGTCCGAACAGCTCTGCCATCGAGACCTTTTCCGCCTCTTCGGTTTTTTCAAAAAATACATGATATTCGCCGCCGATTTTCTTTGCAGTCAGTTCATCCGCTTCCCTGATCTGTCCTGCGGAGGCCAGCCAGCAAGG
>ERZ808266.765-NODE-765-length-10374-cov-3.395775_pt1 | contig 10374 bp, 5 predicted proteins | sample MGYA00521278_ERZ808266 | MGnify/ENA primary metagenome ERZ808266 (study PRJEB31516, sample SAMN03275591) | gut metagenome | biome: mammalia-associated habitat; material: feces | host: Papio cynocephalus | place: Kenya | collected 2012-08-02 ... | reverse complement strand
TTGGACGCCCAAGAAAGAAAATGCGTTTGGACCAGCTGGCAGGCTTCTGCCAGAAAAACTCTGGCCCTCTGGGCCACGGCCAGGCAGTATTAACCCCTCCGCCCCTTCGGGGCACCTCCCCTTTCAGTGGAGGCAAGGGCCGCGGCCAGGAAGTCGCCCAAACCCTACTTCGCCTGCGAAGCTTCCCCTCGGAGGCGGATGATCTCGTCTCGGAGCACCGCGGCGTACTCGTATTCCATCATCCTTGCAGCCTCGCGCATATTCTTTTCGAGCTTGTCGATCTGGCGCTGGAGCTCCAGCTTTGTCATCTTCACGCCGCTTTTGCCGGTGCGTTCTGGCGTGGGCGTGGCGGAAATTTCGATGAGGTCGCGGACGGATTTGACGATCGTTTTCGGCACGATGCCGTGCTGTTTGTTGTAATCGTCCTGGATCTGGCGGCGGCGGGCCGTCTCGTCCATCGCGGCGCGCATGGCGGGGGTGATCTTGTCGGCGTAGAGAAGCACGCGTCCTTCGGCGTTTCGTGCGGCTCTTCCGATGGTCTGAATGAGGCTCGTCTCCGAGCGCAGGAAGCCCTCCTTGTCCGCGTCCAGGATCGCGATGAGCGACACTTCTGGAAGGTCTAAGCCTTCTCTTAACAGGTTGATGCCGATGAGCACGTCGAACTTTGCCATACGCAGGTCGCGGATGATCTCCATGCGCTCCATCGCGCCGATGTCCGAGTGCATATAGCGCACGCGGATGCCGTTTTCGGTGAGGTATTTCGTTAAGTCTTCGGCCATTTTCTTGGTCAGCGTCGTGACAAGCGTCCGCTCGCCCTTCGCCGTTGTGGCGTTAATTTCGCCGATCAGATCGTCGATCTGGCCTTCGATGGGCCGGACGAAGACCTCGGGATCGAGAAGTCCTGTGGGCCGGATGAGCTGCTCGGCGATATTGGCGGCGTGCTCGCGCTCATAGTCGCCGGGTGTTGCAGAGACGAAGATGGCCTGATGGATCTTCTTCTCAAACTCGTCGAATTTCAAGGGGCGGTTATCATACGCCGACGGCAGCCGGAAACCGTAGTCGACCAGCGACTGCTTGCGCGAATGATCGCCGTTATACATGGCCCGGACCTGCGGCAGCGTGACGTGGCTCTCGTCGACGAAGAGAAGAAAATCGTCCGGGAAGTAGTCAATGAGCGTCGTCGGCGGGGTGCCGGGAGCACGGCCTGCAATGACGCGGGAGTAATTTTCGATCCCTGTGCAGAAGCCGATCTCCGACAGCATCTCGAGGTCATACTGCGTCCGCTGCCGGATGCGCTGCGCCTCGAGAAGCTTGTTGTGGTCTTCAAAGAACTTGACCTGCTGCCACATCTCTTCTTCAATGTCGTGCATCGCGCGCGCCATTTTTTCCTTGGACGCGACATAGTGCGACGCCGGATAGATGGCCACGTGCTGCACCACGCGCTCAGGCACGCCCGTGACGGCGTTGATCTCGGAAATGCGGTCAATTTCGTCCCCGAAAAACTCCACGCGGATGGCTCTGCCCGCCCAGTAGGCGGGGTAAATTTCCAGCGTATCGCCCCGGACGCGGAAGGTGTTTCGCGTGAAGTTCATGTCGTTTCGCTCGTAGCGGATATCCGTTAAGCGGCGCATGAGCTCTGCCATTTCGCGCGTCTGGCCGGTGCGCAGGCTGATGACCATGTTCTTATAGTCGATGGGGTCGCCCAGACCGTAGATGCACGAGACGGAAGAAACGACGATCACGTCCCGCCGTTCTGCCAGAGAAGACGTTGCCGAATGGCGCAGGCGCTCAATTTCGTCGTTGATGGCCGAGTCCTTTTCAATGTACGTGTCCGTGTGCGCGATATACGCCTCGGGCTGGTAATAGTCGTAGTAGGAGATGAAATACTCGACGGCGTTTTCCGGAAAAAACTCGCGGAACTCCGAGCAAAGCTGCGCGGCCAGCGTCTTGTTGTGCGCCAGCACCAGCGTGGGGCGGTTGAGCTTTTCAATGACCGAGGCCATGGTAAAGGTCTTGCCCGAGCCCGTGACGCCGAGCAGGACCTGATCGTCCAGCCCCATCTGTACGCCCTTGACGAGCGAGTCGATGGCTTTCGGCTGATCGCCCATCGGTTGATAGTCGGAAACAAGCTTAAAGTCCATAGGGGCCTCCCAGATAGCCGTCGTCCGCCAGCGAAACGAAATCGTCGTCGGCGACAATGATATGATCTGCCAGCACGATGCCCACGCCGTGCAGCGCCGCTTGCAATGCGCGGGTGGTGTCGATGTCCTCCTGACTGGGAAGGGCGTAGCCGCTCGGGTGGTTGTGCGCGATGACGACGCTGGCCGCGTTCTGGTTGAGCGCGGTCTGAACGATCTTGCGCACGCTGATGGAGGCGGCGGTAATGCTCCCGCGGTGCACCGGCACGCAGCAAAGCGCCTTGCACTTCGCGTCCAGACACAGAAGATACACGACCTCGTTCTGTTCGCCGTGGAAATACGGCACGAGATACTGCCCGCAGCGCGTCGTGGTGTCGAGCACGTTTGCCGGGCCGCTTCTGTCAATGAAGTGCCGCCGCTCAAGCTGCGGAACGAGGGAAATAAGCTGCGCGGCGGCCTGTCCCATGCCCTCGACCTGCACAAGCTCGTCTGCCGGGGCCTCTAGAACGCCGGAAAGAGAGCCGAAGCGCTCCAAAAGCCGGTGAGCCAGCGGGTTCGTGTCCGCGCGGGGAATGGCGTAGTAGAGCAAAACCTCCAGCACCTGCACGTCGGACAGCGAGTCCATGCCGCTGGTCTGAAGCTGGCGGCGCATCCGCTGGCGGTGGCCTTCGTGAACGGACATGGCGCGTTCCTCCTTTTACTTCAAGAGCTTTTTGAGATACTGGCCGGTGTAGCTTTCCTTGCAGGCGGCGACGTCTTCCGGCGTACCCTGACACACGATCGTGCCGCCGCCCGAGCCGCCCTCGGGGCCGAGGTCTAAAATATAGTCGGCGGTCTTGATGACGTCCAGGTTATGCTCGATGACGAGGACCGTGTTTCCGGCATCGACCAGACGCTGCAAAACGTCGATGAGCCGGTGCACGTCCGCCATATGAAGCCCCGTCGTGGGCTCGTCGAGAATATAGATCGTCCTGCCGGTCGCGCGGCGGGAGAGCTCGGTTGCAAGCTTCACGCGCTGCGCCTCGCCGCCGGAGAGCGTGGTGGAGCTCTGGCCGAGCTTCACATAGCCGAGGCCGACGTCGACGAGCGTCTGCACCTTCTGGCGGATCTTCGGCAGATTTTCAAAGAACGAGAGCGCTTCCTCGGCGGTCATGTCAAGGACTTCTGAAATGTTTTTGCCCTTGTAGCGCACCTCGAGCGTTTCGCGGTTGTAGCGGCTTCCGTGGCAGACCTCGCAGGGAACGTAGACATCTGCCAAAAAGTGCATTTCGATCTTGACCAGACCGTCGCCGCAGCACGCCTCGCACCGGCCGCCCTTGGTGTTGAAGGAAAACCTGCCCGGGCCGTAGCCGCGCGTTCTCGCGTCCTGCGTGGAGGCGAAAAGATCGCGGATATCGCCGAAGAGGCCCGTATACGTCGCGGGGTTCGAGCGGGGGCTTCTGCCGATGGGGCTCTGGTCGATGCCGACGACCTTGTCGAGGTGCTCGAGCCCTTCGATGCGGTCAAATTTTCCCGGCCTTGTGCGGGCGCGGTTCAGGCTCGCGGCGAGCTTTTTGTAGAGAATTTCGTTAATTAAGCTCGATTTTCCGGAACCGGAGACGCCGGTCACGCAGATGAACGTGCCGAGCGGGAAGGAAACGTCGAGGTTTTGCAGATTGTTTTCCGCCGCGCCGAAAATTTTGAGTTCCTTTCCGTTTCCCTTGCGTCTTTGCGTGGGGATGGGAATTTTTTTCGCGCCCGAGAGATACTGGCCCGTGATGGATCTCGGCTCTGCGATGATATCGGAGACCGAGCCTGCCGCGACAATTTCGCCGCCGTGGATGCCCGCGCCGGGGCCGACGTCGACGATGAAATCTGCCGCGCGCATGGTGTCCTCGTCGTGCTCCACGACCAGAACGGAGTTTCCAAGATCGCGCAGACGGCGAAGGGTATCGAGCAGCTTGTCGTTATCGCGCTGGTGCAGGCCGATGGACGGCTCGTCGAGGATATACAAAACGCCCATGAGGCTCGAGCCGATTTGTGTTGCCAGCCTTATTCTCTGGCTCTCGCCGCCGGAAAGCGTCCCCGCCGCGCGCGAAAGCGTCAGATACGAAAGCCCGACGGCCTGCAAAAACCGCAGCCGCGAGCGAATTTCCCGCAAAATCTGCGACGCGATGACCGCCATCGAGCCTGTGAGCTCCAGGTGCTCCATAAAATCGAGCGCCCGGTCGACCGGCAGGCGGCAGAAATCCATGATGTTCAGCCCGCCGACCGTGACGGCCAGGCTGATATCCGAAAGCCGGTTTCCGTGACACTTCGGGCACGGCCGCTCGGACATACACTCCTCCAATTCTTTTCGCATCGCGTCGGACTGCGTTTCTGTTAAGCGCCGCGTGACGTTATTGAGAACGCCCTCGAAGGGCCGCTCGAGCGTGCCGCGTCCGTTGGCGCGTTCGTAGTAGATGGTGAGGTTCTCTTTTCCGGTGCCGTATAACACGGCGTGCAGCGCGTCTTTGGGGAGCTCGCGCATGGGCGTTGTGAGCGAAAAATGATATTTTTTCGCCAGAGCCTCAAAGTACATCCGCGCGATGGAGTCGTCCTTGACGTTATTAAAGCCGCTGGCCTGAATGGCGCCGTCGAGGATCGACTTGTCCCAGTCGGGAATGACGAGGTCGGCATCTGCCACCAGCTGCGTGCCGAGACCCGAGCAGACCGGGCACGCGCCGTAGGGATTGTTGAATGAGAACATCCGCGGCGATAATTCCGGCAGGCTGACGCCGCAGTCCTCGCAGGCGTAATTCTGCGAGAAAATGGTGTCCTGATCGCTTGCGACCTCGTTGAGAATGACAAGGCCGCCGGATAAAGACAGCGCCGTCTCCACAGAGTCGGTCAGCCGCCGCGTTAAGTCGGGCTTCATGACAAGCCGGTCGACGACGACGTCAATGTGGTGCTTTTTGTTTTTGTCGAGCGAAATTTCCTCGGAGAGGTCATAGACGCTGCCGTCAATGCGCGCGCGGACGAAGCCGCCCTTTCTTGCGTCTTCGAGCACCTTCGTGTGCTCGCCCTTTTTTCCGCGCACGACGGGAGAGAGGATCTGAAAACGCGTTTTTTCCGGCAGCTGCATGATCTTGTCGACGATCTGGTCGACCGACTGGCGCTGGATCTCCTTTCCGCACTTCGGGCAGTGCGGCACGCCGCAGCGGGCCCATAAAAGGCGCAGATAGTCGTAAATTTCCGTCACCGTGCCGACCGTCGAGCGGGGGTTTTTGCTCGTCGTTTTCTGGTCGATGGAGATGGCCGGAGACAGGCCGTCGATGGCGTCGACGTCGGGCTTGTCCATCTGGCCGAGGAACATTCTGGCGTAGGAAGACAGCGACTCCACATAGCGCCGCTGGCCCTCGGCGTAGATGGTGTCGAAGGCAAGGCTCGATTTTCCGGAGCCGGAGAGCCCCGTGAGCACGACGAGCTTGTCGCGCGGAATGTCGACCGAAATGTTTTTGAGGTTATTGACGCGGGCGCCTCGCACCCGAATGGTATCGAGCATGGTATGATCTCCTGAAAGCCGCGTTTTCAGATGTACCCTAAGTGCGCGGCGATGTATTTGTAGTAGCATATTATATCATAGACACGGAAGCGATACAAGCACTATTTTCAAACAAAAGTTCACTGCAAAACCAGCTTGCGCTTGTAAGAATCGAGCGGGCGTGCTATACTGATAGAAAGTATTTTGCCGGAAGGAGTGGGAAGCTGTGCGGAATCTGCCGAAGCTGCTGTTTCAGCGCGTGGTCGCGGTGTCGCTGGGCATTGTGCTGCAAATCCTGTTTGCCATCGCGGGCATGAACTGGCTGCGCGAATACTGGCACTGGGTGCAGCCTGCCATCACGCTTATTACGTGGGTCGCGGTCCTGACGATCATGACGGGCCGCAGTAACCCCTCTTATAAAATGGCGTGGGTGGTTCTGATCCTGGCCTTCCCGGTTGCGGGCATTACGATCTACCTGCTTTTCGGCGGCAACCGCATATCAAACCGCGAAAACCGCCGCATGGCGCGCGTCGAGGTCATGGTCGCGCAGCATCTGCGGCAGGACAGGCGCACGATGGACGCGCTCGAGAAGACCGATATCCCGGCGTGGAACCATGCGCGGTATCTGCACGCAAGCTCCCGCTATCCGGTCTACGACACCTCCGACGCCATCTATTTTCCAAGCGGCGAGACGTGCTTTGCGCGGATGCTCGAAGAGCTGGAAAAAGCCGAGCACTATATTTTTCTCGAATTTTTCATCATCAACGACGGAAAAATGTGGGGCGCGATCCTGGACATTCTCCGGCGCAAGGCGGCGCAGGGCGTCGATGTGCGCGTGATGTACGACGATTTCGGCTGCATCACGTATCTTCCCATGCACTACTGCAAAAAGCTGCGCGACATGGGCATTCAGGCGCACGTGTTCAATCCCTTCATTCCGGTTTTGTCCGGGCGGCTCAATAACCGCGACCACCGCAAGCTCATGATCATCGACGGCAAGGCCGGTTTTACGGGCGGGGTGAATCTTTCCGACGAGTATATCAACGAAAAAGAGCGCTTCGGCCAATGGAAGGACTGCGGCATTCTGGTGCGCGGCAGCGCGGTGTGGTCGATGGTGATGATGTTTTTGAGCATCTGGGACTATGTCGCGGGTCTCGAAGAAGACGTCGAGGCTTTCCGGCCCGATTACGGCGAGCAGCCGCTTGGAAAGGGCTATATCCAGCCCTTTGCCGACAGCCCGCTCGACCACGAAGATGTCGGCGCGACGATCTTCCAGAGCCTCATCCAGTCGGCCAGCCGGCGGCTCTGGATCATGACGCCGTATCTGATCCTGGACGACAAGATGGTCACGGCTTTGTGCGTGGCCGCGAAGACCGGCGTCGACGTGCGCATCATCACGCCGGGCATCCCCGACAAGTGGTACGTCCACGCCGTGACGCGGGCCAATTACGAGGTTTTGACGGAAGCGGGCGTGCGCATTTTTGAGTTCAAGCCCGGCTTCATCCACTCGAAGGTCTGTTTGTCAGACGATCATTACGCCGTCGTCGGCACGGTCAATATGGACTTCCGCAGTCTGTATCTGCACTTTGAAGACGCGGTCTACCTCTATGACAGCCCGGCGGTAAAGCAGGTGGCGGATGATTTTGAGAAGACCTTCCCCGTCTGCCGCGAGATGACGTATGCCCGGTGCCGCCACGTGCATTTCTACCAGAGAGTCGTCCGGACGCTGCTTCAGGTCTTCTCGCCGCTGCTTTAAGAAAGGAATTATCAGGATCATATGAGCCCATTTTTATTATTGGCTGCGCTGGTGCCTGCCGTGTTTCTGATGGTGCAGGTGTACCGGCTCGACCGGATCGAAAAAGAGCCGCCGGGGCTTCTGGTGCGGCTGGTGCTGTTCGGCGCGCTGTCGGGACTTATCGCCGGCGCGGTCGAAGGGGCGCTGACGAGGCTTCTGGCGCTTGTGCTGGACGAACGCTCGACGGTGTATCTCGTGATCGAAAATTTCTGCATCGTCGCGCTCGTGGAGGAAAGCTGCAAGCGCTGGCCGGTGATGAAGCTTGCGTGGAAGAGTCCCGCCTTTGACTACCGCTTTGACGCCGTGGTGTATTGCGTGTTCTCCGCGCTCGGGTTTGCGGCGCTCGAGAATATTTTATACGTTGCGGAGTTCGGCCTGTCCGTCGCCGTGTCGCGGGCGCTTCTGTCCGTGCCGGGGCACTGCTTTTTTGCCGTGTATATGGGCATCTATCTCGGAGAGGCGAAAACGGCCGAACGCGCGATGCAGCGGTATTTCATCGAGCTTCCCGAGCAAACGCCGCAGCAGTATCTGCGGGCAAGTCTGCTTGTCCCCGCGCTGCTGCACGGCTTCTGGGATTACAGCCTTTCCGTGGGCGGCGGGCTGATGATCGTTCTTTTTTACCTGTTCGTCCTCGCGTTTTTCGTCGACGCCTACCGCAAGCTGCGCTTTGCCGCAGGTTCTGACGAGCGGCTGTGACGATCCGTTCCCATCCTTCAGAATTTTGGCGTGATCGATAAAAAAGATAACGGACCTGCGGGAATTTTTGGTGAAGTTCTTGCAGAAAACTAAAAATAATTGTATAATGCAAATAGATTTTAAGGCAGCGCCGCCCGATCCGGCGAAGCGCGAAGACGCAATTGCGCGGTGCTGCCTTGGGGCGTCTGCCGCTTTTGCGTCGGGCGCCTGATCCAAAAGCTCGGAATTACGGTGGCTTGATGCCGAGAACAGTTCGCCTGTGACGTGAGGACCGAAATTCAGAACAGGGGAGTTTTTGCAATGGCAGTCTTTTTTGTCAACGGCAAAGAAGTCGAAGTAACGAAAAACCAGAAGCTGCTGCGCTATCTGCGCGACGAGCTGCGCCTGACGTCTGTGAAGGACGGCTGCTCGGAGGGCGCGTGCGGCGCGTGTACGGTGCTCATCGACGGCCAGACCGTCAGAGCCTGCACGCCGATGACCGACCGGCTGGAGGGAAAGTATATCCTCACCGTCGAGGGCTTGACGGAAGCGGAGAAGAAGCTCTACACCTATGCCTACGGCGAGGCCGGAGCGGTGCAGTGCGGCTTCTGCATCCCGGGCATGGTTTTGTGCACGAAGGCGCTTCTCGACCGGAACGTAAACCCCACGGACGCCGAGATCCGCTACGCGCTGCGCAACAACTACTGCCGCTGCACGGGCTACGTGAAGATCATCGCGGCCGTGCGTCTGGCGGCGAAGCTTTTAAGAGAGGGCGGGCATATCCCCGCGCCGTCGGAAAACGACTGGAAGGTCGGCTCGAGCGTGCACCGGCTGGACGTCGAGGAAAAGGTCCTCGGCTACGGCAAATACCCCGACGACTGCTATGTGCCGTACATGACCTACGGCTCGGCTGTCCGGGCCAAATACGCAAGAGCGAGAGTCAAGTCCATCGACGCGTCGAAGGCGCTGGCGCTTCCTGGCGTGTGCGCGGTCCTGACGGCGGACGATATCCCGGGGTCTAATTTGGTTGGCCACATCAAGCACGACCAGTATACGCTCGTGCCGGTGGGCGGCCTGACGCATTACCTGGGCGACGCGATCGCGCTTGTCGTGGCAAATGACCCCGAGACGCTTGAAAAGGCGAAAAAGCTCGTGAACGTTGAGTACGAGGTCCTGCCCGCAGTCCACAGCCCGTTTGAGGCGATGAAGGATGACGCGCCCCACGTCTTTGACGAGGAGGGCACGAATTTGCAGGCCATCCGGCACGTCAGCCGCGGCGATGCAGACGGCGCGATCGCAAGATCCAAATACGTCGTCTCCCGCCACTTTGAAACGCCGTGGACCGAGCACGCGTTTTTGGAGCCCGAGTGCGCGGTGGCGTATATCGACAAAGATGGCGACGTGATGCTGCTTACGACCGACCAGTCGTCGCACACGACGCTGCATGAATGCTCGCTTCTTCTGGGAACGAAGAAGATCAAGGTCGAAAACCAGCTCGTCGGCGGCGGCTTCGGCGGAAAAGAGGATATGTCGGTGCAGCACCACGCGGCGCTCATCACCTATGTGACGCACCTTCCGGTGAAGGTCAAGCTCTCTCGCGCGGAGTCTCTGCTCGTACACCCGAAGCGCCATCCGTTCTGGATGGACTTTACACTCGGCTGCGACGAAAACGGCATCATTCAGGGCGTGAAGGCGGACGTCGTGTCCGACACGGGCGCGTTTGCCTCGCTCGGCGGCCCCGTTCTGGAGCGGGCCTGCACCCATGCGGCGGGGCCGTATGCGTATGAAAACTTTGAAATTCGGGGCAGAGCGTACTATACCAACAATCCCCCGGCCGGTGCGTTCCGCGGCTTCGGCGTGACGCAGACGTGCTTCGCGATCGAAAGCCTGCTCAACGAAATGGCCGAGAGAATCGGCATCAGCCCCTGGGAGATCCGCTACCGCAACGCCATCCGCCCGGGAGGCGTCCTTCCGAACGGCCAGATCGTGGGAAAGGAAACCGGCCTTGTCGAAACGCTCGAGGCTGTGAAGCCCGCCTATGATGAAGCGGTCAAGGCCGGAAAGCCGGTGGGGCTTGCCTGCGCGATGAAAAACGCGGGCGTCGGCGTGGGCCTTCCCGATTATGGCAGGTGTAAGCTCATCGTCGAAGAAGACGAGAAGCTGCACATTTACGCGGGCGCTTCCTGTATCGGACAGGGCCTCGGCACCGTTCTGGTGCAGATGTGCGTGACGGCAACGCCGCTTTCCAGAGACCAGATCGTCTG
>ERZ808266.764-NODE-764-length-10388-cov-9.361850_pt1 | contig 10388 bp, 6 predicted proteins | sample MGYA00521278_ERZ808266 | MGnify/ENA primary metagenome ERZ808266 (study PRJEB31516, sample SAMN03275591) | gut metagenome | biome: mammalia-associated habitat; material: feces | host: Papio cynocephalus | place: Kenya | collected 2012-08-02 ... | reverse complement strand
ACCGACTGGAGAAATCAGCCCGCTTACCAAGCCCATACGCACCCAAAACAGCCAGCCACTGGAGAAATTCACCCGCATATCGCTAATTCACACGACCAAAACAGCCAGTCAGTGGAGAAGAACATCCTCTCAATCACCATTCACGCGCCCAAATTATCCAGTCACTGGAGAAAAAGCCCAATAAACCACCATCCACGCAGCCAAAAACCCAAGCGGTGGCAGAAAACACCCGCTCACCAGTCATTCCCACAACCAAAGCACCCAACAGCTGGAGAAAAACATCCACTCGCCAACCACCCACACACCCAAAACATCCAGCCGGTGGAGAAATCCACCCGCCCACCAAGTCCCCACACGACCAAAACACCCATCGGGTGGAGAAAAACACTTGCCTATCAAGCCCCGACACGACCAAACATCCAGCCGGTGGGAGAAACTGGGCGGTATCGCATCGGGAGAACCATTGAGGGAACTGCATTCGCGCAAAAGGAGCATCCAGTTGAAGTCAAGCAAAAGGAGCATCCAGCCATGAGGTATCTGCTGGCACCGGACTCGTTCAAGGAAGCCGCATCCGCGCAGACCGTGGCGGAGGCGATGCGCAAAGGCGTGATGGCAGGCGACCCGAATGCGGAATGCCGCCTCATGCCGCTTTCGGACGGCGGAGAAGGACTGGCATCCGCGCTGGTCCAGGCGGCCGGCGGCACCATGCGCTCCGTCAGGACGACCGACGCGCTGGGCCGTCCGATCACCGCGCAGTATGGGTTCCTAGGCAGCATCGGACGCCGTTCCGATATTTCAAACCGCACCAAGGACTCCGATGCCACCGTTTCCGATAGAGCCAAGGCATCATCCAACGGCGATTCCCCTGACATCGGTTCCCCTGACGGCGATTCCCAAAATGGCGATTTCCCCGACTGCGGGAATTCCTTCGAGTCCGGCAGACCCGACAACCACAGCATTTCGGCCGGCTCCCCCACCGTTCGCACGGCGGTGATCGAACTGGCTTCGGCCAGCGGTCTCGAAGCCATCGCCCCCGCCGACCGCGATCCGATGGCCGCATCCACCTATGGCACCGGCATGCTGATCCGCGACGCAATCAATGCCGGCGCGGGCCGCATCGTGCTTGGATTGGGCGGCAGCGCCACCACCGACGGCGGTACCGGATTGGCCCGCGCGCTCGGCTACCGTTTTCTCGACGAGTACGGCCGAGAACTACCGTTTGGCGGCGGCGCGAACATCAATATGGCGGCCATCGATGATTCCAACGTGTCCGATGAGGTACGCGCGACTCCAATCATATTGGCCTGCGATGTCACCAATCCATTGACGGGGCCGCAAGGCGCCGCGTATGTGTTCTCTCCACAGAAGGGAGCGGATCCGCAACAGGTCGAACTACTCGATCAGGGGCTTGCGAAATTCGCTGACGCAATCGCGGATTATCGCCGCCGAGCCATAAACATCAACCACAGCCATGAAACCAGTTCGGCCGCGGAAACACTACGTGGCACCAGCCACCGCATCACCATCGATATCCGGAATGTTCCCGGAGCCGGCGCGGCTGGTGGTGCCGGCGGCGGGCTGCTTGGCCTGTTCAACGCGCGCATCGAACCGGGAATCGATCTTGTCTTGAATCTGCTGCATGCGCGTGAGGCGTGCGCATGGGCGGATGCGGTCATCACCGGAGAAGGATCCATCGACGCGCAGACGTCATACGGCAAAGTACCGAGCGGCATCGCAAGACTGGCGAAATCGCAAGGCAAGCCCGCCATCGCCATCGGCGGCAAGGTGGCACACGACCCTCAGACCATCGCCGCATTGCGCGAAGCCGGCATCATCGCGACATTCGGCGTCACGCCCGGCCCGGCCAGCCTGCCGGAACTACTCGCCGGCACGGAACGCAATGTGGAATCCACCTGCGCCGCCATCGCCGGCCTGCTGAGAATGACCCAAAATGGTTGACCATCAGGCGGTTCCACGCCACGCAGAGCACATAGTTCCACACGAAGCCCGTATTATGCCGTTCCCACCAGAATCCATGCATGATGAAACGGGTTCCAAGCTTCTCGGAGCACACGCTACACCGCGCGCTTCGAGAAACGGAACATGAGCAGGGCGAGCACCTCGCCGGTCACGGCCATGCCGAGAAATACCCACATGCTCTTGCCAAATCCCTGGATATAAGCCGCCTGCTGGCTCAGTCCGCCACGCATTCCAGCACTGGAGAACTCCGCAATCAACGTGGACGCGACGGCGGTGCCGACCGCGCCGGCAAGCTGCTGCACGGTGTTCATCACCGCGGAACCGTCGGCGTTCATCGATGCCGGAAGCTGGTTCAGCGCATGCGTCTGGTCGGGAACCAGCACGAATCCGGACGAAGCCATGAACAGCGCGTAGGCAATGGCGACCGACCATTCATGCGAGCCGCCGAGCATCATCGCAATATCCATTACGGCCACGCCGACAAAACCGCAGGCGATGAACTTCGGCGGGAAATGCGCTTTCAACGCACTGCCGATTAGCGGAGCGGAAATCGCGCCGATGACGGCGCCGGGCAGCAGAATCAGCGCGGCAATCATACTGGTATGCCCCATGCCGCGCTGCAGCAGAATCGGCAACAGGAAGTTGACCGCGAGCACGCCACCGGACGACATCAGCAAAATCAGCATGCCCAGCGAGAAACCAGGGTATCCAAACGTACGGATCTCGACCAACGGATGCTCCATGCGCAATTGCAGCGCGGCGAACACGGCCAGCACAAGCACCGCACCGATGAGCACCGTCCAGAACCGCCAGTCGCCGTTCCATTGCGCGAAGAAGCTCGCCGCGACGATGAGGCCGGCCAGTCCAAGTGCGATCAGCAGCAGCGACGGCAACGACAGATATCCCTTTTCGCCATGGCGGATGTCGGGCACGGTGATGGCGCCAAGCACGAATGAAATCAGCAGGAACGGCATCATCGCGTAGAAGATCCAGTGCCAGTTGAGGAATTCCATGACGAGGCCGCCGAACACTGGGCCGATGGCCGGAGCCGCGCAGGTGACGAGGCTGACGAGGCCGAGCATCATGCCACGCTTATGGAACGGCGCCTTGTCGAGGATGATGTTGGTCAGCAGGGGTAGCGAAACGCCGGTGCCGAGCGCCATGATGAGTCGCGCGGCAAGCAACATCGGGAAGTTCAGCCCAAGCGCACCCACCAGCGTTCCCGCGGAGAACAGCACGACCGCGGTGACGAACAGCGCCTTCGTCGGAAACGTGCGCACCATGAACGGCGAAGTCGGAATCGCCACGGAAAGCAGCAGCAGGTATCCGGTGGTCAACCATTGCACCACGTCGGCGGAGATCGAGAATTCCGCCATCAGCGTCGAATACGCGATGTTCAGCGACGTTTCCGACAGAATGCCGAGGAAGGTGAGCAGCGAAAGCGCCACCACCACTACAGTGAGCCTGCCTTCGCTCATGGCGCCGCTCGAACGGCCAGCCTGCGTTTCCGGTTTGCCTTGTTGTTTGTCGTGGATGCTCACGATGCTCCTTATCTGCCGACGCATGGAATCGGATTGATCGCCCCGCTTATACATAGAGAAGAAAAGTTACGCGAAATTACATCCACACGCCGATACGCCCATCAGATTGGAACGTCGGTTTCGAACCGGTTGCGCACCCGCAGGGAATGGATTGGATCAACGATGGAAAACGGCTGTTTTAGAGCCACTTGCCTCATACAGTTCCGGCCCTTACCACCTACGGAAGCCGAAAACCACCTACGGTAAGCCCCAAGAATCAAGGATCTTTCGAAGATTATCGAACACCCGCATCCATCATTCCGTGCGGCGGCTTGCGAAAGTCCACAGAAAACCATAAACTACCAATTGGTAATTAAAGGACGCCATTTCAGCGAGGAAAGTGAGCAATCCATGACCAACTTCACCAACGACCTCCCCTACAAGAACCCGGATCTTCCCGCCGCCGAACGCATCGCGGACCTACTGGGCCGCATGACCCTCGAAGAGAAGGTCGGCCAAATGATGCAACTCGACGCACGCGGCGGAAATCTGGACGAACTCATCATCGACAAACACGTCGGCTCGATTCTGCATACCAGCCCGGCGGACCTTCCCCGCGCCGTTGAAACCGTCAATACGAAGACCCGTCTCGGCATCCCGCTGATCATCGGCGACGATTGCATTCACGGATATTCCTTCTGGCCCGGTTCCACCATATTCCCCACCCAGCTTGGCATGGCCACGAGCTGGGACACCGCCAAGGTACAGGCCGCGGGACGCGCCACCGCCGAAGAGGTCTCCGCCACCGGCGTCCATTGGACGTTCTCCCCCGTGCTGTGCATCGCCCGCGACACCCGTTGGGGCCGCGTGGACGAGACCTTCGGCGAGGATCCTTACCTGATCGGCGAAATGGCCTCCGCCATCGTCAAGGGATACCAAGGCGGCGCCAAAGCCGGCGAACGGCTTGCGAAGGATGCGATTCTGGCCTGCGCCAAGCATTTCGCGGGTTACTCCGAGACCCAAGGCGGACGCGACGCCTCGGAGGCCGATCTGAGCCACCGCAAGCTGGAATCCTGGTTTCTCCCCCCATTCGAACGGGTGGCCAAGGAAGGCTGCGGCACGTTCATGCTCGGCTACGAATCCATCGATGGGGCACCGGTCACCTTCAACAAGTGGCTGCTGTCCGACAAGTTGCGCGGCGATTGGAACTATCAGGGCACGCTGATCACCGATTGGGACAACGTGGGCCGTTCCGTGTGGGAACAGAAAGTCAAGCCCGACTATATGCATGCCGCCACGGATGCGGTCAAGGCGGGCAACGACCTGATCATGACCACACCGCAGTTTTTCGATGGCGCCATCAAGGCCGTAAGGAACGGATTGTTGGACGAATCGCTGATCGATGAGGCCGTGTCCCGCATCCTCGCGCTCAAATTCCGCTTGGGCCTGTTCGAGGATCCGCGTTTGCCGGACGAGAAGCGCATCAAGGCGGTCATCGGATCCAAAGACCATCAGGATCTCAACCTGCAGATCGCCCGTGAATCCGTGGCGCTGCTCAAGAACAATGGCGCATTGCCGTTCTCGGCCACGCCGGACAAGCGCATCGCCGTCATCGGCCCGCTCGCCGATGACGCCCAGAATCAGCTGGGCGATTGGACCGGCAATTCCGGCCAGGTGAATTGGATGCCGGACGGCCAGCCGCGAAACATGATCACCACCGTGCTTGACGGTTTCAGGCAGCTTGTGCCCGAGGGATGCGAGGTTGTATATTCGCGCGGCGCGGACATCATCGACCTGGTGGACGATCCGGAGGGTGAGTGCTATCCGGACGGCCAACCCCGTCCCAAGATCGGCGTCTCCGCCAGATTCGACCAGCGTCTGCTGGATGAGGCAGTGGCGAATGCACGGCAGTCCGATCTCATCGTCGCCGTCGTCGGCGATGTGGTGCAATTGGTCGGCGAGACCTGTTCCACCGCCACGTTGGAATTGCTCGGCGGTCAGAACGCGCTGCTTGAAGCACTGGCAAATGTCGCCAAAGAGACCGGCAAACCGCTGGTCGTGGTGCTGCTGAGTTCCAAACCACAAGTGATGCCGGCATGCGTGATCGGCACGAACGGTGTGATCGTCGACGAATCCGCGGCCGACGGCACGTCCGCGTTCATGTGGGCTCCGAACCCTGGCATGAAGGGCGGCCAGGCCATTGCGGAGATCATCCTCGGCAAGACCGAACCGAGCGGCAGGCTTCCAATCACCTTCCCGCGCCATGCCGGGCAGCTCCCCGTCTACTACAACCAAATCCGCGGCCAGCACGGCAACCGCTATGCCGACCTCACGCAGGATCCGGCATTCGCGTTCGGCGAGGGATTGAGCTACACGACCTTCGCCTATGGCGAGCCCACAATCACCAACATTCCGACCTCCGGCACGTTCGCCGCCGATGATACCGTGCACATCGAAATCACGCTTACCAACACCGGCGCGCGCAAGGGCACCGAGGTGGTGCAGGCATACATCGGCGATATCGTCACCTCGTACAGTTGGACGGACCGCGAGCTCAAAGCGTTCCAGCGCGTGGAGCTTGAACCAGGCGAAACCAGAACCATCGCATTCGACATTCCGGTCGCGGATTGCACGATCGTCGACTCCGATGCGCATCGGTTCGTCGAGCCAGGCGAATTCGAAGTGCTCATCGGGCATTCAAGCCGCCGCGCGGATCTCAAGCGCACCACATTCACCGTGTCCGATTGATCATCGGCCGACGCAATTCGTCATGGGTGTCGTTCCATCCGATCGGCACCCATGCGAGCATCCATGATGATGGATTCTTATGCCCTTTGCGACCACGAACAAAACACTCGAACCGGAAGTTCGTGTCCGTTGCAAAGGGCATACCCCTGCAACAGACACGATTTCGGTTTTCATATTCAGAAAAGCGCGGTTCTAGACGCGCGATGCCGATTAGGCAATTCCCTGAATGGTCGTGCCGCATATTGCCGTGCGCGACAATATGCGGCGGGTTTCGACGCACGGCGCCAGAACTGCCGTCAGCGGCTTTAGTCGCTCAACGGTATGCGTCCCACAATGGCGCCGGAAACAGTATGTTCTCCATTTCGGCCCATTCCGCATACAGGTCGATTTCCGGCTCGCGCAGCCACCACAGTTGAATGCCGTCCATGATTTCCATGGATTTGCGCACCACCGGTCGCATGCCCGCCTCCCATGAGCCGAGTTGCGGCGGAACCATCCATGGGTACATCGAATAATGGTTCCAGATGCTGTCCATCCGTTCCGCGAATTCGTCGTGCAGCGGATGGCCGGGATTCAACGATTCGGCGGACAGCACGGTGAACAGCTGCACCATCATGCGACGGCGTGAGTTGTGCCTCACCAGATAGCGCAGGTATGCGGGGAAATGTGGCGCCGCGGAGTCGCTGCCAGGCATGCCGGAGGAGAAGAAATCCTCCGGAGTACCCGTGGTGGCGTAGTACTCGTTGAACACCATCGCCAGCATATTGTCCTTATTCTCGACGTATCTGAGCACGCCCTGCTTGGAGATGCCGACCCGATCGGCCACGTCCTGAATCGAGACGCCGTTGTATCCGCGTTCGCTGATGAGCTGCACCGCCGCATCCAGCACCTCCGCACGCCGTTTCTCCGGCGATTTGCGGACGCGTTTCGAAGTCGTTCCCTCTGCCATGGTTCCGAGTCTAATGCCGTTGCGGCGATTATCGCTGATTGACGCCGTAATCATCTTGCGGATCATCATGGAATTCCTCGGGCAGGATCCATCCGTGGCGCCATGCGCGGGTCAGATCCCATGCTTCGAGATTGCCGCCGTTGCGCGGATCGCGCGGCGAAGATCGGCGATTCCATCGCAATCAGGTATTGATGGGTATCAAGCATGACATTGCGCATGCCCGCGCGCCGGAACCAGTCGCCCCAACGGAGCAGACGGAAACCGTCATGGAACACGATCGGCGTTTCCGGACGCAATATGGCGCGTAGCCGCGTGTAGGCGGCACGATAGAAACGTTTCAGAAAACGCAGGGAGACATGCGCGCTGCCGGATGCCTCGCGATTGTTTTTCGCGATGTTCGATGCGCCATGGAACACCAGCCAGCTCACCGGTTCGTTAAGCACTTCGATGCTGTGCAACGCCGGTTCGTCCCGATACCGGCATGCCAGACGCTCCAGCACGTTCAGCGCGTATTCCACCAGATCCGGATTCCGCGCCCATGTGCATACGCCCGTCAATCCGCCGTTGTCGAAGCCGTTCTGTGAGCCGGGCACGGTGTGCAGGTCGATCATGATCCTCAATCCGGTCTCGTCCGCCCATGCGAACGCCTTGTCGAGGTATTCGACGCAGCCGGGATGCCCGGGCCAGTCGCCGAAGATGAAATACGGCACGGGAATGCGGACGAGGTTGATTCCATGCGCGGCGATGGCGCGAAAGTCATCCAACGTTATGTAGGTGTCGCGGTGGCGCCGCAAAACGGATTCCAGAGATGATGGCGCTTCCGCGGTTTCGGATGACTTCTGCGGGACGCGCGCGGCGGCGTCCATCGCGGCATGCGTGCGGTGCATCCGGATCTCATCATCCGCCCCGCTTGGCTGGAATGGTTCGGGATTCATCCATTTCTCCAGCACCAGCCAGTTGCCGAGGTTCACGCCATTGATCTTCTCGCCGACACCTAGCACCGTATCGCTGTCTTCCTCCCGCAGGTTCTCCGGCCACCGGGCCCTTTCGGAATAAAACCAACAGGCCGGGCAACACGGTTACCGACCCCATTGTACGCATCTTGGGTTCGCGTCCAGGATCCCACGGAATCCTGGACGCGAACCGCTTCCCGGCAAAACGATGGTCTGAGCCGACTCAATCGACGGGTTTCGTCTCATCCGCCTCATAATCGAAGAAATCGAAATCGGCGGTCTTCTCATGCAACACCGCATCAGTGACGACAATACCGACCATCGTGCCGGTGAACTCGCCGTACCTGCAGTATTCGTCAGAGAAGGTGGTGGTATCGAAATCAGGACCTATTTTGGTCCAGACATCGCCGTCATAGCTCCATGCAAACCACGTACGGCGGCCTTCGATGTTGAGACGAAAATACATCGGCCTGTCTTCCACCGCCACACGGGTCTCAAGCATTTCCGTCTTCTCGCCGTTTTCGAGGCGGATAATGGAGATCGCGGGACCGCTGAGCGTTTCGGAATAGTATTTGCGCAGGAAGATGTTGTTCATATTGTCGTAGTAGATGGTCAGACCTGCGGAATGCTGGTAGACCTCCGGGCGGAACTCCATCTTCGTGGTCACGGTGGCGTACACGCTGGTGAGTTTGCGCGCGACCAGGCTCGTTCGGTTGAGCGAGGCAAGCGATTCCTCGCCGCGCACGCGCAGCCAGCCGGGACGTTCCGTCACATTGGCGAACGTCGTCGGCATCTGCCGCGGCGAATAGTACCAATTGCCGATCTCGCCGTCATCGAAATCGTCATGGCCCGGAATCCGCGGCATCGGCACGTCCGGCAGATCCGGTTCCTCAACCTCGATCTTGGCCAGGTTGGAGCCGTCCGCCATGCGCAGCCAGCCGTCGTCCGTCCACGTCATCCTCTGGATGGCGGTCTCGCGGCCGAGCGTGCAGCGCAGTTCCGGCACGAACGGTCGGCTGGTCAGATGCACCAGGTAGGTTTCGCCGTTCGGCAGATCCACGTAGGAGCCGTGGCCGGACTTCTGCAGCACGGAATCCGGGTTGAAGTAGCGAGGCTTGAGATGGTCGGCATCGGCGCGCTCGTTGGATTCCTTGGGCTGGGAGGTGACCAGCGGGCCGTTGGGATCGGGCTCGTACGGCCCCCACACGTTGCGTGAGCGGCCCATGGTCACGGCATGGTTGTAGCCGGTGCCGCCTTCGGCGCACATGAGATAGTACCAACCGTCGCGCTTGGTCAGGTGCGGAGCTTCGATACAGCCACGGTCAGTGGCTCCGCGCCAGATGCGCTTCGGATATCCGACCACGTGCTTAGCCTGCGGATCGTATTCCACACAGCAGATCACGCCCGGTTTCTCATAGCCTTCACGCGTCTCCCATTCGAGGCTGACGATGTACTTTTTGCCGTCGTCGTCATGCAGGATGGACGCATCGAAGCCGGAGGAGGTGAGGTAGACCGGTTCGCTCCATGGTCCTTCAATGCTCTTCGACTTGATGAGATAGTTGTTCACGTCGAAGTAACGGGCGTTCATGGAGTTCATCACGCCGTAGATCACGTAGAACATGTCCTCGGATTCGCTGTACGTAAGGCACGGCGCCCAGATGCCCTTCGCGCTTGGCAGCTTGGTGAGGTTCGGATCGGTGTCGTCGGTGAGCACGTGGGTGAGCAGCTCCCAGTGCTTCATATCCTTGGAATGGTAGATCGGAATGCCCGGAAACCACTCGAAGGTGGAGACGGCCACGTAGTAATCGCCGCCTTTTCGACAGATGGCCGGATCGGGATTGAAGCCTTTGAAGATCGGATTATGCAGCATTGTCATTCCTTATGTCGCTTGATGTCGGACTACTTCTGAATGGGGAACCAGCCCTGGGCGATGCAGCGCCCGAGGTCCCACGCATCCCAGCCGATCCAACCGGGGGTATTGACGGTGTCGGTGAGCAGTTTGTAGTTCCAGTAGTAGAAACCGCTGCCCGTGCTCCATGCGGCGAGCTGGGATTCGGCCACGCCCCGGTACAATGAACGCTTCTGCTCGGCGTTGAGGGTTTCGGCCCGCGCGCCCTCCTCGCCGTTGAGCACGCTTTGACCGCCGTGGGTGTCCACACCGCAACCGACGGAGTTGAACAGGCACCACTCCCCCACGATCACCGGGAAGTATTCGCTCATCTCGGCGATCATCGGCGC
>ERZ808266.760-NODE-760-length-10417-cov-2.666570_pt1 | contig 10417 bp, 4 predicted proteins | sample MGYA00521278_ERZ808266 | MGnify/ENA primary metagenome ERZ808266 (study PRJEB31516, sample SAMN03275591) | gut metagenome | biome: mammalia-associated habitat; material: feces | host: Papio cynocephalus | place: Kenya | collected 2012-08-02 ... | reverse complement strand
CATGAACTTCCACGTGGTGACACTCTCAGGCAAGGTGAAGGAAAGGTTCACGTTGCCCTTCTTGTCAGTGGTCAGCGCAGGATAGAAGAAGGCTGTCTCCGAGAGGTTCTCTCGCAGTTGCGTTTCTTGCGTTGCTTTTCCTCCATCCGGGTCTTGGTCATTGGCCCCGTCCAATCCTCTAATTCTTCCTTGGAGTTTAGCTTCCTTATTGGCCATCCCGCCCTGGGCTGTCTTTATCTTTACTGGCTCTTCATGCAGGTTGTAGTCAGTTGCATCGGCCGTCTCCATGGAACGATTGGCACGCGCCATCATCATAGGCGCATTGTAGCGGAACCGGTAAGGGTTGGCAAAGTCGAACATCTCGGCATCTAAAAGTGAGAAGTCGAGATCGTGCACCTTGAGGAAATTACAGTTTTCGAGACCGTAGAGGCCGACAGCCGGTTGTTCTCCATTGCTCCAGTAGGCTCTGGGGGTTGAGAAGTAGTAACGGATGTCAAAATCCCAACGATGCTTGGCAATGGCATCCAGGCTCTTGTCGTACATCGTAGCCAGCAGTTGTGCAGTGGCCGGACGGCCCTGAGGCGTTTCGATGTGCAAGGTCCATTGCTCCTTTTGTCCAGGTTTCAACTTGTCGCGGAAGGTTGTCCATGACAGTTTCAACTTGTTGTCGGGCGTTGGGCGGACGATGCGTACCAGGTGGGTGTACATCTTTCCATTCTTCACCCAGGCCAGGGTGAGGGTGATGCCATCGCCATACTCTTCCTTGTAATGCAGTTTGCGCGTGACGACCTCATTGCTCAACTTGCTCACACCCTTGTCGAGCACCTTTTCACCAGAGAAGGCCGAATAGTAAATTTGCGTGTTCTTGTCGGATGTTCCCACTTGGACATAAACGGGGCTGCCGTCAGTCGGGAACTGGTCGTCAGACACATAAAACCAGTCGTGGGTTGTGATGACAGGCTTCCTGTCGGTGTAGGAGAAGATGACAACAGACTGCTTCACCGTGTCTTGCCCGCAGATCACCTCCAGCGAGTGCTTGCCCGATGACAGCGCCTCGTCCACGGCAATCGGCTTGTTGGCTTCAGCCGTCTTCCACGCGCGGTCATCCCAGCGATAGCTGATGGTGCCATCGATGAGCTCGCCCGTCAGGTTGGTGCGCTTGGCGGTGAACGCCTTCAGACTGTCGCGCAACGACTTCGTGGGCAGGTCTACCGTGAGCACCGCCGAACGGTTGCTGAGCATCAGCGACGTCGTGGCCTCGTGGGTTTCGCCTGTACCATCCGTCACCTTGGCGTTGGCTACGATATTGAAGTAAGCTGCATGGTTCAAGTTGACCTCGTCGGGATAGGCCATGGGCAACTTGATCTCGAAAGACCCGTCGTTGGCCGTGACGGTGGAGTCGGTGAGGAGTTGCTTGAAGCGGTCGTCGATGCGCCAGCTCCACCACAGGGCCGGCCTGCGGTGCACCTCATAACTCACCTTGGCGCCCTGTACGGGCACGCCAGAATAGGTTTTGGCCCATCCGCGCACCTTCACGGTGTCGCCCGGCTGGTAGCTCTCTTTGTAAGTGTCGTAGGTGATTTGAAAAGTCGGGCGTTTGTATTCCTCCACTTGGAAACGCACCACGGCATGGTCGTCCGTGCGGATGAAAAATCTGCCTGTCAGCCCGGTCTTTGGCAACGTGAAGTCGGCTGCTGCAGATCCGAACTTGTCTGTCGTGACGTTTTGGGACGACACCACCTTGCCGTTGGCGTCATAGAGCGTCAACTTTGCCTGCTTGTCCACCAATGGCTTGGTTGACAGGAGCGCCCGGTTCTGTTCATAGGCGACGAGGGCGACGTGCACCTGCTGCCCGGGCCTGTAGATGGAACGGTCGGTGAAGAGCTGCTGGCCTTGCCCGTCATTGTTGTTCGTCCAATAACTGTAGTTGACATAGATGCTCTTCTCACGGAACGCCTTGTCGTTGTCGGTATAGACAAAGGCCTTGTTGGGAGTTCGCTTGCCGTATTTGTAATAAGCCTCACCGTTCTTGTCCGTGGTGAGGCCTACGGTTTGCTCCTTCTCATTGTCATAGATGGCAGGCAATGTGATACGCAGGTGGGCACCCGCCACCGCCTCGCCCGAGGTGGCATCGGCCACCACAAAGCGCATCAGTTTTTCGGGCAGGGCTTGTGCCATGAGATAGAGCCCGCTCACGTTGAGCAATGCCCGTTGCGTCTGTATCTTGCCATTGTCAGTAGTGGCTTCCACGAGGTAGACACCAACGGGTAGTCCTTTGATGATGAGCGAATCGGAGTTTTCTTTCCAAGCCGGTTGCCCGACATATCGCTTGACCAGTGTCTGCACCGCGCCTGGCACCACTTTTCCCTTCAGCAAGGCCCAATCGTCAGGCTCTTCCGGGTTTAGCGAACAATCGCCCTCCACGTTCAAGCGATAGATGTTGAGTGTGAGCGTGCCGATGTTGCGTATGAAGTTGATGCGCACCATACGGTCAGTATGGGGCAAGAGCATGCAATCGCCCAGATTGATGTTGAACCGTGGGGCCCGCAAGTCGTTCAGTCTGTTGCGCAAGATGTTCATCCGTGGCCAGTCGCCCCACTTGTTGAGCGCATAATTGATGTAGTTGACGTTGTCTTCCGCCGTCACATCCGGAGCGCCCAGCAAGAACAGGCTGCGCTCGATGGCCAGTTCGCCAGCCTCGCTCAGGTCGCCATACTTGCGGATGAGCGAGTCGATGGCTTGCAGGTATTTGGACTTGCGCTTCTCGTAGGTGTCAATCTCCTGCCCATAACGCAAGCCGAGGCAGGCGCTGATGCACGCTGCCGATCGGTTGCCCTTGCTCTCATAGTATTTCTGAAGGGCCTTGTAAGCCTTTGCCTCCATGCCCACGACATGCAGCAGGTCGTCGTTGAAAATCTTACTGTCGACACCTTCCACCACAGCGGGCTCATACTCCACACACCTGTGTTGGGCCAAGAGCGCAGGTTGCTCCATGGCCACGGCGAACCAACGCTTGCTTGTAGCCTTGGCTTCATCGTTGCCGGAGCGTTGCTCGTAGAGCTTGCCCAGCACGGTGGCGTAGACCGCCTTCATGACGGGGTCCTTAACCTCGGATGCCGTCTTTTCCAACCGGCTGAGCTCCACGTCGGCCGAGTCGGGCGCTATTTGCGTCTGGGCAGCCGCGCGTTGCAGTTGCGCCTTGAGCAGTTGCCCGTAGTCTTTCCCTTTCTGCGCCTTGTCAATGATCTTGCCGAGCCACTCCATTTGGGTCTTCGGCAAGTCTTTGGCTTGCGCCTCTGTCACTTTTTTCCACAAGGCGGGATAAGTGTCCGCCAAGGCCATGATTGGCATGATCATGGCCAGGATGATGCCCAATATCTTTTTCATGTCTTCTGGTTTGTGGGTTGATGTTATGCAAAGATAATGCAAACCGAATGCAGAACATCAAGTTCACTTGAATGTTATGCTGAGGTGCAGTTTATCTTATGCAAAGATAAGCAATTTGGAGCACACTCTTGAATTTGGCTCCACTTAATTAGGAAAAATTTGCGACTGTCTCTTTCCCCTTCATTCTTATTTAACGATTATTTGCCAGGCATGTGGGAAGAGGGCTTACGGGTACTCTTCCTGTTAGGAGAAGAGGTCATTCACACACTCCATAAACCTTGACAGACGTTGCGGCCGCTCGCTGTGTGAGAGTTGCTTGGTGCGGCTCCACCACACGACGAGTTGCCTCTTTGCCCTCGACATGGCCACATAGAGCTTGCGTGCGTCCTCTGCCAGGAGGTAAGGCTTGCCGTCGTTGTAATAGTTGGGGATGCGCCCGTCCACAACGTCGAACACCACCACGTGGTCAAACTCCAGTCCCTTGGCCTTGTGGATGGTGGAGACGAAGACCCGGTCAGGGATGGTGGTGGAACTGCAGAGGTCGGCCTCCTTAAAGGTGTTGAGCTCCATGATGTGATGGTCGAGTTGCTCCTTGAGCGACGGTTCGCTGGAGATGTCGATGATGTCGCCCGTCAGGAACCGATACACATAGTCGATCTTGGGCACGTCGCGCCACCATCCTTTCTCCTTGAGCAGCGCCTCTACGTGCTGCATCTCGCTCACTAAGGCAGGTGTCGCATTGCTGTCATCACGCAGATACATCCGCTTCACCGCCTCGTCGTGAAGCGTCAGGTAGGCACGGCGGAAGCGCTCGATGCGTTGCCTCATGGCCGGTGTCGACAGATAGTCGTGCTGGCTTTCACACAACTTCCGCCCATGCTCGTGGCAATAGGCCATGAGCGACACCGTGGCGTTGACATCGTCGTCGGCCAGATGGGAGTTCTCGCCCTCCAGGTGGAGCTCGCCCAGCAGTATCTTCAGTTTGTACGCTTTCAGGTCGGGGCGCAGCAGGCGCATGAGCTTCAGCGTGTCGAAGCATCGGGGATGACGCTGTTGCCAATCCACATCGGGCAGGTAGCGCCTCATGTTGTGATCCATGATGTGGTAGTCGTACTCCGCGTTGTGCCCCAGCAACACGCTGTTGCCCGCAAAGTCGAGAAAGAGCCGGAGTGCCTCTCCGTGGGTGAGGATGTTCTGATGGCGCCGCTCCTCGATGATGGGGTTGACGATGTCGCCCAGGCGTTCGGGAATGGGCCGGTCGGTCTCTATGTAGACCGAGAACTTGGCCACGCTGCGTCCTTGCCGTATCTTTTCAGCGGCTATCTGGATGATGTCGTCTTCAAAGACGTTGAGCCCCGTGGTCTCGGTGTCGAAGACCACGATCTCCTCCCTGTCATAGGTTTGTATGAAGTCTTGCAGATAGGTGTCGTCGGTGGGACGGAGGAAGTCGGTTGGGCAGATGGCCCGCACGCGTAGCTGCCGGATCCAGTTGCGTGCCGAAGCTTCCGTCTCGCAGACGTGCAGGCCGTGCATGAGTCGCGACCAGGCGATGAAGTTGTGCTCGTTGGCCAGGATGCTCAGATGAGCCAGCATCACCTTCACTTGTGGCGTGGTGAAGATGTCGGTGCCCGACACCTTGAAGTGGCTCACTCCCAGTTGTGCCAGCGTGGCGCTCAGTCGGTCAGCGTCTGTGTTGGAGTTGACGATGACCGCTGTGGTCTCCCAGGGCTGTTGGCAGCAGGCTTCGTCGCGCACAAATCGTGCTACGTCCTGATACTCACAGTCGATGTCGTGGCTGTCGCGGATCTGCATGTCGCCCGGGCGTGGCGCCTCCTCGTTGTTGGGTACAGGCAACAGGTCGGGATCAGCGCCGAGGTGAGCCACGGCAAAGCGGTTGAGCATGTCCACGAGGTACTTGGGCGACCGATGGTTGACGTGGAGGTGGTGCGCCGCTTCACGGCATTGGCCCTTGAGCTCCGTCAGCGTCTCCAGTTTGGCGCCCATAAACGAGAAGATGGCTTGCTGCTCGTCGCCGAGGTAGAGCAGGGTGGCGTCGTTGGAACCGTCGGCAGCCTGGCTTGCCCACAGCTCATGGATGATAGCCAGTTGGAGGCGGTTGAGGTCTTGCACCTCGTCCACCTGTATCCAGGGGTAACGCTTGTGCCCTTTGTCGTCGTGCAGCGACGCATAGGTAAGGATGAGCAGGTCATTAAAGTCGATGAGGTTGTTTTGTTCCTTGTAGGCCCGGTAGGCGTGCGCGTACCTCATCTTGAGCAGGGTGCGTGTGGCGGCCTGGCGCAGTCCGACATCAAATCGGGGCGACTGGGCCACGTCGGTGTAGTAGTCGTTGTGCTCGTAGATGTCCATCATCTTGTCGGCGGTGAAGGCCTCGCCCACTGCTTGGCAGAGCATGCGGAGCACCCTCACGTCATCGGGCGTCACACAGTCGGGGTGTTGCCTGTACTCGCGCGGGAAGCCATGGGACAGTTCCTCCATGAAATGTGAGAAGAACATGATCTGGCTGTAGATGCGCCGACGGTCGTGGCTGTTGAGCACGCGCTGTTCGTCTTCCTGCAGATACATGGCCATGATGCTCACCATGGTGTCCTCGTCGATGATGGCCGTTTCTGCGGGCACCACGTGGTTCTCAAAAAGATAATGGGAGCAGAACCGGTGCACATTGCCCACAAAGACGCGCTCAGAGGCCGCCTGCTCGACGTTCTGCTGAATGCGGTCGTGCATGCCGCGTGCGGCGCGGTTGGTGAAGGTCAGGCAGAGCATGTCGCCGTAGTCGACGCCCCGATCGTGTGCGCGCCTGACGCGCTCGGCCAGGATTTGTGTCTTGCCGCATCCCGGAGGGGCCAGCACCAGGTGGCATCCTCCCGCCAGGTCGATGATGGCTTGTTGGCTGTCATCGGGTGTCCAGTGGTTTGTAGTCATGTCGCTCATGATGGAAATGATGTTGTGTGGATGAGGGCTTAGCGCCGTGGCGCCCGGCCAAAAAAGCAGACAGGCGGACGGTCATGGCAAAATCCATGGCTGTCCGCCTGCTGGTGTTCAGACAAGTCGCTATTTCTCCTGCAGGATGATGCCACCCTTGGGTTGCAGTGTCACCTTGGCTTTGCCGTCCTTGCCCACCTTGAGTGTGCGCAGCTCAGCGTCGGGCCAGCGCTGTCCCTTCTTCAGCTTGCTGTCGAGGTAGTAGTCGACGGTCTTGCCTGCCAGCATCGGCAGGTTGAGCGTGAGCGTCATGGGGGCGTCGGTGCCATTGAGGCCGCCGACAAACCACTTGTCGCCGTGTCGGCGTGCCATGACTGCGTACTTCGTGGGATAGCCGTCGACGAAACGGGTCTCGTCCCATGTCGTGGGCAGGGCCTTGAGGAATGTCTTCTCGAAATCAGGCAACTCATCGACACCGTTGGGTGTGACCTCCACGCAGTTGACCGAGCACTGGTTGGTGATGGCTGTGGCCATCTCGAAGACATCAGACGTGAAGCGCTGATGGCGGCTCTTGTTGTCCTTGCTCAGCATGCGGTTCATGATGACACCTCCCCAGTCGAAGCTGCCCACGGCGTTGCGCCCGAAGGGGTGCATGGTCATGTCGTAGCCCTCGCGTCGCGCGGCCTCCTCGGTGAAGTACACGTTTTCGGAGGCGAGCGCCGCCTCGGAACCCACATAGTTGGGGTAGAGGCGCTCCCAGCCACGTGGCAGGGTGCATCCGTGGAAGATGACCTGCAGCCCATAGTCGTTGGCGTCACTGAGGATGTCCTCGTAGAGTTGCATGGTGTGCTGCTTGTCGCCGGCGAAGAAGTCGACCTTGATGCCCTTGACGCCAATCTTCTTCATCCACGCCATGGCCTTCTTGCGGGCGATGGGGCGGTTCATGACGTTGCGAGGCCCTTGTGGGGCGTTGTTCTCAAAGCCGTTGGAGTTGTACCACAACAGGAGGCTTACACCCTTACTCTGCGCGTAGCGGCTGAGCTGCTCCATGCGCTTGTAGCCGATCTGGGTGTCCCACCAGTTGTCGACCAGCACATATTCGTAGCCCATCTTGGCCGCGAGATCGATAAACTTCACCTGGTCATCGTAGTTGATGCTGCCATCCTGCCAGATGAGCCAGCTCCACGTATAGCGTCCCGGCTTGTAGTCGGTCGACGGCTCATAGAGCGGTCGAGCACATCGTAGGCGATGGTCGTCTCGGCGATGGGGGCCAGCGTCTGTCCGACGGTGATGGTGCGCCAGGGCGTGGAGCCCGGCAGGCTGATGCCGGGATAAGCGGAACCCCACCCGTTGTTCTCGCCCTCCTGCGGATAGGCGATGGTGTAACCCTCGCCAGCCTTGTACTCGGAGAGTCGTCCGCCGCAATAGTCGCCCGTGACACCCGTCTCCGACACCAGGGCCCAGGCTTTTGCGCCAGCCGCCTGTCTCTCTTTGTCGGCACCGCCGATGTGGAAGAGGCACGGGAAAGTGTAGCCCACGCCATACTGTGACGGCTTGGTCATGGGTGTGTCGGACGAGAATACCTCCTCATAGCTGGGCTTGGTGGTCTCCCATCCGGTCATGGGTTGTATCTGCGGCGAGAGGAACGTGGTGGTCTTGTCGGGGAAGTTGAACGATGAGGCCTCCTCGTAGACCATGGCCTGCTTGGGGTTGCCGGCCTTGGGCAGGGGCAGCGTGTAGCGGTAGGCCACGTCGTGGTCCGACACGTTGAGCGTCACCACCATCTCAAGTTTTTTGGCGTTGGTGAAGGTCAGCACGGCCTGGTTGGCCACATAGTGGGCCTCCGAAGCCTTGGTGCGTGTCATGGTGTAGCGCTTGTCGACCTTGTCGGTCTTGGTTGCGGTGAGCTTCAGGCCTGTGGTGAAGTCGCCGATGTTGGTCTTCAGTCCCAGGCGCGAGGTGCGCAGGATGGGCTGTCCGGCATAGGTCACGGTGTAGTTGGCGTGGCCACCGTCGTCGTTGACGGTCACCACGAGCTTGCCGTCGGGTGAGCTGACGGTGCGCTCCTCGGCCGCCAGGGGCAGTGAGGCGAGCAGGGCCAGGGCCGATAGTATCAAAGTGTGTCTCATGGGCATCATGGTGTGTTACGGGTTTCGGTTGACGTTCAGAGGGTGCGGGTGGACTTTCCTGGTCAGAGGTTGTCCTTCTCGATATCCTTGAAGTAACGGTAGGTGCCCACCTTCAGCTCGTCGGTAGCGGCCTCGTCGGCCACGATGATGCTGTGGGCGTGCTGCTGGAGGGCCGAGATGGTCCAAGCCTGTGTGACGGGCCCCTCGACGGCGGCCTGCAGGGCACGAGCCTTGTGGTGTCCGTTGACGAGGATCATCACCTCGCGAGCGGCCATTACCGTGCCCACACCCACGGTCAGAGCGTGCTTGGGCACCTTGTTGACATCGTTGTCGAAGAAGCGCGAGTTGGCGATGATGGTGTCAGTGGTCAGCGTCTTCACGCGGGTGCGGCTCACCAGGCTTGAGAAAGGCTCGTTGAAGGCGATGTGGCCGTCGGGACCGATGCCGCCGATGAAGAGGTCGATGCCTCCGGCATCCTGGATCTTCTGCTCATAGCTGGCGCACTCCGCCTCCAAGTCAGCTGCGTTGCCGTTGAGAATGTGCACATTCTCACGGGGTATGTCGATATGGTCGAAGAGGTTGCGGGCCATGAAGCTGTGGTAGCTCTCGGGGTGGCTCTCGGGCAGGCCCACATACTCGTCCATGTTGAATGTCAAGACGTGACGGAAGCTGACGCGCCCTTCCTTGTTGGCTTTTACCAGGGCGGCGTACATGCCCTCGGGCGAACTGCCGGTGGGCAAGCCCAGCACAAAGGGACGGTCGGCTGTGGGCTTAAACTGGTTGATACGCTCCACTACATGGTTGGCTGCCCACTCTGAGAGACGGTCATAATCCTGTTCGATAATTAATCTCATGATACTTTATGGTTTAAATAGGGTTGTTAGTCTTTTGCAAAAATACCACTTTTCTTTGGATAATGTACCATAATTAATGAGAAATCTGTCACCTCGTCCGATAAAATCGGCTGCTTCTCTTTCCGCAATGAGACTCCCGATTGTTACTTTTGTCTTGATTTTTGGCTAAAAAGTTTGTTTGTGATTTCGATTGAAATAGCCCCTGGGACAGGCATTCCTGTCCTCTTGTCCGATGACCAGCGCCCCTGAATCTGGAGGTTGATGCCCCATTGAGAATTGATTAGTCATCTATCGAGGGACGATAGCTGCTCCTTCTTTCCATGGTTTCGCATGAATGAAGGCGCGATGGGATAGCTATTTTTGATGAAAAGAGTTTGCGCTTAGTGGTGAATTTATCTTTGAGATTTTATAAGCATCTGATAGATAAGCGCTTGCGGAATACGACGGATTCTCGCGTTTTTCCGCCAAAAGATTTCTTCGTAGAGACGAACGGTACGTTTTAATGCATAGTTTGTCATGTTTTTTTAGTATGTGGCAAGCGTCACATTTGAACCTCCTTTTTTTATTTCAGGTGAAGGATACATTATGGACCCCACTTATATATGTAGTCTTTGAGCCGAATGTTTTTAAAAATGCCAAAACATTATTGAGAGAAAAAAATATCCCGTAATATTTGTGCAATTGGGCGGATTTTGTTAATTTAGCGGTGGAGACAACGTATCTTCCATCCTCAAACCTAAAACGGCTGCCCATGAGACGACTGACACCATTAGTGTTTTTCTTTTTCCTGTCCATGCCCCGATTGTTTGGCCAGGGCAATGTCACGACGTATGAGTATGACGAGGGAGGCAATGTCGTGAAACGCACAGTCACCCTTCGCCGCGCCAAGGCTGCGCGCAGCCGTGCCATGAATGACACAGCGCGGTTTGCCAGCGTCACTTATGACCGCAACAGGTCTGTGGTGGCGGTTCTTGTGGGCAAGTCTTCTGGTGACAAGGAAGTTGCGTGACAATCTGCAACGCTGCCACACGACTTCCAATGGACAATTTCACCTTCCTTGGCGACCGTCGCGACTTTGACATCAGCCATTACCCCAAGGGCATCTAT
>ERZ808266.757-NODE-757-length-10453-cov-3.069821_pt1 | contig 10453 bp, 14 predicted proteins | sample MGYA00521278_ERZ808266 | MGnify/ENA primary metagenome ERZ808266 (study PRJEB31516, sample SAMN03275591) | gut metagenome | biome: mammalia-associated habitat; material: feces | host: Papio cynocephalus | place: Kenya | collected 2012-08-02 ... | reverse complement strand
GAGTCCAGAGAAAACCTTTCCCAAAAGGTTTTCTTTGGCGTTTTCTTTCTTTTGCAAAGCGTTTTCTTTCTTGGACGCCCAAGAAAGAAAATGCGTTTGGACCAGCTGGCAGGTCTCTGCCAGAACCAAAACGGCGCTTGCCGCCGCGCCACGGCAGTAACAGATCCGGTCTCTGCCAGAACCAAAATGGCCCCCCGGGCCACGGCCAGGCAGTCGGTCAATATCAAGCAACGATCATCACTGCCGCGATAATAAGCACCACGACACCGACGACTCGGCTCCATGTGAGCGCCGCTTCCGACGGCTCGGCGTCTTTGACCTTCCAGCCGACATCGAGATACCAGACCGCCTGCGGCCACACGGTGTTGATGCCGCCGATAACCAGCAGGAAGAGGATCAGTCCCACATTCTTTGTGGACTTTTTTTCGCTTTTCGCGGATGGTGAGCGTTCGAGCACGCGCTTGAGCGTCCTGCCGTCCGGGTATTTGCCGGAGTCAAAATTGAGGCTCGTCGAGCCGCTCGAAAAACTGTCGTTTTCCTTCCATGTGTATTTCTCGCCGTCGGGATAGGTAAAGGTCACGCTGTAGCCGCTGCCGTCTGCTTCATAGCGGTAAGAGTAGGTATTTGTGCCGTCCGAGATGGTACCCTTGTCGTTGCTGATCGGTGTGACGGTGTAGCGCACGCCATCCCATCCGGTGGAATACGGCTCGAGTGAAGTTTCCTTCTTTTTTTCTGCACAGGCGCACAGACTCAGGATGACAAGCGCGGCCAAAAGGATGATCGAGATTTGTTTTTTCATATCTGCCCTCCCTGCGTGATCGCGGGCCGATGTGGGCATCGGCCCCTACGAAATATACCTGAAGTGCGGCTTTAATCGGCCATGCGGTAGGACTTATTGAAATACTGATAGAACGGCATCAAAAATGCGTAGCTCTCCTTGACCGCGTCCAGAAGCTCGCGAGAATAGGAAAGCGCATCGTATTTTCTATGGCAGGAAATCGAGAACGACCGGCGGTTATACCAGTGGGTTAAGTGATCGTCCCCGTGGCCCTTTTCTCTTTCGTACTCCGGGCCTTCCAGCGTGAAAACGTCCTGCTTGTCCAGCTTTCGGATGAGCTTTTCGAGTTCTTTCGGATCCTGGTCGGCAAGTTTGCGGAACCTGGCCGCGGCAGCAGGCTGACTCCAATAGCCGAAGCCGTAGCCATAGCCCTCGCAGCCGAGCTCGAACCAGAGGCATGGCGCGTTTTCCCGGCCGTCGATCTCATTCTGGAACGAGAACCAGATGTGATCTTTGAGCGGGCCGCGGCCGAACAGCCGTCTGGCGTCGCGGTAAATTTTCGAGATGTGCAGATTCAGATGCTCGTTCGGGTATGCTTCCGTCAGCCAGTCGTATAGTTCCCCCGAGAACGCTTTCGTGGGGTTCATAATATATTCGTCAAACTGTGCTTTTCTGGGGTGGAACCACTCGCGGGAATTGTTGAAGCGGATGTCCCAGAAAAAATCCACCGTTTTGTCGCTGTAGCCTGTGAACATGAAATGTCTTACTCCTTATGCGTGCGAAGATAGTTGAGGTATCCCTCCAGAATGAGGGACGCGGCCACGGCGTCGACGGTCTTTTTGCGCTTTTTGCCGCGGTAATTGTTGTCGGACAAGATCTGGTGGGCCTCAATGGTCGTCCGTCTCTCGTCCCATAAGACGATCTTTTCGCCCAGAAGTTCCTCGAGCTTTGCGGCGAATTCGCGGTAGAGCGCCGCGCGCGGCCCCTCCGAGCCGTCCATGTTGCGCGGAAAGCCCATGACTAACCGCTGCGCGCCGGACTTTTTATACGCCTCCGCGACCAGCTGCGCCGTCTTGTCCTTATTCCACGATTCAATGACGCTCGTCGAGCCCGTGAGCATTCCCAGTGCGTCTGAAACGGCCACGCCCGTGCGTGCGTCGCCGAGATCGATTGCCATAACTTTCATACGTTTCTCCCCTGCTGCGGCAGTCTGCCGCGTTCTTTTCCTTCAGTTTATCACATTTTGCGCCGTAAGGCAAATGCGGGCAAAAAAATCCGGTTTTTTTCAAATTTCCGGTTGACCTGCGGCCTCATTTGTGATAAGATGTCTTCACCTGCGAAAAAAGGGATAGGTATGCCGTTTTTTCAGCCGCGTTGGCGCCATCGTAGTTTCGGCGTCGCCTAAATTTACCATAGAACGCGGTCATGCAGGGAGGCAAGATTTAAGGAGGTGCCGAATATGCGCGTTAAGATCACGCTCAGATGCAACGAGTGCAAGCAGAGAAACTACAACACGATGAAGAACAAGAAGAACGACCCTGACCGTCTCGAAATGAAGAAGTATTGCAGATTCTGCAAGAAGCAGACCGTTCACAGCGAGACGAAGTAAGGCAATGACTTAGCATTGCAGAAAGGGTAACATCATGGCAGAAGCAAAAAAGGAAAACTTCTTTGTGCGTGCCGGTAAACGCATCAGCCGTTGGTTCCGCGAGATGAAGAGCGAGCTGAAGAAGGTCGTATGGCCCACCAAGAGCCAGATGATCAACAACACGCTCATCGTTCTGGCCTGCGTGCTGGTCGTCGGCATTTTCATTTGGGTTTTTGATGCGGTCGGCGGCGTCGTCGTCAACGGTATCATTACTCTCGTCAAAGGCTAGGCAGCGTCATGGCGGAAGCAGCAAAATGGTATGTCGTGCATACCTATTCCGGCTATGAAAACACCGTCAAGGCCACCATTGAAAAAACCATCGAGACCCGCCATCTCCAGGATCTCATCCATGTCGTTTCCATCCCCATGGAGACCGTCACCGAGATCACGGACAAGGGCCCCAAGACGTTTGACCGCAAGGTCTTCCCCGGCTATGTGCTGGTGAAGATGATCATGTCCGACGAGGCATGGTACATCATCAAAAACGTCCGCGGCGTCACCGGTTTTGTCGGCTCGGGCACAAAGCCCACGCCGCTGACCGAAGACGAGGTGCTCCAGCTCGGCGTGGAAAAGCACGAGATCGTCGTGGCCTACGCCGAGGGCGACACCGTCCGCATCACCGACGGCCCGCTGACGTCCTTTACCGGCGTCGTCGATCAGGTGGACATCGAAAAGAACAAGGTTCGCGTGACCGTGTCCATGTTCGGACGCGAGACCCCCGTCGAGTTGGAACTCGATCAGGTCGAGCCGGTCAGCGAATAACCCCGGCGAAGTCCGGAACGTGGGAGGGGTACATCCCCGCCAGAAATACGCCATCGGCGCGTATCACCACATTTATTCAGGAGGTGCTTATCATGGCACAGAAAGTAACAGGTTATATCAAGCTTCAGATCCCTGCCGCAAAGGCAACCGCTTCGCCCCCTGTCGGCCCGGCGCTTGGCCAGCACGGCGTTAACATTTCCCAGTTCATCAAGGAATTCAACGAGCGCACCAAGGATCAGGCCGGTTTCAAGATCCCGGTCGTCATCACCGTCTACGCCGACCGCAGCTTCACCTTCATCACCAAGACCCCCCCGACCCCGACCCTCATTCTCAAGGCTCTCGGCATCGAGAAGGGCTCCGGCGTTCCCAACAAGGACAAGGTCGCTACCATCACCAAGGCCCAGGTCAAGGAAATTGCCGAGCGCAAGATGCCCGACCTGACCGCCAACACCATTGAAGCCGCGATGAGCCAGGTTGCAGGCACCTGCCGCAGCATGGGTATCGTTGTTGTCGACTGATTCTGCTTGACCCGAGGTATTCCGGCTGAAGACCGGACCTCATAAATATGTGGGAGGATTATTCCGCATCACCACTAAGGAGGATATTACATTGTTCAAAGGTAAAAAATACGTCGACAGCGCGAAGCTGATCGACCGCAGCGTGCAGTACGAAGTGGCAGACGCCATGGATCTGGTCGTCAAGACCGCAAAGGCAAAGTTCGACGAGACCGTCGAAGTTCACATCAAGCTCGGCGTTGACTCCCGTCACGCTGACCAGCAGGTCCGCGGCGCCATTGTTCTTCCGAACGGCACCGGCAAGACCCGCAAGGTCCTCGTTTTCGCGAAGGACGCGAAGCTCGACGAGGCCATCGCAGCAGGCGCTGATTTCGCCGGCGGCATGGAGCTCGTGGAAAAGATCCAGAAGGAAAACTGGTTTGATTTTGACGTCGTCGTCGCTACCCCCGACATGATGGGTATCGTCGGCCGTCTCGGTAAAGTCCTCGGCCCGAAGGGCCTCATGCCCTCGCCCAAGGCCGGCACCGTGACCCCCAACGTCACCGCCGCCGTCAAGGAGATCAAGGCAGGTAAGATCGAGTACCGTCTCGACAAGACCAACATCATCCACTGCCCGATCGGCAAGGCTTCCTTCGGCACCGAGAAGCTCGTGGAGAACTTCAACGCACTCATGGGCGCCGTCATCAAGGCCAAGCCCGCCGCTGCAAAGGGCCAGTACGTCAGAAGCTGCACTGTCGCTTCCACCATGGGCCCCGGCATCAAGGTCGCAGCGTCCAAGCTGTAATTTTGTCCTTGACATTTCCCTTTTTTCTGTTATAATATCCAAGCTGCCAAAGACAGCAGGAGGCATTCCGCCGTAATGGACAAGCGTCCATCCTGCCGAGGTTCCGCAAGAATGTAACGATTTTTGTGTCCTCATGTCTTTTGGCATGAGGACATTTTATTTCTCGGAGGTGACATTCATGCCCAACGCAAAGGTTTTAGAGACCAAGAAATCCATCGTTGATGCTCTGTCTGATAAAATTCAGAACGCTACTTCTGCTGTTTTTGTAGACTACAAGGGCATCACCGTCGCACAGGATACCGAGCTGCGTAACCAGTTCCGTGCTGCGAATGTCGAATATGCTGTCGTGAAGAACACGCTGACCCGTTTTGCCGCCAACAAGGCCGGCTATTCCGAGTTCGACGAGCTTCTCAACGGCACGACGTCCATGGCTTCCACCACGGAAGACCCCATCGCACCGGCTCGCGTCATTTGCGAATTCGCCAAGAAGAACAAGAACGTCGTCAAGATCAAGGGCGGCATGGTCGAAGGCAAGGTCCTGTCGGTTGACGAGCTCATGTCCTTCGGCGAGCTGCCTTCCAAGAACGCGCTCATTGCGCAGGTTCTCGGCACGTTCCTCGCTCCCATTTCTTCCCTTGCTGTCGTTCTGAACCAGATCCTGGAGCAGAAGGGCGGCGCTCCCGCAGAAGCTGCGGAAGCAGAAGCTTGATTCAAACAAACCATCACACAAAACATATAATTGGAGGTAATTACAATGGCATCCGAAAAGATTACTGCTATGATCGAAGAAGTGAAGACCCTTACCGTTCTGGAGCTGGCTGAGCTGGTCCACGCTCTGGAAGAGGAATTCGGCGTTTCCGCCGCTGCCGCTGCTGTTGCTGCTCCCGCTGCCGGCGCTGCTGCTGCTGAGGAAGAGAAGACCGAGTTCGACGTCGTGCTGAAGGCTGCCGGCGCCAACAAGATCGCTGTCATCAAGGTCGTCCGTGCCGTCACCGGCCTGGGCCTGAAGGAAGCGAAGGAGCTCGTCGATGGCGCTCCCAAGAACCTCAAGGAAGGCATCTCCAAGGACGACGCCGAGAAGCTCGCTGCCGAACTCAAGGAAGCCGGCGCAGAGGTCGAGATCAAGTAATTTTCCCTGTATACGAAACACGCTGCATGGTTTCATGCAGCGTGTTTTTTGTTTACCAGAGTGCGTTCAGTACCGCACAGAGAATCACGCCGATCGCAGTTGGAAGTACGATCGATACCAGCGCCCATTTTGCGCTGCCGGACTCTTTCCGGATCGTCAGCACCGTTGTGCTGCACGGCCAGTGAAAGAGCGTGAAGACCATGACGCAGAGCGCCGTTTTTTCTGTCCAGCCCGCGTTTATCAGCAGCTGCGCGATGGGCCCGGTCTGTGCAGAAAGGCTCGCGCCGGACGAGAGGATCATCGCGCACACCGGCAGCAGCAGTTCGTTTGCCGGAAAGGCCAGGAAAAACGCCAGCAAGATCGCGCCGTCCATCCCAAGAAGCCGCCCCACGGGCTCCAGAAGCCCCGTCAGATGCGCAAGCAGGCTCTGCCCGCTTATGCGAACGTTTGCAAGCGCCCAGATCGCCAGCCCCGCCGGAGCGGCTACGGCGGCAGCTCTTCCGAGAACGAGAAGGCTCCGGTCAAGAAGCGACCGCACGAGCGCTTTTTTGAGACTCGGTTTTCGAAACGGCGGAAGCTCCAGCGTAAATGACGACGGCGTCCCCCGCAAAACTGTCTTCCCCAAAGCGAAAGAAGACGCCATCGTCGCAAATACCCCCAGAAGCACGCAGAGCGTCAGAAGAAATGCTGCCGCAGCGCGTGACGTGCCGCCGAAAAACAGGGCGCTCAGGGTGAGTAACGTCGGGAACCGGCCGTTACAGGGAACGAGCGCGTTCGTGACCATCGCGATGCGTTTTTCGCGCGTAGAGTCGATGATGCGGCAGCCGCTCACGCCCGCGGCGTTGCAGCCGAAGCCCATGCACATCGTCAGCGCCTGCTTGCCGCAGCTGCCGCAGCGCTCGAACCAGCCGTCCATCAAAAACGCCGCCCGCGGCAGATAGCCTGCGTCCTCGAGAAGCGTGAAAAGCGGAAAGAAGATCAGAACCGGCGGCAGCATCACAGAAACGACCGTCGCCGTCGTCTGGTACACGCCCGCGATGAGCGCCCCGGAAAGCCAGCCGGGTGCGTGCAGCAGCTCTGCCGCCCTCCACAAAACCGCTTCCAGCGCGTCAAAGCCTCTTTGCAGCCACTGTGACGGGTAATTGGCCCCCACGATCGTCAGCCAGAACACCGCGAACAGCAGCAGCCCCATCGTCAAAAAGCCTGTGACCGGGCCGGTCAGGAAGCGGTCGGCCTTTTCCGTTCGCTTTTTTGCAGCCGCACTTTGGTCCGTGACGGCCTGCGCGGCGATCTGCTCGGCACGCTCGACGAACAGACGCGCCATACGATCACCGTCGCGGCCCGATGCGCCTGTGAGCACGCTCGCGGCGTTCTGCGCGGTCTGGTGCGGCAAAAGACGTCGCGGGTGCGGCCGCTCAAAGCCGTCTAAAATGCGGCGCAGCTGCTCAAGAAACCGCTCCAGTCCCTCTCCCCTCCCCGCCGCGACCGGAACGACCGGCACGCCCAGAAGGTGCGAAAGAAGCGGGATATCGATCGTGATGTGCTGCTTCTGCGCTTCGTCCATCAGGTTCACGCACACGAACACGCGGTCGGTCAGCTCCAGGACCTGAAGCGCCAGAATGAGGCTCCGTTCGAGATTTGTCGCGTCGACCACAGCGATCACGCACCCAGCCTCGCCTCCGGAGATGAAATCCGCCGCGACCGCCTCCTCCTGCGACTTGCTGACCAAAGAATACGTCCCCGGAAGATCGACGAGCGTTACGTCCTCGCCTTTGTACCGGCACGTGCCGGCGGCCAGCTCCACGGTCTTTCCCGGCCAGTTTCCGGTGTGCTGGTGCAGACGCGTCAGGGCGTTGAAGATCGTGCTCTTGCCGACGTTCGGATTTCCGGCCAGCGCCGCCGTTTTGCCCGCGCTCATGCCCGCGCCTCCGCGAAGATCTTCGCCGCGTCCCGCCTGCGCAGCGCAATGACCGCGCCGCGGATATAAAATGCGATGGGAGAGCCGCACGGTGCTTTTCCCCGGCAGCAAACCAGCGTCCCCGGGATGAGTCCCAGATCAAACAGCCGCCGCCGAAGCGCCCCCTCCACACGAATTTCGCATACACGGGCCGCTTGCCCCGCAGAAAGCTCCGATAAGCAAACCCTCTTCATCGCCTCGTCACGTCCTTCCCGCGCCCTTTTCCGGGCCCAAAACAGCTTACGCCGGGCGCGGCAATAATGTGACAAAAAAGCGCACCGCCCAGGTTGAGCAGTGCGCTTTTCGATATTCGTCTAGTCTGGCAGCGCGTCGAACGCAGGCTTTAGGGTCTCCAGTTTCGTGAGGCTGCACATCGCGTTCCACGCCATGAACCCGCCGTCGAGGCCGGTCTCCTGAAGCGCCCGGATCTGTCCTTCCACCTCTTCTGTGCCGTAGGTGTTGTACGGCGGGCGGATCGCGTCGTAGGCCTGGATCCATGTGCGGACAATGGCAGGGCTCGGCGTCTCGCTCTGGCGCTTGGCGGCGCTCTTCGCCCAGTCGAGCATCGTCTCATATGGGTGCTCCCATGGGCGATACGAGCCGTTCTGCGCGAAGTGGTCGGGGTACGGCATACCGCTGATGACGTCGACGACGTTGCTGATCGCAGGCCAGTACTGGCCGTAGGCGGTGACGTAGCTGCCGGAGGTCTCGCCGAAGACGTCGGCGCTGACATACACGCCGCAGTCGTGCAGCTCGTCGCACGCATACATCAAAAACCGCTGGATGGCCTGCGCCTTCGTTTCGTCATATTCGTTGCGGTAGTCGATGTTGCCGGACGCTTCGTAGTCATACGTGCCGTCCGGGAAGCGGACATAGTCGAACTGGATCTCATTGAAGCCAAAAAGCCGCACGGCCTCCTTGGCAAGCTCGACCTTATACTCCCACACGTACCGGCAGAAGGCGCTCGGCCAGTAGCTGCCCGCAATGTAAAGGGGGTCTCCCGCGGCGTCGGAGATCGCGTATTCGGGGTGATCGCTGACGAAGAACGAGTCGTTGAAGGTGGTAAGCCTTCCGATCACGTAGAAGCCCGCGTCCTTGATCTTCTGGATGCAGGTCTTGTATTCCTCCTGCGTGTTGTTGGCGAACTGGTCGGCCGTGGGCGAGTATTTGCGGAAAACGTCGGAGTCGTAGCCGATGGACGTGCCGTCCATGATGTTGACGACGAAGGCGTTGATCTTTGTCGACTTCGCGTATTCGATGTACGCGTCGATGTTGGAGAGAACCTCCGGGTCGCACGTGAGGTACAGCGCATACACGTGCTCGGGCATGACGTTATCGTCAAAGCTCGCCTTCTGCCGCGGGTAATAGTCCAGACTCTCGCCGTCGCCGCCGCCGTAGCGGTCTGCGCGTCCTGCGTGGATCATGTAGACGCCGAAGCGGTCATAGACCTCCATTGCGGCTTCCTGCGTGCTGGCGGTGTATTCGCCGGAAATATAGCCCGTTTCCTCGCCGTTTGTGACCTGGTAGAGGTGGACGATGCCGTCGGTCATGTAGTCGTAGCCGACGACTTTGAGCTCCGTGCCCTTCGTCAAGAGGCCGCCGAGCTCGACGGAATCGGGGCCTGCGCGGAGATTTTGCGGCGTGCGGACGAAAACCGACGTCTCCTGGACCACATCGTCCGGGTCATCGGTCAGATTTTCCTCCGACACGTAGCCGAATTTCAGCGAGTCCAGATACGTCATGTAATACGTCACGCCGTCTTTTTTGCGCGTCGAGTCCGTGGTATACGTGACCTCGCTGCCGCGCACGGCGGTGCCTGCGGGCTCGAGATCTTCGTCAAAATAGCTCACGCTGGGGCTGGGCGCGCAGAGATAGGCCTTTTCATATGGGGCCTTTTTGACCGTTTCTTCGGTTTGCTGCGGCTCTTCGCGTCCGCCGGTGATCACGCAGATAAATAAGATCAGCGCCACCAGAACCAGCACCGCAAGCAAAATCAGCCATGAGTTCTGCCGGAGGAACTTCTTCTGCTGTTCGGTCCGGCGGCGTCTGGCCTTGCGCGATCTTTTTTTCTGCGGGCTTTCCGGTCTGCGCTCGGAATGAGGCTGCATAAACATTTCCCTGCCTTCCTGTACAGCCCCCATTATACATCAACTTTTCGGAGATTTCCACCATTTTTGTTAGATTTCTGATAAATTGCCGCATTTCACCGGTTTTTTTCGCGTCCGTGCTCCATTTGCGCCCCGCTTTGTTCCAAAATTTACGCGCTTTCCACCATTTGCGCCCCCGCGCCGCCGCTTGGAAAATAGTTATGTCAATCGATTTTCAGAACTTTTGCAGGGTGTTTCTGCAAGCCGGCAATGTGACCGGCGGCGAAGAATTTTCGTGCTGCGCAAACCATTTTTCCCCAGGAATTCTTTGTGTATGAACCTCGTCTACCACCGTGATTTTCCGCACATGGAGCTTCAGTGCGAAATTCTGCGCCTTTACCACGACACGGCCATGCAGCTGCAATAGCTTCCCTTTTGCTCGTAGGGGACGATGCCCACATCGTCCCGGGAAACCGTCCCGATACGCATAGAAAAGACCGGAGAAAATCTCCGGTCTTTTCTCATATGCAATTGGAGCGGCTTTTGCGCCTTATCCCTCTTTCATGAGCTTGCGTCTGGCCAGATTGATGGTACCCTCCTGCATGGCGTTGATCCACTCGAGGCTCTTGCCGCAGCCGAGCACGACGCAGGTGTCGGGGTCGTCTGCAATGGTGCAGGGAATTTCGGTGCGCTCGGAAATGAGGAAGTCGAAGCCGTAGAGCTGGCTGCCGCCGCCGGTCAAAACGATGCCGTTTCGCGCGATATCCGCGACCAACTCCGGAGAGCTCATCTC
>ERZ808266.755-NODE-755-length-10469-cov-2.760899_pt1 | contig 10469 bp, 11 predicted proteins | sample MGYA00521278_ERZ808266 | MGnify/ENA primary metagenome ERZ808266 (study PRJEB31516, sample SAMN03275591) | gut metagenome | biome: mammalia-associated habitat; material: feces | host: Papio cynocephalus | place: Kenya | collected 2012-08-02 ... | reverse complement strand
GGTATCGCAGACATTTTCTTGTATTCGCTGGATGATGCGGGGAATGAAAGTTGGGTACGCAAAGAAAAAACGTAACGGAGGAAGAACAGAACCATGCGGGCACTTATCGGATCGATTACCATGTTGCTTGTGGTGATCGGCATTGTGGTTGGCAATTGTGTGTATGTGGAGCAGACTACGGACACCCTGCTCGCGCAGGTGGAAGCACTGCCAAATGCAGAAGCGCTTGCAAGCGGGGATTTTTCCGAAGTCAACCGCGCAGTGGAACGCATTGCACAGAACTGGGAACAACACCGGGATACCATCGGAATCGGCGTACAATTTGATTATATCGGGGATATTACCTATGCGTTGGGCGCATTACGGGCTTTTTCCAGATCCGGAGATTTGGGAGAATATCTTGCCGCCAAACAAACGCTTGCGGAAGCGTTGCATCGGTTGCAATCCTTGGAACGTCCGGGATGGGAAAATCTGCTGTGACAGCGAAAATGGAAACGGATGAAAAACGTCTTGCAAAGAGTTCTTTGCAAGACGTTTTTTCAGTGCAGAAATATAAAAGCAAAAATGAAAATCAAGCGAACAGCCAAAGTCCACCCGGTGCGGCATCGACTTGTTTGATACATTCCAGATATTCACCGGATGCAATATCCAAGGTGGATTTCTGTAAAGCGACGCGGCGTGTCATCACAATTAAAATACGGGAAGGATTGCGCGGATCCAGCAAAGAAGGATCGTCGGTGATCGCAAGGTCGGTCTGCACGGAGAATCCGTATTTCGGTGCAAAATCGCGCAGAATATCAACCTGATCCCGCTCTATCAACGTCGGAAACAAAAGCAGATTTTCGGACGGCAGAATCTTGGCTTCCACTGCCCATTGATACATTTGGCTGATATTCGCATTGTAGATGTGAAATGCCAGGGTATCATCCGGAAGTAACACCCGCAGTCCCATATATTCTGGATCTTTACGGGTTTTGATTTCCGCTTCGCCAAACTGAAAAGGTTGAAAGAACTTGGAAAGACTTGCGAGCACTTTCGCTTGCTTTTTTTTCGGGGGCAGATAATAATAAAAGTGCAGCTGAGAAAGATCTCCTTTCAGGGCATATCCTGCAAAAAAGCCACCGTGCTGCCGTGCATAGCGCTGAAACAGTTCCGCACACAGATGGACGGTTTGAAATGTTTTAGAAGTAAGAAAGGAGGAACTGGAATTGTCCTCCGGGCGTGATAAATTCTGAAAGCGGATGACATATAGCTCGTGTTCCGTATGGGACAGGGCGGCAGGAATTCGCAATGCGTAAGCCGCAATATCTGTGCCACGTCGATATTCCGCTACTTTTGTGGTAATGGTGAGTTGAATGCGTTGGTAAGTGTGTAAATATCCGTAAAGAAACAAAAGACTTGCGGCAAGAACCAGTAAAATGGCGCCGACAAGCGAATGCGGATACAAGTGCAGGAAAATTTCGAAAAAGGCAAGACAGAAAACTACGGGAAGGGAATAGAAAGTGGCAAGCACTGCGCTGAGTAAAAAGCTTCTGCGTAATTGGAACAGGGAGAACGCGAAAAGCCACAGTGCCGCACAGAAGAACCAAGGGGAGGGGTGTTGCAAGAAGTGCTCCAACTTCAAGGTAAGAGAAGATTGAAACAGGAAGAATAAACCGCCGAAAATGACCGCAAGCGTGGCAATCAGCAGTAGAATCAGATTTCGGACACGGGCAGGCGTAGGGGAATAGGCTTTGCCAGTGAGCGGATTACGACCAATTGCTTTCATTCTGAAAAAATCCTGCAATGATTCCTGCGTGGGAGTCAGAAGTGAGGCTGGCGCTTCCGTGGTTTTCTTTTGAACTGCCATGATAGTGATCCTTTCTGAATTTTAAGTCGGGCGGATGTGGAGCGACCAAGGGAGCCGGGATTAATTGTAGAGCATCAGGAAACAGCACAACAGGGTGAGGATCGCATAAAGAATAAAGCCGGCATTTCCGAATAAAGCGGCGGCAGTTTTTCCTTTGGGAACCGATTCCATACCGGCTTCGCGTTTACCGCGTTGCCGGAAAAGGGATGCAACAATGAGAAGGCAAATGATTCCGGCAATCATCAGACACATATAAAGGGCGTTGAGGAAAGAAACCCAGATGTAACCGCTTTCCGCGTATTTCGTGAGAAGAAAAGAAACGACACCCATCAACAAATTGATGCCCATATGAATGGCAATGGTGTAACGTAAGCGACCGGTACGCAGATACAAAACAGCAAGCAAATAGCCTAAGAGTCCCGCGTAGAAGCACTGCTGGAAATTTCCGTGGTAAAGTCCGAATCCAATGGCGGAGGTCAAAGCGGCAAGCGTTTCTCCATAGGGATGCAACCGGTCCAATAACAACTTCCGGAATGCAAATTCTTCTAAAATGGGCGCGAGAAGGACGGTACTGATGATGTTCAGCCATAGCGGGGACGAGGAAAAGGAAGAATCGACCACATCCGTCGGCGGCGTGGGAATGTGCAAAATCGCCGTCAGCAGATCTTCCATAAATTGACCGATCCAGGAGCCTGCAAGCATCAGACCGAGTCCGGTTAAGAACAGAATCAGCCATTGCCAAAGCCGCAAATCGGCTGGTTGCGGAACGCTGTGCGGGAGCTTTTTCAGAATCAGCCAACCGCATGGAAGCGCAATCCCGTACATGACGAATTCTACTATAAGTAGATAGAACCATGTCTGCTCCATTAAGGCGGGGGCAAGCTCCTGTAAGATTCCAATGACAAAAGCGCCCAAGAATTGGGAGATGAAAAACATGGCAAACAATGCAAGCATACACCGGTTGACGCCACGCCGCGCATTGTACAGACGGATGGAATCCGGAATTTGCGCGGGTGCTGGATTTTCTGGGTTTTGCGGATGGGGATCCGGAAAAAACTGAATGGGTTCCATAGGGTTCTCCTTTTTAAAACATGGGGAAAACGAACGGTCAGAGAAAACGAAGCAAACGCACAATATCTTGCTGATGTTATTATATCGCAATTTTATCCGGCTGTCAAGTGCTCAATCGTCAAAGCCTGTGAATTTCGGAAAAAAGTTTCGTCGGTGTATGAAATTGCCGTGGGTTCCATGGAAAAATCACTGGGAAATCAAGTTTTTTTGATTTCCCCTTGACTTTTCCAGATGTGTCTGCTATACTCATGGCGGTGATTTCCAACGAATGATCCGAAAAAATTTCAGAAAGGACAGCAAACGACGCAAACGCGTTGCTTGCAAGGAAAATATGCATATCACAAAATATCAGACGCGTACAGATCATTTCCTGGTTTCCGATTCTTTCACGCCGATTAGCGGGAAAATGGGCGGTGCGCTGACGCTTACCTTAGCGGAGAAACCGCTTGCCGCTCCGTTTGCGGGGTTTGGCGTCGCGCTGACGGGGAGCAGTTGCGATCGGTTGCGCGCGATGCAACCGGATGCGCGGAAAGACTTTTTGCAGGATATTTACGGAGCAAAGGGACTGGGACTGTCGGTCGGACGTCTGACCATCGGTTCTTCCGATTATTCCAAAGAATTATATTCTTATGATGATGTACCGTATGACACATCGCTTGCGCATTTTTCCATCGCGCGGGATGAAGAGTATATTTTACCGATGATTCGCGAGGTATTGCAGATCCGTCCGGATTTGCAACTGTTCGCTTCTCCGTGGAGCCCGCCCGGCTGGATGAAAACCGGCGGTTCCCTTTGCGGCGGCTATATGCGTGCGGAATATTTGGATGTGTACGCCGATTATATCGTGAAATTTGTACAGGCATATCGTGCGGCAGGCGTGGATGTCAAGGCGCTTACGCCGCAAAATGAACCGGAAACCCAGCAAAACGGCAAAATGCCGACCTGTATCTGGCATCCGGATCTGGAAGCGCAGTTTATTCTGAAGTTGCGTGAAAAATTAGACGCGGCTTCGCTGAATACGAAAATCTGGATGTACGACCATTGCTTTGTCGGCATCGAACGGGTGCTGTGGTGTTTGCGGACTTATCCGGCACTGATACAGGCATGCGACGGTGTGGCGTGGCATTATTATGAGGGCGGTGTGGAAATGACCGCGCACCTTGCGGCGGAATATCCGCAGTTGGCTTCGCATTTTACGGAAGGTGGTCCCCGCCTGTACGATCATTACGCAACCGATTGGTGCAAATGGGGCAGTATCATGGCAAAGGCACTGGCAGCCGGATGCCGCACCTTTACCGGATGGAATCTGCTTTTGGACGAATCCGGTTGTCCGAATATCGGACCGTTTTTCTGCGGTGGGCTTGCCACCCTGCATTCGCAGACAAAGGAGCTTTCTTACAGCGGACAGTACCGCGCTTTCGCGCATTTTTCCCGCTTTATCAAACCCGGTGCGAAAATCTATCCGGTGACCATTGCGGATGATGTGCCGCCGATGTTTTTGTATCCCAATAACGCAAAACCGATCGCGGCGGTTGCCGCCCAAAATCCGGACGGAAGTTTTGTATTGCAGCTGGTCAATCCGAATTCCGACAAGCGGCAGGTGCAGTATGAGCGGGACGGAAGATGGTACTATGTAGAATTACTTCCGGATTCGTTGGTTACAGTCGTACAGGCGTAACCGGAAGGTAGGGGCTGTTCCATGCGTAATTTGGAATCGCCCCTTTTTTGCCGTTGCATCCGAGGAAACAGTCCTTGTAGCGGTACTTTTTTATTTTCATTCTAAAATGGAATTTTGTCAAGTGCTTTCTGGGATATAATTCTGAAAAAGAAGTAAGGATGCGATCCTATGAAAACACGAAAACAACCCTACGGAACCTGCAATTTGGTGGGGCGAAATCTGGAGCGTCTGCGCAAGGCGCGCCATTTAACGCAAAAAGATTTCATTTCTAAAATGCAGATTGCAGGATGTGACATCAATCCCACCAGTTATTCCAAACTGGAGGGACAATTACGCAGTGCCACGGATCGGGAGGTCTATACGGCGGCGCGGATTTTAGAGGTACCGATGGAAGCGCTGTTTGACATTGCGGAACCATCTGCGGGTGCAAAACATGGATAACGGGGAAACATATCCCGTTTTTTCTGCCTAAACAGGGAAACGCGCTCCAAAGAATGTAGTAATTGACAGTTGACCATATTTAATATACCACAGTATTCAATGATTGTCAATAGATAATGATATAATAGTATTGAAATCATGGACGCGAGGTATAAAGAATGCTGAACGAACGAATCCGGTCACTGCGGGAAGCCAAAGGACTGACGCAAGTGGAGCTTGCGAAAAAACTGTCTGTTACCAAACAGGCAGTTTCCAACTGGGAGAATGACAACATTCAGCCATCGGTGGAGATGGTGGTCGCATTGGCGGATCTGTTTGGTGTGACGGTAGATGATCTGCTGGACCGCAGTGAAAAACGATGGCTTGCAGTAGATGGGCTAACGGATTTACAGATTCAGCATATCCATGCTCTGATCTGTGATCTGACCGAAAAGCAAAAATTTTAACGCGCACTCATCTGCCAGTGCGTAGCGAAGAAAAAGAGACAAAGCGCAAAAACGCTTTGTCTCTTTTGGTATTTTTCGTTCCGTTTTCTACACGGTTACCTTCAATACGACCTTGCCGGCGCTTTTGTTTTCATACAGCAATGCATGCGCTTCTTCTGCCTGCGTGATCGGCAATACCCGGAAAATCGCAGGCCGGATCTTCCCTTCTGCAACCTTCTCCCAAACGTTTTCTACCAAAGCGCGCAAGATCTGTGCTTTCACAGGTTCAGGCTTGGAACGGAGCGTACTGCCGATGATGCGGACATTGCGGACATAGAGCTTCCGCATATCTATGGTGGTAAAGTCGCCTGCCAATGTGGCGATCATGATCCATTTTGCCATATATCCGAGATACGGCAGACATTTGCCCATGATCTCACCGCCAAGGCAGTCAATAGCAAGACGCACCGGACGCCCTTGTGCGTCCAGTTCCTGTAAAACCGTTGTAATATCCTCTGTGCGGGTGTTGACGATCCGGTCCGCACCGGTCTTGGCGACCACTTCCCGTTTTTCTTCGTCAATAATGGTTGTAATGACGTAAGCGCCGAAGGCTTTCGCCATGGGAATTACGACGCTGGCAAGCCCGCTTGCGCCGGCATGCATTAAGAACACATCCCCCGCCTGCAAGTTTCCTTCCAAAAACAGATTCAGATATGCGGTCGCGAACGCTTCCGGCATTGCCGCCGCTTCCACGAGGGAACAGTTTTTCGGGACCGGCATCAGCATATCATACCGTACCGCGACATATTCGGCGTAACCGCCGCCGCCGAGCAACGCGCAAACCGCGTCGCCGACTTTCCAATTGGATTTTGCCGCTGCCTCCGGCGTTATTTTTGCAATGGTGCCGGAAATCTCCAGTCCCATCCATTCCGGGCAGCCGGGCGGAGGGGGATAATTGCCTTCCCGTTGCATTAAATCGGCGCGGTTGAGCGCTGCATATTCGATCTTGACTAAAACTTCTTCCGGCTTCAGAACCGGATCGGGGACGTTTTCCCAGTGCAGGGATTTATCAGCGTGAATGAGGATTGCTTTCATGGGGAATCTCCTTTTTCAAATGTGCGGATTTGTAAAAAATGCGGAAACACGAAAAACGGAGCAGAGCTTCCTCCGTTTTTGTAAAATACTTTTTGATTTGATTATAACAAAGAAGCGAAGAAAATGCAATGCGCACTTTGATACAGAATTCCATCAAAATGATAAAATCCGCCGGAAAAACCGAGAAATTTTATCGAAAAAAGCTTGACAGAAAAAGCAAAATGCGATATGCTAAAGAAAAAACAGCGGAGGAAACCATGGATTTTTCCAATTTGATTTTGACGGATGTGAAAGAAATCTGTCCAGTATCCAAGGAAAAGGGACAGACCTTTCATATGGAGGCACGCAAAACACACGGACTGATTGTGGCGCGCTCCGGCACCTATCTGTACAGACAGGGCGAGACGGAGTTGTTTTCGGATACAGGTCATGTCGTGTATTTACCGAAAGGGGCAACCTATGATTTGAAGTGTCTGACATCCGGAGTCAGCATGGTCATCAATTTTCATTGCTCTGATCCCGATACCGAAATTCAGAGTTTTTCCACTGCCGAACACTTTGAAGCGGAATTGCACAAACTGCTTTGCTATTGCGATCATACTGCTTCGCATCGTCTGTTGTGTATCGGCACGCTGTATCAGATTTTTTCCCGGCTTGCGCATAGTGGTTGCACCTGCCGGCCCACCGCGCAAAATCTGCCGATTTTGCCGTCACTCAACTATATGAAGCAACATTTTCAGGATCCCACACTTTCACTTGCAAAGATTGCAAAAGTGTCAAACGTCAGCACCGTGTATTTTCGGAAATTGTTTACCACATGTTATGGATTTTCCCCCATGCAGTATGTCCGCACCTTGCGGATGAATCACGCGAAAGAACTGTTGTGCGACGGGGACCGGACGATTGCGGAGATCGGCAGAGCCTGCGGCTATGACGGCGCGTACAGCTTCAGCAATGCGTTCAAACAAACGACCGGACTTTCTCCTACGGCGTATATGCGGCATTTTACGGAAATTTGAAAAAAGAGAAGACATCCCTTGTGTTTGAAAGAAGATCCAAACACAAACGGATGCCTTTTTGCAAATCAGGAAGATTTTGAAAAATGCCGGTCTTGAAAAAGGGGAGCCTGTTAACAAAGAGATTGGGACAATCAGCTGTTTTCCGGTCCCCACATGCCGAGATTTGCTACGCGTGTGCCGATGACGGAAAGCGGTGCGCGCGCCTCTAATTCTTTATGATTCTGTACGAAATCTGCGGATAGAAGCGCACGCTCCCGTACCATGGTGTTCCAAGCCTGTTTTTGTGTGACTTCATAGAGAATCGGACCGGTATAGCCCACTTCGTCAAACGTATCCATCAATGCCTTCCAGTCCATATCTCCCTCGCCGGGAAGCCAGTGCCGCTCATTGATAAAGTCATAATCCGACACATGCGTGGTTAAGAGTTTTGGTGCGATCGTGCGCAAAAATGCGCAGGGATCTTCTCCAAGCAAATGATTGGTGTCAAAGCAAATGCGCAGTCGCTCGTCACAGGAAACCAGATCAAGTAATTCCGCACTGTGATTTCCAAGGCAGGACCGCGGTAAATCTTCCACCGCAATTACCGCACCGTGCTGTGCCGCAAATGCGGCAAGTTCGCACAGAGAACGCTTGGCCTGCGCAATTTGCAGGGGACGTTCTTCATCCGAGATCGGTTCGCCGCTTGCGTGAATTACAAAACGGGTAATTCCGGCTTGTGTTGCCGCGGCGATCCACTTTTTGTGATCCTCTACCGCAAAACGGCGCATGGCTTCCTCCGGATTGGAGATGCTGTATTGCGCAAACGGTAGAAACCGTAGGTGAAAGCTCCAAAGGGTGATGCCGAATTCTTTTGCCAAGGCGGCGATGTTTTGCAGATCTATATGCGGGTATTCTTCCTGTGCAGGGGAAATTTCCAAGCAATCCAATCCAGCGGCACGGTAAGCAAGGAAATTTTCCCTTGTCAGGGTGGCGCGCTGGGATAAACCGGTTTTTCTCATGGGCAATAACCTCCGAAAAGATAGGGTAAAGTTCATACTGTACAGATTCTACACCAAAACCAAAGGATTGTCAAGGAAAATGTTTTGCAACCGCAAAAAACTGAAAAAACCTCTTGACCTTTGACAGGGAATACGGTATAATACCCATAGGAAGTTTTGCGCGGTGCGCCTTGGAACGATCGTTATCTATACGATGGAGGATGCATTCCATAGGGCAAGAAATGTCTTTGCGGGAACGTATTTTCCCTGCGGTATGTGACAGATGGAGCAGAGAAGCGGACTTCTCAAAATTTGAAACATTTTTATTTGGAAAAGAGAGGGGGAGCCAGCTTATGTTGACAGCCGCAGTGTATGGATTTGTGGTTGGCGATGCACTTGGCGTTCCTTATCTCAAACAGTCGCGCGGCACCTTTTTGTGTCGGGAAATGATCGGATTCGGTACGGCGGGGCAATTACCGGGTACCTGGTCTACCAATACCTCCCTGTTGCTTGCAACCATGGATTCGCTCTCTCATACGGGTACTTTTCAAGCGGAAGATTTACGGAAGTACCTGCAACAATGGGAACACTTTTCCGCCGGTTTTCCTGGAATCAAGCCGCTTTCTGTTGGTGCGACAACCGCTTTGGCATTGATGCGCGGGGTTGGAGCTTCCAGTGTCAGCGCAAATGGCAGTGGTTCGCTTGTTCGGATGTTGCCGTTTGTTTTTGTTCCGCATACGGATGCACAGGTGCGGGAAGCAAGCGCCGTTACGCATGCGCATCCCATTGCGCAGGACGCCTGCGTCATGTATACGCAGATTGCACAAAATCTGTTGGCATGGCAGGATCTACGCACCGCCGCTTGTAACGCACAGCAGAACGTACTGCCGCAGATAAAAGCACCGTGGCGTCCTTTCTTTGCAGAGTCGGAGCCGGAATTGGATACTTCCGGTTATGTGGTGCATATGTTGGAAGCGGTGCTGTGGTGTCTTTCTACTACGGATAATTACGCTGACGCGGTGAAAGCCGCGGTGAATCTTGGCGGACAAACCGCAACGACAGCGGCATTGACCGGTGGACTGGCGGGGATTCTTTACGGGCGTAATGCGATTCCGCCTGCATGGGTGGAGAAGCTTCGTAAAAAAGATGTGTTGGATCGTGCAATTCACAATTTTTCCAGTTTGTACCGATAAATAGAAAAACAATCGAAAAAAGCCTGCGGAATTTTCCGCAGGCTTTTTGAAAATCAATCGCTGATATAGGGCAACAGCGCAACGTGACGTGCATTTTTGATTGCAATCGTCAACTGACGTTGATGCTTTGCGCACGCGCCGGAAATTCTTCTGGGAAGGATCTTTCCACGTTCGCTGATGTGCTTTCTCAGTCTTGCAACATCTTTGTAATCGATCAAGTCGATTTTGTCTGCACAGAACAGGCAGACTTTCTTTTTTCTGCGCATCATCGGGCGAGCAGCGCGGGGTTCACGCGCTTCGCGCGGTTGCTGTGCAACTTCTCTTTCGTTATCCATCGTACGAAACCTCCTTAAAAAATGATTCAGAAGGGCAGATCGTCGTCATTCGACATTTGTTCGAATGCGGGCGCACCCTCGGCGGGGTTGGAAGCATAGGACGGTGCCTGGAAGGAATCCGGTGCACCGGGAGCGGACATATGCGTCGCATTTTCTCCTTTGGAGTCTACGAAGTTGGCTTCATCGACTACGACATCGGTAGCGTAACGCTTTTGCCCCTGCTGGTCTGTCCAGCTACGGGTCTGAATGGTACCACAGACGCAAATAGAACTGCCTTTGCGGAAGAACCGGCTGATAAATTCTGCGGTTTGTCTCCACGCAACGCAGTTGATGAAATCAGCGGTCGGCTGATCCTGCGTCTCCGTATTTTTCGATGTGTAACGGCG
>ERZ808266.748-NODE-748-length-10524-cov-3.724520_pt1 | contig 10524 bp, 7 predicted proteins | sample MGYA00521278_ERZ808266 | MGnify/ENA primary metagenome ERZ808266 (study PRJEB31516, sample SAMN03275591) | gut metagenome | biome: mammalia-associated habitat; material: feces | host: Papio cynocephalus | place: Kenya | collected 2012-08-02 ... | reverse complement strand
TCAGACGGGTGAGTTCATGCTCGACAACGCCCAGGTGGCTCACGACATCGAGAACCCTGGCAAGCCTGTCACCGCCTTCGGATATGTAGCCGAGGGATTGCGCCGTCGCAAGGCAGCAGGCAACGGTCCTATCACCATCCTCTCTTGCGACAACCTCCAGCACAACGGCAATACTGCCCGCAAGGCTTTCATGACTTTCGTTGAGGCTCAGGACAAGGAACTCGCAGCTTGGATGGAGGAGAACGTCACCTTCCCTAACTCGATGGTAGATCGCATCACCCCAGCCACTCGACCTGAGGACATCGAACGCTTGAATGCCCAGAATGGTACTCACGACGAGGCTCCTGTATATTGCGAGGACTTCATCCAGTGGGTAGTGGAGGACAACTTCGTGGCGGGTCGCCCTGCCTGGGAGACTGTTGGCGCACAGATGACCGACGATGTGACAGCTTTCGAAAACATGAAGCTCTCGCTCTTGAACGCTTCCCACACCTTGCTCTCTTATCCATCTTTCCTCGCTGGTTATCGCAAGGTAGATGCTGCCATGCACGACGAGAGAATCAAGAAGTTCGTTCGTGCCTTTATGGACGAGGACATCACTCCTTACGTTCCTGCTCCTAAGGATACCGACTTGGAGGCTTATAAGCAGTGCCTCGTAGAGCGTTTCGGCAACCGTATGGTGAGCGACCAGGTGGCTCGTCTCTGCTTCGACGGCGCCAGCAAGTTCCCAGTCTATGTAATGCCTAACTTGGAGAAGATGATTGCCGACGATGCTTCTGGCAAGCGCACTGATGTGGAGTTCAAGCGAGTGGCTTACCTCTTCGCCGCTTATCGCCACTATCTGAAATATAAGGTGGATGACAAGGGGGCAGCCTACGAGGTAGCCGACCCATGGCTCACCGTAGATGACTGGAAGCTCATCGAGAGCGACAATGCCATCGACTTCCTCGGTGTGTCTGCCTTTACCAGCACCGATCTGAAGGCGGCTCCTCACTTCACGGAACTCTATCAGAAGATGGTAGAGGATATCAAGGAGAAGGGAGCGATGCAGGTTTTGGAAGAAGAAATTCTGTAAGCGAACAAGTATTGCTCCTGGTATTAGGAAATAAACTATTTGTTTCTAGATAAAACTATTTGTTTCTAGATAAAAGTTATTTTCCTCTAGATAAAATCTTCGTTCAACGACGTTGAACCGCCGTTCAACAGTTTTGAACGGACATTCAACAGTTTTGAACGGACATTCAACAGTTTTGAACGGACATTCAACGACGTAGAACGAAGATTTTTCCTAGAAGGAGAGACTGTTAGCTCTAGGATAGAGAAGTTAAACATTTAGAAGTTAAAACGTTTCTTTTTAGCTATATACCTATTCTCTTATGAAACAATCGTCGATTACGTTCAAGAGCGCAGGACCTTTCCTCCTCTTGACATTCATATACTTTATCGTAGGATTCCTGACCACGGTCAACGGACAATGTCAGGGACCCTTGAAGGTGGCGTTTCTCTCCGAAGTGACGGCTACCAAGAACTCGCTTGCCACACTCATCTCCTTTGCTTTCTTCCTAGGCTATTTGCTCAATAGTGCGAAAACAGGACGAATGCTCAACAAGATAGGTTACAAGCCTACGCTCGTTCGTTCGATGATGGTGATGGTGCTTGGCTTGGGCTTCTATTTCGCCTCGGCGGTCATCGCCGAATATTGGGGTGGGGCTGGCGTACATATCTCCAAGGACTTTGTGCCTTATGGATACTTCGTATTCCTCTTCGGTTCCTATCTGATGGGTACTTCGGCAGCGATGCTCCAGGTGGTTATCAATCCTTATATCGCTGCCTATCCATTGCCAGGCACACAGCCTGTGCAGCGTATGAACTTTACCTGTGCCGTGAACAGTTTCGGAACCACCATCGCTCCGTTCTTCGTGACGGGCGTGATGTTCGCAGGGGTATCGCTCGACAGCGTCTCTGCCGATCAGCTCACCCTGCCATTCCTTGTGATGATGCTCATCATCGCCATTACTACATGGAGTACATCGAAGGCTAATCTTCCTGATATTGAGGGAACTAGAGAGACCGACTCAAGCAATGCTGAATCTAGCGAAAGCACAGCCAATGGCAATGAGCAGAATGCTTCTGCCGACAAAAAACGCAGCATCTGGTCGTTCCGCCACTTGAAATATGGTGTCATCACCATCTTCTGCTACGTAGGTACAGAGGTGGGTATCGGCAACAATATGAACCTCCATGCGATGGACTTGATGAGTCATGGCTGCGACCTCTCTCCAGCCTTGCTCGCCACACTCTATTGGGGCGGATTCATGGTGGGACGTATGGTCTCTGCATCGCTCAAGAACGTGGCACCTCGCCCTATGCTCCTTGCGGTGACCGTGGCTGCCATTGCGCTGATGACTACTTCCATGCTTACAGAGAACCTTTGGTTGATGGCAGCGGTGGGATTGTTCCATAGCGTGATGTGGAGCTGCATCTTTACCCTCGCCGTAGATGGATTGAAGGAATACACCTCCAAGGCATCGGGCATCTTTATGATGGGTGTGTTTGGTGGAGCCGTCTTCCCAGTCATCCAGGGCTTGCTAGCCGACTATGTAGGCTCATGGCAGTTTACCTGGCTCGTGCCTTTGGCTTGCGAGTTTGTGATACTATGGTATGGACTCGTCGGATACAGAAAACAGGAAAATGTTGCATAGTGTGTTTTATAACATGAAAGAAAATCCCTGAAAGTCTTTGCGCTTTCGGGGATTTTTTGTATATTTGCCCTCGCTAGTATAAATACAAACTTGAAACTCAAAATATAAAAAGCAGTAATATGACAGATCTTTATAAGAAAGTCAAAGTAAATAATAATTTTAGCTTGAGATACTTACTCAAGCTACCGTACACCGAAAAGATGTTCACGGCATTTGCGCTCGCTATCATTGTTGGCTATGTGCTCCAAGGTTTCCCTGATGTTGTTAACGATGTGTTCCGTCCCCTTTCCTCTATTGTTCTCATCCTGCTCAAAATATGCGTTGTTCCGCTTATGGTGACTAGCATTGCCAGTGCCATTATCACGTTTAGGCGCAAGGCTTTGGTAGGACGACTTGTCGGTCGGTCGTTTCTTTATTTTTTCCTTACTTCTTTGGCAGCAGTGGCTGTGAGCTTGTTGCTTTCGGGACTGATGTCAGAGGTTTTTCCCTTTTTTCATTCGTCGATACGGCTTCCCAATGCGGTGTCTAGTGGCATGCTTGTAGGGCGTATTGCCAATGTTTTTCTCAACAATCTGCTCTCAGCCGTCACGTCGGGTAGCGTGCTGTTGTTTTTGTGCATCGCCTTTGTGTTGGGTTTCATGTTCCTTCAAGTGAAAGGCCGTCAGGGACGTATTCATGAGTTGGTGGAGAAATCCGATAGGATTATTCGTCAGGTACTGAGTTTCTATTGGGAGCTGGCACCGATAGGCATGTTTTTTACGTTCACTCCCCTTGTGGCATCTTATGGCGGCGAGATCGTCGGCAATTCCGCTTCGCTTATCGGGGCTTGTTATATGTGTTTCTTCATCCATGCCTTGGTGGTGTATGTACCGTGCGTCTATTTTCGTGGCGGCATCAATCCGCTGCAGTTCTTCGGTGGTATGGTGCGTCCGTTGATGTTTGCCATGGCCACCGAGTCGAGTATCACCACGTTGCCTTATAACGTGAGGGCTACGGTCAAAATGGGCGTGCGCAATGGTATCAGCCGGCTAGTATTGCCTTTAGGCGCCACGTTCAACATGGATGGCTCTGCCATCTATATGGTGGTGGCGAGCGTGTTTACTGCTACCTGTTATGGAATCGACCTCACTATGGTTCAGCTTCTTACGATAGGAGTAGTGTCGTTGGCTCTGTCGTTTTGCGTGGTGGGTATTCCTGGTGGCAGTTTGTCGTTGTTGCCATTGGCTTTTATTGCAGCGGGCATTCCGCTGGAAGGCATAGCTTATGTTGCCGTAGCCGACCGAATGATAGATATGGTACGCACGATGGTGTCGGTCACAGGCGATGCCACCTGTGCCTTGATGATGGACAAATTGAAAGGATAAAGAAAAAGGACGCTCTTCAATTGATGAGCGTCCTTTTTCTTTATCTAGATTTTTTATTTATTAATAAGCGTTCTTGTCAGGGAAGATGATGCTCTTGGCTGTGAGGAAGATAATTTTGATGTCGAGCCAGAACGACCAGTTCTCGATATACCAAATGTCACGGCGGATGCGTTCCTCCATCTGCCATAGCTCCTTGGTTTCGCCACGGTAGCCTGTTACTTGAGCCCAGCCAGTGATGCCTGGTTTGGAGAAATGGCGCACCATGTATTTGTCGATGAGCGAACCGTATACCTCGGTGTGGTGCAGCATGTGTGGGCGTGGACCCACGATGCTCATGTCACCCTTCAGTACATTGAAGAACTGTGGAAACTCGTCGATATTGGTCTTGCGCATGAAGTTGCCGAAGGCAAACTTGCGAGGGTCGTTCTTGGTGGCCTGCGCCATGTCGGCATCCTTGTTTACATGCATCGAGCGGAACTTGAGGCACATGAAAGTGTCACCGTTCAGACCCGTTCTAGCCTGTCGGAAGAAGATAGGTCCAGGGCTCTGAATCTTGATGATGAGCGCAATGATTGGGACGAATGGCAGGATGCAGAGACATATCAAGCCACTCACTACAATGTCGAAGGCTCGCTTGGCAGCACGATTGGAGAGGCTGGCAAGGGGCTCTTGGTGGTTGGAATATACCGTTCTGCCCATGAAATTCTGAGCATCGAGGTGCAACTCGTATTCTCCGAAGACACGTGGCAGATAGTAGAAGTGAATCACGTTCTTATCGCAGAAGTGCATGATGTTGACAATCTCTTCCGAATCGTTGTGTGACAAGCAGCAGAATATCTCGTCGATGGCTATAGGCGAACCATTGATGGTGTTGTTGATGGTCGAGCTCATGATGGCATTCAAATCGTTCATGCTACCGATTCTTACCAATCCCTCTGGTGCCTTTGCGATGTCCTTGTCGGCATAATATCCCTTCACCTGGTAACCGGCAGAAGGATCCTCCGTCATCGTATTGTACATCTCGATGATGGCAGGGTCGCTTCCTACGAAGAGTACCGAGCGAGTGTTGCGACCATTGGCACGGACATACTTGAGGATGTTGAGCTCAATGAGTCGGGATACAAGTAATATGAGGTAGAAAGTGACACCGAAGATGATGCAGAATGAGAACATCTTCCCCCCATGGCTGAGTAGTCTTACGAAGAGGAAGAACCAGAAAGTGGTGGAGGCTGCCAGATAGAAGGTGCGCTTCAACACTTTAAGGAATCCTACTCTACGCACATGGATGATCGTAGAATAGAAGTACTCGCTTAGGAACAATGCGGCATTGGCAACGAAAAATGTTATTTTCGTTGATGTGTCAAAGTAGTCTGGAATCAACTGCGAGCCAAATTCTGTATAGGCTAACAGTACACAATTCAGTATTACGAAGTCGGCAGTAATGACCAGGCGTCGCACCAAACTGTTTCCACGGTAGTTGTTGTTAATCATATGCACAAAATAATATAATTCCTTTTCGATGTCTCGTACTAGAGGGAACTCTTTTTCTTTTATCGTGGCAAAGATAATAATAATACTTGAATGAGCGAAACTTTTCTCTATATTTTTTTGACTTTGGGACTATTTTCGTTGAAAATGTTGGTTCAATTTGGTTCATTTCCACTAAAAAATTACCCCCCCTTATTTGGGTGCAAAAAAATGCTGTTCTTTTTTGCAAAGAATTATTCGTTTATTCCGAATTTTCTTTGTACTTTCGCAGCAGAAAACATAATATTCAATAAGTAATGAAACAAGATTTTATGGAGAAAAGAAAGATGGGAATGAAGACTTGGCTGCTGAGTGCTGCCCTTGTGGCTTCGTTGGGCGCATCTGCCGATACCATCGATGTGCAAAGTTTCAAGTATGCTGGTCCTTATCCAGTGGCAATGCCTTGGATGGCTGATAGCGTGGATGTGAAGGGCGAGCATTTTGCGATGGACAAGTTGCTCGACTCGCCTTTGAGCTTCGACAAGCTGAGCACGGGCAAGGAGGTGACAACGCTCCAAACTGATGGCAAGAACGCCATCCACTTGGCTTCCTTCACCATTCAGAACAACAGTCGCACCAAGGCGACCATTGCCGTGGAAGGGCTGAAGCAATATCGCCTCTTCGTCGATGGCGAGCAGGTGAAGACGAGTGGCGACAAGGCAGAGACCACCCTCATGCCTTCCACTCACACGGTAGTCATCAAATATCTTACTACTGATAAGCGTAGTATTCAAGATGCATCCAAGGGGGATGCGCAGAAAACTCCCAAGGTGAGCGTGACCACAGCCGAAGGCAAGACGCTGAGCGTGGGCGAACCGTCTGCCAACACCAAGCGCACCTATAATATATACGATGTGATTTGCGCCCCTGTATATCCTGGCGTGCAGCTTTCGCCAGATGGCAAGTATGTCATCGTGCGCAAGACCTGGGTAGACCGACAGGGGAAGGCGTATGGCGTAAACGAGGTGCGCAACTATCAGACCTCCCGCATCCTAGCCACTCTCGACGAGGACGTGAGGTGGATGCCTCGCTCGTGCAAGATGTATTTTACCCAAAAATCGGCAGAGGGCAAGCTGCAGTTGCTCACCATCAACCCACAGACGATGGCGAGGGAGGTGTTGGCAGCGGAGCTTCCTGAGGGCGATTTCCAGTTTACTCCCGATGAGAAATCGCTTATTTTCACCTTGACTACCGAGGGGAGAGAGAAGGACAAGGAGGTGTATGACATCAAGGAGCCCGACGACCGACAGCCGGGATGGCGCACTCGCACCAACCTCGCCAAGTTTGATCTCGCCAGTGGCATCCTGCAGCCAATCACCTTTGGCTATCATAACATCTATCTGATGGACATCTCAGCCGACTCCCGATACCTGTTAGTGGGAAAAAACGAGGAGCGACTCACCAAGCGACCTACCACCCTCACTTCTATCTATCGCATCGACATCAATGGCTTGCAGACCTCTGCATCCGCTGTCTCTCGGGAACAAGGCTTGCAGGTGGAAACTTTGGTAGACAAGGGCGAGTTCGTGAATGGCGCTCAATTCTCGCCAGATGGCAAGAGCCTTCTTCTCTCTGGTTCTCCAGAGGCTTTCGATGGCATCGGAAAGAATGTGGACGAGGGACAGACACCAAGCATGATAGACACCCAGCTCTATCTCATGTCGCTCGCCGACAAGAAAGTTCGTCCGATGACCAAGGACTTCGACCCTAACGTGCAGAGCGTGGAGTGGAGCAAAGCCGATGGCAATATCTATTTCACTGCCGAGGACAAAGACTGCGTGCATCTTTTCCAGCTGAATCCGAAGACAGGCAAGTTTACGCTCCTGAAGACTCCAGAGGAATATATCAAGACTTTCTCGCTTGCCTCATCTGCAGCAGAGATGGCGTTCGCCGGTCAAAGTGCATCCAACGCCGACCGACTCTACAAGATGAACACCAAGGCGCTGAAGAGCCAGCTCATGGACGACCTCAGCGCCCGTGAGCTCAAGGGCGTGGAGCTGGGCGAGTGCAAGGCTTGGAACTATGTGAACTCTCGTGGCGACACCCTTTGCTGCCGTTACTATCTGCCTCCTCATTTCGATGCTAGCAAAAAGTATCCGATGGTGGTGAATTATTATGGAGGTTGCAGTCCTACAAGTCGCCAGTTCCAGAGCCGCTATCCTCATCACGTATATGCGGCGATGGGCTATGTGGTCTTGGTGGTGAATCCAAGCGGTTCCACAGGTTTCGGGCAGAAATTCTCCGCTCGCCATGTAGACACGGCTGGTGAAGGCGTAGCCGGGGACATCATCGGTGCTACCAAGACTTTCTGTAGCGAGCATGGCTTTGTGAACAGCAAGAAGATAGGTTGCATCGGAGCCAGCTATGGTGGATTCATGACCCAGTATCTGCAAACCAAGACCGATCTCTTTGCCGCCGCCATCTCTCATGCCGGCATCAGCGACCATACCAGCTATTGGGGCGAGGGTTACTGGGGCTACAGCTACAGCGAGGTTTCGATGGCAAATGAGTATCCTTGGACCAACAAGCATCTCTATGTAGACCAGAGTCCACTCTACAATGCCGATAAAATTCATACGCCGTTGCTCTTCCTGCATGGCACCGCCGACAATAACGTGCCAGTGGGCGAGAGTATCCAGCTCTATACGGCACTCAAGCTGCTCGGTCGTCCTACGGCGATGGTGCTGGTGGATGGACAAGACCATCACATCCTGGAATATCAGCGCCGACTTAAATGGCAGAACACCATCTTCGCTTGGTTTGCCAAGTGGTTGCAGGATGATAGCTCGTGGTGGAACGAAATGTATGGCGACGAAAAGATGTAATGCTTTTGCCCTTTCAGGGCGCATTCTTGATTACTCGCGAAAGTTCTGTAAAGAAATAAGTCAGCAAGAGATAACTTTCTCTTGCTGACTTTTAAAACAATGTTTTATTTCTTGCAACTTACCGTGATGGTGAGCGATACGAGGGCAAACGTGATGCCCACGATGCATACGCCCACCCAGCCGAGCGCACCCCAGGCGAAGCCGGCAAAGAAGGTGCCCAGCGAACCGCCGATAAAATAGGTGGTCATGAACACGGTGTTGGCGCGGTTGGCTGCCTCGGGTATCTCTTGGATGCAGCCGCTTTGGTTGCTGAGTTGTTGGCATTGCAGACCGATGTCTACCAGGATGATGGCAATGATGAGCCCTATGTAGGTATAGCCCATGACGATGGCGAAAGCCCACGCCACCATCTGAAGGATGGCACCGAAGAGGCTAAAGTTGCGAATGCCAATGCGAGGCACGAGTTTGCCCAGTCCGCTGGCTGCCACAGCTCCCGCAATGCCGCAGGCTCCCAGTGTGCCCACCATCTCGCTGCCCGCCAGGAATGGGGGCTGCGCCAGGTGGAAAGCGAGGCACGACCATATCGCCATCATGCTGCCGAAGCCAAAGGCAGCCCTCACGCTATAGAGTCGTATGGTGGGGTGGAAGACGAAAATCTCTGCCACGGTCACCATCAGACCTCGATAGTTGCCCACGAAGTTCTTTTTCATCTCGGGCAGCATTATCAGGGTGAGCACCATGCATATCACCATCAGGATGGCGGCGATGATGAACATCTCTCTCCATCCCAGCCATTCGCCTATGTATCCGCTCACCATGCGGGATGCCAGGATGCCCGTGAGCAGTCCGGAGAGCACAAAGCCCATGTTGCGGCTCTTGTTCTTGGGAATGGAGAACTGGCCTGCTATCGGAATGAAGAATTGTGGGATGACGGAGCAGGCACCCAGCACCAGCGAGGCTCCCCAGATGAGCCACACGTTCTGAGCGAAGGCTATCGCCACAGCCGAGATGGCGGCGATGCTCATGTTGATGATGATCATGCGCCGACGCGAGTAGATGTCGCCGGTGGGTATCAGGAAGAAGAGACCGAGCGCGTAGCCTATCTGCGTGATGACGGTGATGAGGTTGGCGTGCTGCTCGGTGATGCCGAGGTCGTGGCGGATGAGTTCCAGCAAGGGCTGGTTGTAGTAGCAGTTGGCTACGGTGAATCCTGCGATGATGGCCATCATGAGCAAGACGTGGCGGGGAATGCCCCCATTTTCTTTCAGTTCTATCATTTTTTCAAGCCTTTAGTCCGTTTGGTTTGTATAAGACAATATCATCTTATACGTTGCAAAGTTACAACTTTTTTCTTGGCGAGCCAAGAATTTCCAAGTTTTTCTTTTCCATCGTTTCTCTCGCGCGTACATTATTTATTATAAAGATTGGCGATATATTATGAAGATTGGCATATATTATGAAGATTGGTGGCAAATTATATGAAGATTTTGTTGGCGGTCAAAAAATCCAGCTGTATGGTTGATACGGGCTGAAAGCCCAGAAGCACCTAGCCCAGGGCAACGCCCTGGGTAGATTTCGAGGGAATAAATACGCCCTGTAAGGGCAAAAGCGTTATATCTGCAAGCTCAAGAATAAAGCTTTTGCCCTTTCAGGGCGGCATTCGTGCTTGCATACAACCTAGGGCGTTGCCCTAGGCTAGGAGCTTCTGCCCTTTCAGGGCGTATGGGACAAACATACAGCTTGAAAAAAGTTAGGAGAGAGGGTGACCTGATGCACAGAAACGGTGCATCAAGTGGGGAATGGCGAGAGAGAGGAGGTACTTGATGTACTGAAACGGTACATCAAGTGGGGAATGGCGGGGTGATGAAAAAACAGTGAAAAGTGTTAAAATCTGGCTGTTCTCGAACACACTAAAAACTTTAACCTTTGTTAGCAGTTTGTAAATATCTGATAATTAGGTAGTTGAGAAAATGTTACAAAATCGACTAAAAAAAAGTCACAAAAAAAAGAACAACGTATCGAAAAAATACTTACCTTTGCAGCGTTTTAATAAACGAATGATTGTTTTACAGATTTAAAAAGCAAAGAAAATGAAGAAATTAGTTT
>ERZ808266.743-NODE-743-length-10584-cov-4.851743_pt1 | contig 10584 bp, 8 predicted proteins | sample MGYA00521278_ERZ808266 | MGnify/ENA primary metagenome ERZ808266 (study PRJEB31516, sample SAMN03275591) | gut metagenome | biome: mammalia-associated habitat; material: feces | host: Papio cynocephalus | place: Kenya | collected 2012-08-02 ... | reverse complement strand
TAACCAAAATATAATTTTTCAAAAACTACTTGATTTTTATATAGTTAGCTCCTGAATCCATTTGGGCAAGCAAGAATAAATATATTCTCTTACAACCTTGGATTTGGCGATTAAAGAATTTTTGCTTGCCATTTTTATTATATCCCTACAGTTTTGCAATCTCAATGCGTAAAACGATACTATTTTGATGTTTTTGATACTCATAATAAATGCTTGTCTTGTTTTTTTAAACAATAATGTTTATAATCATAATATAATTTCAAAATGGGGGTTGTTCTATGAATGAACTCAACAATATTACTGTAACCGATATTAAACAAATGTTTACCGTTATGTCTCCACGCGGAAAGACTGCTGAAATTACCGACAGGGAATACTTCGGTCTTTCGTTTTGTTTAGACGGACAAATTACTTATGCAATCAATGGGGAAAAAATCATTTCTGACGAAACCAAAGCCGTTTTTTTGCCTAAAGGCAAGAACTACTCTCTGCACGGCGATAAAACCGGTAGGTTTCCGGTTATAAACTTTGATTGCGATAACTTTTCGTGCGACAAAATACTCTCATTTACAATCCCGGGTCCTGCCGCTTATGTTAAGGACTATGAAAAAATGAAAGCCTTGTTCCTTTTTGAGGGGAACAGAGCTGAAATAATGAGTATTTTTTACGGCATTCTTCACAGAATATCGCTTGACAATACATTGCAAAACAGACTTGCTCCGGCAATAAATCTTATTCAAAAGGATTTCGGAAATTCAAAACTTTCAAATGAAGATTTAGCACACGAATGTAAAATAAGCGAGGTATATTTCAGAAAGTTGTTCACCGAAACATATAAACTCTCACCAAAACAATACCTGTTAGAAACACGAATAAACAATGCGAAGCAACTCTTAGCCGATGGGTTTCTCAAAATAAACGCTGTAGCAACTTGTTGCGGATTTACCAACCAATATCATTTTTGTCGCATATTTAAAGAAAAAACCGGTTTTACACCTACAGAATACTCAAAACACAATAAAGTTTTTAAGATATAAAAATATAGCATATAAATTTTCTTATAGTTCATAGGAAATTCGACTATACCCGCTTTTTTTGCTTTTAAAACAAAAAACATCTCACCGTCAATGCCGTAAGTCAGGCACTTTTTATAAGAAATGCGGCTACCGTTTTCGATAGCCGCTGTATAATTTTATATAGCCGTTTATTTAAAAATTTACCGCATCATTCAGTCACCGAAATTATTACTCCGTTTTCCTCTTCCACGGTCACTTTCCAAGCGGCTTTTACTGCCGAGGTCGGCTCCGCCTGAATTGCTTCCGCAAACACCTCCACAACCTGATATATCGTCTTACCGTCCTGTGTGCTTTCATTGACAAGCGTGAAGGGTTCACAAAGCACGGGAGTGTATTCACCCGGATCTATCGGCATTGTGTAATAGTATGTATTATTTTCGCCTTGCAGCCATCCGCCATTAAGAGTGAGTTTCGGATAGACAGAGGGCTTTTCTCCCGTGATATTTTTATCTTTATCGACAAAATAGGAAACCAACCGCACACGCAGATATTCCTTTACATTGCCGGTGTTTTTAACACGAATGTCTGATTTTTCACTCCCGTCAGCAGAGGAGTCTTCTACCTCTTTATCATCCAGCTTTTCGTGAACGGTACAGGAAACCTGCGCCGGAGTAAAGGTGTTAACTTTATTAGCTTTCTTAAACATAAAAGCAAGAGTGGCTCCTATTGCAAAAATCACAAACAGTAAAATAAGTGCAATCACCAATTTTTTAAACTTTTTTTGCATACAGGCATCACCCTTTTCTGTTTGTTTTCCTTTGGCTGTTACCGTTGAGCCATGTTTCCTTTTGGGCGGTATCATCGAATGTTACGGTGCTGCCGCTACTTTTCACAGTTACGGTTTTAACAGTGTCGCTATAACGCCACGACCAACCGTTTTGCTGCTCTACGGTATATTCCCGACACGGCAGATCCTTTACGGTTATACTTCCGTTTCCTGCTATCGTAGCATAAATTACATAGTCGGGGTCGTTTTTTGCCTGAATTTTATAGACGAACACCTGTGTTCCGTTGCTTTCGTCTTTTGCCTTTTCGCGTGTAATTGTCAATGATCCATTGACCGGGGTGAATTTGGCATAAAACACATTTATCTCAGGCATCACTGCAAGGTATTTGCTGACCGGATCCAAATGATTTGTGCTTTCATCTACATTACCCTTTTCCCCAATAGATACCGTGCAAGCCTCGTCCAAATACCAACCGGAAAATTCATAACCCTCCAAAGCCTTCGGCGTTGAACCTTTTATTCCTTCCGTATTATCTCCGTCAAAGACCTCAATCGTGTTGTTCAGCGTTCCTCCGCCATAAGTCCAGATTTTATATTCGATTGTTCTCTGTACGGGAGCATAGTAAAAAATAATATAGTTCTGCTTATCTATTGACCGTATCTGTATGGATTGTGTCAATGCTGAGACGCAGGTCCATCCGGCGCCGAGAGACTCTGCCGATTCCGTTACCGCGGCGCCGAATTGCGCGGATTTGGTTTTGGTAGCCTTAAGCACCCCGTTGGATCCATCGGGATATTTCAAAGCTTCGAGGTCGCTTATATCTGTGCCGTATTTCAAATAATAAACGTTGTACTTCTGCGTTTTTCTGGTGTAAAAAATATACAGCTCTGTACCGTTTTGTGACACCGTGATTTCGAAATGAGGGGTTCCGTCGTTTTCTATAAGCGAAACATCTTTTTCTTGGGTTCCTGACCCTGTTGCATTTGTGCTGATCACCTTTGCGGTTTTCTGCACCTCAAATCCGCTGAAGGTTTGCGGCGGTATATCACAGGTATCACCCACATTTCCGATTCCCTCAGTGTGTGCTGAGGACTCGGTGTAGTTTTTATATTTCCCATTTTCTTTATCAAGTGCGGTATCCGCACCTATATTTTGAAGCATATAATGCACGGCGTAATACGCACTGGTGGTGTTTTTTGTATAATAGAACACAAGCACATTGGTTGAAGAGCTGACATAATCACCGTTTTCATTCTTTTCCACAGCCAAAATAAGCCGCTTAAAAAATGCGTCGGGAATATAATCGGTAATTGTTTTGAAACGCTCCGTTATAACGGCGTTTGATGTTGTTTTCGTTTCCGATTCGGCAATCTTCTCATTTGTATCCGCATACCGATATTCTACTGTATATTCCACCTCTTTCACATTAACATATGTGAAGGTAAAGATATTGTACTTCGGCTTTTCCTTGTTTTCCTCATATTCCATTGTAATGGAGTGGCTTGCCAGTGTGGGATAGTACCCGTTGTTATAAGCGGTGTATAACTGATTGTACGGGTCCCCCGCCTTTGGAGTAAAGGTGCGTGTGCTCCCCTGATACGCAAAGCCTTCGGTATCGTTCGCTATACACAAATGAAATCTGCTGTCAGAAGTGAGATAAACATAAGTGCGCGTTACCGTTCCCTTTGTAACGGTGTATGTCTCGTTGTCATTTGCATCTGCGGAGGGCGGTAGTAACGCTGTCCAACCGGAATCCGTTTCCGGATTGTGGAGCGCATAGTGTATACGGTACGGTTGCGCAGTCAGCGAACCCCATGAAGCAAATACATTCATATCCTTTACTACCGGTGTGTCCAGCGGCGTATAGGCAAGTCTATTCCCGTTTTCTTCGTAGAACCATCCGCCGAAGGTGTAGTTATATTGGGATTTATCCTTGGGGTTATCCACTGAACCGAGCACATTTCCGTGCGTCACTTCTTTTTCTGAAATAGGCTTGACAGATGTGTCCCCGGCATTATACTTAAGTAAATCATCATAGGTTTGGAAAAAGCGCACTTTATGCTTCATCGGTGCCCATTTTGCATACAGCACGACATCGGTTGCCGGCATTTTATAATTGCCCTCTGTGTCGTAATGCGTACCGTCAATACATTCGGGGCTTGCGTACCAGCCGTCAAAATAATATGCGTCTTTTTCAAGGGTGTCAGGGTATGTCGGCTCTATAAGCTTGCCGTCCTCTGTCATAAAGTCGTTCATAGCGCTGTCAAACGAAAGACTGCCGGTTTTATATACGGCGTTATGGCTGTGCAAGGTAATCGTAAAGGTGTCTCGTGTGTAGAAAAAGCGAGAAGTAAACGAGAGCCGTCCGTCGCTCAGCGTACCGTTGGGGAACTGCTCAAACCAAGAGATATTGGAATTGGACGGGTATGAAGCGTCAAAGTAAAATCCTGTCAAAACAGTCTGCGTCTGACCGTTGACCTCATCGCTGTTTTTGATTATGTTGTCATCATTTGCTGTAACACGGTCGTATAAGCGATAAATTTGACCGTTGTTTTTATAGAAATAATAGGTCTTTCCGCTTGCAGGGTCGGTATAGGTGCGATCTTTAGTATTCGTGCTGTTTGCCGCATTCATGATTGCCGTATAGAGTGCTGAATCCTCCGGCACCTCATACTCAAACACCGGCACATATAAATCATATATCCATTCTCTCGGAACACTCCAACCAATATTTGCACCGTTATCAAAGAACGCAAGGAAATAACACGCATTAGAGTCGACTTCGTTAGCGCCTACGGTAGTCTTTGTTCTAATACTGCGCTCAATATTCGTATCGGTACCGGTATAGCTTCCCAACAGGATACTTTCATCCAGCTTTTGATAAAGACCCTTTACGGTACTGTTGTCTTTCTCGATGGAATACCGCACCTTATACTCACCGTTCCATCCGGCAAGATAGGCATATTTACCCCAACCGTCGTTTGCCGTTGCACTGCTTGCACCGTTAGCGGTATGAGATGACGGGTCCTTTACCGGAACCTTACCGAACACATCTGTCGGCCACAGTTTTGTCAGATCCGCACCGAAGCGTGCCGTAATTTCAAAATAGTGATAGCGTACCGAATTTTCATCCTGATATGTCCCCGTTACATATTTTGCTCCTTCCGGGTCAATCGGTGTCGGTAAGCTTTCCACTTCACCCCATTGACCGGGTTTAACATTATTCAGCAATTCATCAAGAGAGTAATCCTTGTTTAGCCAGTTTGTATTATCACTTTTATTGCCGAAACCGTAGGTGCTGCCGCCGACAACTTGGATGCTGCCCGTGCCGGTTTCCTTGGCATAGATAAACCGCAGTGTGTAATACTTACGGGTATAGTATACATTAAGCACGGTGGAACCGTCGCCGCTTACGGTAACGGAGATGTTTTTGTTCTTTTCAGTATCAAGCTCATAATACTTGGCATGCTGCAATTTGCAGGCGGTGCTATGCTCGTGGTCAGTCTCTTCATTTCCGCAGATAATTAAATCCGCAGTTAACGCGGGAGCGTTTGCGGGGGTTACCGTATCACCTGATTTTACCGGAACTCCCGATTCTTTATATTTCTGTTTGACCGTGCCTATATAAGCATAGTTATCGTCATCCGCGTCTTCCAACCAATAGGCAACATTGTATGTGGTGTTTGCTATCTCCCATATAGCTTTGTAGGTTTGATTTTCGTTCGGAATAGTCGTGGGCAGTTCGTCTTTTGCTTCATCGTATGTACCGTCCGCCTTCTGCTTATCCCATCCGGCAAACACATAACCGTGGCGCGTCGGCTCGTTCACCAGAAACGGCGTGCCGTATCGGGCATATATCGGCTCCACGCCGTAACCGCCGTTGTTGTCAAATTTTATCATACAGTAATTGCGGTCATAGTAGCATTCAAACACAGTAGAGCCGTCCGCCGCCACCGCCTCAGGATAATGGTGAAGCTTTGTAAATCCGGTAGTCAGCGATTCATCTACCGCAAGCTCCTTATCTGAAACGATTGTACCGGTTTTTGCCTTACTGATTTTGTATAAAGCCACATCTTCGGTATATTGATCATCGTGGATATTCTGAAAAAAATATCGTACCGCAAACGGTACATCGCTCGCAAAATAATAGACATTTACAATATACTGCGGCTGTGAATAATTTTGCTCAATATGCAGGTTTATGGTCGGCGCCGAATCCGGAAAATAATCTCTGTAATCCTTGCCGTCGGTGCCGGGCAATGTAAGGGCAGGATTATCCGCATTATATCGTGGTTCATAACCCAAATAGGTCGGGGAAATGACGGTTGCTTTGTATTCTTCACTGCTTACATTCACATAGCCTGTGTATGGATTGTAAATCGGAAGTCCGGATACTCCGTCCAGATAGTTGATTGAAATACTTACCATATGTTCTTCGCTGTTGTCCTGTACAGCCGCCCTGCCGGCACTTTTCTTCAGCGTATTCGATTTCGTTGCCGATACAGTTGCTTCCCCGTCACTGAACGGCGGTAAATACTCGATAGTTACGCATATAGGCGAAGAAACGCACTGATCTCCGCCATAGACTGCACGGCAACGAATATAAGTGCTGCCGGAGGTATCCAATAGGGATTGTACCATTGCATAAGAAACTGTGAGCCGCTTTGCTGTGCCGTCATAAATATTCGCCCATATTTCATTTTCAGGGTCAGCTAAAATCTGCCACTGATATTCAGTACCGTCCAATTCCGGACTGCACTCTGCGGTCAATTCGGCTCGTTCATTTTCCGGCAGGGTCAGACGCTCTGCATCCTTACCGCCGTATTTAATTGTTACGGCTTTTAATTCCGAGCCTGTAACCGCCATGGTCGTGTAGGCGTTAAAGCTTCCCAAAATCATAATAAGACACAAAACCAATGCCAAAAGCTTTTTATTCCCGTAATACACGGGATTATTTCGCGCATGCTTTTCGGCTTCGGTTCTGATTTTTGCATACTTCATAGTATCACCTCCGCTTTCTGCGGGCCATCATTTGTCCTTTATAAGTTCCAACACAGCTTTAGCGCGATCCTGTTCGTTATAAGCAGGGTTTTCCGGAAAACCGTAATATTGCGCCGCAATCGCATCAAGCTCAATCGAAAGATTATTCATACTGTTAAGCTGTGTTCGTGTTAATGCGTCGCTTACTGTAATTTTTCCGTCATTTGAAAGTACATTTGCGTGAAGCTCATCATTTGCGCTTACGATGCGGTAATACACCGCTCCTTCCGTGTCTTCACTAAGAAAGTTCCAAATGTTTTCATCAACACTCCAGGAGAGAGCCTCCGTGTCGCCTGTTTTACAAACATACGAATAATTGTTTTTTAGCGTCCATCCGACCGTTTTAATCCGGAGAAATACATAACAAGCCATTTCACTGCCTTCAAAATGCACAGCAGCCTTCTTTTTAATATCGACTCCCGGGATTACGGTCCACTCATTCGGTTTTGTAAAGTTTCCTTCTTCCTCAATAGTTATGTTTTTAATATAAGCAACCCTTGCCGAGTCTCCGACCGCGGTTCCGGTCACATATTTTGAAAATGTCACACCGGACAGCAAAACGACAATTAACAGAAGGTACATAAAGACGGCTGAAAACGGCAAATTGATTTTTCTGTTTGAATGTTGAAATTTGTGTTTCATTTTCCTACTCCCTTTCGGACCTATTGCTTATTCTTTATGTTTTTTAAAATAATTTGCTATGCTCGGAAACTCAATAATAAGAGCCGTCAGGCACAAAAAACAGATAATACCGAGCGGTGTACGAACAAACCCGAGCAACGCGCCGATTTTCGGAATTACAATAATAACCTTTCCTATAACAGCACTTTGCTTTACAGCCTGCGCGTCCGCCGTATTATTTGCATCCCCTTTTGTGCGGTAGCCCTCCCCGTCCGCCGCAATAATTCGGTGGGTTACGGAGGAGCCTTCCGAATCAAATGTAATAATATCTCCGACAGTGTAGCTATCTTGTTTATGCGTAAAAACTATATCGTTCGGCTCAATAGAACCCGACATACTGCCTGTCAGCACAACCGCGGAAGAAAAACCGAAAAGTGTGGGAGCCTTTTGTCCAAAAACATTTTTCTTGACTAATAAGCAGATGTTCCCAACCAGCAGCACCGTAATCAACGCAAGTACCGAAACACGCAGGACCTGTCCGATAAGTCGGAGAAATCGCTTAATTTTCATCCTGATTTCCCCTCTTTCGTGTAATTGCCAAAATCACCGTCATACTGCCACTGATTATCATTAAGACCACATACCCGCCAAGCATTGTGTTATCCCCTGTTTTCGGCGACGGTCCGACATCCCCTCCGTCGTGTACTACTAAATAAAAGCCGAGTGTCGCTTCGTCAGCCTCTCCGTCAGCGGATTTATTGCCGAGATAAGTATCGATTTTGTCCCGGGCTTCTGTATCGTTTTCATCCTCAAACGCCCAAAACCAGTTGATATCGAAATCTTGCATTTTGTTTGCGCCGAGCGACCCTTCGACCGTGCGGATAACCGCATTCTCATCAATTCCTTTCGGTAAGAAATTTCTTGAGGTATCCGCAAAACCATTACCGGAAAGGCTTGCGTTTATATCAAACTCCGGCGTATCTGACAGCTTGTAAAGAATCGCCGTATAGCTCAGATTTCTTTTTGTGTTATTCTTAAGCCTAATAATGCTGTCCTTTTCAGTACCGGGAGCCAACACCCTTTCGGCGTTTTCCGCATTCACATTCTTATATAATGCTTCAAAAAAAGAAAGACTCGCGGAACCGTCAGGGCGCACCGAGGTATCCTTATCCCAAACAAGCCGACCTGTTGTATAGGTAAGGATGTGTTCAGGCCGCTCACTGCGCGTAGCATATGTAAGACCTATCATAACCGGCAGCAGGACGACCTGCAATATAAACAATATCAAAATCACGGGGAATATCCATTCCCGCAGCTTAGCAGTTTTCATTATGGGTTGCCTCTTTAAAAAATGCCATAGGTTTCGACCGAGATTTGATAAATCCTCGAGTCATATTCAAAGCTCCCGAAAGTATTCCGAGGATTTTGAATACACCCCGAAGATATCCCCCACCCGCCACATGACGGGGGATATTCGGTGGTAAATCAGCCTTGAAAGGCTTTAGATTAGTCAATCTGAGTTACGGTTGCAGTAAGTTCAATATCGATCTTGCCTGCGTCATCCACATTTTCAGCCGCACGATTTCCGAGTGCTGTATCCTTAACGTCATTTTCATCAGAAGTGTGGAAATCCCATTTCCAGCTGATTTTGAGATTATCGGCGGTTTTGTTCGAAAGATCGGTATTAGCTTCGTAATCTTTGGTATAACCGTTGACCGCATTAACAACAGCTGTTTTCAAGCCTGCAACATTAGTAATTGTAGTACCGTCGATTGAATAATCGGTTCCGTTCACGGTAAATACAAGCGGACAATATTCCTCTGTGCCATCGGTCGTCCAGTTTGTAAGATCAAACTTCTTCAGGTCATAGCTTACGCGCACAGCCACTTCGGGAGTACCGGTCAAACCGAACTCAGCCATATTCTGAGATGTACCCGGAGCAACCAATTTGTCATTGTTAGAAGATACTACTGTATTTGCAGCCAAAGTAAAGCTGGTATCCTTCTTAGCATATTCCTTGCTGAACATACCGGTGGTTGCAGTGATGTTTACACCGAACTTGGCAACACGCGCGGTATCGCTGCCGCTTTTACCGGTCACATACTTTGCAAAGGTCCCGCCTACAAAGCATGATGTGATAAGTACGAGAGCAAGCAAGAGAACCGCAGCTCTCATTGTCCAATTCTTTTTATAAGTCATTGAACATTCCTCCTTGAAACAGATAAAATTTGTCAAGACGATAAATCGTCATTTTTTCGAGATGGCAAAGCATCTCTGTGTGAGGAATTGCCCTCACTGTATATATCACTGCTTTTTGCGGCTGTGGCACCGAGTCGGCAGAATATATTGAAATCTATTGCTCCCCGTTTTTCTTTCCGGCCTCGGCACGGAGCTTTTCAAGCTCCGCTCTCAGTTCTTCGTTTTCCTTGTCGGCTTTACCGGAGCTTTTTTGGCGGCGGATAATATCATATACAATAAAAGCACAAACCGGAATTCCTATGAACACCGCCATACCGAGCGGCTTTTGTAAGAACATAGCGAAATCTCCGAGCTTTGCAATCCGCCCCTTATAAAGACCGAACACCGCGTCCTCGCTGACTGCCGGATCCTCGGTATTGTTGGCGTCGCCCTTAGTTATAAAGCTGAGCTTTCCGCCCGATTCGGTTTTTATATCAATAATGCGGTGAGTTACGGCTATATCTCCCTCCATATAGGAGATAATATCGCCCTTTTTAAGCTCCGCCGTATTCGGTTTGACTGTGAAAATCAAGTCTCCGACTTCAATATAATCATCTGCATTGCCGCTCATAGAGCCGGACTGCACGACCATCGGCGTAACCCCGAACACCGAAGGCGGTGTTTCCGGATTTATTACGCCCTTAATAATGATTGTCAGATTACATACAAGCATTATTGTGAATAAACAGCATAGAATTGCACCAATAATAAATATGATTTTCTTTGTAACCTTGCTTTTTGCCATTCGGTTATCCTCCGTTCGAATCGTTTTCAGATTATTAATTTTTATGCAGAAGCTTTGCTGAGGAAAATCGCTTTGTGTGTTTACGACAGCTTATTTCGTAAACAACAATATTTTCGCAGAGTTCGACACTCTGAGA
>ERZ808266.741-NODE-741-length-10631-cov-11.113937_pt1 | contig 10631 bp, 10 predicted proteins | sample MGYA00521278_ERZ808266 | MGnify/ENA primary metagenome ERZ808266 (study PRJEB31516, sample SAMN03275591) | gut metagenome | biome: mammalia-associated habitat; material: feces | host: Papio cynocephalus | place: Kenya | collected 2012-08-02 ... | reverse complement strand
CCAGAATGCGCGTCGCGGCGAGAACGCCCGAGTCGCACCCGGCGAATTCGCGGAAATAGTAGTGTCCGGCGAGTTCCCCGCCGCACAACGCGTGGACTTTCCGCAGGATGGGCTTGGCGAAGGCGTGCCCGACCGGCACCATGACAGGTTCGCACCCCATCTCCCGGATGGCCTCGATCGCCGCGCGCGAGGTGCGGACGTCGTGGATGATGCGCACGGGATTCTCGGGCGGCGCGGTCCGCAGCGTCGCCTGCGCCACGAACGGAACCAGGTAGTCCGGCTGGACGAATTCCCCGTTTTCGTCCACGAACATGGCGCGATCGGCGTCCCCGTCGAAGATAACGCCGCAATCCAGCCTGTTTTCGCGCACAAACGCCGCGATTTGCGCCCGCGCCTCGGCCTTAAGGGGGTTCGGACTGTGGTTCGGAAAGCGTCCGTCGGGCGTCGCGTTCAGAAGCGCGGCGCCGGGGAAGAGCTCCGCCGCCAAAAGTGCCGCGGCGCCGTTGGAACAGTCCACCGCCAGGCGCAGTTCGCCGAAATCGGGCGCATGTTCCTTCTGCCAGGCGACATACCGCGGCAATGCGTCCGGAACGGGCGTTGCAGGCGGCTCGGGGGATTCGGGGTCGTAGGTTGCCGTATCGGACAGCACAAGATGTTCGACCGCGCCCAGCCCGTTCGCGTACCCGACCGGCAAGGCCGTCTTCATGGACACCTTCAGCCCGTTGTCCGCAGGCGGATTGTGCGACGCGGTGACCATGACGGACCCGTCGAAACCGTCCGCCGCGGTGAAGAAGTACACCATCGGCGTCGTGCAGTGCCCGAGATCGGAAACTTCCGCCCCGGCTTCGACCAGCCCCGCCACAAGCGCCCGCTTCACCGCGTCGCTTGTCAGCCGGAAATCCCGCCCCACCAGCCAGCGTTTGCCCGGGACGACCCGCGGCAGGGCGCGCCCCACCCGGTTGACCGTCTCCAGCGTGAAATCGGTCCCAAAGGTCCCGCGCATGTCATATGCCTTGAAAAAACTCATTTCCCGACTCCTCCTCCTTGCAAATCCGGACGCCGCTCCGCCGTCAAACGCCGCGCTTCCGAAAGCCGCCACGCCTCTATTTTCGCATGGTCCCCGCTCAACAGGACGTCCGGAACCTTCATGCCGCGAAACTCGGGCGGATGGGTATATTGCGGCGGCTCCAGCAGCCCGTGACGCCCGAAACTCTCGTCCGCCGTCGCCGCCGGACCACCCCCCAGGACACCCGGCAGGAGCCGCACGACGGCATCCGTCATGGCCGCCGCGGCCAGTTCGCCGCCCGTCAGGACGAAATCGCCCAGGGAAAACGCGTCCGTTGCCAAGGTCTGTATGCGCGCGTCGAAGCCCTCGTAGTGCCCGCACATGAAAACAAGATGGCTTTCCCGCGCCAATTCTTCAGCGGTGCGCTGAGTGAAGCGCCGTCCGGCCGGACTCGTCATGATCACGCGCGGGACGGAACCCGGCGCGGCATGGGCGCGGCAGTTTTCCACCGCCTCGAACCAGGGACCGCACATCATCAGCATGCCCGGTCCGCCGCCGTAGGGCTTGTCATCCACTTTCCGGTGTTTATCGTGGGCAAAATCGCGCAAATCGACGAGATTGACCGTGCACGCCCCCTTCCGGACGGCGCGCGCGACCATGCTCTCGGTCAGAAAACCCGCGAACATGCGCGGCTGGACGCTGATAATGTCAATCTGCAACATCTCTTCTCTTACACTAAGGCGAAAAATCCTTCGCTCTTGATTATACCATAATTTGCTCACGGGTGGAACGACAATCCCGACAATCGCCAACGCACTCGCCCCTCTACGCACCTTCACGGACACTTCCATGCGGTCCGCTCAGTTTGGACGGCGCTTACGAAGCGGCAGTCTCCCGCCGAAGGCTTCCGGCGTTTATCATGCGCGGCTTGGGGGGTCAATTCTCGGCGTAAGCACCGAGAAAGACGAAATGCTCGATTTCCGGATCCAGCGACAACTCCGACAACAGGCACAATACCCGCGGATCGGTCGGGGTCGCGTCGAAGTCGAACGTAAAGCGGAACTCGAAATCCATGCCGGGGATGGGCCGCGATTCGAGCTTCGATAGATTGACGTCTATGGACGCGAACTTGGAGATGATCGCATTGAGCGAGCCGGGATGATGCGGCAAGGTCAACATCAGGCTGAGCTTGTTCGCGTCCGGATAGATCTCCAGGTTCTTCGAAATGCAGATAAAGCGCGTATAATTGAACGCCGCGTCCCCGATGTCCTCGGCTATGACCGAAAGTCCATACAGCTCGGCGCAGGCGCGCGAAGCGATGACGGCCGCCTCCTTGCATCCGCTTGCGGCGAGTTCCTTGGCCGCGCGCGCCGTGTTCGTCCCGGGAACGACGCTTATGGCCGGATGGCTCTTCAGGAAGTTCGTGCACTGGGCTATGGCGTGCGGATGGCTGGAAACGGTTTTGATGTCCTCCAATCTCGCGCCGGGCACGGCCAAAAGCACGTGGTTGACCTTCAGGCGCAGCGCACGCACGATATGGAACCGGTGCTTGCACATGAGGTCGTAGACGGCGGCCACGGTCCCCGCGGCGGAATTCTCGACCGGCAGGACCCCATAGGGGCAATCGCCCTTTTCCACGGCCTCGAACACGCGCTCGAATCCGTCCACGAACCGGATCGTCGGGAAGCGGAAGAAGAGGGACGCCGCCTGCTGGGCGTAGGCGCCCTCGACGCCCGGAACCGCCACGACGGCCCGTGTGGGGAAGTGTGCGGGTGTCGCCGCGCGAGCCGCCTGAATCGTCCGCACAAGAGGCGAATCGCCCTTCAAGAGGACGCGCTGGCGCGCCTTCGAAATGTTGAAGAGCGTGGAAAAGAAGAGACGCGCGTCATTCTCGTACTCCGGCCCGACTTCCTCGGCGACGTGCGAGAGAATCGCACGTTCCCGGGCGGGATCCGTGATCGGCAGCCCCATCTCGCGCTTGGCCGCGGCGACTTCGCGCGAGACCTCCAGACGCTCGAGGAAAAGACGGACGAGCTGTTCGTCTATGGCGTTGATCTTGGCGCGCGCCTCTTCCAGCTTGGTCATAGGGCCTCCACAATCGCCGCGCCCATCCCGGATGTGGAAACCGAAGCGCCGCCCGCGGCGATATCCGCCGTGCGCACGCCCCGGGCCAGGACCGTGCCGACCGCCTGCTCGATCGCCGCGGCTTCGGCCTTCAATCCGAAGGAGTGGCGCAGCATGAGCGCGGCCGAGAGAATCGTCGCGATGGGGTTGGCGATGTTCTTGCCGGCGATGTCGGGCGCGGAACCGTGGATGGGTTCGTACAGGCCGTGTCCGCCCGTGCCCAGCGAGGCGGACGGCAACATGCCGATGGATCCCGTGATCTGCGAAGCTTCGTCCGAAAGGATGTCGCCGAACATGTTCTCCGTCAAAAGGACGTCGAAATGCGCCGGATCGCGCACAAGCTGCATCGCGGCGTTGTCCACGTACATGTGGTCCAGCGCTACGTCCGGATACTCCGCCGCCCCCAGACGGGACACCGTCTCCCGCCACAGGCGGGACGTCGCGAGCACGTTGGCCTTGTCCACGCTCGTCACGCGGCTTTTGCGCTTGCGCGCGGCTTCGAAAGCCAGTCGGGCAATGCGCTCGATCTCGGGGACCGAGTAGGCCATCTTGTCGCACGCGCTCTGGCCGTCCGACGCGGTTTCATGCGCGCCGAAGTAGATTCCGCCGATGAGTTCGCGCACGACGAGCACGTCGATGCCCGCCGAAACGATCTCCGGCTTCAGCGGGCTCGCCCCCTTGAGCGCGTCCCACACCTTGGCCGGACGCAGATTGCCGAAGAGCCCGAGCTCCTTGCGCAGCGTCAGAAGCGCCCGCTTCTCCGGGCGCTGCGGACCGGGCAGCGCGTCCCACTTCGGACCGCCCACGGCGCCGAGCAGCACGGCGTCCGCGGCTTTGCACGCCGCAAGCGTCGCGTCCGGCAGGCAGTCCCCGCACAGATCGTACGCCGCGCCGCCGACCGGATAGGTCGTCAGGCCGAAATCGTGCCCGAACTTCCTGGCGACGGCGTCCAAAACCTTCACCGCCTCGTCCACAATCTCCGGACCGACTCCGTCGCCGGGGATGACCGCAATCGTCTTCTTCATTTTCTGCCTTTCAGATAGGCCGCCAGACCGCCGGCCTTGATGAGTTCGCGCATGAACGGCGGGAACGGCTCCGCGGCGAAACGCGCGCCGGTCGTCTCGTCGACGATCGTGCCCGAATCGAAATCGATCGAAACCTCGTCGCCATTCCGGATGGCGGCGGCCGCCTCGGGGCATTCCAGGATGGGCAGCGCGATGTTGAGCGCGTTGCGGTAGAAGATGCGCGCGAAGCTCGCGGCGATCACGCAGCTCACGCCGCAGGTCTTGATGGCCAACGGCGCATGTTCGCGCGAAGAGCCGCACCCGAAGTTGCGCCCGGCCACGAGAATGTCGCCCGGTCTCACTGACGAGGCGAACTGGGCGTCGATATCCTCCATGCAGTGCGCGGCGAGCTCCTTCGCGTCGGGCGTGTTGAGGTAACGCGCGGGGATGATCACGTCCGTATCGACGTTGTCTCCGTATTTATGGACTTTTCCTTCGACTTTCATCTTAACACACTCCTTCCGGTCCCGCGATGCGTCCGGCGATTGCGCTCGCGGCGGCGACGGCCGGACTCGCCAGATAGACTTCGCTTTCGACATGCCCCATGCGCCCGACGAAATTGCGGTTCGTCGTCGCCACGCACCGCTCGCCCTTGGCGAGAATGCCCATGTGGCCGCCCAGGCACGGTCCGCAGGTCGGCGTCGAGACGGCGCAGCCGGCCTCGACGAATATCTTGAGGAGGCCCTCCTCCAGCGCCTGCAGGTACACGCGCTGCGTGGCCGGGATGACGATGCAGCGCACATTCGGCGCGACCTTCTTCCCCTTCAGGATCTCCGCGGCGATGCGCAAATCGCCGATGCGTCCGTTCGTGCACGACCCGATGACGACCTGGTCGATCTTGACCTCGCCGACTTCGGAAATCTTCTTCGTGTTCTCGGGCAGGTGCGGGAAGGCGACCGTCGGCTCGAGCGCGGCCAGGTCGATCTCGACCGTGCGGTCGTAGGCGGCGTCCGGATCCGCCGCGTAGACGCGCGGCGCTTTCGCGCCATGCGCCTTCAGATAGGCGAGCGTCTGGTCGTCCACCGGGAAGATGCCGTTCTTCGCGCCCGCCTCGATCGCCATGTTCGCGATCGAAAAGCGGTCGTCCATGGAGAGCGCAGAGACGCCCTCACCTGTGAATTCAAGCGACTGGTAGCGCGCGCCGTCCACGCCGATGAGGCCGATCAGATGCAGAATGACGTCCTTGCCGCCGACCCACTTGCGCGGACGCCCCCTGAGGACAACCTTGATCGCCGACGGCACGCGGAACCACGTCTCGCCCGCGCTCATGCCCGCGGCCATGTCCGTCGACCCGACGCCCGTCGAGAACGCGCCCAGCGCCCCGTACGTGCAGGTGTGGCTGTCCGCGCCGATCACCAGGTCGCCCGCCGTGACGAGTCCCTTCTCGGGCAGAAGCGCGTGCTCGATGCCGCAGTCGTGCCCGACCTCGAAGTAGTTGACGATGCCCTGCTCCCGCGCGAAGGCCCGCATGCACGCGCACTGCGCCGCGGCCTTGATGTCCTTGTTCGGCGTGAAGTGGTCCGGAACCAAGGCGATCTTCGTCTTGTCGAAGACCTTCTCCTTGCCGAACTTCGGGAACGCGCCGATCGCCACGGGCGTCGTGATGTCGTTGCCGAGCACGAGGTCGAGCTTCGCCATGACGAGTTCGCCCGCGTGGACTTCGTCTCTTCCGGCGTGCGCCGCGAAGATCTTTTGTGTCATTGTCATTGCCATAAAGAGCCTCTTCTTACTTATCCGTGTGCCCGCCGGAGAGCATGTCCTCCTCGTAGGTCTGCTGCGCGATCGACGCCGCGCCGCCGCCCAGGCGTTCCGACTGGCCCGCCAGCATGCGGTTGACCGCGTCCAGCGTCGAGAGGATGGACCCCTCGATGACGTCCGTCGAGACGCCCTTGCCGCGGTAGACGCCCGCGTCGTCCGAAATCTTGACGTTCACTTCGCCCAGCGCGTCGCGGAACTCCGTCACCGCGTCGATGCGGTAGTCGAGCAACTTGAACGGATGGCGCACGATCTTCTCGATGGCGCGCACGGACGCGAATACCGGCCCCGTCCCGTAGGCGGTTTCCGTCACCTTCTCGCCTTCGCGCTCCAATGTGACGCACGCGGTCGAATACATCCGGTTGCCGCTCGACACCACGTAATTGACGAGCTGCCAGTCGTTCGCCCGATGCGGATGCCCCACGGCGGCCTCGACGAGCGCGACGATGTCGCGGTCCTCGATCGTCTTCTTGCGGTCCGCAAGCACCTTGAAATCGGCGAAAAGCTTGTCTTCGACCGGCTTTTCGAGCGTATAGCCGAGCTCCACAAGCCGCTGGGCGAAGGCGTGCTGGCCGGAATGCTTGCCCAATACGAGCGCCGTCTTCTTGAGTCCCACGCTCTCGGGCGTCATGATTTCGTAGGTCTTGGCGTTCGCCATGACGCCGTGCTGGTGGATGCCGCTTTCATGCGCGAAGGCGTTCGCCCCGACGATCGCCTTGTTCGGCGCGATCTTCACGCCGGTGATGGACTGCAGAAGCTGGGCGGTCTTGGCGATCTCCTCCGTATGGACCGAGTAGCCCAGGTGGTAGACGTCCGGCCGCGTGCGCAGGTTCATCACGACTTCCTCGATCGCGGCGTTCCCCGCCCGTTCGCCGATTCCGCAGATGCACCCTTCGACCTGCCGGGCGCCGGCCAGGACGCCCGCGAGCGAATTGGCGACCGCCAGCCCCAGATCGTCGTGGCAGTGCATGGAAACGACCGCCTGGTCGATGTTCGGCACGCGCGTCATGACGTTCGTCACCATCGCGGCGATTTCCGCCGGCGTCGCGTAACCCACCGTGTCGGGCAGATTCACCGTCGTGGCGCCCGCCCGGATGACCGCCTCCACCACGCGGCACATGTAGTCCTTGTCCGTGCGCGAGGCGTCCTCCAGCGAAAACTCCACGTCTTCGCAGTATTTGCGCGCATACGCCACCGCGTCCACCGCGCGCTGCAAGGCCTGCTCGCGCGTCATTTTGAGCTTGTACTCGAGATGCAGGTCGCTCGTCGCGAGAAAGGTGTGGATGCGCGGACGCTTCGCCGCCTTGACCGCCTCGTACGCCGCGTCGATGTCCTTCACCAGCGCACGCGAGAGCGAGGCGACCGTGATGTCGTCCACCGCCTCGGCGATCGCCTTGACGGACGCGAAATCGCCCGGCGAGGCGATGGCGAACCCCGCCTCGAGAACATCCACCCCCAGCGCCTCGAGCTGACGCGCCATGCGGATCTTCTCTTCTATGTTCATCGAATACCCGGGAGCCTGCTCGCCATCCCGAAGCGTCGTGTCAAATATTCTGATCTTATCCATTGTATCTCGCGATTTTAGGCTCGGATAGACGGGCACAGCCCCGCTTTCCCGACCTCGTCCAATCAATTACGCCACTAGACCTCATTGTTGACTGTATAGTATACCACGATTGCCCTTCTCAGTCAAACGGGGATTACCCCGCGAGGAAAAGTGCACGATTTGCCATAATAATGTGTACCGGTGTAAAATAAGGAGCATGCGTAAAATGTCTAGACGCACGACGCGAGAATATATCGCGCTCAAACGCGAGGAATATCAGAGCGAAAGATTCGCCCGAAAAGGAAGAATACTGGACGAAATCTGCCGTTTGACAGGATATTCACGCAAGTACGTCATCAATCTGCCGAACGGCAAGGTTCGCTTTCGCGTCCGGAAAGGACGCGGAAAGACTTACACGGACTCCACGCGCCAGACGCTCGTTTCCCTTTGGCGCGAGGCCGGATCGCGGTTTGCCGCATGAAAGAAGACCCGCAACTCGAAGGTTTGGCAATTCCCTGCGTCCGGACAGGATACAACCACATCAAGACCGGAGACAACTCGGTGCATTACGGCGAGACACCCTATCATCCCGACGGGAGGCAATCGCCTAGGCGCTCAAACGTCTGAAGAAATGCCGCGGATGGCGCCAGGCGAAGTCCGTCACGGCCGACAACGGCTACGAGTTCCTGGACACTGACGCGACGAAGAATGTCCTCGGCTGCGACGTCTACTACACCCGCGCCTATGCCTCCTACGAAAAGGGACTGCTTCGCCCTCGGCAGAAAAACGGCGGCACCATTCGACACCGAACGCGCCAAGGTGGCATAAGACAGCAAGAAAATGAAAGAAGCCACGCACGCCAGGACCGAAACCACGAAAGGAACCCCAATGAGAATGTTCGGACTGTTGCCAAAAGGACTCAGAAAAATCTTCACCGAGGTGTCTCACCACGCTTGCATTTTGCTTTTACCTTCCGAGTTGCCGCCTCATCGGCCTCTTCCCCAAATAGCAGTTTGTATGCTATATTCGCCCCTTTATTATGCACACGGTGACACAGCGTCATGTCAACATTAGGCTTCGAGTTGAGCACGAATTGGGAATGATCTAAACAGCAACTTTCTTTCCACACGACAAATTTTGAAAACCCACACCATGCAATCCTTCCACAAAAAACCATCAATGCAATTATCAACGTTAACAAGTAAAAATTGTGATTAACATTTAGTTTTCTCCCGTACAACATGCAGAAATTCAGCAATACCAAACCCACACCCAGTACTTCCAATATGCATGAATCACACAGAACAAATGTGATCATCACGAGAACCAGTGAGACTTTCAAAATCCGAAGTTTAACCCCAGAAAGCCTACATTCTGCCAACAAAGATGGCAAGCAAAGCACAAATTGCAAAAGAATAAGCGATCTTATTACTGGATCCATGTCCCCGCCCCCCCTTCACTCTGATACGTGAAGTTCAAAAGAGTCTTTCACTATTTGTTTACGACTTAATTCAAACGTTGCGCCATTCGTGACGTCAACATAACCGTTTAGGGCGTCTACTATTGCAGCCGCCGTATGACACAGGACTCCACCAAACACAATTCCAGCAGCTGGAATTGTCCCAATGCCTGTAACAGAAGCGCAACCGCCGCTAATATTGAGGTCAAACCCAATCCTGTTTAGAATATCTTCAAGGCCATCAATTGACTCCCAACGACGTTTTTGCACAAAGTCTTGTCCTATAATGACACGGCCAATTATTGTTTGAATTATATGCCAGTGACAAATTCTTCCCGATTCATCATAAAAACCCATATCGATTTTCTTCTGCATTTCACTTGCCGGGTCATGGCACTCGCCAACAATTTTAACATAGCATCCTAGCCAATCCATAGCGACAGCCGAACTGTTGTTGCAATATGGGAGCGAATTCCAGCCGTCGGGGTAGCCGAGCGGGTCGGCGGTCTGCCACTTGGCGAGGTCGGGGCGGTAGTTCCGGAAGAGAAATATGCGCCCGCGGACGGGAACAAGGGGGGGTGCCGGTGAAGAACGCCACGTCGCCCTCGCCAAACGCCGTCAACGCGGCGACGGAATACTTGCGGCCCCTCTTCGCACCGACTGTCGCGCCGAGGATGTCGTTGAAGTACGCCGTGCCCTTCGAGGATACGACGGGCGCACCGCCGCCGATGTGCGGTTCGTTCACGAACTGTTCGTCGCCGCGCTTCACGAGCGCAAGTCCGTCCCAGAGGAATTCCTCCGTCTTGCCGTTGCCATAGTCCACACGGGCGAGCCGTCCGTCCGGATGGTAGGCGAACGCTGCCGCGCGGCTTGGCTTCGCAAACCACCGCCCCTGCATCACCCGCGATTCGCTTGTGAACTTTGTAAACTGCATTCTCTTAATTCCGATAAACTTCAAACCAATATTCTGATTTCATGGCTTATGCCCACATTTGCCAATACGCCACTTTTCCAGCGTGCCCAACATCTGGTCTATATGGCGAAGAAAATATATGTCTATGAAAATTGGCAGTCTATTGTCATTATGCCTTATTCTTATGAATCGGCATATCAATGACCGTTTAATTTCAAAAGATAGGATGTGCTCGCGCGACAGAAATATTTCCAGAAATGGTCTACACTTCAAAATCAGCCCCGACGCTCCAAGACAAAGAACTCCTAATGGGTAAGAACAATATAAATTTCCGACCCTAACGGCAACTCTATATCTGTTATTCATAGACTTTGAAAAATCCTGTGTAGTTATAGATGGCATGCTCTTCCAACGGTGTGCCACCACCAACACCAACGCTAAAATCAAATCCCCAATACCCCGTCTCACCAATGTTGAGAGGAATCGCCGTCTCAAATCCAAAGACAACAATTTCTCCGCCTGAAACACCGACCGAAATAGCCTGGCCTGCTAATTCGGCAACATTCTTACTATTTGAAATCTGAATTACAATGCCGGCAGATCCTCCGGCTCCGATTTCCGAGCCTGCTCCACCATTATAGTAGAACCCACAAGTAAAACCATCACTCCATGAAAAGCCTAATGCTATGCCCAGTGAGACTGTTCCTCCTGTCGATGCGCCAGCGAAACCATAAATACCAAGCTGTACGGTCCACAACGAATAA
>ERZ808266.740-NODE-740-length-10636-cov-4.098478_pt1 | contig 10636 bp, 9 predicted proteins | sample MGYA00521278_ERZ808266 | MGnify/ENA primary metagenome ERZ808266 (study PRJEB31516, sample SAMN03275591) | gut metagenome | biome: mammalia-associated habitat; material: feces | host: Papio cynocephalus | place: Kenya | collected 2012-08-02 ... | reverse complement strand
CAGTATGCGCTTTGGCGGCGTACCACCGCCGCCAGTATAAAGTTATTATACCATAAAATTATTAAATTTCAACCAAAAAATACGCCCCGTTTATCCAAAACGCCGTCGGGCGCCCGATAAACGGGGCAAAATTTTAATTTTGAGTTATCCAGACGTCAAGGTCGACATTGCCGTCGATACCGTCGATACTGCCTTTTGAGGTATATTGCCAAATATCATAGCTTCTGTCGAAATCATTAACGCAGTCGTCATATTCCGCAACCCACTTACTTACGGTTGCGTACCATCCGTCTGTCATTTTTTCGTTCCAAAATGCAGAGCGGCTTGAATATATACCCATTTTATATCCGAGAGCGTTAAGTCTCGAATTAAACTCCTGCATTATCAAAAGCAGCTCTTCATTGCTTATGGTACGCCAATCGAGACTTTTTGTATTCTCGACATCTATATAAACAGGCGAGGTTACGGTTTTGCCCGCAAGCAATCTTTGAATATGCGCGATTTCGCTGTCTATATTGTCCTTGCTTACCGCATATGTAAAGAAATATATTTTTACGGGTATGTTAAGGCGCATACATTCGTTGTAATTCCGTTCAAACTGTTTATCGTCCTGAGATTTCATATCATCTCCGAGACCGCACCGAAGTATCGCAAAATCGATTTGAGGCTTAACCCTTTCCCAATCAATCTCTCCCTGATAGTGGGATACATCGATGCCGAATTTTGGGTTTTGATTTGCCCTGATGGCGGGATTGTTTATATCGGCTTGACCGTTTGTTACATGGTAATAATCTCCGCCGCGGTTTCTTGAAAATCCTGTGTAGCCCCAGTTAATCTTACCGTTTTCAACATAGTAGCGTTTATTACCGTATTCTACAATACCCGTATATCCGGAACTGAAAATACCGCCTTCTATGTAATACCAGTCTTCATCGAGCTGGACAAGGCTTGTAAAGCCCCAGTTAATAATGCCGTTCATAACATAATAGCTTGTTCCGTAGAACTCGGAAAGTCCTGTGTAATTCCAGTTGAGCTTTCCGTTTTCCACATAATACCAAACGCCGTAATAGCAGGTAAGACCGGTATAATTCCAATTTATCGTACCGTTTTCAACATAAAAGAACTTTCCGTCATAAGCCGCAAGCCCGTTGTAATTACGGTTCAATGCGCCGTTTTCTATATAAAACCAAACTCCGCCGATTTCGGTAAGCCCCGTGCGGCTCCAATCAATAGTACCGTTCTGCACAAAATACGAAGTGCCGTAGTATTCGGTAAGCCCTCTGTACCCAGTGTTTAATGCACCGTTTTCAAAATAATACCATACACCGTTTATTTCCTTAAGACCGATAAGCTTATTGTTCATTATGCCGGCTTCTATATAGTATCTTGCTCCCATATATTCCGCAAAGCCAGTGTAGCCCCAATTAACAGTGCCGTTTTCTACATAGTACCGGGTGCCGTAGTATTCGGTAAGCCCAGTGAAATTCCATTTAAGAGCGCCGTTCTCCACATAATACCATGTTCCGTAGTAATTGGTAAGACCGGTATATCCCCAGTTGACTTCACCGTTTGTAACATAATACCAAGTGCCGTTATATTGCGTAAGCCCCGCATAATTCCAGTTGAGCTCGCCGTTTTCTACATAATACCAAATTCCGCAGTAATATGTAATGCCGGTATATCCCCAGTTAAGTATTCCGTTTTCAACATAGTACCAAGTACCGTAAAAATTTGTAAGACCGGTGTATCCCCAGTTGAGCTTTCCGTTTTCAACGAAGTACCATGTGCCGTAATAGCAGGTAAGTCCTGAATAGCTCCAGTTAACAGTGCCGTTTTCAACATAGTACCATGCTCCGTCGTAAGAGGCAAGACCGGTATATCCCCAATTAAGAATACCGTTCTCCACATAATACCAGGAGCCGTAATACTCGGCAAGACCTGTGTATGAGGTGTCAGTATAGCCTTCGTCCCCGTAGTACCACACTCCGTTGCTGTCCTGTCTTAAAGAATAACTACCGGCGGCAAACGCACCGAAAGGAACAGCGGCAAGAATTAATATTACCGATAATAATACCAGCAGTGCTTTTTTCATAATTTTTCCCCTTTTTACCCATATTAAAAAAGTCCCGATACGCGTTTGTTTATCGGGACAATTATTTGGCCCGCCTGAAGGGATTCGAACCCCCGTTCTTCAGAATCGGAATCTGCTGCGTTATCCAGCTGCGCCACAGGCGGATATAATGGGGATGAATAATCATCCCCGTTTTTATTAATCTTCGTAACCGTTGGGGTTATTTTTCTGCCATCTCCATGTGTCTTCGCACATCTCGTCTATTCCGTATTTTGCGGTCCAGCCGAGGACGGTCTTTGCTTTATCTGCGTTTGCGTATACCTCATCGGGGTCGCCGGGACGGCGGGGGTCTATAACATAGGGGATTTCAACGCCTGTCGCCTTTACAAAGGCATCACGAAGCTGTAAAACGCTCGTTCCGTTGCCTGTGCCCAAGTTAAACGCCTCGCAGCCTTTATTTTTAAGAGCCCAATCGATTGCCTTGACATGGCCTACCGCAAGGTCTACCACATGAATATAATCACGGACGCCCGTTCCGTCAACAGTCTTATAATCGTTTCCGAAAACATGGAGCTTTTCAAGCTTGCCGACCGCAACCTGTGAGATATAAGGCATAAGATTGTTCGGAATACCCTTGGGGTCCTCGCCGATAAGTCCGCTTTTATGCGCGCCGATGGGGTTGAAATAGCGAAGCAACGCCACACACCACTCGTTATCTGCTGTGAACAAATCGGTAAGAATATGTTCAATGAACAGCTTGGTTCTGCCGTAAGGATTGATTGCGCCGAGGGGCATACCCTCAACAAGCGGCATTTGCGTAGCTACGCCGTAAACGGTTGCGGAGGAAGAAAATACAATTTTCTTTACATTGAATTCCGTCATAACCTCAACAAGCGAAATGGTATTGATGAGGTTGTTATCATAATACATTATAGGCTCACGGACGGATTCGCCCACAGCCTTGAGACCCGCAAAATGTATGACTGCTTCAATCTTGTTTTCGCTGAAAATCTTTCTTAAGGCTTCCTTGTTCCGTACATCCTCTTTGTAGAACTTTACGGGCTTCCCGGTGATTTTTTCAACACGCTCAAGCGATTTGCTGTTGCTGTTATCAAGATTGTCTATAACAACAACATCGTAACCCGCATTCTGCATTTCAATACAGGTATGGCTTCCTATGAATCCGGCACCGCCGGTAATAAGTATGGACATAACTATCCCTCCGTTAAAAAGCAAATAACTAAAACCTACATAACGGTCTGACCGACCTTGTTAATGATATAACAAAACGGGGTTTTTGTCAAGGAAAAAGCTATTATTAAATAACATAACAGAGCATATCAAACGATATGCTCTGTCTCATAATTTTTATTGAATTAAGCCTTGTTGACCGAACCGAAAAGCTCCATCTTTTCTTTAACGGTGTCTTTGATTGCCTGAGCACCGTCAGCAAGAAGCTTTCTCGGGTCAAAGCCCTTGCCCTCGAGGTCCTTGCCGGCTTCAATGTATTTGCGTGTAGCCGCCGCAAAGGCGAGCTGGCACTCTGTATTAACATTGATTTTTGAAACGCCGAGTGAAATAGCCTTTTTAATCATATCGGCAGGAATACCGGTGCCGCCGTGAAGAACGAGGGGCATAGTGCCTGTAAGCTCTTGAATTTCAGCTAAGGTATCGAAACGAAGACCTGTCCAGTTTGCGGGATATTTACCGTGAATATTGCCTATACCTGCCGCTAACATTGTAACGCCCAAATCAGCAATCATTTTGCATTCCTTCGGGTCGGCAACCTCGCCGCCGCCGATAACGCCGTCTTCCTCGCCGCCGATAGCGCCTACCTCGGCTTCAAGAGAGAGACCTAACTTATTGCAGGTTTCAACAAGCTCTTTGGTTTTGGCAATGTTTTCCTCAATCGGGTAATGCGAGCCGTCGAACATTATTGAAGAAAATCCGGCTTCTATGCACTTCTTAGCACCTTCGTATGAGCCGTGATCAAGGTGAAGAGCTACCGGAACGGTAATCTTCATTTCCTCTAACATTCCGTTTACCATACCGACTACGGTTTTATAACCGCACATATATTTTCCGGCACCCTCGGATACGCCGAGGATAACAGGCGACTTAAGCTCTTCGGCAGTCTGAAGAATAGCCTTTGTCCATTCAAGGTTATTGATGTTGAACTGACCGACGGCATATTTGCCCGCCTTTGCCTTTGTAAGCATTTCCTTTGCAGATACTAACATAACGATTCCTCCGTTGTTAAAAAATTATCTATCTCTATTTTATACCAAAGCTTTGATAAAATCAAGTATTTATTTACCGGGATCCTCGTTTATTACCTCGGGCGGCAATTCAAGCAGTGCGGGGTTCTTGAGGTATTTGCTGATTTTCCTGAAAGCAAGGGCAAAATAACTGCCCGAGCAGATGCGTTCGTCCATAACAACTCCGAGCGGCATACATCTTTCAAACACAATTTCACCGTTTTTGCGCTTCGGGACCTCACGCAGGTTGCCGAGCGTTATAAACACGCTCGTAGTACCGAATTCATAACAGTGATGATATATGTGGTTTGTTCTTATAGAAGCAAGATTTGATATGCACAGGCTGTTGTGGAAAGGGGACATATCAATTACCTTTTTCGGCAAAAGACCGTGCTTATCCATAAACTTAAAAATACCTACGCCTACCCGAAGCACACCGGGCGCCCCCAAAAGAATTTTTATCATTTTTTCGGTGCCGTTCTTTTCGGGAACGTTGCGGTTTTCCGAAACATACTCGTTTATTTTATTGTTGACATCGAATATGGTGTCGGACATATTAAAGTACATTTTAGACATAGTGCCGTTGTCCATTTCGCCCGATTTAAGTACAACCATAGCCACCGCAAACTCATTTCTCGCATACGGCTTGCAGTTCATAATAAAGCGGTTTAAAAGGGGAAATTCCGCCGCTGTTCTGAGATACGCGGCAATAATAACCCCCAAATGGCTTATTGCGATGCCCTGCTTGCGTTTTTCGTTAAGGTATTCCTGAATAGGGTCGTAGGGGATATTAAGTGTGACCATATTCATTGAATCGACCCTTTTGTTCATTACATACGCCGCAACGGTGTACATCGGGTCGGTATTTCTAAGGCGTTTCCCGTCTGCTCTCATCTCAAACTCCGTTCTGTCCTTTAAAGAACAAAAAATTCCCCAAGGGACTGTGGTAAATAGCACTTCGTAAATGATACCACAATTCTCGGGGAATTACAATACTTTTTTAACAGTTTGTGAACATTGCTATGTTTCCGGCTGCTGGTTGCCCGTCGTTATATCCTTTTTGATTTTTTCCTTTTTCCGTTTTGCCTTGGCGGACCTTGACGGAAGTATATACGCGAACGGGTAGGCAACGGCGCAAACTGCCAGACCGGCTATAATATCGACTGCGGAATGCTGCTTTAAAAATACCGTCGATATGCTTATAAGTACGGTTGAAATGACAATGGGAATTTGCAGCGACGGCTTCAAAAGCGGCTTGCATTGCCATGTTGTGAACAGCACCGCAAACGAGCCGATAACATGAAGCGAGGGACATACATTGGTATTGGTGTCGAAATTATACAGCTTTTTTACTATGTCCACAAATATATTATCACGCAAAAACTCTGTCGGACGCAGCTCCTGCTTATTCGGATACACTATGTAAATTATCGTAGTTATTGTGTAGGTGATAATTATAAAATACATCAGCTTTTTGAATGCGGGGACATCAAAAAGAAGCGTATAAATGTGTATTCCGGCAAGAAAAACAAACCAAAAATAATAGGGAATAACAAAGTATTCGCAAAAGGGTATTTTACTGTCAAAGGCGATTTCAACAGTATGATAGGAAAGCTTAAGTCCGCGCTCAAGCAGCAAAAAGGCAAGCCCGTAGACCGGCCAGTAAAGAAGCAAAAGTAAATGCTTAAACTCGGGGGAGCGGATATTCCCCGGTCTTAATTTTCTGTAATCTACCATATGCACACTCTAAATCCTGCCGTATTTCAAGTTTTTAGGCAATGTATTAATTTTGTTTCGCGGGCGTGACAGGTTTGAACCCTGCCGCACTAAGCACATATTCATATATATACTCGGTTGCGTTGCCCGAAAATTCCTCGGACAGGGTTTCGGAAATACTTTTAAGCCTGTCGGGATTTTCAAGATAATCGCAGACTGCGTCGCACAGCTCAAGGTCGGTGTCGCGCATATCCGCACAGCCGTTATTCAAAAAGAATTCGATATTCCGTGTTTCACAGCCGGGAACCGCGTTTATAAACAGCATCGGGAGTGCCTTGATTGCGGCTTCGGTAGTGCTTAGTCCCCCCGGCTTTGTAAGAATAAGATCCGCGGCGTCCATATAAAGAGGCATTTTGTTTGTAAAGCCTATTACATGGCAATTTTCAGGCAGTTGTTTTTTTGTAAGCAGCTTAAAAAGCCTTACATTGCTTCCGCAGATTATTACAAGCGTTGCGTCGGGCGGAAGATATTCCGGCAATTCCTCCGCAAGCGATTTTATGGGTCCGCAGCCCATACTTCCGCACATAAGCAGTACGGTTTTTCGATTTTCCGGCAGAGCAAGAGCGCGTCTGGCGGCTTTTTTTTCGGTTTTCGTGTAAAATGCCTCTCTTACGGGTATGCCCGACGGAACAAGCTTTGATACGGGAAGACCGTTTTCGGCAAATTCCTCAATCAGCCTTTTATGCGGAATAAAGTACGCGTCCATAGAGGTCTGATTGACCCCCGGTGAGCAGGTATAATCCGTAGCCACAAAGTAGCTCGGCAGCGATACCCTGCACCTGCGTTTAAGCTCCGTTACCATCATAGCCGAAAAAACATGGGTGCAGATGATTGCGTCATAGCTGTTTTCCGCCAAAAATTCCGAAAGGGAATCGCACCCCTTGGTGACAAGCTCATATATTAAGGACTCATCGCCGTTTTTCGGGGGATGGTTTTCCTCAAAACGGTAGCTCACTCCAAAGAGCTTCGGCAGTCTTCTGTATATAAATACATGACCCTTGCTTATAAGCTTTGATTTTTCGGGCGACCAGAAAGAAAGGGCATCTTTTATATCGCAATCGGCGTTTTGTTTAATAAATTGTTCCTTTATAGCTTTTGCGGCGGAGTTGTGACCCTCGCCGGTGTTACAGGACAGTATCAGCAAGCGCACGGTTGGCTTTTTCCTCCCTTTTAAGAAGTCGTTTTTTAAGCTTTATCAAATGCGGTCGGTTATACCGCTGTATAAGAATAAACGGTGTGTTCAAAATAATAAAGACCGCTACAAGCAGTATACCTATATAGTTTTTCCAAATAAAGTAAATACCAAATGACAGCACGCTTAAGCAGCAGTGTATACATTCGGCTACGCAGGTTTCCTTTATGAGCGCGCCCACACTTTCGCCGGTCGCGCCGTATGATATTTTTTTAGGCAGCATATCGCGCATAACGCGGCTCATATCCGGAAGCTTTTCTTTCCATTTTTTTATACCTATGCGGTCATATATCTTCCCGTTTTTTTCGAAACCCATAGGTTTGTACGGGAATTTTTCTTCATTGAACCAGCAACGGGGCAGGGATTCGCCGATATAATGGGCAAGAATTCCGATGACAGCCACATAAACCACACTTATCAGAAATTTCATTGGTCCACCGTTCCGTTAATATTAGGCCGGCTGATAACCCCGTAACAGATTATCCGACCGACCCTAATATGATAACATAAAACTTCCGCAGTATCAATAAATATTTTTTAACATTTTTTTCTCAGCCGATATTCTTTTTAATTGCGTGATAAAAAGAGCTTGCGGAGTTAAAGCCGCAGGCAAGAGCCGCCGACTGAACGGTTTCGCCGTTTAAAAGAAGCTCGTACACCCTTTCTATGCGGTATTTCAGTATATATTGGTGGGGAGTGTAATTGTAATTCCTTTTAAACGCCCTTATAAAATAGCTTTCAGAATACCCGAATTGCTTTGCGAGCATCGGAATGGATATTGTTTCTCTGTAATGCTGATGAATGTAATTGAGTATTTCCGAAAAATTAATACGCAGCTTATCCGACGACATACTGTAATTCTTTTTAACAAGCGCCGTAAGCAGATTGTCCAACAGATTGGAATATACATAGGGAGCGATATTGCCGCCTGCGTCCGGCGAATTTGAAAACTTCTTTATTTCGTCAAAGAAATAAAACGCGAGCGGACAGGAATCAAGAAATACCGGCACATCGTTCAAAAGCGCCTCCGGGTACTTCGTATTAAAGTGAATGTGCTTGTATTCCCATATGTCTTTTTCGTCGACCCTGTATTCGTGCAGCAGCCGACAGTCAACAAGCATAACGGAGCCGGGGAGCAGAAGATACTCCTTTTCGTTATATGTGACATGAGCCTGACCGCTCACCGTGAGAATTAATTGGTAATCGTTACGGTCCTTTCTGCGCGTAATATGTCCGCCGCCTACCGTGTAATGAGCCGCGGCATTAAGGTTAAAGAGAGCGGAACCGTTATATACATTGTCGGGCAGATTTACAAGAGAAATATTATGGTTCGGAACAGGTATTTTCGTTTGCGAAAGCACTGCTGAAACGGTATTCGGAATCTTTCCCGCCATATAAAAAATGTCCTTATAACTGTAAACTATTTTGATGTCCGTCTGAAATCCCACCTAAAATACATTTTTTTCGTCACTCAAAAATTATGAAAAATCGTAATTTTTTTATAAATTCGTGCAAAAAGCCGAATAACGCCTATATCTATATCCATTATACATAAAACTTTTTATAAAATCAACTTGTTTTTTAATCTAAGCATAATAATTATACGAAATTTGACAAAAAAGACAACTAATGGAAAATTTGCGGAATTGAGGTCAGTTTTTTTGACTAATTAGTAAATTATTCGAATAGACAACAGACAACTTAATGTGTAAAATAAAAATGTATCGTTGGATACTTGTGTAAATTGCCGAATATGGTGTTCGTCCGTACGGGCAATTCTCTACAAAAAACCGAAAGGAATGATATTATGTTTTCTGCCAAAAAAGCGGTATGCGTAATACTTGCGGCTTTACTGTGCGCAACGGCGGCAGGGTGCGGAGGCGACAGCGGTTCTTCAAAGAAAAAGAAGAAAAAGATTATTGTAATTCAGAATTCCGATTCGTCTCAAACCGATACTACGGATTCTTCGGACTCTTCCGACTTTTCGGATGACGATTCGTTAAGCTCTGAAGAAAAGATACGCCGCTCACTGTATGTTCCCTCGGCTGAAGATGAGGAGTACAAGGATGTAATCGAACCCGAATACAAGATTAAGGCGGTATCGTGGGACGGACCTGCCGGTTATACGGTCGTGTACCCCGAAGGCTCAGGTTATCTTAAGAATGCGGCGAAGCGCCTTGCGGAATATTTTAAAACAAATTGCGGGGTCGAGCTTAATGTTGTAAGCGACTCGGCGGCTGAAACTTCAAAAGAAATACTCGTAGGCAATACAAACCGCAGAACCTCCTCGCTTTCTGCCGATGAATATGCCGTAACCTTAAGCGGAAACAAATTGATTTTCGAGGGCGGACATTATTTAGGTGCGGTAAAAGCGGCGACATGGTTCAGGAGCTTTACATATAAAAAGGGCGAGGTAAACGCTCTTACGGGAAAATTTGATTTCGAGCCTACTAAGGACGGCTATGAATATGTATGGGGCGACGAGTTCGACGGCGACACGCTTGACAGCACAAAGTGGACGCTGACATCTCATATGACCGGTACCTCGGCGCTCAAGCTTTCCGACGATCCGCAGATACTTAATGTATCCGAAGGCAGATTGAAGCTTACCTCACGCCATTGGTTTGACCCTGACGATAAGAATGTTGTTTACGGCGTTCCTTATACGGTAATGTCAAAGCTTCATATGAACTTCCAGTACGGCTACCTTGAAATGCGCGCCAGAATTCCGAGTAAAAACGGAGCGTGGCCGTCGCTTTGGATATCCGGCGAAACTGCTGAGGCTACCAATAAGGACACACCGGCGGGACTTAAGCAAAATATTTACGATACAAAGTTCTTTGCGGAAATTGATATTTTCGAAATATTCTCTTCCGAAATAGCGGATACGCTTGTTCCTAATATACACAAATGGTATATGAAGGGGTATAAATCTCCCGACGGAAAATCCCATGTTGAGTATAACAATACAAACGGCAGGGTTTCGGGCAGATACAGAGCGGATGACGGAACAGAGTTCACCGAGAACTACCACCTTATCGGATGCAAGTTTACCGAGAATGATATAACAATGTATTACGACGGTAAAGAATACTGCACCTTTAATTTGAATGAAAGTATTGACGACGATCCCGATATGAACGATTTCAGGAATCCTCTCTTTATAATGATAAACAATCATATTAAGGAGAAGGATGTTGAATATAACAAATCGACTTTCCCGTTTGAGTACTATATAGACTACATAAGACTATATCAGAAACCGGGCGAGGGAGGACTTTGGGTTGATGACAATACCTGAGTGTCACCGACAGCGAATATCAGTTCAAGGAGGTGAGC
>ERZ808266.738-NODE-738-length-10649-cov-6.159807_pt1 | contig 10649 bp, 8 predicted proteins | sample MGYA00521278_ERZ808266 | MGnify/ENA primary metagenome ERZ808266 (study PRJEB31516, sample SAMN03275591) | gut metagenome | biome: mammalia-associated habitat; material: feces | host: Papio cynocephalus | place: Kenya | collected 2012-08-02 ... | reverse complement strand
CTCGGCAAGATGACGATCTACCCTTCCTACAACCCCACAGCCAGAAACCTCATAATCCGGTTTCTGGAAAAACATTTCAGCGACCCAAACGGCCTTGTGACCCCGTACAATGCTATAAAGGTGACGGACAATCCTTTGCTTATGGATTTGATACTGAGCGAGGACGACCTAAGAAAAGACTACCGGCTCCTAAAGAGTGCCGTCATGAGGCTTGGAACGCAAATCCCTCCGCTTGTCAACTCCTACATAAACACATCCTCGACAATGAAGATGCTCGGCTCAGCCATCAACGATGAGCTGGGCGACGCAATCGAGACAGGAATAATGATCTGCTTCAACGAAATCTACGAGGATAAAAAGTCCAGACACATAGACGCATTCATCAACAATCGTCTGAGAGCGCTCAAGAACCGCTTCCCGTCACTGTCCCGGAACACAGAGGACAAACTGAGAAACAGGCTGGAGAAAACCCGAGAGAAAGCCTTCCGGAGATATGCGAATCGCAAGAGCGCCTCCGAGCAATCTCCTGAGATAGATTTCCGCTAAAGCCCATACATCAGGAACTCCCTGAGTCCCAGATGAGTTATTCCGTTCATGTCATTCCTCTTCACCAAAGGCGTGAGGGATATGACATATTTTGGGTAGTTATCATTGATACTTTCCAAGCGTCCGAACTCCCTTTTCTTCGTCTCCTCGTCCGCAATGATGTAAGAGACTTGGACATAGGCTGTCTTTCCCGTCTTAGTGCACACGAAATCGACCTCTCCTACCCTCAGTTGCCCGACCTGAACCTTGTACCCGTCACCAACCAGCTGGTTATAGACAACATTCTCTAAAATTTTCTCGATGTCCTGCTCACGGTTTCCACCAGCGATGAAATTCCGGATCCCGATATCCTCGAAATAGACCTTGTCATTGGATTCAAACACTTTTTTCCCGTGAATATCAAACCTCGGAGCATCGTACAGAAGATAAGCCTCCCCGAAGTAGCCAAGATATTCAAGAATAACCCGAGTGGACACACTCTGCCCCAAGGATTTCATAGTCTTGGCGATGCTGTTCGCAGAATTAAGTTTCCCGACATTATCCGCAAGGAAACGAACCAGATTATTCATAAACTGTAGGTTCCTGATCTCGTGCCTCTCGATCACATCCTTGAGCATCACAGTGTTATACACTCCGCTTATATATTCCCAACAATGTTCGTCATCATCTATTCCCACCCTGCTTAAGCCAGGGAGTCCGCCGTAATTCAGGAATAATGACAAGGAAGAATCATTGTCCTCCAAATTATGGAACAGCAGGAACTCCCTATAATTCAATGAATGAATATGTATCTCCTCATACCGTCCTCCGATGATGGTGCCAAGGTCGGAAGACAGCATTGATGAATTGCTCCCGGTGACAATGATGTCAGTGTTATCCTCTGTCCTGTAACTTCTTACAGTCCTTTCCCATTCCGAGATGTCCTGAACCTCATCAATCAGGATATAATTATGTTTACTGGAATCAAACCTCTGATCAATATACCGGTTCAGATCATTATAAGTCTTGATGTCATCAAAAGACTTCTTCTCCTTGTCAATGCTGATGATGTTAGCGTCAGTCTCGGTTTTGTGCCTTTCAATGAAATCTTTAAGCACGAAACTCTTCCCCACGCGCCTCTGCCCGACCAGAACGATAATCTGCCCTTTTCCAATCCATGAATCCACTTTATCGGCATATTTCGGCCTCGATATAACATCCATAATGCACAAAACTTTTCTCAAAGATAGTTTTATTTCCTATAAGAAACAAATTTACCGCATCAATTTCAATTTTCAAATTCTCCAAGGGGCGACTCAAAGCAATGATTGCCTCTGGCATTATCGAACGATAAATTGCTGTTTTGGCTTTAGCAATAATATTGTTATATTCGCAACATTATTGCGGCTATTTCTAAAAAATCCGCAATAATATATAACAGAAACAATTAATAATATGTACAATAGAATATTTGATATAGATAGCCGTCTAGATGAAGGAATGTTTCTATTCGGTGCCCGACAGGTAGGGAAATCCACACTTCTCAAGGATAGGTTTAAGGATGCGGTGTATTTTGACTTACTTGATTCGGACCTGCGAAAGCGCTTTCAGCGCAGACCGGAACTATTAAAAGAAGCACTTGACAAATATCCCGAAAAGACACTTGTGATAGTTGATGAGATTCAAAAAGTGCCTGACCTTTTGGACACTGTTCATAGTTTGATGGTCGAGAAAGGCCTCTATTTCATACTAAGCGGTTCAAGTGCCAGAAAACTGAAAAAGAAAGGAGCGAACACACTTGGTGGACGCGCCATCCCAGAAACCTTGTTTCCTCTTGTAAGTGCCGAAATTCCTGACTACGACCTTTCCAGAGCCATACAAAACGGGATGATCCCAAGGCATTATACGGTTGGCAATGCCGTAAGGCGATTGAAAGGATATGTTGAGGTATATCTCAATGAAGAGATTCTTGAGGAGGCTGCCGTCAAAGACATCGGGATATTCGAAAGATTTATGGAAGTGGCAGCGATAAGCGATGGTGAAATCATCAACTACGAGAACATCGCGTCAGATTGTGGCGTGGCGGCTAACACCGTCAAGGCATATTTCCAAATACTCTATGATACTCTCATAGGTTATGAGATTCCGGCCTACCGGAAAGTGATCAAAAGAAAGTTGACGCAAGCCCCTAAGTTTTACTACTTCGATGTCGGAATAGTCAATTATCTGATGGGAAGAAATAATCTGAGACCAGGCACTCCCGAATATGGGCACGCATTTGAGCATCTGGTGATGCAGGAACTTATTGCCTATCTGGGTTATAGCGACAGAAAAAAGGATCTTTCATATTGGCACACATATTCTGACATTGAGGTAGATGCCATCCTCGGTGACGCCAAAGTTGCGATTGAGATAAAATCCACCGACGATGTTCAAACCAAGCACAAGACCGGACTCAATCGCTTTTCCGAAGAGCACCCGGAAGCAAGGCTGATTCTGGTGTCAACCGATCGTCTCACACGAAAGTTAGGGAACATCGAACTCATCTACGTGCGCGACTTCTTTAGGATGCTTTGGGCCGGTGAGATTTATTAGAATGTTTAACCTTGACAGAAGCAAAAATAAGGTTTATAGCTCCTGTCAAGGTTAATTTACACTATGAAGGAAGCATTTTATGAGGAATATGCTTCCGTTTGAACTTCGGTCACCGAACCCAAGGAAGAATCAAACCAAGCATCGTCTTTCAAGACATCACAGAATATTGGCAAGTATTATCACTATGATTATGATAATGGCGCATCCTATCTTGCCGTTTTTTTCATCATCCGCCTTTTTCTTTGCCTCAAGAGCCTTGGCAGCCTCCTTGGCCTTCCGCTCCTCTTCCTTTTTTAGATAATCTGAATATCCCGGAGACTTCTTGAACTCCTCCTCCGGCTTTCCACAAAGGAATTTCCCCTCATAAATTATCTGTCCGTCTTCACCATACTGCTTTCCGAGGCCATTGTACTGCCCGTCCTTGAACTCCCCCTCATAAATCAGATGACCTTTCGCATCATACAGTTTTCCTTTTCCGTGCCTACTGGCGTAATGATACTCTAACTTTCCTTCTCCTTGATACTTGACCGTTTTGTCTCTATCAAGCGAGAAATAGTACTCGGTGAGGTGACCGTTCTCAAAAGTAGACTCCACGCCACCTCCACTGTAAAACCGCTGACAGAATTTATACGGGTTATGCTCATCGTATTCAACTGTTCTTAAGTATCTTCCTGTAGTCAAGTCCTTATTTGTGCTGAACTCTTCTACAATATCCGTTGTTACTCCTTTCTTACAATAGATACCAAAATGAGGTCTCCCAGTATAGACACTCTCGCAATTTGTCCTCAAGGGCTGCCCGTCCTGAGTGCGTTCAAAATCACAGTAGTACTCCCTATAGCCTGTAAATTGTTGGATCATTGTCTCATCAGAATCTCCGAATATTCCATCAAGTACAACAGATTCAGATGGCAAATAAAGTCTTCCCACCATAAAATTAAGACCGCCATCAGCTTTCTCATAGAAAGCTCCTTCAAACACCAAGCTGCCATCGCTGTCATAGTATTTTCCATTTCGCCGCATTCCATTCTTATATTCTCCTTTAAAGTTTATCGTCTTAGGAGATGAATAATAAAACTCGGTGCCTTCTCTGTCATACTTACCTTTCAAAAAGTTTCCGGCATAGATCAGCACACCATCCTCAAACTCAGTACCTTGTCCCGAACGTTCACCCTTGAGATATGATCCATCATAGGTCATCTTTCCATCCGGTGAGAAACTTTTGCCTTTTCCATCAGGCAAGTCATCCTTGAATTCACCTTTGTAGTTAGAGCCGTCCTCTAAATACATCCAACCTTTGCCCTGAAGTTTACCTCCAACAAAGGAGCCCCCTTTGTAAGGTTTTCCGTCAACATAGTAAAAGGTCCCTTGACCGTCAGGCATTCCGTCCTTCACCTCTCCTTCGTAATACAATCCTTCACTTGGATAATTGATTCTTTCCATAAAAATTAGTTATTAACTGTTATTACATTCATATTCATTTAGATGCCAATTCTTCCGCCACTTTGACGATAAGCTCCACAGCGGATTCCACATCCCTCAAGTCACACACCTCCACTGGCGTGTGCATATATCTGCAAGGAATCGACAGCAACGCAGTCTTGACCCCTTTCCCCGAAATCTGAATGCCAGACGTGTCAGTACCTCCCGTCGGAGCCAGATTGGTGTAATTCTGGTACGGAACCCCTTCTCTCTCTGCGACAGAGACGAGCAATCCTACGAGTTCTTTATTGTTGTCGCAATTGTGATTGATAACCACCCCCTTTCCGAGATGCATCAGACCATATTTCGTCTCAGGCATCCCTGGAAAGTCCGTCGCGAAACCAGCATCCACACAAATCGCATATTCAGGACTGATCCTGTTCGCGGCCACAACCGCGCCACGGCTTCCTACCTCCTCCTGAGAGGCTGCGCAGGCGCATATTCCTATTCCCAGATTTTTCTCCGCCATCCGACGCAACGCTTCAGCTATTATGAAAACACCTATCTTGTCATCCAAAGCCCTTGACACAAGTTTGGTTCCCATAAACTCCGGATCGCTTTCAACAGTCGCGAAAGCACCTATGCGGATCAGCTCTTCAGCTTCCTTCCTGCTGGACACGCTGATGTCCATCCACATATCCTCAACCGGGACCGGTTTGCTTTCATCATTTCCTGACAGATGAATAGGTTTCTTTCCAATCACTCCGGCAACAGGTCCATTTTTCCCTTCTATAACGACCTTCCGTCCAAGCAAGGTCAAGCCATCCACATAACCGTTTCTTCGGAAGTAGACATATCCGTCTTCTGAAATGTACGTAACCTGAAGTCCGACCTCATCGCTGTGCGCCTCAATCATCAACTTGACAGGACAGTCAGGATTCAACACACAATAAGAGTTGTACATTGAGTCCACCTCAACCTTCCCGACATCCTTGAGATAATCAGTGAATATCCTGGCGATCCCATCCTCGCCACCACAAGGCGACGGAGTCTCAAGGAGTTTTCTTAGGAATATGTCAGAAGCACCCGTCATTTACGCTGTCCTTCTGAATAGGCAAACATATCCAAAAGTCTGACGGAATTGAAGCGGCGCTCGTAAGCTTGCCCGTTCCAATCAGATGTGGTTATCCTTCTCGGCTTCAACAAATCCTTGTGGCTTTCATAGAAAGAGCCGAAGGTTTCGACCGCCTTGCGAATGCTTCGCAATGATCCTCTTTTCTTGAAATATTTCCCCACATTATTGTCTATGGCAGGAATGCAAGAAAAGACTCCGAACATGATCTTCGTGATGAGTAACTGTGAAGGGATTGTACTGTCCTTTTTAGTAGCCCCTTCAATTGCCATACAACTTGCCAGCGCATCGTAGCACTTTACAATCTGGTCGCTCTTTTCAGGGTAATCTGGAAGATCGACATCAAACAAGTCACCATACTTGTCTATCACCTCTATCGCACCCTTCAGGTAGTATGGATTCTTATTATGTAACGCCCCGCTACCCCTCAACATTCCCCAGCTGGAAAGATACCCCCAAAGTGTCATAACGCTTTCATTGATGTTTTCCGGACTGGAAGCCACGCCTTTATGGCTCAGGAAATAATTGTGGCAGATGTCAAATGACAGGAAGCGGGCGTTCGGATCATTATTATGACCGCCAAAATAATCATTGATAAAATCCATATTCAATAAGATATAATTAAGATTACAAACTCAACTCTAAAGATTAAGGGCTGACATACTATTCTTACGTCAGCCCGTAAAAAGCGATTATTAGCACCCTCTATACATGATGCCGCAATCGTACTCATGAAGTTTAGGGCAACCACTCATAGAGAGGTTCACGCTCTTCTTGGAAAAACGAAACTTTTTCATTGCTTTGTTTTTTTAATGCTTAAACTTATCCCAGCACATTTACAGGAGGCCGAGACTCTCCTTTTTTTCTATAACTAATGATTCTCGGATCTTTGCGATGAAGCAGTTGTCCGTGCTGTAGTTCTCCGGGACACCTTTCTCCGTGTAACTCTGACCGATGCACCGGTTGCAATACCGGCAATAGCTTTCTTTCCCGCATCTGTCACTGTCCTTATACCTCAAGGAGCGTACACGTTTCAGTTCCTTGGACTCTTTCCATATTGTAGTCAAAGGAGCTTTCTTGACATTGCCACATTCCTGGCTGAAAGCTATGCAAGGAGAGACAGTTCCGTCAGGCTTTATATTGACACTGTTAACACCTGCTCCGCAGAACTGCATTTCCGGAGTTCTGTCCTTTATCCTTCCCGCCCTGCTGCCTTCCGTTGACAACGGAATCATAGGATCAGCAAGCACTGTCCTGAAATCATCCTCAGTCAGTCTCAGATTATTGACAGCATACTCATCCCCATCAATGCTGGATGTGATGTTGACCTCAAACTCCGGAACGGCATTGTGAGAAATGGCGAAATCATACACCGCCTTATAGGAATCTTTGTTTATCCTCATTATCGGGCACTTGATCGTCATCCCAACCCCGTCCGCACACAACCTGTCCGCTATAGTCTTTGTCTTTCCACAAGATCCTTTGACTCTCGTTACCGACTCGTGAACAGCCGGGTCCACACTGTAAAGGCTCAAGCCTATCGTGTGAGGGAAACAGGCCACGACCTGTTCGTATAATCCCGGGTTATTGTATAAGGCCTGCCCGTTGGTATAGATGTCAACAGCGAACTTTTTCTTGTGGGCATATTGGAGAATCCTTATAAAGTCCTTTTTCACAAACGGGTCTCCACCCGTGAAAAGGACCTTGGGAACACCCATCTCCGCCAACTGGTCCAAGACAGAGAAATAATCCTCAGTCGCAAGCTCATCATCCGCAACCTTCTTCACCACGCAGTTCTCTCTTGACGAATTGGGGTTATAGCAATGCACGCACATCTCGTTGCATCCATAGGTGAGTTCTATCGACACTGATGTAGGGACACTGTGTTTTTCTATTCTGTCACGATACTCTGTGTCAACGAGTTCAAATACCGATTGCAGTTTTTCTGTCCCTTTGGATTCCTTAAGGAATTCCTTTTTCGCTTCGGAAACCTTGTTTCTCAATGCCGCCATATCATCCAATGACGGAATCTCCTTCACCAATATACGTTGCTCCGCAAGCTCGTCCAAAAACGGATCCAAATCCTCCTCCGAACAACCCAGCCTATCAGCAAGTCTGGCAGCGGGAAACGCCTGATAATATTCTTGCTCCAGCAAAAGTTCCATCAAATCCGCGGTGTCCTCTTCAAACAAGTATGTCTCACCCGCAAGATTATTGAATATTATGGCCAAACGTTCCTCTTTGTTATAGCGTCCTGCAATCCACCCAGGAAGCATATATGTATTCATTCTCATTTACCTATCCGATTTGACGATTCTAATGTTATCAGTTCCAGTTTCAGGCTGTCAGAATCGGCGGTCACGCACAACACAAAAAAGCACGAGCCTAATGGTCTCATACTCTCGGTTTGGCTCTGGACGGGCCGTGCAATGAATAGGATTCCTCGACTCGCGCTTTTGCTATGGTGTGGGAGAAACCCAACGATAGCCAACGCGGGGCGATAACCGTTATTCCCATTACACTTTTGAATTGTCCAGATTCAACCGAAGGAATAAAAGCTAAGCGCTCTCTTATGTAAAACGTATCACCGGCGCATCAATCCGCCTGATACATTCACAAAGTTAGTAAAAAATCCTATTCATTGCTTATACCCGTCTCTAATATTTCATTAATTATTTTCAGTCATAAAACGCAGTCTTCTCCTCTGTGCCACTCTATGACCTTCAACCTTTCAGCATCGAAAAACCTGTAAAAACAGCTCCCCTTTGCTCGCCCAACTTCCTTTCGAAGCCTTTGCCTCAGCCTCAGATTTGTTCCATCCAATCATTGTATGAATATATTAATAGGTTATTTTCTCACAACCATATACGAAAAAAGGCATCCTCACATAGAAGATGCCATCACACTATTAATGCAGTTGCAAATTTAGTAGAAAATATTCAAACCTCCAAATTTATTTTTTCACAGCAAAACGCCGTAGCTCCTAAAGAGCTGACAGTAAGCGACAAAAGCAAAACTCTGATGCCAAGATCGACAAAAACGCATTGATGAATTGCTTCCGTTGACAATGGTGTCGATGCAAAATAAGAGATTTCTATATACTTATTATGCTATTATATGTAATTTTAAGAAATATTAACTATTTTTGCATGGTTAATATGCGCGAATATGAACAAATACGACCAGCAACAGAAAGAGCAGATTATAAAAAGGCTTGTCTTTGACAATCCATGGTGGCTTACCGGAAAGATAGCGGACGACTATGATGCGATGCCGCGCCGGCCTTATATAGACCTCTTTTATCCAATAGTGGCCGATCTTTCGCTTCGCAGGGCCGCCATTCTGATGGGGCCGAGACGTGTCGGAAAGACAGTAATGATTTATCACACCATCAAGCGGCTGATTGACAGCGGAGTCGCTCCACAGAAAATCATATATATGTCAATAGACACACCGATTTACAGCAATGTTTCTCTCGATGAACTGTTCTCATACGCGCGTGCATCTCTTCATAAAGAAGATGTGGACGGGTTCTTCGTCTTCTATGATGAGATCCAATACCTGAAGGATTGGGAGATCCATCTTAAATCCATGGTCGATACATACCGCAAGACCAAGTTTGTGGCATCCGGTTCAGCCGCGGCCGCATTAAAGATGAAGAGCAACGAGAGCGGTGCTGGCAGGTTCACTGATTTCATGCTCCCGCCATTGACATTCTTCGAATTTCTAAAGCTACAGCAAATGGATGGCAATGTCGTTGAAGTTAAAGACCATTCAATATGCCCATATGACACGCTTGACATCGATATACTGAATAAATATTTCTTTGAGTATATAAACTATGGAGGTTATCCCGAAGTCGTTTTTTCGGAGAAAATCAAGGAGAATCCCGGACAATACATCAAGAACGACATTGTTGAAAAAGTCTTGCTTCGGGATCTTCCAAGCCTCTATGGAATTTCTGATATTCAGGAGCTCAACAAGCTCTTTCTTCATATCGCGTTCCGCAGCGGCAATGAGTTCTCGTATGAGACCCTCTCAAGCGAGGCCGGAATCAAAAAAGATACAATCAGGAAGTATCTTGAATATCTGGAAGCCGCCTTCCTGATAAAGGTTGTGAACCGCATCGACCAGAATGCCAAGAAGATGCAGCGTGTCACATCCATGAAGATATATCTTACCAATCCTACACTGCGTTGCGCACTTTACACGCCTGTCACCGAAAGTGACGATGCCTGCGGGGAAATGGTGGAGACAGCTATCTATGACCAGTGGATACTTGGTGACAAGACTAATTTCTATTATGCCAATTGGAGCAAGGGAAGGGATAAGGGAGAGGTTGACATTGTTTGGGTGGAAGCAGCCACGCAGAAGGCTTTTTCACTTGCCGAAATCAAGTGGACAGACAAGTTCTATGAAGATCCGAGTCAGCTCAAATCGCTGAGGAAGTTTCTTGAGGCGAACGACGGAATACGTAAAGTCATTGTCACCACAAAATCAAAGCGCGGCAGCGCGATCATTGACGGCAACACGTTCCTCTTTATTCCATCGGCACTGTATGCCTATTGGGTATCAAGGTATCTTTTCGAGGATAAGGTGAACCAGATTCTACTTCCCGACCGCGATGCATAATAAGCATAAAAAAATCCCTTATTCTGACATTTCGTCATAAGTAACTAAAATACAATAAGATGCTAATGTAAAATAAGAGAATAAAGGATCAAAAACTATTGCCTTTCAGGCATCATGGAATCTATCGACTGACTAAATCGCCTCAGACCGCGACGGGGGCCTTGATGGCGGGCCAGGGGTCGTAGCCTTCGAGGGTGAAGTCCTCGTACTTGAAATCGTACAAGGATTTTACATCTGGGTTGATGCGCATTGTCGGGAGCGGGCGGGGCTCACGGGTGAGCTGCTCACGGACCTGATCGAAATGGTTCAGGTAGATGTGGGTGTCGCCGGTGGTGTGGATGAACTC
>ERZ808266.732-NODE-732-length-10682-cov-6.753270_pt1 | contig 10682 bp, 5 predicted proteins | sample MGYA00521278_ERZ808266 | MGnify/ENA primary metagenome ERZ808266 (study PRJEB31516, sample SAMN03275591) | gut metagenome | biome: mammalia-associated habitat; material: feces | host: Papio cynocephalus | place: Kenya | collected 2012-08-02 ... | reverse complement strand
TGCCCGCTGCTTATTCGGTCGATGCCCGCTGCTTATTCGGTCGATGCCCGCTGCTTATTCGGTCGATGCCCGACGCTTGTTCACTGAGTGCCCGTCGGATAGTCTCATATAGAATTATTTTAAACTATACTTTGCAAAAATACGAAAATATTTCGAAGTATAGTTTAAAATAATTTGTATTTTTATGAAATTAAGAAAGATTCACGCTTCTCTGTTTCGCCATTTATGTCCTTTATGCTCTTTTCCTATCATTACACCCCTTCTGCTAAGAACTTTCGTAGATGTATGTGGGTAATGCCATTGTCGTCGTTTTTAGTGAGGAGCGGAGTCATAGAGATGACATATTTCGGATAGTTGTCTTTGATGAGGCGCAAGTTTCCGAATTCACGTTCTCTGGTGGCATCGTCAGCTATGATGTAGGAGGCTTGTACGTAGATGCGCTCACCTCCGGGTTTGGTGCAAACAAAGTCGATTTCGCCAGCTTGCAACTGTCCAACATATACCTGATAGCCAAGACGGATAAGATGTTGGTAGATGATGTTCTCTATCACTTTCTCGATGTCACCCTCCCGAGTTCCGCCAGCAATGGCATTGCGTATGCCGTTGTCTTCGAAGTAAAACTTGTCGTTGGTCTCGAAGATTCGCTTTCCGTGAATGTCGTATCGGTTCACCTTGTGCAAGATGTAGGCTTCGCAGAGGAAGGAGATGTAATTGGTTATCACAGCAGAAGCTATGGTTTCTCCTTGTGATTTCATGTACTTGGAGATACTGTTGGCTGATATGAGTTTGCCCGTGTTGTCTGCGAGAAAACGTACCAGGTTTTCCAAGAAAGGCACGTTTCTGATTTTGTTGTGCATAATGACATCTTTCAGTAATACCGTGTGATAGATGTCTATCTGGTATTCACGCGCATCGTCTTCTTCCAATCCTATCTTGGTTAGTCCAGGCATGCCTCCATATTGGATGTACAGGGCAAGTGATTCGTCGTTGTCTGATAATTGGTGGAATTTCAAGAACTCGTTGTAGCTCAGTGATTGAATGTATATTTCTTTGTATCTACCTCCGATGATGGTAGTAAGTTCGTTGCTCAGCATTCTGGCATTGCTACCTGTGATAATAATGTCGGTGTTTGGTTCCGTGCGATAGCTGCGAATGGAACGCTCAAATTCCTTGATGTCTTGTATTTCGTCGATAAAGATATAATTGTGTTTGTCGGGCATAAAATAATGCCCAATATAATCGTTGAGATCTTGGTAGGTCTGAATACTGTCAAACTCTCTTTTCTCTTTGTCTATATATATAATGTTGTTGCCGTTATCTATTTTCTTACGGTCACGTATCATCTTGAGCGTATAGCTTTTGCCTACACGTCGCTGCCCAACGAGTACGATGATGGTTTCTTTGCCAAGATGTTTCTCTATCTTATTGATGTATGATTGACGAATTATAGTTGTCATATTTTATCACTTATAAATGAAATTTTCTGCAAATATACAAAATCTTTTAGATATAAGTGATAAAATTCCGTTTTATTTTGCTTTTATCACTTATAAATTGATAATATCAGAATTTTCTGATATTTGTAGTTTGGAATGACTACTTGCTTCTGCTTGTTTTTCTAATTGTCGAAAATGATACTTCGCTGATACTTCACTGACACTTTAGTGTAGATTTTAAGGGGAAGTATCAGCGTATGTATATGTTTGAATTACAGAATGTTATTTCGTAAATCGCCAGGTGTAATGATACATTGATACTTTTTTCCCGAAAAAACATTCTACGTGTGTAGATTTAGAGAGATGGTATAGAATACAATCCTTTCCATTTTTAGACTAGGAAAAGGTAAATCGTAAGTACTACCATAGCTGCAATTGTTTGGATTTTAGCAAAAAAACGAAGTTTAAATGTTTGGATTTTAGCATTTTTAATATGTAAGAAGCTGATTTATAGATTCTTTTGTGGAGTCAAAAGGTATTACCTATGCTGTAAGGACTTCTCTGGAGAACTTTGGGCAATTCAAGAAGAATGATTGTTTGATTGATATTTACCCGCTGTATGCTTTGAGAAATCTTATCAGGCAATAATGGATTATTGGGACATTAGCCTCCTTGTTGCTATGTTTTTATTGCAACGTGGAGGCTTCGCTTTTTCAAAATTCCTTCCATTTTTACTTTTTTGAAAGATTTTCTTCAGAAAGTTTTGTAGTTTCAAGAATAATGGTTATCTTTGTAACAAAATGTAGGAATTGGCTCTCTATTCAATGAGAGACATTCCTCTAACAATGATGTGTAACAATTAAAATATTAGATTATAAGAAACAGAAATATAAGAAACATAACATATTAAGAATAATAAACTAGCGTTTACTATTTATTCGGAGCACTCTTGAAATTTGGTCGTCGATAGAATGTCTTTTCCGTATGAATAAGTTCTGTAAACGCCTGCGCTATAGCGTGGGCGGAACTTATCGGAAAAGACGGGCCCGACCAAATGCCTAAGAGTGGATAAGTGAAGCCTGCGCTTCTTTTGTATCCCATCCTTAAGCATTTGTTCGTTGCCCGTTTCCCCGAAATGATAATAGTTCGCTCTATGACTATAGCTAAGGCAGAACCCTAAGATTGTTTTGTTCTTTAGCTATGTGTGATCGTATACGTAACATTCGACAAAACAATCTCTCACATGGAAGAACCTAAGAGAATACAATATAGTAGCGATAATCCGGTTCTGAATAATCCATACTTAGAGCCGAAATTCCATTATGATACTGATGTCGATGGTAATGTAGATTATTCTACCATTATCAATGGCAGGAGACCTTATGGCTATGACATTAGTATCGTTCCGCAGAAGGCAAAACTTGTAAAAGCTCTTTTTAGGCAAGAAGACTTCTCTTCAACCAATCCTAATTCCGACTTTATCAATGGCATACGAAAGGAAGTGAAGAGTTGGAGAACTGCTGGTTATCCAAAGGCTTCTCGTATAACGAAAGAGCTTCTTGACTTTTGGTTTTGTAACTCCCAACGCTTACCACAGCAACGTCTTTTCTTCTGCCAGCAAGAAGCTGTGGAAACAGCAGTGTGGCTCAATGAGATAGCTGACAAGGATGCCAATATGGGAAATTTCTATCTTCGTGAATTGCAAGATAGAAGACATACGGTATCTAATGATGACGATGATATATTGCCAAGAACAGCTTTCAAGATGGCGACAGGTACCGGAAAAACTGTGGTGATGGCTATGCTTATCTTGTATCATTATCTCAATAAGAAAGCTAATCCGATGGATACTCGGTATGCCGACCATTTCTTGATTTGTGCTCCTGGCATTACTATTCGAGATAGGTTGGGGGTGTTGCATCTTGACAATAGCCAGCACAGTAATAACTATGATCGGTCTGACTATTATCATCAGAGAGGACTCATTCCAATCCAATTTGAGAAAGAGTTGGGAGGCTTGAACTCTTGTGTCACTATTATCAATTATCAGCAATTCCTTCGTAGGACATATTCTGGCAAGCATGCGTCTCCTTTGGATGGAAAGAAAATCTATAGGGATGGAAAAATGCAAACACAAGATGATAAGGAAGATTATGGGGTGTTGTTGGCTCGAATCTTAGAGAAAGGAGTAAAAGGTAAGCGCATTGTGGTTATCAATGATGAAGCACATCATTGCTATTTGCCAAAGACGGATACGGGAAAGTTGACGGCAGATGAGAAAGATGAGGCTAAGACCGATAATGATGCAGCAAGGGTGTGGTATGAAGGCTTGCGACAGATGAAGTTGAGGGGGTACAAACTTCAACAGGTTTACGATCTTTCGGCGACCCCTTATTATCTCAAAGGTTCAGGTTATCCTGAATATTCCCTCTTCCCATGGGTGGTAAGTGACTTTGGATTGGTTGATGCTATCGAGAGTGGACTGGTCAAGATTCCTTATCTTCCATCGTATGACAATGCAAAAGACTTGGATGAGCCTAAGCTCCGAAACATTTATCAGTTTGTCAAAGAGAAATTGCCGAAGCGTGGTATGAAGGCTCAGCGCAAGAAGGATAAGGAGGATAACGTCGATGTCAAGAATATGATGGTGCAAGCTCCTAATCTTCCAACTTTGCTCAATACAGCATTGGAACAGTTCTATGATGACTATCAGAGATATGAGAAGGGTTTGCGCGAAAAATACGAAGAGAAGGGGTCGCTTTTCACTGCCCCTCCTGTCATGATTGTAGTATGTAATAACACGACGGTTTCACGAGAAGTGTTCAGAGATATTGCTGGCTACAAGGATGGTGAGGATGAAGGGGGCAATCCAAGATTTAGAAGAGGACGATTTGAAGAGTTCTCTAATTATGATAGTATGGGTATGCCAAAAGCAAAGTTTCCTTCTCTACTGATAGATTCTGCTGCATTAGATGATGCCAGTACTACGATTGATGAGGATTTTAAGCGAGCTTATAAACAGGAGATTGATGAGTTTAAAAAGGAATTTGCCATCACTCATGGTGCGGGGGCTGCTGATAATATCAGCGATGCCGACATATTGAGAGAGGTGGTTAATACAGTGGGTAAGCCAGGCAAACTTGGTGGACAAATCAAATGTGTGGTTAGTGTATCTATGCTTACTGAGGGGTGGGATGCGAATACCGTTACCCATGTTTGTGGAATCAGAGCCTTTGGCAGTCAGTTGCTTTGTGAACAGGTGGTGGGAAGAGCTTTGAGAAGACAAAGTTATGACATGATACCATACGATTTGGCTGGTAAGGAAATTGACAGAAAGAAACTTAGTAGATATAAGCCTGAGAATGTAACCTATAAGTTCCCGCCAGAATATGCTCGTATCATAGGTGTGCCATTCAATACGTTTAAGGGTGGTGCGACGGTCGTGACTCCGCCTGTAAAGCCAAAGCATGTGCTGCGAGCTCTCAAAGAACGTGCGGATTTGGAGATTCGTTTCCCTGTTATCACTGGTTATCGCTCAGAGAATGTAGAAGGTAAGTTGGAGGCTGACTTTACGAATATACCTAAGTTCCAGCTTGATTTCAATAAAATTCCTACAGAGACTGTGCTACAAACGGTCGTTAATAGTGATAGACAAGTCATGCGCAATGACTATATGGAGTTGAGAGACCAAGAGGTAATCTATTATCTCGCACGACTTGTTATTAATGAATTATATACCAAACCGCAAGATGGTCCACAATTTCAGAAGTTTCCTGATGTAAGGAAAATAGTGGAAACCTGGTATAATAATCAGATAAAGGTCATTGATGCTGTTGATAGGAAAGAGAAAAAACGTATGGTTATGTTTTGGAATACAAAATCAGTAGTGGAAAGTATTCAGAAAGGTATCCGACAGGCAAATGCTGATAAGGAAAAAGTTACAGCGATACTGAATTACTATAACCCGGAGAGCAGCACGAGCCATGTGTTCCGACCAACCAACAGAAGTGTGATAGAAACGGTCAAGAGCCATGTGAACTATGTTATTGCCGAGCAAGGTTCGGGAATGGAACAGGCAGTGAAAGTATTGGAAGCTAATAACCATGTGCTTAGTTATGTAAAGAACACTTATTTGGATTTCCGAATACCATACACTGTGAGTGATGATAGTTTTACTTATCAGCCAGACTTTATCGCAAAGGTGAAAGGGAAAAGTGGAAGTGAGTATCATCTCATTATCGAATTATCAGGCTTTGACAATGACCATAAGGGCTATAAGGCAGAAAAGAGTTTTGCGCTCAAGTCTTGTTGGCTTCCTGCTGCCAATAACTTGGAAAATTTTGGTAAATGGGAATTGCTGGAAATTAACAATGTGGATGAATTGAACGAGGCAATCAATCAGAAAATAGAGAAATTATGAATAAAGACAACAATATCAAGGCAAAGCAGAAAGTTGTGGATAGCATCCATTATGAGGACAAGCGTGCTTCTATCCCAGACAGTACTCATCAAGGAGAGGAAGAGGGAGTAGTCGCTAATCAGCCTAAGGAATCAGAATATAAGATGTTTCGTCACGACTTCCAGCGAGGTCGTGATCCTGAACTTTATTGGCTCAACAAATATAAGAACGATGATGAGGAGACGGAAGATCCTCGTCTCAAAATAGACATTCGCAGCCTCTATAAGCATGAGGACGTTCGTCCGGAGGCTATCATAGACAATCTCTATGATTTGCATGAGCAGAAAGATGAGTCGGCTAAACTACAACTCGACCTCTTTGGTGACAACGACTTTGAGGATGAAGATGAGTTGGAAAGATTGGCAGGTTATTATACGCATAATGACAATTGGAAGAATCGCTTGATACAAGGTGATAGCTTGCTGGTTATGAACTCGCTGTTGAATAGAGAGGGAATGGCTGGACAAGTGCAGTGTGTCTATATGGATCCGCCGTATGGTGTACGCTTTGGTTCAAATTGGCAAATGAGTTTGAACAAACCTAAGATGTCTCATGAGTCAAAAGATGGGGAATTAACTTCTGAGCCTGAAATGATTAAGGCTTATCGTGATACATGGGAACTTGGGATACATTCTTATCTATCTTATTTGAGAGATAGACTTGTTGTTGCTAGAGAATTGTTGAAAGAATCAGGTTCTTGTTTCGTACAAATATCAGATGAGAATGTTCATTTGGTTAGAGGATTGATGGATGAAGTTTTTGGGAGTGAAAACTTTGTAAATCAAATTATATATCAAAAGACAACTGGCGCAGGTAGCCCTAATGAATTGTTGGCACCTGCATCAGTTTGTGATTATATAATATGGTATGCTAAAAGTAAATCAAATCTGAAATTTCGCAAATTGTTTATTCCTAAGAAATTTGGTGGTGAAGGAAGTTCTGCTTATAAAAAGATTGAGTTGCCTAATGGAGAACGTTTGTCAATATCTCAATGGGAAAAAGATAATGACTGTACTTTCGATTATAAAAAACGCCCAAAAGGTTCTAAGGTCTTTTGTCTTGATAATTTGACATCTCAATCAGGTGGTGATATAGGAAGGTTTACAATTCATTTTAAAGGAAAGGATTATGAATCTAAAGGTAATAATGTTTGGAAAACTAGCGAGCAAGGAATAGAACGTCTTATAAAGCTAAAAAGAATAGACGTTTCTCAGAAAGAAGGCATAGGCTATGTACGTTTTTTTGAAGATTTTCCTGCTCAGCCAATTTGTAGTCTTTGGACGGATACTGTCGGTCAAAATCAAATGGGTGGAGCAAAACTATATGTTGTTCAGTCTGCAATAAAGCCTATTCAACGTTGCATTCTTATGACTACAGACCCTGGTGATTTAGTCTTAGACCCAACATGTGGAAGTGGAACTACAGCTTTTATATCAGAGCAATGGGGGCGTCGCTGGATAACGATAGATACAAGCCGAATAGCTTTGAATATTGCCAAGAAGAGATTACTTACTGCAACATTCCCATACTATACGTTGTATGATGGCGAAAATGGGAATATTCGACAAGGTTTCAAGTATAAAACGATTCCTCACGTTACGCTAAAATCATTGGCAAACAATTTGCCGACACCTGAGGAAATCCTCTACGACCAACCAGAGGAAGACAAGAAGCGAATCCGTGTGAGTGGACCTTTCACTGTAGAGACATTGCAGAGTCTCGACGTGTCTTCTCCTGAAACATTGAACGACAAGAACGAAGATTTTGATGAGTATGCACTCTTCACCGAACGAATCTTTGCCAACTTAAAGTCGAATGGTATCAGAAATGGTGCCAAGGAGCAACAGGCTATCATGTATAGCATGGAGCATTTGGATGAACCTTACTTGAATGCCAAAGGTTATTTCAAATCGGATGATGGCAAGGATAACTGTGTCTATTTTATGATAGGCCCAAAGTTCGGTACGGTTAGTAAGAAGGCTGTCAATGAGGCAGTCAAGGCTTTTCGTCATCACTTGGATGAATCCAGTTGGCTTGCCATTCTCGGTTTCTCTTTTGAGGACAACATCGAGTCGGGTGAAAACAAAGACTATAACTTTGGTACATTCCAAGTAAGTAAGGTTCGTATGAGCGATGATCTTTTGCAAGAAGGTTTGTTGAAGAAAGACAAAAAAGCTGGTTCTTTCATTATCATCGGCGAACCAGATGTTAGCCTGGTCAAGGATGATGCTGAGCATTACCATGTAGAAATCAATGGCATGGATATGTATGATCCTATCAAGGATGAAGTGAAGGCTCGTAATGTAAACGACATCGCATATTGGGAGATGGATGACAACTATAAGGAGTCGCTTTTCAAAGTGAGAAGCATCCACTTCTGTGGTGGCGACAAGAAAGAATTTAGCAACTGGCGCAAGGGGCTTGATTCTGTGGCAAAACAAACGGCTAAGAAGAAAGCAGAAATAACATTGAAGTTGGAGTTCAATGAAGAATTGTGGGACAATCTTTATGGCTTTAAGAGCGAGCCTATCTCTTATGAGAAAGAAAAGAAAATCGCTGTGAGAGTTGTGTCGCAATTCGGAGAAGAAGCCACCAAGGTTTTGACAATGGAGTAATGCTATATAGGTGAGTAGAATGATGCTATATATATAATAAGGTGTATGAAGTACTGGTTTGTTCCTTCAAATGACTATACATATCGCATCGGCGATTCTATCAAAGAGAATCATGGTGCTGCCGACTGGAGACAGAGTTATCCGTTTTCAGTCGGTGACATCGTGTTTGTTTTCAAGCCGAAGCCCGAGAACTTCATCCGCTATAAGATGGAGGTGACGGCCATTAATATCCCAGAAGATAAATCTATTCAAAAGGAAAAATACTGGATGGATAAGTTCATTTATTATGAGGGATTGGGAAACTCTAAGTATGTGAGGTTTCAGCTAATGGAAGAATATGCGGCAGAACGTTTCCCCTTGGCTCTCCTATTGAAACATGGATTGTCGGAAAACCATCAAAGCGTGGTGCCTATTCAAGGAAAATTACTCGAATATCTTCTGCAAGATGAGGTGAATGATTATGGTGTTGACTATTCAGTGGAGGATTCAACTCTATACGAAGGTGCTCTGATGGATGTACGAACCAATAAGTATGAGCGCAACTTAGAGGCACGCAGGGAATGTATCCAAGCAAAGGGTGCCAAATGTAGTATTTGTGGATTTGACTTTGAAAAGGCATACGGAAGTATAGGGAAAGGCTTTATCCACGTTCACCATATTGTTCCTATATCCAGCATAGGCAAAGAATACAAACTGGATGTCCTTCGGGATTTGATTCCCGTATGCCCTAATTGCCATGCCATGTTACATCAAAAATTAGGTAGGCATGAAGCTTATCTTCCCAGAGAGCTGAAGAAGTATATGGAAACTATAGCAAAAGAGGAATCGCCAACAACAATTATTCATATCGGTAAGATAGCTTCTGTGGATGATGTTCCTGCCATCAAGAAGATGCTCTTGGATAATATGACTCTTCTGAAAAAGACTCGTATATTGGACCTTATGCAAGAATGTTTCCTGCAATTTGGCGAACAATATCCCAATATGGATTACAAAGACTGGATGCATCTGGTAAGCAACTTCGTTCATGAGGTGACCCATCGCTATGAATTGAAGACAAACGATTATTTTTCATACTGTGTAGCAGAACCCTAGAAAGTTTGATAATATGAATGTATCAATAGTAGAAAATCAAAAGAAAGGAAATAATGAATAATCTAGAAGAATTTTATGCCACTCGTAAAGCGATGGCTAAGTTCTTTTCCGAGGAAGAACTGAAACAAAAGGAGGCGGAATTAATACAGAATGAAATGGCTTCTGGTATCAAGGAAGCTATGGAAGAGTTTTTGAAAGGGGTGAAGAGTCCTCTGTCTATCCGAATTAATTATGACCCGGAAAATGGGGTGTCGGTGGATATTGCTAAGATTGATGCCATTGCTGCTGAAACTGAAGTTGCAAGTTCTGATGCTGCTAGTACTGCAGCAGTTTCTTCTGCTGATAATCAAGAGGCACCAATCACTCGCTCTCCTAGCATAGGCTTCTCTGTAGCTTTCCCTAGTGGAACGTATGTGAAGCGCAAGAATGCGAAGGAAACTTTTATTGCTGCTCTCAAAGTTATCGGGTTGGCACGTGCCTCTTCTTTCAGAGGTAGAACGTTTATGGGCTTTCCATTGATTAGTCGTACCCATCGCAAAGGACCTGATTGGAAATGCCAGGAGTTTGTGGATGGATGGTATGTGTATGTCAATATGTCGAACGAGACAAAGATGGATGTGCTTCGCCAAATCTCTGATGAGCTGAGGCTGGGTCTTGTCATTCGGGATGATACTGGTAAAATTTATACTCGTGGAGGCAAAAGTGATGGGGTAAGACAAGGAGGCAAGCGGGCTATGTTTTGTCTGAATGGCGCAGGTCCTTATAATAAGCGCAATTTCGTCTATGCCGCGGTGAAGCTCTATCTCCAGAGGTATCCTAATGTAACCTACGAAGAATTGGAGAAGGCTTTTCCGAAGGAAATTCAAGGTAGTTATGGAGTAATAGCCCGAATGTCTGTTCTTAGAAAAAAGCAGTTTGAGGGGCATGACCACATGACTCGCTATTTTACGGATGACAAGCATCTCCTTCAAACCAAGGATGGAGCCATCTTTGCCGTCTGCACTCAGTGGGGCGATCAGTTCGGAAACTTCGTAAATCATATCCGCCGATTTGGGTGGACGGTGAGTGAAGAATGAG
>ERZ808266.726-NODE-726-length-10703-cov-9.006856_pt1 | contig 10703 bp, 7 predicted proteins | sample MGYA00521278_ERZ808266 | MGnify/ENA primary metagenome ERZ808266 (study PRJEB31516, sample SAMN03275591) | gut metagenome | biome: mammalia-associated habitat; material: feces | host: Papio cynocephalus | place: Kenya | collected 2012-08-02 ... | reverse complement strand
GACTCGGAGCGATGCTCAACTTCACCTTCCTCTCGAAGGACGGCAACCACAAGTATCAGCTCAAGAACATCTTCAACCAGTTGGCCACCAGCCGATACACCTGGCGAGATGGCGTGAGCGCACAGTCGAACCTGGAGCGAAGCGCAGAGTATTACTACCGCAGTCGAACTACATATAACGGTCAGCTTACCGGCAAGCACACCTTCACTAGCGACGCCCTTGATTGGAGCATCGGGTATGCGTATGCCAACCGTCATTTGCCTGACCGTCGTAGATACCTCATCGACGATGCTCTCGAATCGGGCGTTTACGCCCTGAGCACCGGCAACGACATATCCCGCGAGTGGACCCAACTCGACGAGCACATTCTCTCTCTTGGAATCAATGACAAGCATCACTTCAAGTTTGGCAACTTCGAGCCAGACTTGCAAGTGGGTGCCTACGGGGAATATCGCTCTCGCCAGTATCAGACTCGCAACTTCATCTACAACTGGAATGTTTCTGACAACAACATGCCATCCGACTTCCGCCACAGCGACCTCCCTACCCTGCTCAGCAACGAGGCAAACATGGGCTACGACAAGCTGTACCTCTTGGAAGAGAAGCAGATGCGCAACAACTATCGCGGACACAACACCTTGGGCGCAGGATACCTGGCGATGTCTCTCCCCTTTGGCAAACTCGGCATCCACGCCGGTGTCCGCTTCGAGCACAACGACATGGAACTCATCTCCAACACCCGTGACTACGAGAAGAGCGAGACGAGCCGCCATTACAAGACCGATGATATTTTTCCGTCTCTCAACACAACATACAAGATCAGCGACCAGCACCAGGTGCGCCTGTCGTATGGTCGCAGCATTAACCGACCAGAATTCCGCGAAGTATCGTCGTCGGTGTATTACGACTTCGACCTTGCCAGCAATGTGCAGGGAAACACAGAGTTGAAGAACTGCTACGTCGATAACCTCGACCTGCGATATGAGTGGTATCCATCCCGTGGAGAGCTCATCTCGCTGGCGGTCTTCTACAAGCATTTCGACTCGCCTATCGAGTGGACTTACACGGTGGCTGGCGGCACCGACCTCATCTATTCTTACAAGAATGCGAAGAGTGCCAACAACTACGGTGTGGAGCTGGACATCCGAAAGAACCTCGCCTTCCTAGGCTTGAAGGACTTCAGTTGGTCGTTCAACGGAGCCTTGATCAAGAGTAAGGTGCAATTCGAAAAAGGATCGAAGGAGGAGAACCGACCGATGCAAGGTCAGTCGCCTTATCTCATCAACACAGGCATCTTCTACAAGAGCGAGCCATTGAAGATGGACATCGCCCTGCTCTACAACCGCATCGGCAAGCGAATCATCGGAGTAGGAAGAAGCGAGGGAACCACGGGCGACGATTCCAACGCCAGAGTGCCTCACAGCTATGAGATGCCTCGCAACACCATCGACCTCTCGCTCGCCAAGAAGTTCGGCACCCACTTGGAGCTGAAGCTCAACGTCAGGGATCTCCTGGCAGAGAAGATATATTACAAGCAATTCGCCGATGTAACCTACAGCGATGGTAGCAAGAAAACGGTAGAAGAGATTTCGAGATGCTACAAGCCAGGCAGAAATATCGGATTGCAAGCAGTTTATAAATTCTAATGAAGATTCAGAATATGATGTTTTATCAAAACAAGAAGACAATGATGAACAAGATGTATTTCATGGGATGCATGGGCATCCTCGCAGCATCTGCCCTATTGAGCAGTTGCAGCAGTGACAACGACGACAATGGTAACAACGGTGGCGGAAACAACCCATCCGTTATCTACAAGTGGACAACCGATGGCGGCTTGAAGGCTTGCGACCACATCCTCTTCAGCGAGGACGGCAAGGAGAACGCCAACGGAACCGAGATCGGCAATGGCGACCAGGAGTTCGTTTTCACAGGCAAGCAGACACTAAAGAAAGGCACTTATCTCCTCAAGGGATGGGTATATATAGCAGATGGAGCAGAGCTCACCATCGAGCCAGGCACCATCATCAAGGGCGACAAGCAGACCAAGGCTGCCCTCATCGCAGAACGTGGCGGCAAACTCATCGCCAAGGGTACGGCAGCAGAGCCTATCGTCTTCACATCCGAAGAAGCAGCAGGAAACCGCAAGCCAGGTGACTGGGGTGGCATCATCCTCTGTGGAAAGGCCAAGAACAACCAGACAGAACAGCAGATAGAGGGCGGTCCTCGCACCAAGCATGGCGGCACAGACGATGCTGACAACTCAGGAGCCTTGAGCTATGTACGCATCGAGTTCGCTGGTTATCCATTCCAGAAAGACAAGGAAATCAATGGCTTGACCTTCGGTTCTGTAGGTTCCGGCACACAAATCGACCACGTACAGGTATCTTATTCCAACGATGACTCCTTCGAGTGGTTTGGCGGAACAGTGAACTGCAAGTACCTCGTAGCCTACAAGGGTTGGGACGATGACTTCGATACCGACAATGGTTTCTCAGGAAAGGTACAATATGGCCTCTCACTTCGTGACAGCAAGATAGCCGATACCTCTCAGAGCAATGGCTTCGAGAGCGACAACTGCGCCGATGGTGCTACCGTGGAGCCTTACACCACCGCTACCTTCTCCAACATCACCTTCGTAGGTCCTAAGGTATTGGACGACAAGTTCCAGAACACCACCGAGTACATCACCGCAGGATCTTACAATCCAAACAACGGTTCTGCCCTTGGCAAATTCCAGGCAGCCATGCAGATTCGCCGTTCCTCTCACCTCAACTGCATCAACTCCGTGGCACTCGGTTGGCCTATCGGTTTGATTGTGGATGGCGAGAAAGGCAACACCGTTCAGTCTGCCAAGGATGGCGTGTTCAAGCTCCAGAATGTATATTTTGCAGGAATGGATGCAGTGGGAACCGATGCCAACAAGATCTATGACGACGTGCTCTATGATGCCAAGAACAAGGCAGTGCTGGATGCCAACCAGAAGTCATACAGCAACACCTTCTTCTTCTCTGAGAAGAGCAACAAGTACTTCGACAGTTGGAAAAGTCTTGTAGGAGCCGATGGTTACACTCCTATCGCCGGCAGTCCATTGCTCGGTGCCGCTTCCTTCACAGGTTGGACAGGTTTCGACACCGTAAGCTACATCGGAGCCTTCGACGGCAGCAACAACTGGATGAGCGGTTGGACCAACTTCGACCCACAGAATACAAAGTATTAAAGAGCTAATTTCTATTTTGACTATAAGGTTTTCTTTTATTGAAGGCACGTCGCAAGCGATTTGCGGCGTGCCTATTTTTTATATTTTTCCCTTTATCACAACATATTTTTGAGTTGGACTATTACGCGAGTCCGGTTCGGTCATCTGCAATGACACCCCTAACAAAGGATCAATATACTTCTTCTTAATTTTGTATCTATCTTTTAATCCTAAGTATGCACAAATTTCAGACATCGATTTCGGAGTTTGGCAAAAATCAAGTAGTAACCGCTCATTACTCCTTGCTTTTCCATTATTACTTACTGCCTTTTCCGCATTACTTACTGCCTTCACATCACTACTTACTGCCTTTTCATCACTACTTACTGCCTTTTCATCACTACTTACTGCCTTTACTCCTTGACTTTCCTCCTCACTGGCAGTAAGTAATCGCCAAACACGAGCAGTAAACTGATTGCCTTCCTTGCTATCTATGAATTCCACATGGCTATTCTCAGACAATACACGAGGAATGCCAGAGCCCAATCCACGATAAGGCATCGTTTTGGCACAGAAGTTTGCCATCAAAGGATTGCGAGCAAAGGAATTGCCCAACAAAATTTCGTCCAAGGTATGGCTACCCATCACACAACCAGGATTGATGATTTCCACACGGTCATCAAACACCAATAGGCGAATAGCAGCAGCCTTCAACAGGTCTGCATGAACCAGCGAATTCTGAACAAGTTCCTCCAATACTGTTTCAGAAATTTCCAATTTACCTATAGAATTGAAAGACTGTCCATTCTGAGTACGACGCAGACAAGATTTCAACCACATCATAGCCTGTTCATACATCTCAGGTATTGTACCTTCGATATCACGACTGTCCCTATATTCCTTACCAGCAATACTATTGCCATAAAACCATACCGCCTTGATAACGAATACAGGCTTATGCCATTGAGGATGTTCACCAAAGAAAAGCAATCCAGCCGCAGTCAATCGTCCTCTATCATCTGTGATATGTAAGTTTCTGAGCAATTTCTCCTTTGGAACACCAAAGTCCTTTATCGACTTATGGTACACATTATCAAAGAAACGGTCTAAAGCTAAGGTGTCAAGGTCTTCAGCCGAAGTTCCATCCACTCCCATTTCATCAGGATAAAACTCCCCTGCATCTTGGAACAAGCTCAAGATTTCAGTATTTTCTGTCACTCGTCGCTTATCTGCTCCTTGCTTTACCCAAATGCTACCAGACAAATCCTTGTAAGGTTTGTTTCTACCGCGTTGTACCTTCACAACAAGAATCATCTTGCCTTCCAGTTCCACAACTGAAGTTTGGATATAAATTGTCGGACGTACATGTTCATTGGCAGTATTACCCACTTCAAGTGTTGCCGCCTGTATTTCAGCATAGCTCAAACCAATGATTTCACCAGTTTTGTCGCCAACACCAAACAAGATAAATCCACCTTCGCCATTGGCAAAGGCAACTATCTCCTCAGCAATTTTCTTCTGAGAAGTAAACTTCTGCTTGAACTGCACTTGGCTCGTTTCACCGCAGCGTACCATCTTATATAATTCTTCTGAAGTCATAATCTCTGTTATCTAAAATTAATACATTATGCCACTATGATACTTATAACGATTCATGTGACAAACATCAAAAATATCAACATCTTTGGTTCCTTTTATCTCAACAACATCCCATTCCAACCCAACAAACCTCAAACATCTCCCCACATCAGCCAGTTCAGATACAAACAGCGAAGAAAATTGGCTACTTTTAAAATTGCAACCTTTAAACACAGAGCAATTTTTAAAACAAATTTCCTTCTTTGTATTTCGGCTTATGATAATACTCATACCATTCTTTTAAGCACATTCTCTGACCATTATCAGTAAATCTAGCATCAGGGAGATAATCTCTCAGATATTCCCAATCTCTATACTCAAATTTTCTATATACTTCGGTCAGAGCATCACAAATAGCATCTTCTAGGCTATATTTTTCATACTTAATTAACCTATGAGCCTCTTTTACTGCCAAAGATACAAGCTGAGGTATCATTTTTCTTTGCTCATTGTTCAAAGACGAAAATGGTGTCCATTCTTCTTCCCATTCCTTTTCTCCCAGATATACCTCAAAGCCATACAGCTGTTTTTTAAGCGCATCAGTCTGTTCTACCCCCCAAGAGTTGCAATAGCATCTTGTGCAAAGACATTTTAAATTAGCCATATCATTGTTAGTAAAATCTCGGTCAATATGATAGACATGAAGATAGGTTATACCTGCTACAGAATCTAATAATCTACCACATCGCTCACATCTAAATTCTACAGAAAGTATATATTGTTCCCTAATTTCCTGCCAGTCTTTCGTGAATCCCCACCGATTTACCTCTTGGGAGGATTTTAAATCATAATTAGCACGGATATATTTCACGTATTGTTTTGCATCACGATAATTTCTCCATCCATTATTTCTACGAATAGGGATGCAGTTTTTACACATTTCTATATTATCCAACACCTTGATACTGTTATTATCACTTGTATTAAAACATTCTATAGGTATAGTATTTGAGAACACATAAGGCTCTTCTCCCCAAGTGTCAGTCACACCGCAATGGCAAAGGTGCATACGTGGATAATCCGCTCTACCCCCATTGCCTAAAGACTTATATTTCTTATATACATACCCGAGCCATTTATTCCCTTTTGAGTCAGTATAGAAAACACCTTCTTCTGTAAACTCAATATTATGAAGTTGTTCCTCAACGGTGAGAATATGGGTTATTTCCTGATATTCTTTTTTAGGCTTCTTTGGTATTTTCAAGAATGCACATAGTTTTCCAAAATCATACAATTTTTTATCGTCTTCCATATCACTTGTTTTTGTTTACAAAATTCTCTAAAACTTCATCGCCAGTAGTGATAATCTTAAACTCTACACGCCTTGACTTTTCTTTGTCAATGCTGTTGTTAGACACAAATGTTTCAACACCGTCTTTATCTAATGACCGCCCAAAAGACAAACCATTTGAAGTAATCCAATGCTCCAGCCATTTCTTCTTATTCTTATCTATGTTGATAAAAAATGGCATTTGTCGAATATAAGCAAGTACACTCAATGCTCTTTGCTGAGAAAGTATTGCATTAGCAATATATGGGTCTTTGTTTAGTTGAGGATAAGGCACATCATCAGTATGACCTTCGATTCTCACCTCTTGAATATTGCTCCTTAGTTCATCATTAAGCAGTATATTAAAGTATTTAGGAATAAATTGGTCTAATATAGAACGAAAAGCCGGAGTTATTTCTGCAGAGCCAGACTTAAACAGCGTAGTCGGGTTTCGGAATTTCATAGATAAATCCTTTCCTATATTCATCTCCCATTTGGCTGTATCTCCTGCAAATTCCTTTACCAATTTTTCGTGCAGTCTATCTTTTGTTTCCACGTAATCAGAAAGTACGTTTGCACTCTGTTGCACCTTTCTTATATATGCCACAGCTATGAATAGAAAGATTATCATCAGCCCTGTCATCAAGTCAGAAACATGCAGCCATACATTTTGTTTTGCCATAATTTACCCTTTCATAAATTTTTGAATACATCTATCAAGATTTGTAAATGTTGCATTAAGACGCTCATAGAATTGCTTATCTATCTTTAGTACCTCGTCTTCCAACTTGACAGACGCATTGCTGATAATACTAGTAGCCTTGTCCATACCCTGCCGAGTTGTTTTCCAAAACTCATCATTGTAATCTCTTTGTTTATTAAGTTCGTCAAGCTTTGAGACAAGGCTCTCAATACTGTTTTTATAGTTTTGTTGCGTCTTTAGCCATTCGTCTAAACTTCTAATAACATTCCTCCAATCTGTTACACTTTCATTTATATCTCTACAAGCAGAAGATAAATTATTGGATATTTCTACAAAATTGTAGTCATCAGACATAGCTGAATGTAAGTCATTAACTAATTGACCTAAATAGCCACAAGGAGCAGTAAGCTGTTCTATGAATTTTGAAACTTCATTAATTCTATAGGATGCTGTATCTAAATCTGCTATAATTTGCGAACTTGTTTCTGATATTTCATCCATAGAAATTTTGTTTTCTTGCTGCCATTTATTGAGATTCTTAATACTATTATTCAACTCTATAAAGTTCTCGTCAACAAGTCTTTTTATCAAACCATTAAGTTCAATAGATACCCTACCCATTTCTTCTTGAAATGTTTTAGCAATCTGATTCATCGCCGTTTCAAGTACTTTAGTATTATTGTTCTCTATAGAACTTTTCAACTCTCCGACTGTTTTAGATAAGTTTAGAGCAGCAGTTGTCATATCTGAGTCTCCAAGGCTATCGAATCTTTTATTCACAGTCTTGTTGATTACGCTTGAGCTCAACATTCCGAATATAGAAGTAAGGAAGGCAAACTTTAAACCGTCAAGCAGCCGAGGTACACTTGCATCAAGATTCTCAGAATCAAAAGCCAACAATCCCCATGTAATACCAATAAAAGTACCCAACACACCTATCATAGACAGATTTGTAGAAAATGATTCAAAACGTCTTTTGTGAATAGGTAAATCCTTATCCTCTGTCATTCTGACTTGATTCCAATCATATATGGCGAGAAATAATGTTCCAAAACACCATATACCTGTTATTACTATTGCTATATCCATATCTTATTTTTTCTTTAAAAGTTGTAAGATTCTATCAAATTTCCACAAACAACATTTACTTTCTTCAAAATTTAGTCTTGTCTCAAACTACTGGATAAAATCAATTCCTCACTCTATTATCTTCACCTCGAAAGGAATATGGGTCATCGACGAGATAACCTTCAAAATCTTGTACTTGTCCTTGGCTTGCGGTGGCACAGCAAGCCATTCGCCTGTAGAGAGTTGGATTTGACTCGTTGATTTTCTTTCTTTCGCAATGATAGGCTTTCCTGCTATCTGTAAGTTAGTCTTCTTTACCTTATCAATGCCAACATATCTAATCGTATCAAGATACACATGCTGATGGTCTTTATCACAAATCACAAAACCATCGGCAAAGGTGACACATAGCTTCGATTTTTTCTTGTGAACCTTTCGCTTACCCTCGTTTTTGTCTGACGCAAAAGCCTCGAAATCACCAATCTCTATCTTCGCACCAATCTCTAATTGAGCAAAGATGGATTTCAACTGCATATATTTCTGCTTGGTGTCACTCTGAGCCATCAGATACCATCCACATCCAGGCTTTATCTCCTTGGTCCATTCTGCATACCGAGGAGTTATCTCCTTAGAGACCAATGGCACATGGCACACTTCCATTCCCAAAGCTGCCACTCGCTCCACACCAATTTTATCTATCGCTTGCATCATCGTAATGGTAGCACTCACATCGCAGATTTCCGTTCCATCGTCAAAAGTTACCTTCAAACGTTGCTTCTTACCACGAACTCGCACTTTTTCATCAACGATATTCTTGCCCATTGCCTTCCCATCATCAGCTATAGGTATCGAAACCGTTACGATATTACCTGTTCGCTCGGCTTCCTCCATTTGCCGACGAGCATTCTCCATTATTTCCTCAAAATATAGTTGTTTTTTGCTTTTCTTCCTGACAGGAATCTCTGTTCCCGTTTTCTGCTCAGCAGATACAGAATCATCACCTTTCGCTGAAACATCCCCGAAGAAGGAATCATCGAAAAGTGACATCTCTTGATATTGTGGTTGTTTTTTCTTTGCCATAATCGTCATACTTTGGGCACAAAAATAAGCAAAACCATCCAAACCGCCAAATATTTCGACCATTTTTGCTATGTTTCTCAAAAATACTTTGTATCTTTGCATCAAAGATAGTGCAAATCGAACGCAGAAAGCCAAGTTCGCTTGAGCTTTATGCAGAGATGCAGTTTATCTTATGTAAAGATAGTGCAAACAACAAAAAAGGTTAAGACTATGGCAAGAAAATTTTATCCGATAGGCATACAGACATTTGAGAAAATCCGCAAAGGCAACTATCTCTATATTGACAAAACGGAATATATCTATCGTATGACCCATTCAGATAGCTCAAATATATTTCTGGGACGACCTCGTCGTTTCGGAAAGTCTCTGCTTGTCTCTACCCTACAGAGCTACTTCGAAGGAAAGAAGGAGTTCTTCCAAGGTCTTGCCATAGAAAAGCTAGAGAATGAATGGGAAGAATATCCTGTGCTTCATTTCAGCATGGCCATGGGCAAGCACATGGAGAAAGACCAATTGGAAAGATACCTGCTCTATATTCTTAAATTGAACGAAGAGCGATTCGGCATCGAAAATGATGACATTGACCCAAACGTGAGGTTGAGCAACCTTATCATGAATGCTTACAAGAAAACAGGTAAACAGGTGGTTGTGCTCATCGATGAGTACGATGCTCCCCTCCTTGATGTCGCACATGAAGATGACAATCTCAAGACGCTCCGAGAAATCATGCGCAATTTCTACAGTCCACTGAAGGATTGCGACCCATATCTTCGCTTCGTCTTCCTCACGGGCATCACCAAGTTCTCGCAGCTCAGTATCTTCAGCGAACTGAACAACATCACCAATATCTCTATGAAGAAAGAATACGCTGGTATTTGCGGAATCACGAAAGAAGAACTGCTCACACAAATGTCAGACGACATCGATGATTTGGCCGAATCGCAAGAATTGACCAGAGAAGAAACCATCAAGAAACTGAAAGAGAATTACGATGGATATCATTTTGCTGCTCAATCACCAGATATATTCAACCCTTTCAGCTTGCTCAACTGCTTTTCTGGTAAAGATTTCGGTGCCTACTGGTTTAGTTCCGGCACACCGACTTACTTGATTAACATGATGCGCAAGTTCAATGTCTTGCCAACCAACTTAGGAAAGATGTACGCCAAGGCATCTGCTTTCGATGCTCCTACAGAGAACATGAAAGCCATCACTCCTTTGCTGTATCAAAGTGGCTATCTTACCATCAAGGACTACGACAAGTTTAGCCAGCTTTACACCCTCGACCTTCCTAACAAGGAAATCAAGGTGGGCTTGTTTGAGAGTCTTCTGCCAAACTATCTCGAAGGTATGTTCGCACAGAATGGCGACGTAGCCATCGCTCAGATGTCGGTGAAGATTCGGCAGGACGACATGGACGGAGCCTTGGAACTGCTCCAAACATTCCTCGGTACCGTGCCTTACTGCAACGTGACCAATTACGAGGGACATTATCAGCAGATGCTCTTCATCATCTTCTCGCTCCTAACGGGATATGTGGTAGATGTGGAGGTGCATACCCCTAACGGAAGGGTTGACATCGTGATGGAGACCGATACTCACCTCTACCTCATCGAACTGAAGCTGAACAAGAATGCCCAAACGGCACTTCAGCAAATCAACCTTAAGAACTATGCTCAGCGCTTCGCCCTCTGTGGCAAGCCGATAGTAAAAGTAGGCATCAACTTCGATTCCACCAAAGGAAA
>ERZ808266.724-NODE-724-length-10732-cov-4.560270_pt1 | contig 10732 bp, 7 predicted proteins | sample MGYA00521278_ERZ808266 | MGnify/ENA primary metagenome ERZ808266 (study PRJEB31516, sample SAMN03275591) | gut metagenome | biome: mammalia-associated habitat; material: feces | host: Papio cynocephalus | place: Kenya | collected 2012-08-02 ... | reverse complement strand
ACATTTTTAAGCAATGTTTTCTCGCTTGCCTACGGACCGGTGCAGTTCCGTGTGTCCGAGGTGCTTACATTGCTCCCGATATTCACGCCCGCGGCTATACCCGGCGTTACGGTGGGGTGCTTTATAGCCAATATCGCTTCCTTTAACGCGGTGGATATGATTTTCGGCACGGCGGCAACGCTTATTGCCGCACTTCTTACATACGCCCTCAGAAATATCACATTTAAGGGTCTGCCGCTTCTCGCAATGCTGCCGCCGGTCATCGTAAACGCGGTGGTAATAGGTCTTGAGCTGGCGTTTTTCTATTTGCCGGGCGGATACTCGTTTTGGGGCTTCGTTATATCGGGTGTTCAGGTGGGAGCAGGTGAGCTTGCGGTTTGTTACGCCCTCGGAATACCGTTTTATCTGATAGTTAAAAAGCACAATATTTTCAAGGAAAATACCGTGAGGTGAAAAGATGAACGCCGCGCTTTTAAAACAGCTTTCCCGTATAACCGAGGAGGAAAAAAATATCCTCGGCGGCGGCGCGCTCGATATGAGCGTGTATTCCGATAATATGCCGTCCTTTGTAGACAGCCAAAAGTTGCTTGAGGCAGGCAAGCTGTTCACTATCCGTCCCAACACAAGGTTTATAGCTTTTCCGAAGCACAGCCACAATTATGTTGAAATAATTTATATGTGCTCGGGCTCGCAAAGGCATATTATAAACGATACCGCGGAAATTGAGCTTAAAAAGGGCGAGATACTCCTGCTTAACCAGCACGCGAGCCACCAAACCGACGCTACGGGAATAGACGATATTGCCATAAACCTTATCGTTCTGCCGCAGTTTTTCAATACCGCCATTGAAATGATAGGGTCGGACAATAAAATAAGCCAGTTTTTATTTTCGGGTCTTACGGGTAAGGGACACGAAATAAGCTATATGCATTTCAATGTTTCGGATGTTTTGCCCGTTCAGAACCTTATGGAAAATCTTATTTGGAGTGTTGTAAACCGTCAGCCGAACAGGCGGAATATAAATCAGATAACAATGGGGCTTTTGTTTTTACAGCTCTTGGGTCTTACCGACAGGCTCATAGCGGGCGAGGCCGACACCGTCGCGGACACGGTGGTTATGGCGGCCATGACCGAAATAGAGCAAAATTATCCGAGCGCAAGCCTTAACAATGTGGCAAAGCGCTGTAATGTTTCGGCGGCGTATGTCAGCAGTACTGTAAAGGATACAACGGGCAAGACCTTTAAGGAGCATTTAATGGAAAAACGGCTTACAAAGGCGGCAACCCTGCTTAAAAGCACGGCGCTGTCCGTAGGCGATATAATCGTTATGGTGGGCTATGAAAACACAAGCTATTTTTACAGAATTTTCACCGAAAAATACGGTATGAGCCCCAAAGCGTACCGTCAGCTTAAATAAGGACATTGTTTTTATAAAGTAATGTCCTTATTTTTTTTATTTCGCTGTTATATAATCAGGATGAATAATAATATACGGAGGTTTACATATGTCAAGATACGAGGAAGCAAAAAAACGCTACGCCGAATACGGAATAGACACCGACGCGGCAATAGCAAAGCTTAAAACCGTTCCTGTTTCGCTTCATTGCTGGCAGGGCGACGATGTAGGCGGCTTTGACAGCAAGGACGCTCTTTCGGGCGGTATCCTTACAACCGGAAACTATCCCGGCAAGGCAACCACACCCGAACAGCTTATGCAGGATATGGACAAGGCTATGTCGCTGTGTCCGGGTAAGAAAAAGCTTAATCTTCACGCAAGCTACGCGATTTTTGAGGACGGCGAGTTTGCGGACCGTGATAAGCTTGAGCCGAAGCACTTTAAGAAATGGGTTGAATACGCCAAGGAAAGAAATATGGGAATAGATTTTAACCCCACCTTCTTTTCACACCCCATGGTAAAGAACGGTCTTACGCTTTCAAGCCCCGATGAAGAGGTGCGCCGCTTCTGGATAAACCACGGCAAGGCGTGTATCAGAATTTCGCAGTATTTTGCCGAGGAAACAGGTATTCCCTGCGTTATGAATATTTGGACAGGCGACGGATTTAAGGACATTCCGGCGGACAGAATGGGTCCGAGAATGAGATATAAGGAAGCCTATGAGGAAATACTTGCCGAGCCGCACGATCCCGCAATGGTAAAGCCGTGCGTTGAGTCAAAGGTGTTCGGTATAGGCGTTGAGTCCTTTACCGCCGGAAGCGCCGAGTTTACCTTAAGCTTTGTGGCTACACACCCCGGCTGTCTGCCGCTTATGGATAACGGACATTATCATCCGCAGGAATTCGTTTCGGATAAAATACCGGCTCTTCTCTGCTTCTTCCCCGAGCTTGCGCTCCACATTACAAGAGGCGTTCGCTGGGATTCCGACCATGTTGTGCTTTTTGAGGATGAGACCAAAGAGATGGCAAAGGAAGTTGTACGCAACAACGCGCTTGACAGAGTTTATATGGCGCTTGACTTCTTTGACGCAAGCATAAACCGTATTTCCGCATGGACAGTCGGCTTCCGTAGCTGGCAAAAGGCGCTTTTAAATGCTATGTGCCTGCCGAACGAGGAGCTTAAAAGGCTTCAGGACGAAAGCCGCTTCACCGAGCTTATGGTAAAGCAGGAGGAGGCTAAAATGCTCCCGTTTGCCGATGTTTGGGAAGAGTACTGCCGTCAGTGCGGCGTAACCGCGGGACCCGAATGGTTCGAGGAAATCAAGAAATACGAAACAGAAGTTTTAAGTAAAAGAGGTTAATTTCAATGGGTATACTTGATATCGCAGTAATTAAGGATTATATCCGTATGTGCAACGACGGTTGGGAACAGGGCTGGCACGAGAGAAACGGCGGCAACCTGACCTACCGTATGCGCCCCGAGGAGGTTGAGCAGTGCCGTCCTTATTTTAAAGAGGATAAGCCCTGGGTTAATATGGGTGTTAAGGCGGATAACTTAAAGGGTGAATACTTTATCGCTACGGGTTCGGGCAAGTTCTTCCGCAATGTTATTTTGGCTCCGCAGGATAATATCTGCATTGTTGAAATAAACGAAGCGGGCGACAGCTACCGTATAGTTTGGGGACTTTGCAAGGGCGGCAGACCCACAAGCGAATTCCCGAGCCATTTTATGAACCACAGCGTAAGAAAAGCGGCTACGAACGGCGAATACCGTGTTATATATCACGCGCATCCGGCAAATATAATCGCTATGACCTTTGTGCTTCCCCTTACCGATAAGGATTTCACAAAGGCGCTTTGGACCAGCGCTACCGAGTGTCCCGTTGTATTCCCGGGCGGCGTAGGCGTTGTTCCGTGGATGGTTCCGGGCGGCGCGGATATAGCGCTTGCCACAAGCGAGCTTATGAAAAAATATGACGCCGCTGTATGGGCGCATCACGGTCTCTTTGTTTCGGGTCCCGACTTTGATATAACCTTCGGTCTTATGCACACGATTGAAAAGGCCGCCGAAATATATGTTAAGGCTCTTTCCTGCGGAAAGGGAATACGCCAGACCATTACCGACGATAACCTCCGCGCTATCGCAAAGGAATTCGGCGTAACTCTTAATGAGGATTTTCTTGATTAATTAGAATAATTTCATTTAAAAATCGCACCCCGTCGGCAATGTCCGACGGGGTGCGATTGGTATAAACGTAAAAACAAAAAAACCGTACATAATGTACGGTTTCGTATGTTGGCATCTACTTATTTTTCCGGGCAGCTTCCCGCCGAGTATCTTCAGCGCAAGCGAGCTTAACTTCCGTGTTCGGTATGGGAACGGGTGGACCCTCGCCGCAATCAACACCAACTTTTATTGCCTGTCTTTCTGACAGCTTAGTCATTATAGCACCGTGTGTTTCATTTGTCAAGCATTTTTTTTAAATTTTTTTCGCGGGCGGGGAAAAATTACTATTTACACCGGAGCGGAAAAGTGTTATTATATTAATTGTATGAGGCATATTATATGAGTTAGGATAGCGTCTCATTAATTTTATTACAGGAGGAATTTTCAATGGCCAGAAAATTCAAGACCATGGACGGTAATAATGCCGCGGCACATGTTGCATACGCATTTACCGAGGTAGCCGGAATTTATCCGATTACACCGTCCAGTCCTATGGCTGACTATGTTGATCAGTGGTCGGCACAGGGACTTAAAAACATTTTCGGAACAACTGTAAATGTTGCCGAAATGCAGTCCGAAGCAGGCGCGGCAGGTACTGTACACGGCTCTTTGGCAGCCGGTGCGCTCACAACCACCTTTACCGCTTCACAGGGACTTTTACTTATGATCCCGAATATGTACAAAATAGCGGGTGAATTACTCCCCTGCGTTTTCCATGTATCTGCGCGCTGCGTAGCCAGTCACGCACTTAACATCTTCGGCGACCATTCCGATGTTTACGCATGCCGTCAGACAGGCTTTGCAATGCTCGCTGAGACCAATCCGCAGGAGGTTATGGATTTGGCTCCGGTGGCTCACTTGGCTTCTATCGAGGGCAGAGTTCCGTTCATCAACTTCTTCGACGGCTTCAGAACCTCTCACGAAATTCAGAAAATTCAGATCTGGGATTATGAGGATCTTAAGGAAATGTGCGATATGGACGCTGTTGAGGCGTTCAGAAAGCGCGCTTTAAATCCTGAGCATCCCGTAATGCGCGGTTCTCACGAAAACGGAGATATTTTCTTCCAGCACCGTGAGGCTTGCAATAAGTACTATGACGCTATACCCGGTATCGTTGAAAAGTATATGGACAAAATCAACGAGAAGATAGGAACCGACTATAAGCTCTTCAACTACTACGGCGCACCCGACGCAGAAAAGGTTATAGTAGCTATGGGCTCTATCTGCGATGTTGCGGAAGAGGTTATAGATTATTTAACCGCAAAGGGCGAAAAGGTAGGTCTTGTAAAGGTTCGTCTGTACCGTCCGTTCAGAGCGGACAAGCTGGTTGCCGCTATTCCGTCAACCGTTAAGAAGATTGCCGTTCTTGACAGAACAAAGGAACCCGGCGCTTTGGGCGAGCCGCTTTATCTTGATGTTGTTGCCGCTCTCGCAAAGGAAGGCAGACAGATGGACGCCGTTGTAGGCGGCAGATACGGTCTCGGCTCTAAGGATACTCCGCCTTCAAGCGTTTTCGCTGTATACAAGGAGCTTGATAAGGCAGAGCCGAAGCACAACTTTACAATCGGCATCAACGATGATGTTACCGAGCTTTCACTTCCCGAGGAAGAGGCTCCGAACACCGCAGCCGAAGGCACAATTGAGTGCAAATTCTGGGGACTCGGCGGCGACGGTACTGTCGGTGCTAACAAGGACTCCATTAAGATCATCGGCGACCATACCGATAAATATGTTCAGGCTTACTTCCAGTATGACTCTAAGAAGACGGGCGGTATCACAATTTCCCACCTGCGCTTCGGCGATAAGCCGATAAAGAGCCCCTATTACATAAACAAGGCTGACTTTGTTGCCTGCCACAACCCGTCTTATGTAACAAAGGGCTACAAGATGGTTAATGACGTTAAGCCGGGCGGCGTATTCCTTATCAACTGCCAGTGGAATCTTGATGAGCTTAACCACCATATGCCGGCTGAGGCTAAGCGCTATATCGCTAAGAATAACATTCAGCTTTATACCGTTAACGCTATCGACATTGCGGCTGAAATCGGTCTCGGTAAGCGTACCAACACCGTTTTGCAGTCTGCTTTCTTCTCACTTTCAAAGGTTCTTCCCGAGGCTGAGGCTATCGGCTATATGAAGGAAAAGGCCCAGAAGTTTATGAAGAAGGGCAAAGAAATAGTTGAGATGAACGAAAAGGCTATCGACGCCGGCGCTACCGCATATGTTAAGGTTGAGGTTCCGGCTGACTGGGCTGACGCCGTAGACAATACCGCTCCAGTTAAGGAAGAGGGACCGGCTAAGCTTGTCAAGATGGTTGACGATATAATGAAGCCGGTAGGTCTTATGAACGGCGATGCTCTTCCCGTTTCCGCGTTTATGGATCACGCAGACGGTACATTTGAGCAGGGCGCTTCCGCTTATGAAAAGCGCGGCGTTGCGGTTATGGTTCCCGAATGGAATCCCGATACCTGCGCTAAATGTAACAAGTGCGCATTTGTTTGTCCGCACGCTACCATCCGTCCGTTCGTTCTTACCGACGAAGAGGTTGCGGCCGCTCCCGATACCTTAAAGGTTTCGCCCAAGCCGTTCCTCAAGACAGATTATAAGTACGCTTTGACCGTTTCGCCGCTTGACTGTATGGGCTGCGGAGTTTGTATCGGTGTATGTCCGACCAACTCTCTTAAAATGGTTCCGCAGGAATCACAACTTAAGGAGCAGGATTCCTTTGATTACTGCGTAGCAAAGGTAACAGAGAAGAAGGATGTCGCAACAGACGCCAATGTTATTACTTCTCAGTTCAAGAAGCCGCTTCTTGAATTCTCAGGCTCCTGCGCAGGCTGTGCGGAGACCTCTTATGCACGCCTTATCACACAGCTCTTCGGCGACAGAATGTATATTTCCAACGCTACCGGATGCTCCTCGATTTGGGGCGGTCCTGCCGCTACATCGCCGTACACCACAAACGCCGAGGGTCACGGTCCTGCATGGGCTAACTCTTTGTTTGAGGATAACGCCGAGCACGGCTACGGTATGTATTTAGGTCAAAAGGCTATCCGTGACCGTCTTATAGGCGAGGTTAAGGAAATAGCTGCTTCCGATAAGGCAAGCGACGATGTTAAGAAAGCCGCCGCGGCTTATCTTGATACCGTTAACGACGGCGCTAAGAACGGCGACGCCGCAAAGGCTCTTGTAGCCGCGATAGAGGCTGCCGGCGCGGATTGCGCTCTTTGCAAGGATGTTTTGGCTCACAGCGAGTATCTTGCCAAGAAGTCCGTTTGGATATTCGGCGGAGACGGCTGGGCTTACGACATCGGCTTCGGCGGTGTTGACCATGTTTTGGCACAGGGTAACGATGTAAATATTATGGTATTCGATACCGAGGTTTACTCAAATACCGGCGGTCAGGCTTCCAAGGCTTCGAACATAGGTCAGGTTGCGCAGTTTGCCGCCGCAGGTAAGGCAATCGCCAAGAAGAGCCTTGCCGAGATAGCTATGTCCTACGGATATATCTATGTGGCTCAGATAGCTATGGGCGCAGACCAGAACCAGACCCTCAAGGCTCTTAAGGAGGCTGAGGCTTACAACGGTCCGTCACTCGTTATCGGTTACGCTCCGTGCGAGATGCACTCAATCAAGGGCGGAATGGTCAACTGCCAGAAGGAAATGAAGAAGGCTGTTGACTGCGGATACTGGGATATGTTCCGTTACAATCCGGCTCTTAAGGCTGAGGGCAAAAATCCGTTTACTATCGACAGCAAGCCGGCTACCGCCGACTATAAGGACTTCATTATGGGCGAGGCTCGTTACTCCTCACTCACACGCTCCTTCCCCGAGCGCGCGGAGGTTCTGTTCGATAAGGCGGCAGAGACCGCAAAGGCTCGCCGTGCTCATCTTGAAAAGCTTCTTAAGCTTTACGGCGAATAATTAATATTAAAATGGGCTGACCCTACGCTTCGGCGCAGGGTCAGCCTGTGATTTATTTTATTTGTAACCTTTTTGTATCTGCTAATTTAAGGCTTTATGTAGTATAATGTTAAATGAGAATTATTTGAACGGGGTTGCATATGGTTTTCTCAAGCCTTACATTTTTATTTCTTTTTTTGCCGCTTAATTTGCTGGCATATTTTTTTGCAAAGGACATAAAAGCCAAAAACACCGTTATGCTGGTGTTTTCGCTTATTTTTTACGCATGGGGCGAGCCGGTTTATATACTCCTGCTTGTCGGGATGACATTTATAGATTGGTATTTAACCCTTAAAATCGCTGTGAACAGACGGAAACCGTCAAAAGCCAAGCTGTTTCTTACTCTGGCGGTCGCCGCCGACCTTTTACTGCTCGGAATATTCAAATACGGCACATTTACGCTTTCAAACTTAAATCACCTTTTCGGCGTACCGAGGACAGTACCGTCCATTGCGTTGCCGATAGGCATTTCGTTTTATACATTTCAGCTTATGACCTATTGTATAGATGTATACAGGGGCGAGGTACGGGCGCAAAGAAGCTTTAAAATGCTGCTTTTGTATGTAAGCCTGTTCCATCAGTGCATAGCCGGACCGATAGTACGCTACAAGGATGTAGTAAGCGAGCTTGAAAACAGAAGCGTCACATATAATGACATCGGCGACGGACTTAACCGTTTTGTTACGGGGCTTGCCAAAAAAGCCGTGCTTGCAAATGCCTGCGCGGCGGCGGTGGATAAGCTGCTTGTTCCCGACGGCGGAGATTTCTCCGTTTTGGCTTCAAAAAGCGTGCTTTCGCTTTGGGTCGGTATGCTTGCGTTTGCTTTGCAGATTTATATTGATTTTTCGGCTTATTCCGATATGGCAATCGGTATGGGCAGAATGATCGGCATACATTATCTTGAAAATTTCGATTATCCCTATGTTTCATGCTCAGTAACCGAATTTTGGAGGCGCTGGCATATATCCTTAGGTTCATTTTTCAGGGATTATCTTTATATACCGCTCGGCGGCAACCGTAAGGGCGTGTTTCGTACAGCCTTTAATCTGCTTGTTGTGTGGGCGCTTACCGGTCTTTGGCACGGCGCGTCGTGGAATTTTGTGCTGTGGGGACTTTACTTTTTCATATTTATTTTAGCGGAAAAGCTTTTTTTGGGCAAGCTTTTGGCAAAGAACCGCGCGGCGGCGCACGCTTATCTGCTTTTGGTAATCTTTTTCGGTTGGATATTGTTTAAATTCGAAAATCTTTCGGATGTTCTGTGTGTTTTAAAGGGTATGTTCGGGGCAGGCGGAAACAAATTTTCCGATTTTGAGACCGTTACCACGATAAAAAGCTATATTGTAATACTTGCCGTTTCGGTAATTGCGTCCACACCGCTCGCAAGGAACATATCTGTGAATTTAAAGCATATATCGCTTAAATCGGACGGTGCGCTTGCGGTGTATTCCGTTTTGCAGATACTTGTTCCGGCGGCGCTTTTACTGCTGTCCATCGCGGCGCTGGTGGGCAACAGCTACAATCCTTTCCTCTATTTCAGATTTTAGGTGAACGGTATGGAAAATAATCAACTTATAAATGAAACGGAAGAACAGGAAAAAAGAAAAATAATCTCCAATCAGAGAAAGCTCAGAATTCTCAATATAGTTTATGTTAGATTTTTTATTTTCCTGCTGTACGGATTTTTTGTGATTTCACTTATAATTCCGCTGAGACCGAAGTATTCCGAAAGCGAAAAAAGGGAGCTTGCCCGGTTCCCTAAATTTACCGCTTCGTCGTTTTTTTCGGGAAAATTTTTTGAGGGAATAGGAGAATGGTATTCCGATACATTTACGTTCCGCGAAACGCTTACGGAGCTTAACGCAAGGGTTACGGGACTGTACGGAAAAACCGATACGAGAATACACGGAACGGTAGAAAAAGGCGACGATATACCCGAGGCAGGCGAAACCGCTTCCTCGGATTTGCAGGACAGCTCATCCGAGCAGGCAGGAGCGGAGACAGCCCCTCCCGAAACGGCGGAAAGCTCTTCAGCGGCAGAGCCGCCAAAGGAAAAACCCGCCGAGCCTGCGCCTGCCGAGCCTACAACCCAAACGCTCGGCGCGCTTTTAATAAACGGCGATACGGCATATGAGTATTATAATTTTGTCAGAGAGACAGCTGACGCCTATACGGCGGCGGTAAACCGTGCCGGTCAGCTTCTTAACGGCAGTGCGGCGGTATATGATATTATAGTACCGACAAGTATGGGAATAACCGCGCCCGACGAATTGACGGCGGCTATCAACACATCAGATCAGCAAAAAGCAATCAATTATATGTATTCGTGCATAGGCTCTGCAAAGACCGTTCCCGTTTACGATATTTTGAAAGCGCATAAGGATGAATATATATATTTCCGTACCGACCATCACTGGACGGCTCTCGGCGCGTATTATGCGTATTACAGCTTTATGCAGCTGAAAGGTGAGACCCCGACTGTGCTTGCGGATTACGGTCAGCGGCAATTCCCGGGGTATCTCGGCTCGTTTTATACATCAAGCGGTAAGCTTCCGCAGTTAGCCGCAAATCCCGATACGGTGTTTGCCTATCAGCCGAAGGAAACCAATACCGCGGAAATCCATTATGAAAACGGCGCGGTGGCAAACGGCGATATAATTTCGGATATGAGCGGGTCTTCATCTAAATATTTGACCTTTATAAAGGGTGACAGACCGCTTGAGGTTATAAACAATCCCGCAAGAACGGACGGCTCCGCCTGTATCGTTATAAAGGAATCGTTCGGCAATGCCTTTGTTCCGTTTTTGGTTTCGCACTACAATACGGTGTATGTGGTGGATTACCGTTATTTTTCAAAAATCGACGGCAGGGGTTTGGTGCAGCTTTGCGCCGATACGGGCGCTAAGGAAGTGCTTTTTATAAACAATATTTCAGCGACAAGAAATAAAACCCTTGTGGCTGATATTGATTCATTTGTAAGGTGATTATAAAAAAGGAGAATGTTTATGAACAAGGATATTACGCTTGTGGTAATGGCGGCGGGAATGGGAAGCCGCTTCGGAGGATTAAAGCAGATAGCGCCTATCGGGAAGAACGGGGAAATACTGCTTGATTATTCTGTATACGACGCGGTAAAGGCAGGCTTCAACA
>ERZ808266.722-NODE-722-length-10738-cov-3.130394_pt1 | contig 10738 bp, 12 predicted proteins | sample MGYA00521278_ERZ808266 | MGnify/ENA primary metagenome ERZ808266 (study PRJEB31516, sample SAMN03275591) | gut metagenome | biome: mammalia-associated habitat; material: feces | host: Papio cynocephalus | place: Kenya | collected 2012-08-02 ... | reverse complement strand
CGACCGACGCGACGGTGTCTGAGCTCCGGTAGCGCTTGAAGCCGCCTTCTTCGTAAAAGCCCTCGGGGTCATAGCTGTTTTCCTCGACCGTGGGGCCAAGCTCTGCGGGCTCGACAGGCGTTTGCTCCTGCGTCTGCGCAGGGCCGACGGTGCGGCCGGAATACGAGCCGACCTTTCTGACAAGCGACACCGCGCACCAGAGCATGGCGGCGGCAAGCACGATGCACAAGATGATCAGGATCAGGCGCGTCCGCCCGATCCGGCTGCGGCGTTGTTTCATGGAATGCTCCCTTTGCAAAAGATGTTCCTATTTTAACACATTTGAGGCCATTCGCCAAGTCCCTGTTCGTTTCGACTTTCCCCGCGGGAGAAATTCCCCATTGTGCAAATTTGCGCGGTATAGTATAATGAGTAAAAAATCCGCGAAAACCGGTGGCTTTTTCTGCCGGGAAAGGAGCTTTTATGGACGAACAGGAATTTGAGCGCGACGAGCAATTGCTCGAAGCCAGACGGCTCAAGCGTCTTGAGCAGCGCCGCCGCCGCAAATTGCAGCAGCGCATCGTGCTCGGCGTGCTGCTGGTGATCCTCGTTTTATCTCTGGTGCTGATCGTTCGCGGCTGCAAGAGCCGCAGTGCCGCAGACGATCAGGTCCAGCCCGGCGAGACGGCCTCCCAGCCGGACGAGGCCGCTTCTGTCGTGCCGACCGAGCCGGACACCACCGTCACCATTGCCGCAGTGGGCGACATTATGATGTACGACGAGCAGCTGGAGGCCGCAAAACAGGCCGACGGCACATACGATTTTACCTCGAGCTTTGCCGCCGTCTCCGGCACCACCATCTCCGCAGACCTCACCGTGGGAAACCTCGAACTCAACTTCTGCGGCGAGCCCTATTCCGGAAAGCCCGATTTCCGTGCGCCGGAGTCTCTGGCCAAAACGCTTGCGTCCATCGGCTTTGACGTGATGCAGACGGCCAACACCTACTCCATCCAGAACGGCCTTTCGGGGCTCAAGAGCACCATCCGGTACCTGGACGCTGCGGGGCTTTCCCACGTCGGCACCTACGCCGCGCCAGACGACAAAGCAAGCCTCGGCGGCGTGCTTCTGAAAAACGTCAACGGCGTCAAGGTCGCCTTCTTCGCCTACACAAAGGGGCTCAACAGTCTGACGCTTCCGGAGGGCGAAGAGTACGCGGTGGACGTTCTGTACACCGACTACGCCTCGGACTTCAACAAGATCAACGAGTCCGCGCTTCTGGACTCCGTAAACGCGGCAAAGGCGCTTTCGCCGGACGTGATCATCGCGATGCTCCACTGGGGAAGCGAGGCAGACTCCACGGTCACAGACTCGCAGAAGAAGATCAAGGACCTGCTCTTTGAAAACGGCGTCGACGCGATTATCGGCTCGCACTCGCACATCGTCGGCCCCATGGAGGAAGAGACGGTCACGACCGTCGACGGCGTGGAGAAGACCTGCTTCGTCGCCTACAGCCTCGGCAATTTCTTCTCCGCGATGGACGACAGCTACGCGAAAAACTGCCGCCAGTCGGTCGTCTTAAACCTCTCGTTTACAAAAAACGGCCAGACCGGCGCAACGAGCCTGTCCGATATCAGCTATACGCCCCTTTATATCATGGACCACGGCGAGGGAGAATCACCGCGCTATGAGATCCTTCCCATCCGCAGCGCCATCAACTCAGGGCTCTTCCCGGACATGGAAAAAACGTTCACCGACGCCATTGCCCAGCTCCGCGCCGCAACGGCCTCGGACTATGACTCCGGCAAATAAGGGGGGGAACGCTATGGCACAGTCCAATTACGATAAAACGCTCTCGCGGATGCCGGGAGAATTTCTGCGGTACGATCAGGCGCGGATGATCCGGATGTTCTGCCCGGAAAACGACGCGTCGTACCTCTATCTCCGCTTTCTCGACAGGCGCTACCGCGTCTCGCGCACGGAAGGGACGATCGAATGGCAAAGCGGAAACGACTGGCTTCCGGCGGGCTTTCTCGACGCGATGACGATCTACGATCTGCTTTGCTGCGCAAAAGACGGCGCGCGGCTTCTCGGCAGGTACTGCCAGGCCGAAAATCTTCCCGGCACGATGCACGGCGCGAACCCGGCAAAAGGCGCGTTTGACGATTTTGCCGTCAGCTGCGACAAAGACCCGGCCAAGCTCCGCGCGGCGTGCGAAGCGCTCTCGGGCCGCGATCTTCACACGGGAGAGCTTTCGTTCGAGATCCCGATGTTCGATTTTCTGCCCGTCGTCGTGCAGTTCTGGTCGTCGGACGACGAATTCCCGCCGGTCTTCAAGCTCATGTGGGACGAAAATGTGCTTTCCTTCCTGCGCTTTGAGACCGTCTGCTATGCCGCACAGTTTTTGGTCACAAGGCTGCAAAGCCATATGGGCCTGCCGGAAACAAATTCGGAGGGGCATATGTAAAAGCCCGGGAGAAGCGATTTGCTTCTCCCGGGTTTTTATTTCCGGTATTCTGCCTTCAAAAACAGGGCGGCTTTCGCCGCCCATTCAAACCCTATTTTCCGTTGCCCAGCGCCTGCATGGCGTACACCAGACAGAACGCCGCGCCGGCGCCGTAGACGAGCATTCCGGCGGGAGTCTGTCCGGCCATTGCCGTTAAGCCGAAGAAGGTGCCGGCCATGCTGTAAAAGCACAGACGCCGCCTTGCGCCGTGGTCAAACGAAAAGCTTGCCGCGTGATACGTGCTGATCATGAAGCAGATGAGCGCGAACAGGCAGAAGCAGTAGTCCAGGATCGCCGGGTCCTGCATCCAGCGGCGAAAATCGCGGAACAGCCAGCACACGAAAAACAGGATCGCCGGAACGTAAAACACAGCCGCAGGCGTCTTGCCGCGCAGCCGGAACACGCCGGCCGCCAAAAGCGAGAGCGCCGCCGCAAGGCCCAGCACGCACGTCAGCTGCACGAACCAGCCGCCATCTGCAAAGCGCAGCACACAGCCCGCGCCGAGCGCGATGCAGGCCAGTACCGTCAGCACGAGGTCTAGCCGCATCACGTGGAACACCTCGTCGTACCGCGCCCGTTTTTCCAGCGTCGCCGCCGCCAGCCAGAACACCAGCGCCATCAGCACGCTGAAGGCGATCAGCGGGATCGCGCTGCCGCCGGAGCGCAGGGTGGCGTTAAAGAAATAGCCCAGAAGCCCTGCCAGCAGGCTGAGCCAGGATACCTTCGAAAAACCGGTTTTGCGCATCATGCCGAACGTCCATCCCTTTCGCTTTATCTGATTATAGTATAGCATATCGCGTTCGCGTTTTACAGACAAAATCGTGTGAATTTTTTGAAAACAGCGCGATGCGCGGGCGCGCTTTTGAAAAAAAGACGGAAAAAGGCCGGGATTTTCCCTAAAAACCGTGAGATTCCGCTTGCATTTTCCGGCGCCAGATGGTATAATCCAACTATCTTGATAGTATTTTTACTGGAGAGTGGGGAGTTCTTCCCCACTCTTTCTTGCTGAGAAAGGAAGTTTCACATGAAGATCACCGAAACCGTCCGGCAGTTTGCCGAGCCTGTGGTGCAGGCGCACGGGTGCTCGCTGTGGGATGTGGAATACGTCCGCGAGGGCGCAGACTGGTTTTTGCGGCTGTATATCGACAAGCCCGGCGGCGTGGACATCAACGACTGCGAGGCCATCTCCCGTGCGGTCGACCCGATCCTCGACGAAAAAGACCCCATCCCCGACAGCTACAGCTTCGAGGTCTGCTCGGCGGGGCTCGAGCGCGTTTTGAAGCGCCCCGCCGATTTCGAGCAGTTTCTGGGCTCGACGGTGCTTGTGAAGCTTTATAAGCCCGTGGACGGCAAAAAAGAAGTGGTCGGCACGCTCACAGGCTACGACGACGGCGCGGTGACGCTGGACGTCGGCGGTAAGGCAGTCCGTTTTGAGAAAAATGAAGCCGCGCTGGTGCGGCTGTATGTGGAGTTTTAAGGAGGAGTACAGAAAACCATGAACGCTGAAATTTTTGCGGCGCTGGCGCAGCTGGAAAAAGAGCGCGGCATCCCGCAGCAGTACATGATCGACAAGATCACGCAGGCCCTCGTCGCGGCCTATAAGAAGGACAAGGAAGGCTACACGGACAATGTGTTCGTCGAAGTCGAAGACGGCGACTTAAAGATGTACGTGCAGAAAGAAGTCGTTGACGACGTGCTCACGCCCGCAACCGAAATTTCGCTCGACGCGGCGCGGAAGATCAACAAGCACGCCGAGCTCGGAGACCTTGTCAACGCCCAGACCGCCAAGCAGGTCATCATCCAGGGCATCCGCGAGGCAGAGCGCGGCATGATCTTTGACACCTTCTCGTCCAAAGAGCATGAAATTCTCACCGGCACCGTGCTTCGCATTGCGCCCGACTCCGGCGACATGACCATCCGTCTCGGCGGCAATACCAACGACCGCACCGACGCGATGCTCGCCGCCTCCGAACAGGTCAAGGGCGAGAGCTATCATGAGGGCGACATGATCCGCGTCTACGTCGTGGAGGTCCGCCGGTCGACAAGAGGCCCGCAGGTCATCGTCTCGAGAACGCACCCGGGTCTTGTCAAGAGGCTCTTTGAACTCGAGGTCCCCGAGATCGCGTCGGGGCTCGTCGAGGTCAAGTCCATCGCCAGAGAAGCCGGCTCGCGCACGAAGATCGCCGTCACCGCCACGCAGGAAAACATCGATCCCGTCGGCGCATGCGTCGGCACGAGAGGCGCCAGAGTCGGCGCGGTCGTCGACGAGCTGCACGGCGAAAAAATGGACATCATCGTCTGGTCGGAGGACCCGGCGAAATTCGTGGCCGCAGCCCTGAGCCCGGCAGACGTCGTTTCCGTGACGGTCCTTCCCGGGATGCAGAAGGCCTGCCGCGTCATCGTCCCAGACGATCAGCTGTCGCTTGCCATCGGCAAGGAGGGCCAGAATGCGCGTCTTGCCGCGAGACTGACCGGCTATAAGATCGACATCAAGCCCGCCTCCCAGGCCGCGGAGTTTGAAACGGCGCAGGAACAAGCGCCTGCCGCGGAGGAACCGGAAGCGCAGCTGGAAGAGCTGGAAGAGGAAGAATAACCGTTTTTACCCGGAAGGAGGTATGGAGCCCCGATGCAAAAGAAAATTCCCATGCGACAGTGTGTCGGCTGCCGCGAAATGCGGCCCAAGAAGGAACTCATTCGCGTGGTCAAGAGCCCGGAGGGAGAGATCAGCCTGGATTTTAGAGGCAAAGCCCCCGGCCGCGGCGCTTACCTCTGCCCGGACCCGGCGTGCCTGAAAAAGGCGATCCGCGCCAGAGCGCTCGAGCGGGCCTTTGACGTGAAAATTCCGCAGGAGGTTTTAGACGGCCTCGTGCAGGCAATGGAGGCGCAGCCGCATGAATGACGCAGAACGCAAGGCGCTGCTGCTGCTGGGCCTGGCCCGGCGGGCGCGGAAGCTGGAGATCGGAGAAGAGCCCTGCGCCATTGCCTGCCGCAGCGGAAAAGGAAGGCTTCTTCTCATCGCGAAGGACGCTGGCGACCATACCTTCCGCCGCGCAAGATCGTATTGCCGCAGCGGCAAGCCCGCATACGTCTGCCTGCCGTATACAAAAGACGAACTGGGAGACGGCCTCGGCTGCAACGCGTGCGCGCTGTGCGTGCTGACGGACGCGCCGTTTGCAAAGGCGTTTGTGGAGGCGCTGCCGGATCTGGCAGAAAAGCATCCGGACATTTTGCAGGAGCTTTCGCGGCAAGCCGAGCGCGTCAGCAAGCGCCGCCAGGAGGAAAAGGCGCACCGGAAAAACGTGAGATTTGGTAAAAAGTAATCAGGAGGTGGCTGTATGAGTATTGAGATCAAGCAGAAAATTAAAGAGGTGGCCGACGATTTTGGTATGCCGGCCAAAAGCCTCATCGAAATTGTCGGAAAATTCTTCGATAAACCCAAGAGCAGCTCGCAGAACCTGTCAGAGGATCAGCTGAACGTGATCTTCGACTATATCACCGCGACCAACCAGATCGGCTCCATCGCCGAGGTCTTCGCGACGGCGAACGAGAAAAAGCCCGAGCAGGCCAGCTCTGCCGAGCAGCCCAGGCCCGCCGCGCCGCAGCAGAATGCTTCGCAGCAGACCAGCCAGCCGCGTCCGCAGCAGAACCAGCCCCCGCGCCAGAACGGCAATTTCAGCGGCAATAACCGCAGCCAGAACGGCCAGCGCCCGCAGGCGCAGCCCTTCCAGCAGCGTCCGCAGCAAAATAGCCAGCCGCGCCCGCAGCAGAACGCCGCCGCGCCGCAGCAGAGCGCACCTGCGCAGAGCGCCCAGAAGCCCGCGCAGCCGCAGCCCGAGCGCAAGCGTGAACGCCGCGTCATCGATACCAGCGCCGTCACCGTCAACGCCGACCGCTACGACGACCGCGTCGATTCGCTCGTCTCCGAGCGCGTGCAGAATTACTCCAGCGGCAAGCAGAAGATCGGCAACAAGAATAAAAAGCAGCAGGCCAGAAAGTTCGGCACCAAGAACCGCTCGGAGGAGCAGGAAAAGATGCGCCGGCTCCAGCTCGAGATCGCGAAGAAGGCCCCGCTGGTCGTCAAGATCCCGGACGAGATCACCGTCGGCGAGCTTGCCTCGCGCATGAAAAAGACGGCCGCCGAGGTCATCAAGTGCCTGCTCAAAAACGGCGTGATGGCCACGGTCAACCAGACCATCGACTATGATACGGCAGAATTTGTCGCCGTTGAGCTCGGCTGCAAGGTCGAACGCGAGGTCGTTGTGACCATCGAAGAAAAGCTCTTTGACGATCACGAGGACACGGCCGAAGAGCTCGTCTCCCGCCCGCCCGTCATCGTCGTCATGGGCCACGTCGACCACGGCAAAACGTCGCTGCTCGACTATATCCGCCACGCGAAGGTCGCGGCCGGCGAGGCCGGCGGCATCACGCAGCACATCGGCGCGTACACCGTGAAGGTCAACGACCAGCCCATCACCTTCCTCGACACCCCGGGCCACGCGGCCTTTACCGAAATGCGCGCCAGAGGCGCCATGTGCACCGATATCGCCATTCTCGTTGTGGCCGCCGACGACGGCATCATGCCGCAGACCATCGAGGCCATCAACCACGCCAAGGCCGCGAATATCCCCATCATCGTGGCCGTCAACAAGATGGATAAGCACGGAGCGAACCCCGACCGCATCCTCACCCAGCTGACCGAGCACGGTCTGACCCCGGCAGAATGGGGCGGCGAGACCGAGGTCTGCAAAATTTCCGCCAAGACCGGCGCGGGCATCGACGATCTTCTCGAGACCGTCCTGCTCACGGCCGAAATGCTCGAGCTCAAGGCCAATCCCAACAGAGCCGGTAAGGGCTGCGTGCTCGAAGCGCGGCTCGATAAAAACCGCGGCCCCATTGCGACGCTTCTCGTGCAGAACGGCACGCTCCATCAGGGAGACCTCATCATCGCCGGTACCGCCGTTGGCCGCGTGCGCGTCATGACGAACGACAAGGGCCTTCCCGTCAAGGACGCCGGTCCTTCCATCCCGGTCGAAATTACGGGCCTGACGGAAGTTCCCGCGCCGGGCGATGAGTTTAACGCCGTCGCCGATGAGCGCATGGCGCGTCAGCTCGTCGAGCAGCGCAAGCAGAAGATCAAGGACGAGGCCAACAAGCAGAACCAGAAGGTCACGCTTGAGAGCCTGTTCTCGAAGCTCCAGGAAGGCGAAATGAAGGAGCTCAACCTCATCGTCAAGGCGGACGTGCAGGGCTCTGCAGAGGCGGTCAAGGCGTCTTTGGAGAAGCTTTCGAACGACGAGGTGCGCGTCAGGGTCATCCACGCGGGCGTCGGCGCGATCAACGAGTCCGATATTCTGCTTGCCTCCACGTCCAACGCCATCGTCGTCGGCTTTAACGTCCGGCCGAACGATCTGGCCCAGGCGGCAGCCAAGCGTGACAAGGTCGACGTGCGGATGTACCGCGTCATCTATGACGCCATCAACGAAATTGGAGACGCGATGAAGGGTATGCTGGCGCCCAAATACCGGGAGGTCATCATCGGCCACGCCGAGGTCCGCCAGACCTACAAGGTCTCCGCCATCGGCACGATCGCGGGCTGCTATGTCAAAGACGGCAAAATTACGCGCGACGCTTCTGTCCGCGTTCTGCGCGACAATATCGTCATCCACGAAGGAAAGCTCGGCTCTTTGCAGCGCTTCAAGGACTCCGTCAAGGAGGTCGCCGCGGGTTATGAGTGCGGTATGTCGATCGAAAAGTACAACGACATCAAAGAAGGCGACATTTTCGAGTGCTTCGTGATGGAACAGATCAAGGTCTAACGACCTGGCAAAAAGCAGGGGCTTTTTGCCAAAAGGATCGCACCTCGACTGCGCGCAGAATTTGTGCGGCTTTGCCGCACAAATTCTACACTTGCGAGGTGAGCAGTATTTTTCCGGTCGGCAGAGCCGCCGGATAAAATGGATTTCAACCTTATTTCGCCATCTGCGGATGGCGAAACTCTACGAGGTTGAAATAAGGAGAAGGAGGTACTATGGCTTCCAATCGAATCGGCCGGATCAACGAGGAGATCCAGCGCGAATTGTCCGATCTGATCCGCTCACTCAAGGACCCGCGCGTGCAGACGCTTCTGTCCATTACCCGCGTCGACACCACGCCGGATCTTCGCTACAGCAAAATTTATATCAGCGTCCTCGACGAGGAAAAGCAGAAAGATGCCCTGCGCGGGCTCAAATCCGCGGGCGGCTGGCTGCGCCGGGAGCTCGGCAGCAGCTTGCAGCTGCGCTATACGCCCGAGCTTGTGTTCGAGCTGGACGACTCGCTCAAATACGGCGCGCATATGTTTGACCTTCTGTCAAAGCTCGAGCACGAGCAGAAGCAAAAAGCGGGAGAAGAAGGCAATGACGAGGCTTGAAACGGCGCAGCTTCTGCGCGAAAACGACAACTTCGTCATCCTGACCCACCGCCGCCCGGACGGAGACACCATCGGAAGCGCGGCAGGGCTGTGTCTCGGGCTTCGCGCGATGGGAAAGAAGGCGTGGGTGCTTCGCAACCGGCAGCTGACGCCGAAGCTTTCTCCGTTTGCAGAGGGCCTTGGCATCGATGTCTGCCCGGAAAATGCGACGGTCATCTCGGTGGATATGGCGTCGCTTGGCCTTCTGAGCTTTGACGCGGAGGAGCAGAAGCTTGGAAACAGACTCGCCTTTGCCATCGACCACCACGGAAGCAATGATTTAAGCGTTCCCAAGCTGGTGCAGCCCGAGAGCGCCGCATGCGGGGAGATCATTCTGGAGCTTCTGGAAGAGCTCGGTGTTCGGCTTACAAAGCAAATGGCCGAGGCGCTCTATCTTGCCGTTTCGACGGACACCGGCTGCTTCAAATACTCCAACACGACGGCAAAGACCCACGAGGCGGCGGCAAAGCTCATCGAGGCTGGCGCGGACGTGTATCCGATCAACAAGGCGTTTTTGACACGAAGAGCTTTGCCCGCCTGCAATTGGAGGCGCGGCTGACCGACTCCATCGAGTTCTACGGCGGCGGTCTGGTCGGGCTTTGCACGATGCCGGGATCGCTTCTTCGCGAGCTTCATGTCTCGGAGGACGACGTCGACTCCATTTCGGGCTTTGCCCGCTCCATTGAGGGCGTGGAAATTGGTATCATGATCCGCGAAGTAGAAGACGGCGGCGGGAAAATTTCGCTGCGCACGTCCGAAAACTACAATGCGTCCGAGCTTTGCAAAGCTTTGGGCGGCGGCGGACACGCGGCGGCTGCCGGAGCGACCGTTCCGGGCGGCATTGCCGGGGCCAGACACGCGATCTTGTCGCTGCTTTCCCAGCGCGGGATCATCCGGGAGCGGTAAGATGGCAAACGGAATTATCATTATCGACAAGCCGGCCGGCTGGACGAGCCAGGATGTGGCGGCAAAGCTTCGCGGCGTGTTCCACGAAAAGCGCATCGGCCACGGCGGAACGCTCGACCCGATGGCAACAGGCGTGCTTCCCATTTTTGTGGGAAGAGCCACGCGCGGCGTCGAATTTTTTGAGTCTGCGGAAAAAGAATATATCGCGGGGTTACAGCTCGGCACGGTCACGAACACGCAGGACACGACGGGAGAGGTCCTGGAAGAAAACCCGGTCAGCGTTACGCGCGAGGATGTTGCGGCTGCTTTGAAGTCCTTCACCGGGCAGATCGAGCAGCTTCCGCCCATGTTTTCGGCCATCAAGGTCAACGGACAGAAGCTCTATGCGCTTGCCAGACGCGGCGTCGAGGTCGAGAGAACCCCCCGGCGCATTACGATCTTCGAGCTCGAGCTGTTGGACGGCGCGGGGCGCAGCTACACGTTTCGTGTGCGCTGCTCGAAGGGCACGTATGTGCGCACGCTCTGCCACGACATTGGAAAAATGCTCGGCTGCGGCGCGTGTATGTCGTCTCTTCGCCGGACGAAGGCGGGGATGTTCACCCTGCAGCAGGCGATGACCCTGCCGCAGCTTCTGGCGTTTGCAAAGGAAAATGACCCGCAGGAGCTTTTGATGCCGGTCGACGCGCTGTTTTCGCACTACCCGCCCCTGATCGTCGAGCTCGGACAGGCGGAAAAGCTGCGCCATGGCGCACAGGTCAAAGACTGGCACTTTGCCCCGGGCACGTACCGGGTCTACAGCATCACAGGAGAATTTCTGCTCTTGGGGAAGGTTGAAAACACCGTTCTGACCACGATCAAGAGCTTTTTTGAGGTTTGAGGAAATTAGCTTGAACGAACGACGC
>ERZ808266.720-NODE-720-length-10763-cov-9.026802_pt1 | contig 10763 bp, 8 predicted proteins | sample MGYA00521278_ERZ808266 | MGnify/ENA primary metagenome ERZ808266 (study PRJEB31516, sample SAMN03275591) | gut metagenome | biome: mammalia-associated habitat; material: feces | host: Papio cynocephalus | place: Kenya | collected 2012-08-02 ... | reverse complement strand
GGAACCCGTTCCGCATGGGATTACGGTCCGCTCGGCGTCGCGCTGAAGGACAATATCAAGCGCGAATGGTGGCGTTCCATGGTCGTCACCCGTGGTGACGTCGTTGGCGTTGACACCTCCATCATCCTGCCGACCCCGGTGTGGGTCGCCTCCGGCCACGTGGCCGTCTTCAACGATCCGCTGGTGGAATGCCTCAACTGCCACAAGCGTCAGCGTTCCGACAAACTCCAGGAGTCCTACGCCGAGAAGCACGGCGACAAGCTGCCGGAGAACGGCATGGCCGACATCGTGTGCCCGGATTGCGGCACCCGCGGCAAGTGGACCGAACCGCGCGACTTCAACATGATGCTGCGCACCCATCTCGGCCCGGTCGAGGACGAGAACTCGCTGCACTACCTGCGTCCGGAGACCGCGCAGGGCATTTTCGTCGATTTCAAGAACGTGATGACCTCTTCCCGCAAGAAGCCGCCGTTCGGCATCGCCAACATGGGCAAGTCCTTCCGCAACGAGATCACCCCGGGCAACTTCATCTTCCGCACCCGTGAGTTCGAGCAGATGGAGATGGAGTTCTTCGTCAAGCCCGGCGAGGACGAGGCGTGGCACCAGTACTGGATCGACGCCCGCACCCAGTGGTACCTCGACCTTGGCGTCAAGCCGGAGAACCTGCGCCACTACGAGCACCCGAAGGACAAGCTGGCCCATTACTCGAAGCGCACCGTGGACATCGAGTACAAGTTCGGTTTCCAAGGCTCCGATTGGGGTGAGCTCGAAGGCATCGCCAACCGTACCGACTTCGATCTTTCCGCGCATTCCAAGCACTCCGGAGAGGACCTGAGCTACTTCAACCAGGCCACTGGCGAAAAGTACGTGCCGTACGTCATCGAGCCTGCCGCCGGCCTGACCCGCTCCCTGATGTGCTTCCTCGTCGACGCCTACGATGTCGACGAGGCGCCGAACACCAAGGGCGGCGTGGACAAGCGCACCGTGCTGCACCTCGACCCGCGTCTGGCCCCGGTCAAGGCCGCTGTGCTGCCGCTGAGCAAGAAGCCCGACCTGCAGGGCGTCGCGCACAAGCTCGCCGCCGACCTGCGTCAGAACGAGTGGATGATCGATTACGACGAGTCCGGAGCCATCGGACGCCGTTACCGTCGCCAGGACGAGATCGGCACCCCGCTGTGCGTGACCGTCGACTTCGACACCTTGGACGACCAGGCCGTGACCATCCGTGAACGCGATACCATGAAGCAGGAGCGCGTCAGCCTCGACAAGGTGTCGGACTACATCGCCGAACGCATTGGCGAGAAGCGCAGCAGCGTGCCGCAGCTGCCGGTCGAGATGGGCGGCGAGGCATGGCCCGAGTCCGTCAAGATCGCCGAGGCCGGTGGACTGTACTAAAGCGCCCCATGCCAGACAGCATTGTGATTGCCGACGGGGAAACCGACGCGCTTGACCCGCGTACCGACGCGGCTCGGTCGCCGGTTCCCCCCGTTATCAAGCCGGTCGATCTCGGGCCGGTGCACGTGCAGACGCCGGTCGTGCTCTCGCCCATGGCGGGCGTGACCAATTGGCCGTTTCGTGTGATCTGCGAAAGCTACGGGCCGGACGGTCTGTATGTCGCGGAGATGATCACCGCCCGCGCGCTGGTCGCCCGCAATCCCAAGGCGTTGCGCCTGTGCCGCTTCGCGCCCAGTGAAAGAATCCGCTCGCTTCAGTTGTATGGCGTGAATCCCGCGATCGTCGAACAGGCCGCGAAAATCGTCGTCGACGAGAACATGGCGGATCATGTCGACCTGAACTTCGGTTGCCCGGTACCCAAGGTCACGCGCCGCGGTGGCGGTTCCGCTTTGCCCTGGAAGCTCGATTTGTTCCGTGAGATCATCCAACGCGTGGTCAAGGTGTGCGACAGCGCCGACATCCCCGTCACCGCCAAGATTCGCGTGGGCATCGACCATGAGCATGAGACCTTCCTCGAGGCCGGACGCATCGCGCAGGAGGAGGGCTGCAAGGCCGTGACCCTGCACGCGCGCACCACCGCCGAATACTACGGCGGGCATTCCGACTGGAACCGCATCGGCGAACTCGTGGAGAGACTCGACATCCCCGTGTTCGGCAACGGCGACATCTGGGGCGCGAACGACGCGCTCGCCATGGTCTCCGAAACCGGCTGCGCAGGCGTCGCCATCGGTCGCGGCTGTCAGGGCCGCCCATGGTTGTTCGCGGATATCAAGAACGCCTTCGCCGGCAGCGACGAACGCATCGATCCGACGCTCGGCGAGGTGTGCCGGGTGATCGAACGTCATGCCGCGTTGCTCACCGAGTTCTATGACGGCGACGAGCGGATGGCCGTGCACGATCTGCGCAAACACATCGCGTGGTATCTCAAAGGGTTCCCGGTGGGCGGTTCCACACGCCGGGCGTTCATGGAATGTGAAAATCTTGAGGATGTGCGCGCCGAGATCGGCAAACTCGATCCCACCATTCGTTTCCCCGAGCGCATCGCCGACAAGCCGAGGGGCCGCGTACGCTTCGCCAAGAAGGTGCATTTGCCATACGGATGGTTGGAATCCCGGGAAACAACCCATGAGGAGCGTCAGGCGCTGTTCGGCGACGACCCCATGGACGCGAGCTACTGATCGGATTGGTTCCCGTCCGGGCGGAAAATGGGTGAAAACGATTTTTCGACCGGTCGGGGGCGCCGACTCTAGGCAAAAAAGACACGCCGATGGGAAAAAAGTGAAAAAACACCGGCGCGCGCATGAAAAAGTGCGCGTATTATCAACCCGTCTGCGATAGAGTTGTGCGTAAACGTGTGAGTGACAGGAGACTATGGTGAGCGAGATTGCCCAGACTGACAATTTCAACGACAAGACTAACATCAAGGTCGTCGGTGTCGGTGGAGCCGGCGGTAACGCCGTTAATCGCATGATTGCTGAAGGTCTTCAAAGTGTTGAGTTCATCGCGATTAACACCGACGCGAAGGATTTGCTGCGTTCCGATGCGGATGTCAAAATCTCATTGAACGACGCTTCCAGCCGTGGTCTGGGCGCAGGGGCCGACCCGGAGAAGGGCGCGAAGGCCGCGCAGGACCATCAGTCCGACATCGAGGAATCGCTCAAGGGCGCCGACATGGTGTTCGTGACCTGCGGCGAAGGCGGCGGCACCGGTACCGGCGCAAGCCCGATTGTGGCGCGCGCCGCGCACCAGCAGGGCGCATTGACCATCGCGGTCGTGACTCGTCCATTCAGCTTTGAAGGCCCGCAGCGTTCTGCGTCCGCCGCACTCGGCATCGAGAACCTGCGCAAGGAAGTGGACGCGCTGATCGTAATTCCGAACGACCGGTTGCTGGAGCTGTCCGACCGCACCATCGGCATCGTCGACGCGTTCAAGACCGCGGACACCGCATTGCTGGCCGGCGTTCAGGGCATCACCGACCTGATCACTTCCAATTCGTACATCCACGTCGACTTCAACGATGTCAACGCGATTTTGCGTGGCGCCGGCACCGCGCTGTTCGGCATCGGCTCCGCACGGGGCGAGGACCGCGCCACGCAGGCCGCGGAAATCGCCATCAGCTCGCCGCTGCTGGAAGAGAGCATCGAGGGTGCGCATGGCGCGCTGGTCAACATCGCCGGTCCGACCGATCTGAAGCTGCAGGAAGCCGCGGCGGCAACCCAGCTGGTGCAGAAGGCCATCCACCCGGAGGCGCAGATCATCTGGGGTCTTTCCCTGGATGACGCCTACGGCGACGAGGTGCGCGTCACGGTCATCGCGGCCGGTTTCGACGCCAACTCGAAGAAGAGCGCTCCGGCCGTCGACCAGGATTCGAAGCCTTCCACCGAAGGCACGATTCCGCTGTCGGCGCTGTCCGCCAAGGTGTCGAGCGCTTCCGCCGAACCCCAGCAGCCTCAGCAGGTGAATCCCGCAGCTCCAGTGACCCAGCAGCCGCAGGCTCCTGTCCAGCAGTCGTTGCCGACCTACGTTCCCACTCCGGAACCGGCCGCTCCGACGTTCGACCAGACCGCCGAGCAGCAGGTGGTCTCCCCGAACGATCCGAACGGCATCGACATTCCGGATTTCCTGCGCTAATTTCAATGCGATGACGCGAAAGGATCATTGATGGCAGGTTTTATGAAAAGCGCTATGTCCTATTTGGGCATGTCCGACGTCGCGGAGGACGACGAGGAATACAACGAGGATTCCGATGCCAACGAAACCTCGTTCGATTCCGATCATTCGGTGACTCCCATGGCGACGCCAGCGCCTGCCTCCACGGCCGCATCCACGCCGCGTGAGCAGACGAATCCGTTCCAAGGAGGCAGGGTGAACCGCATCACTACCATTCATCCGAAATCCTACGAGGACGCGCAGCTGGTCGGTCGCGCCATTCGTGATGGCGTGCCGGTCGTGCTGAATCTGACCGGCGTGGCGGAATCCGTGGCTTATCGCATCGTGGACTTTTCCGCGGGAGTGGTTTTCGGCGTCCGTGGTTCCATCGAACGCGTCACGCCACGGGTCTTCCTGCTGAGCCCCGCCCAGGTGAACATCAAGGTCGAGGAGCCGCAGCCCGAGGCGCAGTCCCACGATCTGTTCGCGACGAACTGATCCGATACGGAGGAAGGCTCCCATCGCCAATCGATGGGAGCCTTTGTTGCGTGTTGTTGCTAGGGTAGTCCCTCATGATTTTGTTGATGGTCAGGAACATCGTTCATATTTTGGTGAACGCTTATCTTACGGTGTTGTTCATCCGCATGATTCTCGATTGGGTCGCGGTGCTGGTGCCGACGTGGCGTCCGCGTGGAGTGGTGTCTTCGTTGATCAATGCCGTGTACCAGCTGACCGATCCGCCATTGCGTTGGCTGCGCCGATACATTCGGCCGATACCGATGGGCCCCATCGCATTCGACGTGGCGTTCATCGTGTTGTACTTCATTCTTATTGTTATTGATTTTCTGATTTAACCAAGGCAAAAATGCCTCTTTTCCGCATTACATCGCGTATATCGTGATAGCATCGGAAACTGAAACCAACAGCGAGGCATCAAGCCCAAAGCGAGGTGTAAGATTTATGGCTCTGTTGACGCCGAAAGATATTAGGGAGCATACCTTCCAGACCGTGCGTTTCAAGGAAGGCTATGACGTCGATGAGGTCGACGATTTTCTCGATCAGGTGACGGAGACGGTGGAAGCACTCGGCAAGCAGGCTGTTGCCGGTGGAGCGACCCAGGCGCTTGGCCCGGACGTCGCTGGTCTGAATTCCAAGATCTCCGAGCTTAGTGCCCAGGTGCAGTCCCTGCAGCAGGAGAACGCGACGCTGAAGTCCGCCTCCGAGCAGGCCGCCGGCGCTGGCGACCAGGCCGCTCAGGCTGCTCAGGTTGCGGCTGCCAAGCTCACCGAGGCCGAAGAGAGCAACCGTACGTTGTCGTCTCAGAACGAACAGCTCAAGGATCAGGTGGACCGTCTGTCCGAACAGGTCGATCAGTTGACCGCCCAGGCGGCAGAGGCCGCGGGCCAGGCCGATCTCGGCAAGCAGCTGACCGACATGCAGCACGAACGTGATGCGTTCCGTGCCCAGACCGAAGATCTGTCCCGCCAGCTTGCCTCCGCGCAGCAGCAGGTGGTGGTCGCACAGCAGCAGGCCGCGCAGATCCAGCAGCTCACCGCCCAGCTCCAGCAGTCCCAGCAGCAGGCCGACCAGTCCCGCCAGCAGGTGGAGCAAGCCCAGCAGCAGATCGCGCAGGCTCAGCAGCTCACACAGCAGCACGCGGTCCAGTCCCAGCAGCGTGAAGCCCAGATGCAGCAGCAGGCCGCGCAGATCCAGCAGCTCACCAAGCAGCTGCAGGAATCCCAGCAGCGTGAATCCCAGCTTCGTGAGCAGGTGGCCAAGGTCGAACCGAACACCGAGACCGGCAGCCTGCAGAAGATCGCCGGCGCCGCGGCCAGCGCGAACAGCGAACCCGAACGCGCCACCGCGATGCTGGCCCTGGCCATGCAGCTGCATGACCAGTATGTCGACAAGGGCAAGGCGACCGCCAAGGAGATCACCGCTGAAAGCCAGCGCAAGTACGACGATCTCATCGGCAAGGCCAACGACTACTCCAACCGCACCCGTTCCGAAGCTGATTCCTACTCCGACGGCACGCGCAAGGACGCTGACGCCTACTCTGTGCAGACGCGCGCCAAGGCCGATGACTACCTGCAGCAGAAGACCAACGAAGGCAATGCCTATGTCGCTCAGAAGACCGACGAAGGTGACGCCTACTTGGCTCAGAAGACCGATGAGGGCAATGCCTACCTTGAGCAGAAGACCAAGGAAGGCGACGCCTATGTCGCTCAGAAGACCGATGAGGGCAATGCCTACTTGGCCCAGAAGACCAAGGAAGGCGACGCCTACTTCGCGCACCGCAGCGAAGAGGGCGACGGCTACCTGAACCAGAAGACCGAAGAAGGCGACAAGTACTTCTCCTCGAAGCACGACGAGGCCGATGCATACGAGGCTCAGGTGCAGAAGCGCGCGTTCGAATACGATTCGAAGACCCGCAGCTCCGCGGACGATTACGCGCAGCAGGTTCGCGACAATCTGGAGTCCCAGTCCAAGGTCATCGAGGGCAACATCCAGGGTCTCAAGCAGTTTGAGGGCGAATACCGCGCACGTCTTACCGAATTCCTCGGTCAGCTCATGTCCCAGGTGTCCGATTCGAACAACTACGATCAGGTCGATCAGAAGAACAACGACTGAGATTAGACCGTGTCTGTTGTCATGACGAACAATCAAAGACGGCTGCGCTTTCGCGTGGCCGTCTTTGCGTGCATCTCGATCATTGCGCTTGCCGCCGATCAGCTCACCAAGGCATGGGCCCAAGCGGTTCTGTCCGATGGGCGTACCGTGGAGATGATTCCGCGTCTGCTGTCGCTCACTCTGGTACGGAACCCCGGCGCGTCATTGGGCATGGGCTCCAATATGACATGGCTGATCTCTCTGCTGGCGGTGGCGGCGTGCATCGCTCTGGTGGCGCTCGCCGTGCACACCATTTCGATGAAGTGGACTGTGGTGTTCGCTCTCGCCTTCGCCGGAGCGCTTGGCAATCTCATCGACCGCATCGTTTACGCGCAGGGCTTCCTGAACGGCAAGGTCGTTGATTTCCTGAATTACGGTTGGTCCGTCGGCAATGTCGCCGATATCTTCCTGATGGTCGCGGGCGTCGCCGCGGTGCTGCTGCTCCTGTTCGCGGAGCCGTTCAGCGAGAAGGATCTTGCGGAGACTGGGAACGGAGCGCAAACGGCATGAGTCGCGTTGTTCCAGCTCCTGATGCCCTGGTCGGCAGAAGATTCGATGTGGCCGTAGCCAAAATGCTCGGCATCTCCCGTGCCAAGGCAGCCGATCTCATCGAATCCGGACAGGCGCGTCTGCTCGACCGGGAAATCTCGAAATCATCGATTCTGCAGGCGGGGGAGACCGTCGAATTCGACATCGTCGAGGAACGGGCCAAGCCGGAGCCCATCGCCCACGACATGGCGGTCGTCTACGAAGACGACGATGTGGTGGTGGTCGACAAGCCCGTCGGAGTCGCGGCCCATGCCTCCGTGGGATGGACGGGCCCGACGGTGCTGGGCAGCCTGCTTGATCGCGGCGTGCATATCACCTCATATGGCGCAGCCGGGCGTCAAGGCATCGTATCGCGCCTTGACGTCGGCACGTCCGGATTGATGCTGGTGTGCAAATCCGACCTCGCCTACGTGGAGATGCGCCGTCAATTCGCGGAGCACGAGGTGGTGAAGACCTATCATGCGTTGGTGCAGGGAAACCTCAAGGAGGACAAGGCGACGATCGAGGCTCCCATCGGACGCGCCAAAGTGTCCGATTTCCGTTTCTGCGTGACACCGGCGGGGAAAGAGGCCATCACCCATTGGGATGTGATGGAGCGTTTCGGAGAGGCGACCTTGGTTTCCGTCAACCTGGAAACCGGCAGGACCCATCAGATCCGAGTGCATTTCTCGTCGATCGGACATCCGCTGGCGGGAGACTCCATGTATGGGGCCAACCCGCAGCTCAGCGAGGCTTTGGGGCTTGACCGCCAATGGCTGCACGCCATGCAACTGGAGTTCCGGCACCCAAGAACCCATGTGTGGACCACGGTGAAGTCGAAATACCCTGCGGACCTCAGCCATGCGCTCGAGGTGATGCGTGCGCGTCACCGGGGGCGTGAATCCTCGCACGACGCGGACTGATGCCGGTTCGCGGATGCCTCGCCCATGCCGTCGGGGGTTTCCTGGAACCGCTCCCGGAGCGGTTGCGGAGGAAACGGCCTTTGCGCGCACGCCGGAGACGCGAATGGCTGGATGGATTGCTGGCTTGGAATCGGCTGCACGAAAGATGGTTTGTCTGGAGTCGGCTGCATGGGGGATTGCCATGTGGCCGGTGGATTCATCGGCCACGCCCTGCCGGGCTGATTCCCATACGGCGTCTGGTTCCCTGCCACAGGCGACGGATGGTCCACAGGCGGCGGGCATTGCGCGAAAATCTGCTCCTGCTGTATCTCCGATTTGACGACGATCGATACGATGAGCAATACCAGCGACGTCAGAAACAGGAACGGGCACAGTATCGTCAAGGCGATGGCTCCGAGGAACACGAACAGGTCCAGGGGATAGTACTCGCCTCGATGCAGATACCGGGAGCAGTCGTATATGCCCAATCCGGAAAGTACGCCCGCTATGAAGAACGCCGCGCATAGGATGCGCAGGACGCGAAGTTTTTTGGTTTTCATGATTCCTCCGTTGGCATGTCGGCATTTGCGTGACGGTGTCCGATTGATACGGTCTGGCCGGTATGGATACGGGACTTTCCGGCGTTGGCGAAGCAGATGGTTGACGGCACTATAGAACGGCGACGACGTTGGTGTCCAGCTCGATGGCGAATGTGTACAAGTCGGCGGACTTTTCATGGTCCTTCGGCGCGTCGCACGCAGCACTACGAGATTCGATGACGATTCGACCCGCGCGTCAGACCGATGACCTTGCCGCGTTCCGGAGCATTCGCCCATACGGGCATGACGGGCATGGGAAGTCAGCAAGCGCAGGTAGATTGGAACGCATGGCTACTTCCGGAAACTTCGTACATCTGCACAACCATACGCATTATTCGTTGTTGGACGGCGCCTCGAAAATCCCGGATCTGGTGAAGCGCGTCAAGGAATTGGGCATGCCCGCGGTGGGCCTTACCGACCACGGAAACATGCATGGCGCATACGAACTGTGGAGCAACGCGGTCAAGGCCGGCGTCAAGCCGATCATCGGCATCGAGGCCTACGTGACGCCGGAAACCGCCCGTCAGGATCCGACGCGAGTCAGCTGGGATACGAATTGGAATCCGGATGTCGATCCGATGCATCGCAGGCGCAACCCCGACGACGTGTCGGGCGGTGGCCTGATCACCCACCTGACGATGTGGGCGGAAAACGACGAGGGCCTCGTCAATCTGATGAAGGCCTCCACCGACGCGAATCTTGAGGGCCGCGTCATGCGTTACCCCCGAATGGACAAGGAGATCCTCTCCAAATATTCGAAAGGCATCATCGTCGGCAGCGGATGCCCCTCGGGCATCATTCAGACCAGGCTGCGTCTGGGGCAATTCGACGAGGCGCTGCGCGCGGCCGGCGAATTGCAGGACATCTTCGGACGCGACAATTTCTATGTCGAATTCATGGATCACGGGCTGAACATCGAACAGCAGGTGACCAACGACCTGCTGGAGATCGCGAAGAAGCTGAACGCCCCGCTGCTCGCCACCAACGATTCCCACTATGTGCGCGCCGAGGATGCCGGCGCGCAGGACGCCATGCTGTGCATCAACTCCGGTTCCACGCTGGACGAACCGGGACGGTTCAAATTCGACGGCACCGGCTATTACATCAAACCCGCCGAGGAGATGCGCGAACTCTTCAAAGACCTGCCGGGCGCCTGCGACAACACGTTGGAGATCGCGGAACGATGCAACGTCATGTTCGACGACCACGAGGACGGCGCGTTCATGCCGCAGTTCGACTGCCCCGAAGGCTGGGACGAGACCTCGTTGTTCCTCAAGAAGGTGGAGGAGGGCCTCGAAAAGCGCTACGATGGCAATCCGCCCATCGAGGTGCTCAAGCAGGCCGATTACGAATGCGGCGTGATCTGCCAGATGCAGTTCTGCGGCTACTTCCTCGTCGTGGCCGACTACATCAATTGGGCGAAATCGCACGGCGTGATGGTGGGGCCGGGCCGTGGCTCCGCGGCAGGCGCCATGGTGGCGTACGCGATGGGCATCACCGAACTGGACCCGATCAAGCATGGTCTGATCTTCGAACGATTCCTCAACCCGGAACGCGTCTCGCTGCCTGATATCGATGTGGACTTCGACCCGGACGGCCGTGGCCGCGTGCTCGACTACGTCGGTGAAAAGTACGGGCGCGACAAAGTGGCGCAATGCGTGATCTACGGCACCATCAAAACCAAGCAGGCGTTGAAGGACTCCGCCCGAATCATGGGATACGAGTTCTCGGTCGGCGAACGCATCACCAAGGCGCTGCCACCCGCGCAGACCGGCGGCAAGGACATCCCTCTGCACGACATCTTCGACCCGACGTCGAAACGATACGCCGAGGCCCGCGAATTCCGCGAGCTGTACAGCTCCGATCCTGACGCGAAACGCGTCACGGACGAGGCGATGGGCATCGAAGGCCTGATCCGCCAGACCGGTGTGCACGCCTGCGCCACCATCATGGGCAGCGA
>ERZ808266.718-NODE-718-length-10770-cov-6.092860_pt1 | contig 10770 bp, 6 predicted proteins | sample MGYA00521278_ERZ808266 | MGnify/ENA primary metagenome ERZ808266 (study PRJEB31516, sample SAMN03275591) | gut metagenome | biome: mammalia-associated habitat; material: feces | host: Papio cynocephalus | place: Kenya | collected 2012-08-02 ... | reverse complement strand
CCGCGTGCTCACCCGCGATTCGCCGAAAACCGACCCGTCCAGCTCGTTCAACTCCCTGCTCGGAGACATCTCTGTCCGCGTAGAGGACATCCTCACCGAATCGTTCAAACGCCAGCACCTGCCAGCCAAGGGCGTGCCATATTACGCGCAGATGCTCATCGGCATGACCGTATACACCTGCCAATACTGGGCCGACCAACGCAAGCTCAGCAAGGAACAGCTCGCCGCTCACATCGTGAATCTGGCATGGTACGGCCTGAGCCGCATGGAAGCCAAGCCGGAACTGCGATTCGAAAACGAGAAAACCATACGCGCCGCGGAAAAACAGGCCGCGCGGGAGGCCAAGGAAAACGCGAAGCGGGAGAGGAAAGCCGCGAAATCGCAGGACAGGACAGGCAAAGCGGACGGTCAGGACGAGCTGGACGGCGCAGATGCCCCGAACGAAACGGGCGAAACAAACGAAACGCCGCAATCGCAGGAACAACAGCAACAGCCAACCGTTGACGGAAACTGACGCAACGTCACCTGAGATGGCCATCAGGGAAAATCAGGTGCAGATTGCGTATCTCAGGGTGCCGTTTGTGCGCGAAACCATTCCCCGAAAGCGCACATGGTGCTACGTTAGTTTCCGTTACGCTTTAGCCGGGCCAGGCAGACAGACCCGTCCAGCCAAGCGCCCCGGCACGAGCCCGATACGAGGAAGAATATGCAGGAGAAGAAGACGCTCACCTTCGTGGTACCCGCGTACAACATGACCGAATACCTGGAACGGTGCGTCATGTCGCTGATCGCGGCGAAGCGCAACGACGACATTGAGGTGCTGATCGTCGACGACGGATCATCCGACGACACGTTGAAGATGGCGAAGACGTTCGAGGAACGCTATCCGGGAATCGTGCGCGCGATCCATCAGGAGAACAAAGGGCACGGCGGCGCGGTCAACACCGGCATCGCGGCGGCGAGCGGCATGTACGTGAAGGTCGTGGACGCCGATGACTGGGTCGGCCCGGAATCGCTCGAACAGGTCATGGCCGAACTGCGCGAGGAGGCCGCGGGCGCCGACCCCATCGATATGCTCGTCACCAATTACGTGTACGACAAGGTCGGCAAGCGCAACAAGCACACCGTGAACTTCCGTCATGCGATGGAGCCCGGCAAGCGTCTGACGTGGGACGATCTGGGCCATTTCGGACTGACCGAATACATCCTCATGCACGCGCTGATCTACCGCACGGCCGTGGTGCGCGAATCGGGCATGAAGCTGCCGGAACACACGTTCTACGTCGATTTCATCTACGCGTACCAGCCGTTCCCGTGGGTGAAGTCCCTGAAGTACCTGGATACGCCGTTCTACCACTATTTCATCGGCCGCGACGGGCAGAGCGTGCAGACGGACGTGATGATCCGCCGCGTTGACCAGCTGCGGCTCGTCAACCAGTGCATGGTGCACGCCACCCCCGAACGCGGCGCGGTGCCGGACGGCCTATACCGCTACATGATTCATTTTCTGGCGATCGAGAGTTCCGTGGCAAGCGTGTTCATGATCCTGTCGCGCGACCCGGCAAATTACGAGAAGAAGAAGGAACTGTGGGCGGATATCAAAAAGTATTCGCCCACGATCTACAAAGACGTCCGCAAGAAGGCGATGTCGCGCGCGCTGAATCTGCACGGGTCGATCGGACGATTCGTGATCCGCAAGGGATATTTCGTCGCGGAGCATGTAGTCGGGTTCAACTGATCCGCGACTTTCGCAGGCTCAGTTCCAGCGGTCGGACATGGCGAAGCCGTTGCGCATCAGGTTGCTGGATGTGTACAGCACGTCGTTGAGCAGCTTGGTGGCGTGCTTGCGCAGATATTCCGCCATTTCTGCGTTGGCGGATTCCAAACATGCGGCGACCGGACCGCCCGCGGTCTGCTCAGGCTGCTCAGAAGACTGCTCATACTGTCCGAGCTGCCCGACCTGTTCAGACCGTTCCAGCTCCGCATCCGTACGCTCGACCAGCCGGTGCCCGAACACGCGCACGCCCTCCGAAAACGCCTCGATGGCATTGCTGGTCTCGTAGAAATGCGCGTCGGCGAGCGCCGCGATCAGGCGATTCGTCCAATACAGGCAGTCCGTGGAGACCTCCGGCGTGGTGTCGCGCAGGTATGCGGGCGTATCATCCACGTTCGCATAGAACGGCGCCGCCGTGGTGAACGCGCCGGATCCGTAGGAGATCCACATGATCGAGCGGCTTTCCGCCGGCGCGTACGGACGGATCTGCATGGCGACCATATGTCCGGTGCGGTTGATGCCGATCGGACGGTACCGATGGCGGCTTTCCGGAGTTCCCTGCGTTCCGTACGGATCGTAAGGGGTGCCTTCGAAATGCGATCCCAGCAGGAAGTCGACGTCCTCGATGGTCACCGCGTTTCCCGGCTCGACGCACCACGGAATATCGTCCGATTCGGGCGTGTGTCCTTCCGCATCGGCGAGATTGAGGTAACGGTGCATGTACCAGGCGCGCGGTGTGTTGTAGATGTGGTCCTTCGTGGTGGCGGTGCCGAATATGACGCGCGGATTGCAGTGGCTGCCGTTCATGCCGCCATGCGCGCCCGCCGCGCGGCCAAGGCGATGCCGTCCGATGAAGTCAGGCAAATCAGCGCTGCACATGAATTCACGTGCGTCGCTGAACGCATCGTCGAAATCGAAATAATCGATGCCCAGCTGGTTGGGGATGATGGCGCATTTCTCGTCCGGCACGCGACGGGCAATCCAATGGTGGCCGCCGATGGTCTCGACGTACCAGATCTCGTCCACGTCGGAAATGATGACGCCGTTCGATTCGTACGTTCCGTAGGTTTCAAGCAGTCCCGCAAGACGCTTCACGCCTTCGCGCGCGGTGGCGACGTACGGCAGCACAAGAGTGATGATGTCCTCCTCGCCGATGCCGCCGGGCGTTTCCGTCCCGCCCGCGTTTTCGCCGGCCGGCCGCAGCTCGACCATCGGGTCGGCGGCAAGCACGCGTTCGTTGACGGCGATGGTTTCGGTGGCGCTCATGGCCACGTTATGCTCGTTCACTCCCGCTTCCGCAAGGATTCCGCGGTTGGGCAGCACGTTCGGCACGATGCTGTAGCGGCATGGGTCATCGGGAAGGTCGATTTCGACGTGGCTGAGCACGCTGCGGTAGTGCCGCGGCTGCTCCTGTGGCGCGACGGCTATGAATTTCTTGGGATCGTAACGGCCGGAACCGGAATCGTCATCGCGGGCGATGATGGTCGAGCCGTCGTAGCTTGCTTTTCTACCTACAAGAATCGTGGTGCATGACATGGTTTCGATTGTAAGTGCCGTATTACGCGACGCGCGTATGTGGCACAGGCATGTGACGCCCCATGGTGGCAATTGGTCCGAATATGCTGTATACTATGTTGCTGTTGCCCCTCTAGCTCAACGGTTAGAGCAGCGTCCTTTTAAGTCGTGGGTTGTGGGTTCGAATCCCACGGGGGGCACCGAACATAATGTATAACCCCTTGGAATCACAGCGATTCCAAGGGGTTTGCTTTATCCGCATGAAATAAAGACCGCCGATCGCAGACGCGTTCAGACGCCATGACCGCACAGGCACGGCCTAATGCATACGGCTTCAGAACATGCTGATGACCGGCATATGCATGCCTCCTTGTTTTTGATTCCTTGATTAGTTTAGATGATTATCCACTGCGGAACCATGGGATGCCCCGCGGCCGCCGGCATGGTCGAGACACACGACGAGCAGGGCGAAGCGTCACATGATGATAGACTTATCGCATCGAACATTTGTTCGTATTATTTCGGTATTATGGGGAATTCCCCACTATATGCAGTGGAAGAGCATCCAACACACCACTACAGGTAGTGTATACTGAGGAACGGCTCATCTCGGTGGGCGACAATCGAAAAACGTGGCCGACAAGGCTTCCCGGCACGGAAGCCGCTTGCATAGGGAGGAATCGAATGACCGTCACCGTCTTCACCAATCCAAGCAATCCTCAATGCGAAGCCACCGAACAAGAACTCTCCAAACTGGGCGTGCGCTATGTCGCCATCGATCTGACGCAGAACCCATCCACATTCGAACAGATCAAAGACGCCGGATTCAAGCAGATTCCGGTGGTCATCTCACCAAATTCCTCGTGGAGCGGACACCGCCCCGACCTCATCCGCCAACTCGCGCAGAGCTTCGCGGCGTAACGGACCGCACGCACAGGCCGACCATGGTTTCCGGCGGGAAGCCACAGCCGCCTGCCACTTGCACGACAAGACGCGCACCACGCTCATGCCCGGCCTCCGGCGGAAACGCGGCCGTCCGCCACCGCGGCCACCACCGCACTCGTCCACCGCATCCGGCCGCGCGACCCGTTCGAACGCGCTACATGCGGCCCGCCATGGACGGATCGAGATGCATGGTCTGGAAACGGCGCTCCATGAAATCGTCGTTGAAATACGTCGCGAAGAACCGCGAAATCGGCGAATCCTGGGCGATGCCAGCCATACGCGAATACCAAGCGTCGAGCGTCATCAGCGTCATCACGCCATCGATGAAAATCAATATGAAGCACACGGCCGTCAACGTGTAGCGGACCTTCCACGGAATGCCCTGAATCAATCGCAACAACCGCGGCAGAATCAGCTTCACCCACACCAAGCCGAGGATGCCCCAGAAGAACATGTATTTGCCGGACGTGCGGCCGTCGATCGACAACCATTGGCCGGTGTAGTCCCATGCGCGGATGCCGAACGCCACCTGCATGAACCAGCTGGTGAAATATTCGAACGAGCCGCCGATCACCGCGCTGGCGCAGAAAATCAGCAGCCAGTTCGAACGCCACAGGTGGTTGAGCAGCACCGTGAGAATCACCGCGCCGAAACCATAGATCGGGGAGAACGGACCCCAGAGGAAGCCCGCGCGGTCCTGATATTCGCCGAACAGGATGAAATGGTAGATGGTCTCGACCACCAGACCGAACACGCAGCCGATCGTGAACAGCCAGAACAGATTGAAGAAATCCAGCGAAATATAGCCTTTGCCGGTCAGATCGCGGCCCGCCATGCCTTGGGAAGCGGCATCCTCATACGCGCTGCGGGCGTCCATGCGCCGCAACGCGAACTGCAGCCGACGCTCCTCCCGCAACGACGGGTCGGCGGTGATATGCAGGGCGACCAGCACGACAAGCCGGACGGCCGGGCTGACAAGGTTCAGGCCAAGTCCATTCAACGCCAGCGACAGCAAGCCCTCGGCGAGCGTAAGCGGAATCAGCAGATACGTCCATTGCGCGATATGCCGGCGTTTGTTCCTGAAAAGCAGCACGCCGAACACCGTCAGGCACGCGGTGGCGACAATCAGCACGACCGCGTGAATCGCCGACAGGATCGTGGTGAGGCTCAGCGCGTCGAGCTTCATATCGCCGGAAAGCACGGCCTGCACGACGTACAGGCACGACAGCACGATGATCGGCAGCGTCACCACGCCTTCGACGATCATCACGATGCCGTAGATGCGGGCGATCAACGGCAGACGACGATCGGCAGGGCTATCGGTTCCTTCGATGGCCGCGATTTCGGTTTCGTCCGCGATCGCCTTGCTTTCCGTGATCGCCTCGTTCCCGGCGATCGCCTTGCTTTCAGCGGAATCCTTGGATTGCGATTCGGATTGCGCGGTTTCGCTCATGTGCCGCTCCTTCCCGCGGTCAACGCTACCAAACGGCGGCAATAATCGCCGTGGGGAAAGAAGTTAGGGGTATTGCGATCGGCCAGCGTGACGGGAATCGGAGTCGACCTGAGAAGCTTCCTTTTGCGAGGATTCCTTGGCCGGCGGCCTCGATTCCGCCATCGACGATTCGGGGGTGCCATGGAAAGCTCGCCCAACGGGCACCGACAAAAATACCCCCATACATGAGGTCTCCGCGGAAAACATTACTTTTTCCGGAGCCGCTACATGTACGGGGGTCTAAATACAGGGGGTCGAGGTCCAGGACGTCAGGGTTGCGGAGACGCCTGACACGAACCCCATTCAGCTGGCGATGGTTCCGGACTCCTCGGCGTCCAGATAGCTGCTGGAACTGTTGGAACCGGAACCGGACTGACCCGACTGGCTGGAGCTGGAATCACCGGAGCTGGAACCAGAACCGCCCTGCTGGCCGGACTGGCTGGAACCGCCCTGCCCGGAGCCGGAGCCACCTTGGCCAGGCTGTCCACTCGGCGGCTCGCCCATCTGGCCATTGGACTGGCCATTGCCGGATCCGGACTGCCCGCCGGGCCCGCCCATCTGACCGTTGGACTGGCCACCGGGCCCCTGCTGGCTTGTCTGCTGCTGGCCGGAACCGGAGATCGCATTCATCGCGAACGCCCCGCCGACGCCGCCGATCAGGCCGCACACCAAGCTGAGACCCGCGATGATGGCGATGGTTTTGCCGCCGAGTTTCGGCGATGGCGCGGCCGCCGCGACCGGCCCATTGAAGGATTCCGGCTCGGGTTGCGGATTCGGAGTCCGGAAATTGTCGGGGTTCCCGTCGGGAATCGCGTTGCCGTAGTTGACGCCGCCGTAGCCGGCATTGCCGGATTGGGCGCCGTCCGGAACGGCGTTGCTGGCCGGAACGGCGTTGTTGGACGGGGTCGAGGTATTGAAATCGAAGTCGGTCATGATGCACTTCCTTGCAGTGGATTAACGGATTGTTGGGATTGTTGGGATTGTTGGGATTGTTGGGATTGTTGTGGATTGTTGTGGATTGTGATGGCCATAGGTTGGGGATTGCCACGAATGGGGCTGGCCGGCGAATACGGAAGAAGCGAGCCGAACCCCGCACCGCTCCCGCGGCCGTCAGAACGACCACTCGGTATCGGCGCCGAACTGCTTGTCGAATGCGGAGCGGTCGGCCACGTCCGAGCTCAGCTTCGTGTCGGAGCCGGCGGAGACCGAGGTGCCGTACGATCCGGTGACGGTCACCGTGAGGTCGCTGTCTCCCGAGACCACGGTCTTGCCGCCCGCCTTGATGGTCACCGTGCGGCCGGAGGAGTCGACCACCTTGCCGCCGGAGGCCACGTTCAGCGCGGAGATGGTGGTATCGGCCGTGACCACCCATGTGGAGGTGCCGTCCACGTTCACGCTGATCGGCGCTTCGGAGGTCGATGACGAGCCGGTTGCCGACGAATTCTCGGTGATCTCCGCCGAGCCCGTCCATGAGGAGCCTTCCAGCAGGTTGAGCGTCACCGTCGAAATGGTGTCGGCGCTCACCTTGCCGGACAGGTCCTGCGAACGCCCGGTGAAGGTCACCGTGGCTCCGTTCGAGCCTGCCGACCCCCAGTTGTTCGAGTCGTTGCCGGCGGCGAGGATGAGGTCCGCGGCGGAGGAGTCGAAGTCGAGCTTCGTGTTCTGCAGCACCACGTCGGCGGTGGTGTTGGTGAAGTAGAACATCGAGCCGGATTCGATGGCGGATTTCAGCGTGGAGTCCTTCGCCTGGAATGTGGCGTGCTCGCCGGTGGAGGTGTCCGCGTCGCCGGAGGTGGATTGGTAGATGATCACTCCGTTGGCCACGGGGTCGGAGCCGGTGGTGCCGGTGTTGCTGCTTTCCAGCGTCGACTTGTTGATGAGGATGGTGTTGAGGCCTTCCATGCCCGCGATCTGCGATCCGCTCGCGGTGCCTGTCACGCCCGACACCTCGATGTCTCCCGTGGAGTACAGCAACGGCGATCCGCTGCCGACGGTGGAGAGCGTCGATCCGGTGACGGATACGGTTCCGCCGCCGCGGTCGGTGGCCAGGGATGCGCTGTGGTCGCCTTTCGTGCTGATGGTCATGCCGTTGGCGATGATCGTTCCTCCGTAGGTGGCGTCAAGTCCGCGCGAGTTGGCCGCGGAGGTGGCGATGTCCACGTCGTTGGCCAGCACCGTGCCCGAATCGGTGGCGAAGATGCCGTTCGACCCGGCGCTTTCGGCGTTGATGGAGGAGCCGGATATGACGGCCTTCGATTGCTTCCCCACCGTCAGCAGCACCGAGTTGGTGCCGTAGAAATTGCAGTTGTCGGCGTTGTTGCTGTCTCCCGATTTGACGAGTTTGCCGTTCGTGATGGTGAGCGTGCCGCCGTTTTGCGCGAGCGCGGCGTTCTGGTCCGTTTGGATCGCCGTGGTGGTTTCGCCGTCCGACGTGACCTTCTTGCCGTCGGCGGTGAGCGCGCCGGAGTAGGTGCCCGTATAGTCGTAGCTCATGGTGTTGGCTCCGCCGGTTTTGCTGAGCGTGGACGCGATGCTTTGCTGCGATCCGGGACTCGCTTTGAGCAGTGCCGCCACGCCCATGCCCGCTCCGAATCCCGAGACCAGCGATATGGCCGCCGCGATGGCGATGGCTTTGCCGAGCGGCTGTGTTACATGATTGGCACGTTGATGGGTTGCATAAGCCATAATCGTTCCTTTCCTTTGAAGGTGGATATGTGATGTGGTTATGCGACGTCGTTAGTTGTATTAAGCACCTTGTTGTTGCGATGGAACTGGATGGCGTCCGGAAGGTTTCTGGATGGTTTTTGAAAGTTTTCTGAATGCGATTTCGCGACGTTTCCGCACCATTCCCACCTTGCGTTCCGCCTAGGGCGCATCGCGCCGACGCGCTTGGCAAAACATGTGAGCTTTTGTCCCGGAGCGCGTTATACGATACGAATCGCGTAGCGCTACGTTTCCCGTATCGCTATGAGAGGAATGATTCGCCAACCCGGAGAGACAATGCGCAACGTACTGCAGATTCTGCGTCGTGACTTCAAACGTCTGCTCACCGTGCCGGCGGCATGGGTGATCATGATTGGTCTGATCTTCATCACGCCGCTATACGCATGGTTCAACATCTATGGATTCTGGGACCCGTACGGCAACACCAACGGCATCAAGGTGGCCGTGGCCAATACGGACGAAGGCACCGACAACGCACTGCTCGGCAAAGTCAATCTCGGCGACCAGATCGAAAGCACGCTCAAAAGCAACGACCAGCTCGGCTGGGAGTTCATGAGCAGATCCAAGGCGATGGAGGCCGTGCAATCGGGCGATTGCTATGCGGCGATCGTCATTCCCTCCGATTTCAGCGAGGACCTAGCCAACGTCGTGACCGACAGCAAGAACCGGCCCACGCTCGAATACTACGTCAACGAGAAGGCGAGCCCGATCTCGCCGAAGATCACCGACCAAGGCGCCACCACGGTCGACCGCACCGTCAACAACACCTTCGTATCCACCGTCAGCGAAACCCTCGTCAAAGCCATCAACACGGCCAACGAAGCGGCCAGCGGCGAAGTCCATTCCATCGCCGGCGACGCCATCGGCGAACTCGACAAAACCAATCGCAACGTCGGCACGATCCGCTCCACCATCGCGGATCTCGACAAGCAGCTCGCCAACGTGCCGCAGCAGACCAAGGCCGCGCGCAACGCCATGAACGACGTGCAACTGGCCGCGACGAGCGCCGGCAAGGGACTGGCCGACACGTCCAACGCGATCGGCATCGCGCAGAACCGCATCAACACCTTCTCCTCCGCCGCCGGCAGCGCGCTGGAGACCGGTTCCGGACTCGTCTCCCAAGCCGCGGCCCAATCGACCGCCAGCATCAACCAAATCTCGTCCGTGGTGGCGGCGGCAAGCGGCTCCGCGCAGCAGGCGGTCACCGGCATGCAAAGCGTCACCGACAGCAACGCGAAACTCATCGACAAGCTCAAATCGGCCAGCGACAACGCGCAGTACCAGCAGATCATCAGCAAGCTGGAGGACACCAACAACGCCGCCGCCGGAACGCTCACCGACCTCAAAACCTTGAGCGCGGACACGCAGGCCACGGCCGGCAGCGTGACCGGGCTTTCCACCGATTTCAACAACAGCACGCAGACCACGCTGAAAAGCGTGGACGCCGCGCGAAACGCCATCAACTCCGGAGCGCTGCCGCAACTCAACTCCGGACTGAGCTCGCTGGCCGTCACCACCGGAACGCTGTCCGGCACGGTGGCAAACCAGACCGGACTGGTTAGCCAGACCGGCATCGTGCTCGACCAGCTCGACCAGCTGGCGTCGGACACCCGCACCACTCTTGAGCAGACCGACCGCCAGCTGGCGAAGGTGGAAACGAAGCTCACCACCGTCAGCACCGACCTAAAGGCCCTGACCACCGCTGACCTGCTCAAAACCCTGACCGGCGACAGCTCCCTCGACACGGACAAGATCGCCTCGTTCATGGAATCCCCCACGGTGATTAGCACGAAGAACGTGTATCCGATCAACTCCTACGGATCCGGCATGGCTCCGCTCATGACCAACCTGGCGCTGTGGGTGGGCGCGTTCGCCTTCGTGGTGATCTTCAAGGTGGAAGTGGACGACGAGGGACTTGAGGACCTCGATCCGACCGCCACCGAAAAATACCTGGCGCGTTATCTGCTGCTCGGCACCATGGGCGCCACCCAGGGCGTGCTGTGCACCATCGGCGACCTGATGCTGGGCGTGCAGACGGAGAACGCGCCGCTGTTCGTGCTCACCGGCGTGATCACATCGTTGGTGTACCTGAGCATCACGTATGCGCTGTCCACCACGTTCATGCACATCGGCAAAGGCCTGTGCGTGGCGCTGGTCATCGTGCAGATCCCGGGCGCATCCGGCCTGTACCCGATCGAGATGATGCCGAAGTTCTTCCGCATGGTCTACCCGTTCGTGCCGTTCAGCTATTCGATCGACGCGTTCCGCGAGACCATCGCCGGCTTCTACGACGGCCACTGGTTCAAGTCGGTCGGCACGC
>ERZ808266.717-NODE-717-length-10771-cov-3.012598_pt1 | contig 10771 bp, 6 predicted proteins | sample MGYA00521278_ERZ808266 | MGnify/ENA primary metagenome ERZ808266 (study PRJEB31516, sample SAMN03275591) | gut metagenome | biome: mammalia-associated habitat; material: feces | host: Papio cynocephalus | place: Kenya | collected 2012-08-02 ... | reverse complement strand
GCAAGACGGGCGTCCGTGCTCTTGGCCTTGTTCTTGGCCATGAAAGAATCGGCCACGCCGCCAATCGCACCGCTCAAACCGGCGGACTTGCCGCTCTGGAACAGGACGATGCCGATGACGATGAGACCGCAGAGAAGCTGAAGAATCGTAACGAATAAAGTCATGGTGAAAACCTCCAAATTGTTGAACGTGGGATCACGCTATATTCACAGGTACTCATAATACCATAGAAAGGTGCGGAAAGCAAGCCTATTTTTCAAATTCTGCCGCTTTCTGCACTCAAAGCATCGCGACCTTGGCGTGCGGCAGGCTGACGGCCGGGGCCTCGGGCGGCTGCGGCTTTTTTGGGCCGCCCTCCTGCGCGTGCAGCGCACGCTGCGCCGCGGTGAGCATCAGCTTGATGCGGTTGAGCTGGTTGACCTCGCTCGCGCCGGGGTCATAGTCGACGGCGACGATGTTCGCGCCGGGATAGGCCGCACGCAGCGCCTTGATGACGCCCTTGCCGACCACGTGGTTCGGCAGGCACGCGAACGGCTGGATGCACACGATGTTCGGCGTGCCGGAGGTGATGAGCTCCGCCATCTCGCCGGCGAGGAACCAGCCCTCGCCGTACTGGTTGCCAATCGAGAGGAAAGGCTTGGCAAGCTCCGCCACATGGTCGATGGCCATGGGGGGCTCAAAGCGCTTGCTGGCCTTCAGCGCTTCGATCGCGGGGCGGCGCATGCGTTGGAGCGCCGGAACGCCGAGCTTGGCGGTCGCCGAGGCTGTCCAGCCCTTGCCGAAGTGCGTGTGCTTGAAGTCCTGTTCGTAGATTGTCGCGGCGAAGAAGTCGAGAAGGTCGGGCACGACCGCCTCCGCGCCCTCGCGCTCCAAAAGGTCGACAACGTGGTTGTTGGCGAGCGGCATGTATTTGACCAGGATCTCGCCGACGACGCCGACACGGGGCTTACGGATCGTCTCATCAATGGGGAAGACGTCGAAGTCCGCGACAATGCCGCGGCAGAGCTGCGCATAGCTGTACTTGGGGTGCGCGCTCGTCAGCGAGTCGATGCAGATGTCGCGCCATTTGTGGTGCAGCGCGTTTGCGCTACCCTTTTCGAGCTCATACGGGCGCACACGATACAGACAGCGCATCAGCAGGTCGCCCAGCACGACGCCGCGCGCAGCGTCCAGCAGCAGGGACGGCGAGATGCGGAAACCCTCGTTCGTCTCCATGCCGTTGGCGTTGAGCGAGATAACGGGGATGTGCTCAAGCCCCGCCTTTTTGAGCGCACGGCGGATGAAAGCGATATAGTTGCTCGCGCGGCAGCAGCCGCCGGTCTGCGACATGATGAGGGCAAGGTGGTCGGTGTCGTACCGGCCGGAGGTCACAGCCTCCATCAGCTGGCCGACCGCCGTGATCGAGGGGTAGCAGGCGTCGTTGTTGACGTACTTGAGGCCCGCGTCGATGGCGGCGCGGTCGTCGTTTTGCAGCACCTCGAAATTGTAGCCGTGGTGGCGGAAGATGGGCTCGAGCAGGTCGAAGTGGATGGGGCTCATCTGGGGGGCAAGGATGGTGTAGTGCTGCTTCTGCATCTCCTTGGTGTAGTAGACGCGCTCAAACGGCTGCACGTGCGAGGTCGAGTGGATGCCGCGCTCGCGCCGCATGGCGACGGCGGCGAGCAGCGAGCGGATGCGGATGCGCACCGCGCCGAGGTTGTTGACCTCGTCGATCTTGAGGCAGGTGTAGAGCTTGCCGCCCTGCTCCAGAAGCTCGCAGACCTCGTCGGTCGTGACGGCGTCGAGACCGCAGCCGAACGAGTTGAGCTGAATGAGCTCGAGATCGTCGCGCCCGCAGACAAATTCCGCCGCGGTGTAGAGGCGGGAGTGGTAGACCCACTGGTCGTTCACGCGCACGGGGCGCTTGGGGACAAAGTCGATGGGCAGGCAGTCCTCGGTCAGCACCGTCAGGCCGTAGGCCGCGATGAGCTCGGGAATGCCGTGGTTGATCTCAGGGTCGACGTGGTAGGGGCGCCCGGCGAGCACAATGCCGCTGCCGCCGTTTTTTTCCATATCGGCGAGCGCTTTCGCGCCCGCAGCGCGGACATCGGCTTTGGCTTTTTGCTGCTCTTCCCACGCAAGGTGAGCGGCGCGGCGCGTCTCCCTTTCGGGAATGTTCCAGACTTCCCTGCAGAAGTGGACGAGGCGGTCGGACGCGACCTTTTCGTTCGTGAAGGCGAGGAAGGGATGCAGGTAGCGCACGGAGCCGTCGGTCACGGCTTCGACGTTGTTCTTGATGTTCTCGGGATATGAGACGACGATCGGGCAGTTGAAGTGGTTCTGCGCACCCGGCACCTCCTGATGCTCGTAGAACACGCAGGGGTGGAAGATGGTCTTGATGCCGTGGTCGATGAGCCACTGGGCGTGACCGTGGGCAAGCTTGGCGGGATAGCACTCGGATTCCGACGGGATGCTCTCCATGCCCAGCTCGTAGATCGCGCGCGTGGAGAACGGGGAGAGGATGACGCGGAAGCCGAGGCCGCGGAAGAACGTCGCCCAGAATGGATAGTTTTCATACATGTTCAGCACGCGCGGAATGCCGATCTCGCCGCGCGGCGCGTTCTCGGGCTCGAGCGGGGGATAGGCGAACATGCGCTCGCGCTTGTAGGCGAAGACGTTTTCGCCGGGCTTGGCGGCGCTTTCGCCGCGCAGCGCCTTTTCGCAGCGGTTGCCGCTCACGTGGCGGCGGCCGCCGGGGAAGATGCTGACCGTGAGCATGCAGTGGTTCTGGCAGCCCTGGCAGCGCGCGGCAGAGGTCTTGTATGTGAGCTGCTCGATCTCTTCAAGCGAGAGCATCGTGCTCTGCTGGCCGTGGTAGCGGTCGCGCGCGAGCAGCGCCGCGCCGAACGCGCCCATGATGCCCGCAATGTCGGGGCACGTCACCTGCGCGCCGGAGATGCGCTCGAACGCGCGCAGCACGGCCTCGTTGAAGAACGTGCCGCCCTGCACGACGACGTGCGAGCCGAGCTCGCTCGCGTCGGAGAGCTTGATGACCTTGTAGAGTGCATTTTTGATGACAGAATAGGCAAGGCCGGCGGAGATATCGGAGACGCTTGCGCCCTCTTTCTGCGCCTGCTTGACGTTGGAGTTCATAAACACCGTGCAGCGCGTGCCGAGGTCGACAGGGGCCTTGGCGAAGAGCGCCTCGTGCGCGAATTCCTGCGCTGTCATGCCAAGAGAGTTGGCGAAATTCTCGAGGAACGAACCGCAGCCGGACGAGCAGGCCTCGTTTAAGAGCACCGTGTCGACCGCACCGTCCTTGAGCTTGATGCACTTCATGTCCTGCCCGCCGATATCGAGCACGCAGTCGACCTTCGGGTCGAAGAACGATGCGGCGGTGCAGTGGGCGATGGTCTCGACCTCGCCCTCGTCGAGCGAGAACGCGGACTTGAGCAGCGTTTCGCCGTAGCCCGTGGAGCAGGAGCGCGCAATATGCGCGCCCGCGGGGAGGTGCTCGCGCAGCGTATGTACCGCCTGCATGGCAGTTTTAATGGGATTGCCCTGATTGTTGGCGTAGAACGAGTACAGAAGCTCGCCCTTTTCGCCAACGAGCGCGAGCTTTGTCGTCGTCGAGCCTGCGTCGAAGCCGAGGAAGCAGTTGCCCTCATAGGTCGCGAGGTCGCCGCGCGGAACGACTGCCGTATGGTGACGGGTGCGGAAGGCCTCGAGGTCGGCTTCGTCTTCAAAGAGCGCCGGCAGGCGCTTTAATTCAAAATCCATCTGCACGCCGCTGTCGAGACGCTTGATGAGCGCGCTGAGCGACTGCGCCTCGGCAGGCGTTTCGTCGATGGCCGCGCCGGTGGCGGCGAAGAGATGGGAATTTTCGGGGTCGATGGTCGTCTCATCCGTCAGCTTCAGCGTGCGGATGAACGCGGCCTTGAGCTGAGGGAGGAAGTGCAGCGGACCGCCCAAAAACGCGACGTGGCCGCGGATGGGCTTGCCGCAGGCAAGGCCGGAGATGGTCTGGTTGACGACCGCCTGGAAGATCGAGGCGGCGAGGTCGGCCTTCGTCGCGCCCTCGTTGATGAGCGGCTGAATGTCCGTCTTGGCGAACACGCCGCAGCGCGCGGCGATGGGGTAGATCTGCTGGTAATGCGCGGCCTCGCGGTCGAGGCCCGCGGCGTCGGTCTGCAAAAGGGCGGCCATCTGGTCGATGAACGAGCCCGTGCCGCCGGCGCAGACGCCGTTCATGCGCTCTTCGAGCCCACCCTTGAAGTAGATGATCTTGGCGTCCTCGCCGCCGAGCTCGATGGCGACGTCCACCTGCGGCGCGACGCGCTCGAGCGCCTGCGCGACGGCGACGACCTCCTGCACGAACGGGATGCCGAGCGCTTTGGCAAGGTTGATCGCGCCTGAGCCCGTGGCACTCGCCGAGCACCGCGCGAGCCTGCTTTAATAGATCGGACAGCGCGCGCTGCGTGTGGGACAGATGGCGCTGGTACTGCCCGAAGATCATTTGTCCGTTTTCATCCAGCACGACGAGCTTGACCGTGGTGGAGCCTACGTCGATGCCTGCCTGATACGTTTTCATGGGGAACCTCTCTTTTCATGTCGATGCGATTGGCGGTAAAAGAGTCCCGCCGGATTTTCAAATTGTTATTATAATTGTATGCCGCGAAAGGACAAGAAGTAAAGTTCAATCTCTGTTAAGAATGTGAACGGATGTTTACAATTTTTTGTGACCTCTTGACATACCTCGAAACTCTATGTATACTGCAAGCATAGATACTCTATGTATTACCGGAGGTGCAACATGAAGAAAAAGAGCATTGACCACACGCAGCTTCTGCTGCTCAAGCTCCTCTCGAGCGAGGACATGTACGGCTACCAGATCATTTTAGAGCTGGCGCGCCGCTCGAGCAACGTCTTCGAGATGAAGGAGGGCACGCTCTACCCCGTGCTGCACGGGATGGAGCGCGAGGGGTATGTGGAAGCCTATGAAAAGGCGGCGCCCACCGGCCGGATGCGCAAGTATTATCACCTGACGCGCGCCGGCCGTGCCGCGCTCACGGAAGAGGAGAAGGCCTGGCAGGAGTACAGCGGCGCGGTGAACGCCGTGCTGCACTTTGCTTAAAAAGGTGAGGCTATGGACAGAAAAGAGTATTGCGACCGCGTGCTCGCGCAGGTCGGACGGCTGACGACCGATGAAGCAAACGATCTGAGAAATGAGCTCGCCGGTCACATCGAAGACCACGCCGAAGCCCTGGTCGAGCACGGCTATACGGAAGAGGACGCTGCTGCGCGTGCCGTGGAGCTGATGGGCGACCCCGAGGAGACGGGCAAGGCCCTGCGCGAGCAGTACCGCCACTTCTGGCTCGTCATCGTGCAGCGCATCGCCATTTTTATCACGGTCATCGTCTGTGTGCAGAGCTTTTTCATGCTGCCGATCTTCGGCAATGTGTATGAGAGCATCCGCGAGCGCGTGAGCCCGACGGTGAACAGCGTTTCGTGGGACGAGCTCGACGGCGCGGCGGACCTGCATGAGCGCATTCCCATCGGAGACGATATCGTGCAGCTGAACCGCATCGAATACGGCATTCTCGATGGAGAGCGGCAGGCGGTGCTCTGGGTGAGCGCTTATGACCGCATCCCGGGCCGGAAGGTCTATGAGCGTCTGATCGAGACGATGTCGCTGCAAAGTGAGCGCAGCGAGACGATGTACGACTATGAAGGCACAGGACGGTATCCGGGCCGGTATACAAGCTGCCGGAGCAGCGGCGGCAGCCTGTATGTGCACTATGGGCGGCACACGGTGCCGCTCGAAGAGGGCGATACTTACGTGACGTTCGTCTACGACCGCTTCGGCGAGCGCATCGAGACGAGGATCGAGCTTCTGGAAGGGGGGACGCAGCCGTGAAAAAACAGAAGATCGAAAAGCGGCCGACGAGGGCGCGCCGCGCGGTCAAAAGCGTTGTCATCATGCTCTGCGCGCTGCTCATCAGCAATATGCTCGGCGGCGGACACCTGACGCGCGCCATGGCCCTGCGCGATGGCGAGCAGCGCTACGGCGTGTACGAAAAGACGCACGAGCTTGCGTCCCTTCCTGCGGCGAACATCGGCAAGACGCTGCGCGTCACGCTGATGGCGAGTGAGAACGTGACCTATTGCGGTGCGAGCAATTTCTACACGCTGCTCGGCTGGCAGGAGGCCTTTGGCTCGGCGCTCGACTGTGCGGACGGTGAGCGCGTCCATGCGGGCCGCTGGTCAATGAGCAGGGGACAGGGCAATGATGCGCTCTTCTTTTGGGGGCGCATCGACGATGCGGTCATCGCACGCGCGGAGGTCGTGCAGCAGCGCGCCGTTTCGCGGCAGGATGACGGCTGCACCTTTGAGACGATCAACGTGACGCCCCTTGACTTCATCGAGGACGGCGGATACCGCTATTTCCTCGCCAGAGGCGCAACAAGTGGGGAACCTTACTACAACGAGCTGGCATCCGACGCTTTTTTCCTCGTCTGTTACGACAGCGGGGAGAATGAGGTCCTGCGCAGCGAGATCGGTGTGACGGTCTCCAGCTCGTTCGGCTAAAGACGGAAAAGGGGGCGCTTCGGCGCTCCTTTTCCTTTTCACGGAATTAGTAAACGAACGTGAACTTTCGATGAATTCTGGCGCGCGCCGGTTGACGGTAAAAGGTCAAAATGATATTCTACTCTGGAATTCTTATTACTCAGAAAGAAGGCAGGATATGCTGAAGCTGCAACAAATCGTCAAGGATTATCAGGCGGGCGACACCACTGTCCACGCCCTGCGCGGAGTGAGCCTACAGTTCCGCGAGAGCGAGTTTGTCGCCATCCTCGGCCATTCGGGCTGCGGCAAGACGACGATGCTCAACATCATCGGCGGTCTGGACCACTACACGAGCGGTGACCTTATCATCAACGGCAAGTCGACCAAGGACTTTTCCGACGCCGACTGGGACAGCTACCGCAACCACTCCGTCGGCTTCGTCTTCCAGAGCTATAATCTCATCCCTCACCAGACGGTGCTGAGCAACGTGGAACTGGCGCTCACGCTCTCAGGCGTGAGCAAGTCAGAGCGCCGCGAGCGCGCGGTCAGGGCGCTTGAGAGCGTGGGCCTTGGCGACCAGCTGGACAAAAAGCCGAACCAGATGTCCGGCGGCCAGATGCAGCGCGTCGCCATCGCGCGAGCGCTCGTCAACGATCCGGATATCCTGCTCGCAGACGAGCCGACCGGCGCGCTCGACAGCGAGACGAGCGTGCAGGTGATGGAGATCTTGAAGAACATCTCCAAAGACCGCCTTATCATCATGGTCACGCACAATCCCGAGCTCGCCGAGACCTACGCGAGCCGCATCGTGCGCCTGAAGGACGGCGAGATCGTGGATGACAGCGCGCCGTATGAAGGAGCCGTCGCAGAAAAGCCCGCCGCGGGCAAGAGCAGAAAGACCTCAATGAGCTTCGGCACTGCGCTGTCGCTGTCGCTCAACAACCTGATGACGAAAAAGGGCCGCACGTTCTTGACGGCCTTCGCCGGCAGCATCGGCATCATCGGCATCGCGCTGATTTTATCGCTGAGCAACGGCATCCAGACCTATATCGACCGCGTGCAGGAGGATACGCTTTCGAGTTATCCCTTGACCATCGAGGCTGAGAGCATGGATATGTCCAGCATGGTGACGACGATGATGGGCGTCCACTCGCCGGACGAGGACGGAGACGGCGGGCACGAACTCGACGCCGTGTACTCCAATAACATCATGTACGACATGATGAGCGCGTTTGCCTCGGCGGAGACGCAGACGAACAACTTGAAGGACTTCAAGACCTATTTGGAGGGCGACAACGAGCTTTCGCAGCATATCAGCTCCATTTCCTACGACTATGACCTCGGCATGGCGATCTACGCCAGGGACACCGATGGCAAGGTCTTCAAGTCCGACGTGACGGAGCTTTTGCAGACCTGCATGAGCGAGCTCTACGGCGGCGATTACAGCAGCTACTTTGAGCGCTTCGGCTCGGCCTATTCCGCGATGGAGACCTGGGAGCAGATGCTCCCGCCGCAGGACAGCGACAGCGGCGAGCTCGTGGGCGATTTGCTGCACGAGCAGTACGACCTCATCTACGGCTCCTGGCCGCAGAATTACGACGAGGTCATGCTGATCGTCAACAAGGACAACGAAATTTCCGACCTTGTCATCTATTCGCTGGGCTTAAGCGCGCAGGACGAGGTCGTGGAGTCAATGCAGCGCGTGATGGACGGCGAGGAGTTCGACACGAAGGATATCCAGAGCTGGAGCTATGAGGACCTCTGCAATATGAGCTTCAAGATCGTCCTGCCCGCCGAACGCTACCAGTACGATTCCGCAAGCGGCACGTATACCGACGTCAGCACGACGGACACGGGCCTCGACTTCCTCTATAACTCCGACGACGTCGGCACGCGCGTGAAGATCGTCGGTATCCTGCGCCCGAACGAGAACGCGGTATCCTCGATGCTCTCCGGCGCGATCGGCTACACTTCCGCGCTGACGGATTATCTCGTCGAAAAGGCGGGGCAGACCGAAATTTTGCGCAAGCAGAAAGAAGACCCCGCAACCGACGTCATCCTCGGCCTGCCGTTCCTGACCGACGACTACTCCGTGAGCGACGAGCAGAAGGAGTCGGATGTGACCGATTATCTCGAGACGCTTTCCGTCACCGAGCGTGCCGCGGCCTACACCGCGATGATGAGCGTGCCGAGCGAGGAGTATCTCTCCGCCGTCGTGGACCAGCAGATGGGGGCGCTCGACCGCGCGAGCATCGAGCAGATGGTCATTTCGACCTACGCCCAGCAGATGGGCGTGGACGAGGCGACCGTCAAGTCCTACATCGCGCAGATGGACGACGAGACGCTCTTCGGCTATGTCGAGCAGTCCATCCGCGAGCAGGTGACCGAGCAGTACGCCGCGGGCGTGCAGGCGAGGCTATCCAACATGACGAGCGACCAGCTCGCCATGGCGCTTGACCTGGCGCTCGAAAAGTCGCCCGCCGTCACGCCGCTGACGAGCGAGCAGTACAACTGGCTCTACGACAACTATATGCCTGCGACGGTCTCGACCGGCACGTATGAGGACAATCTGAAGCTCCTCGGCGACGTCGACCTCGCAAGCCCCAAGACCATCAACATCTACGCCTCGACCTTCGCTGACAAGGACGCCATCGCCGACGCGATCGAGGAGTACAACAACAGCGTTTCCGAGGACGATCAGATCGACTACACCGACTATGTGGCGCTTCTGATGAGCTCGGTCACGACGATCATCAACGCCATCAGCTATGTGCTCATCGCGTTTGTCGCGATCTCGCTCGTCGTGTCGAGCATCATGATCGGCATCATCACATATATCTCCGTGCTCGAGCGCACAAAGGAGATCGGCATCCTGCGCGCCATCGGCGCGAGCAAGCGCGATATCTCGCGCGTCTTCAACGCTGAGACCCTGATCGAGGGCTTCTGCTCGGGAGCCATCGGCATCGGCATCACGCTGCTGCTCATCATCCCGATCAACCTCGTCGTGCACCACCTGACGGGCATTGAGAGCCTGAACGCTATATTGCCTGTGGCGGGCGGCGCGGCGCTCGTGGTCATCAGCATGGCGCTCACGTTTATCGCAGGCCTCATCCCCTCCGGCATCGCCGCGCGCAAGGATCCTGTTGAAGCGCTGCGCACCGAATAATACAATATCGGCCTTCAAAAAGGACGTTTTCCGTCGGAAAACGTCCTTTTTGCTATTTTACAGCGATTTTACAAAAGCTGTCTTTCTGATTTTACAACCCGCCTTTATGATGGCAACTGTAGCAAGAAACTACATCTGGAAAAATGAAAGGAAGGAATTACAATGAAAAAGTTTTTAGCTCTTGCGCTGACCGCTGTCATGGCGCTGAGCCTGCTGACCGCCTGCGGCAGCAAGGATGATGCAAACACTGAGGATAAGACCAACGACGACTCCGCTCAGACCGAAACTCTCTCCGGCACCGTCTCGACCGACGGCTCCACCTCGATGGAAAAGGTCATCAACTCGCTCGGCGAGGCTTTTATGGCCGCGAACAAGGACGTCAAGTTCACCTATAACCCCACCGGCTCGGGCAGCGGCATCCAGGCTGTTTCCGAAGGCCGCTGCGATATCGGCCTTTCGAGCCGTGCGCTGAAGGATGAGGAAAAAGAGTCCGGTCTTGTCGGTACCGTTATGGCGCTCGATGGTATTGCCATCGTCGTCAACCCCGAGAACCCCGTCTCTGACTTGGACGTTGAGACCATCGCCAAGATCTACACCGGCGAGATCACCAACTGGAAGGATGTCGGCGGCAACGACGCCGAGATCGTGCTCATCGGCCGCGAGGCTGGTTCCGGTACGCGCGACGGCTTTGAGTCCATCACCGGCACCAAGGATGCCTGCAAGTACCGTCAGGAGCTGACTTCCACCGGTGACGTCATCAACACCGTGTCCCAGAACCCCGACGCCATCGGTTACGCCTCCCTCTCCGCGGTCGGCGACAGCGTCAAGGCGCTGACGGTCGGCGGCGTGGAAGCCACGGAAGAGACCGTCAAGGACGGCAGCTATGTGGTCCAGCGTCCGTTCGTGCTCGTCACGAAGGAGGGCACCGAGCTTTCCCCCGCTGCTCAGGCGTTCTTTGACTACGCGACCTCTTCTGAGGTAGCTGACATTATCGCCGGCGCGGGTGCCGTGGCAGTCAACTGATAAAATGATCATCCTTTGCGGGAGGCAGCAGCCGCT
>ERZ808266.714-NODE-714-length-10785-cov-5.988723_pt1 | contig 10785 bp, 7 predicted proteins | sample MGYA00521278_ERZ808266 | MGnify/ENA primary metagenome ERZ808266 (study PRJEB31516, sample SAMN03275591) | gut metagenome | biome: mammalia-associated habitat; material: feces | host: Papio cynocephalus | place: Kenya | collected 2012-08-02 ... | reverse complement strand
GGCGCAAGCCCGTGTGAGTTCGACTCTCACCTACCGCACGAAAGGCAGCCCGACGGATTCCGCCGGGCTGCCTTTGGTTTTAGATAAGCTTGACGACAAAGTGAAGCCCGGCGGGGATTCCGTCGGGCTTCATTATATTCATTGAGCGCAGGATTACTTGTAATACTCCGCGAACTCGATGTCCTTGGTAGCCTTCTCGGCGAGAGCCTTGTCCTTCTTCGCCACAGAGTCAAGGTTTGCCTTAACCTGATCGAAGTTGCCCTGACGGGCGGCAATGATGGCTCTGAGGTAGTCAACCTTGGCGTCCTTGCAGTGCGCTGTCTTGGAAGCCTTGTCAAGCTGGTTGGTAAGGATGTAGGCAAGAACGGTGTTGTGGCAGCAGCCCTTTACGTCCTTGAGGTCTTGAACGGCTTTCTCGTAGTCACCGGTGAGGATGTCGACAACACCAAGGTTTGCCTTTGCTGCGTCTGTGCCGGCTTTCTTGAAGTTCTTTGCAGCGGTCTCGTAGTCACCCTTGCGGAGAGCGATCACACCGAGAGCATTGGTGAGTTCGGCGTCCTTTGTCTGTACGTCGGCGAAAGCTTTCTCGGCCTTCTTCACGTCACCTGCATTGAGGTAGGCGACCGCGAGGTTGAACCTGGCCTTGTCGCTGTCATATTTTGTGATTGCTTTGTTGTAAAGCTTAACCTTTCCGTCAAGATTCTTGTTGAGGGCCGCGGCGTGGAGAAGAGCAGGCTCATCGAGGATGTCGATGTTGCTTTCAACCAGTTCGGCAAGCTCATCAGCTGTGTAGTTCTTGAACTCAACGTTGGCGATGAATCTGGCGCGGCGGAGCTCAGGAAGAATACCACTCTTCAACTCAGTGTAAACGGAAGACATGTTCTTGATCTCGCTCTCACGGACGGCCGGATCGCTATACATGGAGAGGACTCGGAGGATAAGGTCCTTGTCTTCGATGTCGGAATTCTGAACGAGCTCCTGGAAGCCTTCCCAGTCCTGACCGATGCTCTTTACTTCAGGATCGGCGACATCCTTGCCCTTCATGACTTTGTTCCAGGCCTTGTCGGCTGATTTTGAACGCTTCTCTGAAAGGGTGTTGTTGAGCTTTTCGCCACCGTCAGGTGAAGCGTATGCAACGACCTCTGTTCCCACGAGGGTCTTTCTCTCGTTAGCCTTGATCTCATCAAGAGCACTCTGGAAATCCTTGATTGACTGACCTTTGAGCTGCTTTGACTGAACATCGGCGGAATTGATTTTGTAGAGGATCTGTCCCTCGGCGGTCTGCTGGAGAACAGCCTGATAGCCGTCTGCCTTGTAAGGAACCTGGCCGGCGCCCTTCACGAGCATGTAGGTTGTGTTGACACCGTCAGCAACCTTCTTTACAGGAAGTTTGTAGGATTTGGCCTTGTACTTCACGATGCCGCGGAGCTCAAGGTGAGACTGCTCCATTCCTTCAACATAATTGAAGTGAACCTTCTCGGTGACGGTGCCGCCGGCTTTGGCGACAACCTTGTAGTTGTCCTTTACCTTCTCGCCCTGATACATGAACGGGGTCATCTTGGCCTCGCCGCCTTCATAAACGAGCACAGGGGTGACCTCAAGGATTGCCTTCGGGTGGAAGTACTTGTCCGGATAGGTCACTGTGACAGTCGCGTCGATGTTGCCAGCGACACACTCCAGAACCGCAGGGTCGCATTTTACGACCACATTGTCAGCGAGTTCAGCCATTTTCTCGGCTGAAGAGCAGGCGACCGCAGCCATTCCGATGAGGGCCGCGGCAAAAATTTTGAGTGTCTTTTTCATATAACTAATGATTAAAGATTGCATCTTCTTTGCTTCTAACAAATATACAAAGATAATTATTATTTTGTTAACTTTGCCAAACTCTGTGCAAATACTATGGATTCACAAGAACTGCAAAGACTTAAAAACAAATACGACATCATTGGCAATGATGCCGCTCTCAACAGGGCTCTGGAGACTGCTGTCGCCGTGGCCCCGACCGACCTGACTGTCCTTGTCACAGGTGAAAGCGGTGTCGGCAAAGAGAATATTCCAAAGATCATCCACCAGAACAGCCTTCGCAAGGGCAGCAAATACTTTGCCGTAAACTGCGGAGCCATTCCGGAAGGCACTATAGATTCTGAACTTTTCGGACACGAGAAGGGGTCTTTCACAGGTGCGATAGAAACTCGCAAGGGCTATTTTGAGGAAGCCGACGGCGGAACCCTGTTTCTGGATGAGATAGGAGAATTGCCTCTGTCCTCGCAGGCGAAGCTGCTGAGGGTCCTTCAAAGCGGAGAGTTCATCAAGGTGGGTTCGTCTAAAGTCCAGAAGACAGATGTGCGGGTCATCGCGGCCACGAATGTCAATCTTCTATATGCTGTCGGCAAAGGGAAGTTCCGCGAGGATCTGTACTACAGGTTGAACGCCATTCAGATCATGATGCCTGCCCTTAGAGAACGCAAGGAGGACATCTATCTGCTGTTCAGGAAATTCACTTCTGACTTTTCGGAGAAATACGGCATGGGCAAGGTGACTCTGACCAACGATGCCATTGACTTGCTGATAAACTACCGCTGGCCCGGAAACATCCGTCAGCTGAAGAATATAGCCGAGACGGTCACGGCCTTGGAGTCCGAGAGGCTTTCCAGGACTTCCGAGAGATGCGTCGTGGATTCGCAGGCGTTGTCTCGCTACATGCCAAAGGAAGAGACTGCCTTGTTGCCAGCCATGACGGTGTCAGAACCATCGGGAGGGCAGATGTCTGATTCTGACAAGCAGATGATCATCAAGGCCATCTTTGATCTCAAGCAGGAGGTCGACCACCTCAAGGCCAGGCTAGATGCTGCTGGTGGACCGGTGCCGTCCTTGAAGCCGGTGATCAGGCCTGCGTCCGAGCCGGAGGAGGCGGAATGGCAAGGTGTCGGTGCGCCTGTGACGAAAGGTGAGATCGGCAAGGTTGTCGACATAAGCGCGGAGGAACAGACAAAACCGATGGACCTTTCGCTCCGTAAATCCAACCTGGAGATAATAGAGAAAGCTCTGGAAAAGCACGGCGGCAACCGAAAGCTCGCGGCGCAGGAGGTGGGAATATCCGAGCGTACCCTTTATCGTTGGATCGAGAAGTACCACCTCGACAAAAAAACTTTGAAGTGAATATGAAAAAGATCAGTGTAGTCCTTTCCTTCCTGGCCTTCCTGGCCGCGGTCGTGTTCGCTGGCTGCTCGATAGTCAATTACTCGTTCTCCGGCACATCCATCCAGCCTGACGTCAAGACCGTGACGATCAACTACTTTGATTATAAGGCCCTGAAAGTCAACCCTAACCTCAGCAACGACTTGACCGAGGCCTTGAGGGACAAGTTCAGAAAACTCACCAAACTGGAACAGGTCGATATGGACGGGGACCTGGAACTTCAGGGCGAAGTGACAGGCTATGAGGTGAGGGCCGCCGCTGTGACCGCCAACGAGGTTGCCGCCCAGAACCGTCTCACGGTCACTGTTAAACTCAAGTTCACAAACAGGAAATATCCTGAGGACGATTTCGAGAAGAATTTCTCGGCGTATTCAGACTACGATTCCACCAATTCTCTGGACGCGGTGGAATCCACCCTCTGCCAGGAGATCATCGACAAGTTGGTGGAGGACATGTTCAATGCCAGTGTGGCGCAGTGGTAATATAAATAATAGTAGGAGGCCGGAGTGAAAAATCTGAAGTCATTGACGATGGACGAACTCACAGGGGTGATCAATCTTTACCCTTGGTTCGGCGGTGCGCGTAAGGAATTGTGTGCCAGGATGGCGAGGGTCGGAGGCGAAGAATGGGGCAAGGCGCAATATTCAGATGCCGCCATGTATGTCGTTTCCAGGACTTTGATCTCTGACATCATGCGCACCACCCGAAAGGGAGACTATTCGGACAAGGATGTCGAACGTCTGATCAAAGAATATATAAGGCCGGAAAAGTCGCTTCGACAGGCGGAGTCCCTTCGACAAGCTCAGGGACCTTCCACTTCGGCCGCTGAGTTTTCCACTTCGGCCGCTGAACTTTCTTCTTCGGTCGCTGAGCCTGTCGAAGCGCCCGAAGCACCACAATCATACTCACAGCCCAGCCCAGTGCCTTATCACCGCACGGTGCGTGTGGCCGGTGGGGATTTCTTTTCAGCTGAGCAGTACGCCGCCGTGAAGAAGGAAGAGGACAACATTTTTTCCGGCTTCAAGTCCGGGCGCTATGACGAGCCGGAAGAACATAGTTGGGAGGATCCGGGGTTCGGCTTCTGCACGGAGACGTTGGCCGCCATCTATGCCGATCAAGGCTATTTTACTGAGGCAAAGAAGATTTATTCCCGGCTAATCTTGCGATATCCGGAAAAAAGTGCTTACTTTGCATCCCTTATTGAAAAATTGCAACAGGAAAATTAAAATTAAAGAATATGTTTACATTCCTCACAGTTTTTATTGTCATCGCGGCGATTCTTCTTACCATCGTCGTGTTGCTTCAGAACGGCAAGGGACAGGGAATGGCCAGTAACTTTACTTCAGCCAACCAGACTCTTGGCGTAAGACAGACCGCTGACATCCTCGAGAAGGTTTCATGGGGTCTTGTCACTTTCATTCTCATCGTGTCCATCATCACATCATTCACTACAAGAACCACTGCTTCAGGTGTTGACGTGACCGAGAAAATCGAAAACACAACCTCTCAGCCTGAATTCCCTTCCGCTCCTGTACAGCAGGCCAATCCTGCTCAGGAGGCTCCTGCGACCGAGACCCCTGCCGAGTAACTGACATTTTGTCAGCCTTTGGGCTATGGAACATAATTTGACAGTAAGCCGTTTTGGTCTTTGGACCTGACGGCTTTTTGATTGCTGTCACGTGAACCGGCGCGGGCCGCGGGCGGAAGTGTCCTGAGACTGAAAAGGAGTAAATTATGGAAAATAATACAAGCAACAAATCATTGGAGTTCCTGCCAAAGTTCGCCATCAATCTGAACGAACAAGCCGCAAAGGGCAAGCTTGACCCTGTCATCGGCAGGGATGAGGAAATCCGAAGGGTTCTGCAGATTCTCAGCAGAAGAACGAAGAACAACCCTATTCTTGTAGGTGAGCCGGGTGTAGGTAAGACCGCCATATCGGAGGGCATCGCCCAGAAGATTGTGGATGGCGACGTTCCGGAGAACCTTAAAAGCAAGAAGGTATATTCATTGGACATGGGCGCCTTGATCGCCGGTGCGAAGTATCAGGGAGAGTTCGAGGAGCGTCTGAAGGGTGTTGTCAAGGAAGTCGTTGACAGCGCTGGAGAGATCATCCTGTTCATCGATGAAATCCACACCCTTGTGGGAGCGGGACGTTCTTCCGGAGCGATGGATGCCTCCAACATCCTGAAGCCTGCTCTTGCCAGAGGCGAGTTGAGGACAATCGGCTCAACCACTCTTGACGAGTACCAGAAGTATTTCGAGGCAGACAAGGCTCTTGAGAGACGATTCCAGATGGTTTTGGTCGATGAGCCAACACCGGCTGAGTCTATCGCCATACTCAGAGGTCTTAAGGAGAAATATGAAAACCATCACCGTGTCAAGATTGAGGATGACGCGCTGATCGCCGCCGTCAACCTTTCGCACAGGTACATCACCAACAGGTTCCTGCCGGACAAGGCCATCGACCTTGTGGACGAGGCCGCTTCAAAACTTCGTCTGGAGATGAACTCCGTTCCGGAGCCGATCGCCGAACTCAACAGCGACATCCGTCAGTTGGAAATTGAGAAGGAGGCCATCAAGCGTGAGGGCACGTCCCTGAAGTCAGAGAAGATCGAGAAGGAGCTTTCCGAAAAGACGGATGCGCGCGAAGTCCTGATGAAGAGATGGAATGAGGAGAAAGGGATTCTTGCGGGCCTCCAGGAAGCTCGTCAGGAGATTGAGAACTATAAGATTCAGTCTCAGGCTGCTGAAAGGGCTGGTGACTACGGCAAGGTCGCTGAACTCCGCTATGGCAAGATCGCCGAGGCGCAGAAGAAGATTGACGAACTGACCAAAAAGCAGGCTGAAATCAAGGATCCGATTGTCACCGAGGCCGTGACCCCTCAGGACATTGCTGAGGTTGTGGCCAAGTGGACCGGAATTCCAGTGCAGAAGATGCTTGAGAGCGAGAAGGAGAAGCTTCTGAGAATCGAGAGCGAGCTGCACAAGAGGGTCGTTGGTCAGGATCAGGCCATCCAGGCTGTCGCTGACGCTGTGCGCCGCAGCAGGGCCGGACTGTCCAACGAGAAGAAACCTATCGGATCGTTCCTCTTCATGGGTACGACCGGTGTAGGTAAGACAGAGTTGGCTAAGGCTCTTGCGGAGTTCCTGTTCAACGATGAGAACATGATCACGAGGATTGATATGAGTGAGTATCAGGAAAGGCACACGGTCAGCCGTCTTGTCGGCGCGCCTCCGGGATACGTCGGCTACGATGAGGGTGGCCAGCTTACCGAGGCCGTAAGGCGCAAACCTTACTCAGTCATCCTGCTGGATGAGATTGAGAAGGCGCATCCTGATGTGTTCAACGTTCTGCTTCAGGTTCTTGATGACGGTCGTCTGACCGACAATAAGGGACGTACGGTGGACTTCAAGAACACCATCCTGATCATGACCTCCAATGTCGGGTCTGACATCATCCAGGGCTATATGGACAGGCTTCCTTCCGTAGGAAAACCAGGTGCGGATCCTGCCGAGGAGATGAGGGCGATCGCCACAAGGCGTGAGCTTCTGGACGAGTGCAAGGAGAAGGTCATGGACGTGCTCAAGACCACGGTAAGGCCGGAGTTCCTGAACCGAATCGATGAGATCATCATGTTTGATCCGCTCACCCAGAATGACATTCGTGAGATTCTCCACATCCAGATGAAGCAGCTTCAGAGCAAGCTTTCTGAGGAAGGGGTCACCATCGAGTTCACGAAGGCTTTCGAGGACCATATGGTCACGGGCGGTTACGATCCCGCATACGGTGCCCGTCCTATCAAGAGGCTGATGCAGCGTGAGCTTGTCAATCAGCTTGCGAAGGCGATACTGGCCGGGACTGTCCACAAGGACTCTGTGATCGAAGTCGATGTGGTAGGAGGACAGATAGTCCTGAACGACAAGAAATAAAGCCGTGACATAGACTGACTGGCTATAAAAATGAGAGTGTCTCCACGAGACACTCTCATTTTTTTATTTGACAAAGTTGATTTCTTTGACAATGCGCTTGAGTCCGGCGTATTTGTCAAGGACCCACATCACATAGCGGATGTCTGTGTTGATGCATTTGTTGTAGCCTTCAGTGTAGGACGCGTCACTGGCGAGTGATTCGAGATTGCCGTCAAAGGCCAATCCGATGAGCTCGCCTTTCGCGTTCAGCACAGGGCTGCCAGAGTTTCCTCCGGTGATGTCGTTGTCAGTCATGAAGTCCACGATCATCGTGCGTTTCCCGTTAACCTTGACTCCCCATCGTCCCCACCGACCTTTTTCCAGAAGGCTTTTCTGCCTTTCCGTAAGGATGTAGTCATGGTCCGCAGGATTGTATTTCTGGAGGATTCCCTTCGGAGTGGTGTACCAGTCATAGATGATTCCGTCATTCGGCTGGAGACCACCCACGGTTCCGTAAGTGATTCTCATTGTGGAATTCGCGTCAGGGTACTGCTCGATGTCCTTATGAAGCCTCATCCAATAGAGAGCCTTCTTGTACTCTTTCTCAAGGTGGTGGACATCCTGCATTTTCTTGGCCTGGCCGTTTCTGTTGTTGAATGTCATGATCGGGGTGTCGGTCAAGAACACCCTGAGCGGATCCTTCTTTACCTCGTCTATTGACTGAATGTCTTCGATTCTCTTTGCAGAAGAGACTACGCTCTTGCTCCAAAGATATTCAGCCATCGCCTTGTAATCATTGCCGAAACGGTCAAGCATCCTGCTTTGGTACTTGCCGAAGTAGTAGGACTCAAGGTTGTCAAAATATTCCTTGCAGGCATATTCAAGAAGTTCCTTTTCCACTCTTGCGTCGGTGGCGGCGGCCCCTTCCCTCAGAGCTTCCTTTGCTTTTTCCACTGTGGATGCATTCCCGGCGCGTAGGAGGTAGCGGCTGATGTAGGTTCCACGGAATATCGTCTCACGGAAATAGACCTTGTCCCTCTCGATGCTTTCAGTCTGCGAATATGCCTCCTTGAGATCCGGAATCAGATTCTCCCACATCTCCCTTCGGTTTGCGGCCGCGTTGATCCAACGCTGCATCTCACGCTCCTGCGCGACCTTTTCATCCTTGACCCAGAATCTTTTGAAGCATCTGACCATGCCTTCATTGTTCTCCTGCACATTGCTCAACGAGAAGAACCAGTCCGAATATTTCATCCTGACCTGCGGATCGGCGTCCATCCACCTGCGGATTATGCCCATCTGGCCGCCTCGGATGGCGTTGGACACAGGAAGACTGACCTTTTCCTGATAGTCTATCTCTGCGGATGAGGAATATCTGTCCGTTCTTCCCGGGTAGCCGATGACCATCGCGAAAGAACCTGGATAGTAGCCGTCCAAAGAGATTTTAAGGCTTTTCTCCCTTGTCACAGGCTTCCCGTCCTCGTAGATTCTATAGATCGTGAAATCGCAATTGTGGCGAGGCCAGGTCCAATTGTCCTGGTTCCCGCCGAAGTAACCGATGCTCTGCGGCGGAGCGGCGACGAGCCTGAGGTCGGTGTAAACCTTATAGACGGACATATAGTACTTTTCACCTGCCCACATGCTGCTCAGAATGCATTCCAGTCCTGTAGCCTTGCCGTAGCGCTCTTCCATCATGGCACTTATCTTTCTCATGCCGAATGGCTTGCCTGAAGCGCGAAGTTCTTTTGTGAGTCCCTTGACTTCTTCGGTGACATCAAAGACCCTTTTCAGAAAGAATACCTTCTCTCCCTCGATCGGAATTTCCTGTTCGCTGGTCATGGCCCAGAATCCATCCTCCAGATAGTTGTGCTCCGGAGTGCTGAGTTTGGCTATGTTTGAATAGGCGCAATGATGGTTCGTGATGATCAGACCTTGGTCGGAGATCACACTTCCTGTACAATAGAACCCGATTGACACAACCGCATCCGACACCGCCGTCCCCGGCGCCTCGTCATTGTAGATCTCGTTGGCCGCCAGCTTCAGTCCACGCGCCCTCATGTTCTTCTCCAACGCCTCGTTGATGTCCTGGATCATCCACATCCCTTCATCAGCGAAGGCTGTGACACTGAATGCCAATGCCACAGCCATCATCATAATTCTTAATGTTCTCATCAGAAGTCTATTCTTCGGTGTAAATGACAGTCAGAGAGTTCCTGCCGGTAAGCTTTCCGGCCGCCTTGCGCACATCCTCGGATGAGACTTTCTTGTAGGCGGCTTCCCAGTCCGTGTTCGGATCGATGCCGTTCCTGACGTAGTTCATCACCTGGGAGTTTCTGTGCGACATTGATTCGGAACGCTTGGCCTTCGACTCCAAATTGTTCTTTATCAGCCATGTCCGTGCCTCTTCAAGCTCTTTCTCGGTAGGGCCTTCGGCATTGAATTCAGAGATGACGTCATCAAGATCTCCTACAAGCGCTTTGTAGAGGTCAGGTCTGGTCTTGAATGTGACCTCGGATTCGCTGCGTCCCTTCTCACGCACGCTTACCGTTGAACTGAATCTGATCGTGTAGGTACCGCCACGTTTTTCTCTGATCTGATTGAGGAGACGCTGTGACAGGATGTAGTCCACAAAGTCGACCGCCGCTATGCTTTCTGTCGCTGGCTTGACCTTGGAAGAGAATATCCTTGACACGAGGGTGTAAGGGTTGATCTCTTTCTTGCCGGTCATCGAGAACTCGCTCACTCCCTTGAATGAAGGGACCCTCTCTTTGATGCCGCTCTTCCTCACACTCCTGTCTCCGTCCGGAATCGATGCGATGTACTTGCATACATATTCCTTGACTTGGGCTTCATCGAGGTTTCCGGCGATGAAGACTGTCATTCCGAGCGAAGGATTGAACTCCCTGCGGTAGATCTCCCCGACAAGCGTCATGTCGACTCCCTCAACCGCCGAAGAGTCTATTTTCACAGACCAAGGATGGTTGCCGTAGATGAGCGAATCGCAGGCCTCGTTGAAACGGACGGCGTCTTTCTTAGGCTCACCGAGGGTTTCAAGCTTCTTGTCCTTCGTCTGCTTCAGCACCTTGTCATTGCCCATGTAAGGGTCTGTGATGGTGAGCGATGCTATGCGGAAGGCATTCTCGGCCTTCTTGGCCGGAGCTGACATGAAGATTCCGGCGAACCGTTCACTGATTCTGATCGACCTTGTGACCTCATTGCATTCCGGTACCTTGGCGATCTCATCGCTTGACGCTCCTCTGAACCCGGCGTTGGTCTTGATGAACTCTCCGGCGAACAAGGCTGAGGCGAATCTGTCCTGCGGCAGGGCGTTGTAGCCTGAGTTGAAGTAGACAAGAAGCGAAAGGTCCGGAGTAACTTTCGGGTCGTTGACCGGAGTCCAATAGACTTTGGCTCCGTTGCTCAGTGTCCATTCCTTGCTGCCTTCCAACCCTTTGACAGCCTTTTCTTTGACGATCCTGCCTTCGGCTGCGTTCACGTTGAGGTCAACCTTTCTGAATGTGACGAAGTTCGGTTTCGCATCCTGTGCGAAAGCCTTGGCAAGCCTTGCCTTGGTCTCTTCCGTAGATGGGATTCTGTCCTTGTCTTTCGGGTTGGCGAACCATGAGTAGATCTTGTCACTCTGTGAGAACACCTTGCCGATGTAAGGCTTTACATCGT
>ERZ808266.712-NODE-712-length-10824-cov-2.613613_pt1 | contig 10824 bp, 5 predicted proteins | sample MGYA00521278_ERZ808266 | MGnify/ENA primary metagenome ERZ808266 (study PRJEB31516, sample SAMN03275591) | gut metagenome | biome: mammalia-associated habitat; material: feces | host: Papio cynocephalus | place: Kenya | collected 2012-08-02 ... | reverse complement strand
GCAACCCCGATGGCTCGCACGTCGTCGTCGTCGCCTGCAAGCCGGCGGAAGGCGATGCGTTCTCGCCCGTTCAGGTGCAGATCAAGCACAAGGGCCGCTATCTGATCGTCCAGGCCCTGCCGGGGTCGCTCGCGACGATCGTCACCGGACGACGGGAGGAGGCCGAGTGATGGGAAAGGAACTTCTGTCTGCCGCGATAGCAATGCTTCTTGGCGGTGCGTCCGCGGTTGCCGGCGCACAGAATAAAGCTTATCTGCAGGGACGGACACTGGATGCGAACGGGAAGGAACGGCTTTTCTTCAAGGCGGGCGAACCGATAATCTTTGAAATTCGGTTTCAAGGTGCCGCGGAAGCGCCGGATGGGGCTTTCATCAAATGGACGCGCACCGGCGATGACGACGACAGCAACGACAGGCAGGGACAAGTCGCCGCGTCGCAGAATCCCGTCCGTATCGAAACCGCGTTGGATCGTCCCGGCTTCGTCCGGCTACAGGCCCGGCTTGTGAATAAGGACGGGAAGCCGTGCTTCCAGAATCCCGGCAGGAATTTTGACGGCGGCGCCGGCGTAGAGCCGGAGAAACTGCGGGGAGTGGATGAGCCAACCGATTTCGATTCGTTTTGGGCAAGGCAGAAAAAGCGGCTTGCCGATATGCCGCTGGAAGTCCGGCGCAAGGAGCTGCCAAGCGAGTGGGGGAAAGTGTATGCGGTCGAAATCGACTGCCCGAGTGTTCGCCCTGTGACTGGATACTTGACGATTCCGCCAAACGCTTCGCGTGAACATCCGGTTCTGTGCAGCCTGAACACGCACGGCTATGGCTTCAATGTGCCGCACAAACCGCCGTTGAAAGCGGATCGGAGCGGCGTTAATCTCACGATCAACGCGCACGGGGTGCGGCTTCCGGCGTTTGGCGCGGATGACGATTACTACAAGGCCCTGCGATGGGAGATCAGAAACAAAAACGGATACGGTGGATACTACGATTACGCCTGCGATCCCGACCAGAATGCCGATCCCGTGACGGCCTATTTCAACGGCATGGCCCTTCGGGTTTTGCGCGCCCTGCAGTATTTGCGGACGCTGCCCGAGTGGAACGGAAAAGATCTCTGGGTGTGCGGCGGCAGTCAGGGCGGGCTTCAGGCCATCTGGGCGGCGGGATTGGACGGCTATGTAACCTACGCAATCGCGCCCGTGGTCTGGAGTTGCGACATGGGCGGCACGACATTCGGGCGCAACCGGGGCGACTGGTACGTCAAGTGGACGGAGCGGTCGAAAAACGGGCTGGGCTACTATGACCCGGTCAATGTGGCGAAGCGCATCCCGAAGACCTGCAGAGTGAATATCGAACGCGCCGGGCTGGGCGACTACGTCAGCCCGCCGAGCGGACTGGCCGTTCTCTACAACAATATTCCGGGCCCCAAGAAGATCGTGTGGGTGCAGGGATCGACGCATGGATTTGTGCCGGCTTACGGTTGTCAGAAAGAAACTTGGTCAAAAGACTGGTCTTCACAATAAGACCAAGAAGGAGGACATCATGTTCGTATCCAGAAAAAGAGCGCCGTATTTTGCATTCGTCTGCTGCGCGGCTTCCCTTTCCCCGCTCGCGGCGGAGCCTTGCCCCGGGAATCTTGATGCGCTGGTGGACGGCGCCTTCCGCTCGTGCATGGCGCGTTATTGGAGTCCACGGACTTCGCTTGTCTATTCTTGCGATTTGAAAGACGTGAAGAAGGCGGCGGAGTTCAAAAACGGACTGCACGACTGGAGCGAAAACGCCCGGCCGGGGGACGGCTATGGCTTTGGCATGGCGGATTGCGCGATCATCGGCGCGGTTGCGCTTTCCGGCTGTGTGGACCGCTGGGAGGTTCTTTCAGGGGAAGAGGCCGACGCTTCCGATTCACGGATGGCGGAGACGGCGGAATGGGCTGCCAAACTGGCCCGGGGACTGCTCAATCTCGTGACCAAGCACAAATATACGGGTTTTGTCGCACGCGGCCTCTGTGAAGAGGACGGGACTTCCATCTGTTCGCTCTCATCCATCGACCAGCACACCCACTGGGTGCATGGCCTTTACCGCTACTCCCATTCGCCGATGGCGAGGCCTGATCTTGTGCAGGAGTGGAAGAAGTGCATTGCCGCCGTCGCCGCGCGGATGGAGCGAACCGTCCGCCCCGAGTCGGACTACAATTTCGGTCTCTGCGACGGGCGGAAAGATCCGCGGGGCATTTGCAAAATGTGGTGGCCGAATGGAACAAACGCGACCAATTCGTGTCGGCTGCCGTCCATTTACGCGGCCGCATACGACGCCACGGGCGACCGGCACTGGAAAGACCTTTACGAGTCGCTGGCCGACAAGGCGTGTTCGGACGCGGCGTTTATGACGAAAAACAAGGCGGAAGATCCCAAGTGGAAGTGGATTACACCCACGTACACGCTTTTGCAGATGAACGTCTCCATCGAGGTCGTGCTGGGCTGCGAGAAAGATCCCGTCCGCCGCGTCGGCTTGCTGGAGGGTTTGCGCCAGTCTGCGGCCGAAGCGGACTTTCGTGCAAAGGATATGTGGTTTCATCCGGATCGGAAATGGTACGGCATGGCGCCGGATGCCGAACTCGCGCTGGCCCAGTTGACGGCGGACAACGCTCCCTACGACCAGACCGAGCTTATGATACTTTCCAAGGCGTTGACCGCAGGGAGCCCGGACGGATGGTGGTCGTTGAGAACCGTGCATCTTTTTGCCGCTTACTGGAGAGCGCGTCTGCGAGGCTTGATACCCCCAGATTCGAGGGGGGCTTCCCCGGAGTCAGAGCAAAAATCGGGCAAACCCATCTGTGGAGGAAACCGATGAATAGGAGAATCGTCCGAGGAATCGCATCCGTCTGCGCTGCTTTAGGCTTTTTTGCCGAGGCGGCGTCGCTGGAAGAGGGCTTTCGTTCGCCGCCGCACGACGCCAAACCCCAGACTTGGTGGCATTGGATGAACGGAAATGTGACGAAGGCGGGAATAACCGCCGATCTTGAAGCGATGGCGGCAATCGGCCTCGGCGGAGCGCAGATTTTCGATGCGGGTTGCGAAATACCGCCCGGGCCGGTCGCTTTCAACACGCCGGCCTGGTTTGAAGCGATCGGCCATGCCGCCAAGGAGGCGCGGCGTCTGGGGCTTGAGCTTTGCCTGCCGAATTGCAGTGGCTGGTCGAGTTCGGGAGGCCCGTGGAATCCGCCCGAGAACGGCATGAAATTCCTGGAGAAGTCGGAGGTGCGCACGACCGGTCCTGCAAGCTTCAATGGAAAACTGCCGCGCCCGCACTCTCCTGCGGGTTTCTACAAAGATATCGCCGTCGTTGCCTATCCGTTGCCGCCTGCCGACAAATGGCGCATGGCGGATGAAGGTGCGCAGGTTAAGATGACGGGGAATGAGGTCGTCATCTCATTTCCGCATCCCGTCGAGGCGAGCGGTTTTTCCGGGCGCTTTATTCTGCCTTGGACATGGCAGGCTCGCGGGAAAATGAAAGTGGAGGTCTCGTCCGACGGTAGGATCTTCCGCCCTTTTGAAACGCGCGAGATACCTTTGAGCGTGTCAGGGCATTCCGACTCGTCGCTTCGGTTCTTTCCTTTCAAGCGACCCGTCCGAGCGCGAGTATGGCGCTTCCGGCTTGAAGTTGACGAACGAATCAAAGTCAAAGTGGACACTCTCGTCCTTGAGAAGAAAATGTCGGTCAGTGAACTGGGCGCGAAGACGTTCCGCGTGCGCGCACCGGTGCGCATGGAGGAAGATGTCCCGGCGCGGGCGGATCAGGTCGTGGACAAGTCGCGAATCGTCGATTTGACGGCGCACATGTCTGAAGACGGTTCGCTGGCGTGGGAAGTTCCCCCAGGCGAGTGGAAGATCGTGCGTCTTGGTTATGCGGCGAACGGAGTGCGGAACCACCCGGCCTCCAAGTTTGGCGTGGGATTGGAAGTGGACAAGCTTTCCAAATCGGCCTTGGACTTTCATTTCGACGCCTATATCGGCAAGCTGTGCGATTATCTCGGACCGCTTGCGGGCGATGTGCAGAGCGGCCTCAACAACATACTTGTCGACAGCTACGAAGTCGGTTCCCAGAACTGGACGCAGGGTTTCGAGAAGGAATTCGCAAAGCGCCGCGGATATGACATGTTCCCCTATTTCCCCGTGTTCACGGGCAATGTCGTGGGGTCCTTGCAGGAGACGGAGCGCTTTCTGGCGGATTTCCGCAGGACTGTGGCCGACATGTTCGCCGAAAACTATTCCGGCGCGCTTGCGGAAAAATGCCGCGAACGAGGACTCAAGCTTTCGCTGGAGCCTTACGGAAGCTGCCCGTCCGACAATCTTCAATATGGCGCGGCCGCCGACATCCCCATGGGGGAATTCTGGAGCACGGGCGGCTCCGGTGTCCGGACGGTCGGCAACGCGCGCGTCCCGGGTTATCTGGCGCACGTCTGGGGGCGGCGCTATGTGGCGACCGAATCGTTTACCGCGAATCCGGGCGGGGAAAGCGGGCGGTGGCAGAAGACGCCGTTCGGCATAAAGGCGCAGGGCGACCGCGTCTTTACGCATGGCGTGAACCGCATTGTCTACCATCGCTTTGTCCACCAGCCCTGGGCGGACGGCAAGTATCTGCCGGGCATGACAATGGGCAAATGGGGCATGCATTTCGACCGTACCCAGACTTGGTGGCCGTTGGCGAAGGACTGGATAACCTACCAGTCCCGCTGCCAGTTTCTGCTGCAGGAGGGCCGAGCGGTCGCGGACGGCCTGTTCTACTGCGGCGAGGATGCGCCGAACTGCGGCGGCGACCCGGAATCTGCATCCGGCAGGCCGCCTTCGCTGCCCTATGGCTACAACTGGGATGTTTGCTCGCGCGATGCGCTTATGCGGCTTGAAGTCGCCGCGGACGGCCGCATTGTCGTCCCGGGAGGTGTCGCCTACAGTTTTCTGGTTTTGCCCGACGAGGAGACGATGAGCCTGGACGCTCTGCGGAAAATCGCCGCGCTTCTCAAGGCGGGAGCAAAGATCGTCGGACGTGTCCGCCCTGTCCGCACGCCAGGCTTGCGCGGTTATCCCGCGGCGGATCGCGAACTCGCGGCGCTGGCGAAGAAGGTATGGACGCATCCGAACCGGTTGTCGTGCACGCCTGACGAGGCTTTGGCCAAACTTGGTATCGTTCCAGATTTTATGTGGAACGGAAAGAAAGGCCGCGACTTGACAAATACGGACGTTGCATTCATCCATCGCGACTACGGCACGGCAGGCGAGGGCTATTTCGTGGCGATGCCCAATCCGTACCCCGTCAGGTTGGAGGTAAGCTTCCGCCAGACTGGGCGTCTTCCCGAGCTGTGGGATGCCGAGCGCGGAACAATCTCGCCGGCCCCCGTGTGGCGCGAAGAGAATGGACGCACCTTAAGGTGCGTCCATTCTCTTCGCGCCACACGGGGGCCGGCGAGATTGTTCCGCGCTCGGCATCCCACAGCTCGGGAAGACGCCCAGTCTGGCGGAAGCTTACCTCCAACCTGACGGGGTACGGATTGGGCATCGCCACGAAATAGCCCTCGCCTGCCGTGCCGTAGTCGCGATGGATGAATGCAACGTCCGTATTTGTCAAGTCGCGGCCTTTCTTTCCGTTCCACATAAAATCTGGAACGATACCAAGTTTGGCCAAAGCCTCGTCAGGCGTGCACGACAACCGGTTCGGATGCGTCCATACCTTCTTCGCCAGCGCCGCGAGTTCGCGATCCGCCGCGGGATAACCGCGCAAGCCTGGCGTGCGGACAGGGCGGACACGTCCGACGATCTTTGCTCCCGCCTTGAGAAGCGCGGCGATTTTCCGCAGAGCGTCCAGGCTCATCGTCTCCTCGTCGGGCAAAACCAGAAAACTGTAGGCGACACCTCCCGGGACGACAATGCGGCCGTCCGCGGCGACTTCAAGCCGCATAAGCGCATCGCGCGAGCAAACATCCCAGTTGTAGCCATAGGGCAGCGAAGGCGGCCTGCCGGATGCAGATTCCGGGTCGCCGCCGCAGTTCGGCGCATCCTCGCCGCAGTAGAACAGGCCGTCCGCGACCGCTCGGCCCTCCTGCAGCAGAAACTGGCAGCGGGACTGGTAGGTTATCCAGTCCTTCGCCAACGGCCACCAAGTCTGGGTACGGTCGAAATGCATGCCCCATTTGCCCATTGTCATGCCCGGCAGATACTTGCCGTCCGCCCAGGGCTGGTGGACAAAGCGATGGTAGACAATGCGGTTCACGCCATGCGTAAAGACGCGGTCGCCCTGCGCCTTTATGCCGAACGGCGTCTTCTGCCACCGCCCGCTTTCCCCGCCCGGATTCGCGGTAAACGATTCGGTCGCCACATAGCGCCGCCCCCAGACGTGCGCCAGATAACCCGGGACGCGCGCGTTGCCGACCGTCCGGACACCGGAGCCGCCCGTGCTCCAGAATTCCCCCATGGGGATGTCGGCGGCCGCGCCATATTGAAGATTGTCGGACGGGCAGCTTCCGTAAGGCTCCAGCGAAAGCTTGAGTCCTCGTTCGCGGCATTTTTCCGCAAGCGCGCCGGAATAGTTTTCGGCGAACATGTCGGCCACAGTCCTGCGGAAATCCGCCAGAAAGCGCTCCGTCTCCTGCAAGGACCCCACGACATTGCCCGTGAACACGGGGAAATAGGGGAACATGTCATATCCGCGGCGCTTTGCGAATTCCTTCTCGAAACCCTGCGTCCAGTTCTGGGAACCGACTTCGTAGCTGTCGACAAGTATGTTGTTGAGGCCGCTCTGCACATCGCCCGCAAGCGGTCCGAGATAATCGCACAGCTTGCCGATATAGGCGTCGAAATGAAAGTCCAAGGCCGATTTGGAAAGCTTGTCCACTTCCAATCCCACGCCAAACTTGGAGGCCGGGTGGTTCCGCACTCCGTTCGCCGCATAACCAAGACGCACGATCTTCCACTCGCCTGGGGGAACTTCCCACGCCAGCGAACCGTCTTCAGACATGTGCGCCGTCAAATCGACGATTCGCGACTTGTCCACGACCTGATCCGCCCGCGCCGGGACATCTTCCTCCATGCGCACCGGTGCGCGCACGCGGAACGTCTTCGCGCCCAGTTCACTGACCGACATTTTCTTCTCAAGGACGAGAGTGTCCACTTTGACTTTGATTCGTTCGTCAACTTCAAGCCGGAAGCGCCATACTCGCGCTCGGACGGGTCGCTTGAAAGGAAAGAACCGAAGCGACGAGTCGGAATGCCCTGACACGCTCAAAGGTATCTCGCGCGTTTCAAAAGGGCGGAAGATCCTACCGTCGGACGAGACCTCCACTTTCATTTTCCCGCGAGCCTGCCATGTCCAAGGCAGAATAAAGCGCCCGGAAAAACCGCTCGCCTCGACGGGATGCGGAAATGAGATGACGACCTCATTCCCCGTCATCTTAACCTGCGCACCTTCATCCGCCATGCGCCATTTGTCGGCAGGCGGCAACGGATAGGCAACGACGGCGATATCTTTGTAGAAACCCGCAGGAGAGTGCGGGCGCGGCAGTTTTCCATTGAAGCTTGCAGGACCGGTCGTGCGCACCTCCGACTTCTCCAGGAATTTCATGCCGTTCTCGGGCGGATTCCACGGGCCTCCCGAACTCGACCAGCCACTGCAATTCGGCAGGCAAAGCTCAAGCCCCAGACGCCGCGCCTCCTTGGCGGCATGGCCGATCGCTTCAAACCAGGCCGGCGTGTTGAAAGCGACCGGCCCGGGCGGTATTTCGCAACCCGCATCGAAAATCTGCGCTCCGCCGAGGCCGATTGCCGCCATCGCTTCAAGATCGGCGGTTATTCCCGCCTTCGTCACATTTCCGTTCATCCAATGCCACCAAGTCTGGGGTTTGGCGTCGTGCGGCGGCGAACGAAAGCCCTCTTCCAGCGACGCCGCCTCGGCAAAAAAGCCTAAAGCAGCGCAGACGGATGCGATTCCTCGGACGATTCTCCTATTCATCGGTTTCCTCCACAGATGGGTTTGCCCGATTTTTGCTCTGACTCCGGGGAAGCCCCCCTCGAATCTGGGGGTATCAAGCCTCGCAGACGCGCTCTCCAGTAAGCGGCAAAAAGATGCACGGTTCTCAACGACCACCATCCGTCCGGGCTCCCTGCGGTCAACGCCTTGGAAAGTATCATAAGCTCGGTCTGGTCGTAGGGAGCGTTGTCCGCCGTCAACTGGGCCAGCGCGAGTTCGGCATCCGGCGCCATGCCGTACCATTTCCGATCCGGATGAAACCACATATCCTTTGCACGAAAGTCCGCTTCGGCCGCAGACTGGCGCAAACCCTCCAGCAAGCCGACGCGGCGGACGGGATCTTTCTCGCAGCCCAGCACGACCTCGATGGAGACGTTCATCTGCAAAAGCGTGTACGTGGGTGTAATCCACTTCCACTTGGGATCTTCCGCCTTGTTTTTCGTCATAAACGCCGCGTCCGAACACGCCTTGTCGGCCAGCGACTCGTAAAGGTCTTTCCAGTGCCGGTCGCCCGTGGCGTCGTATGCGGCCGCGTAAATGGACGGCAGCCGACACGAATTGGTCGCGTTTGTTCCATTCGGCCACCACATTTTGCAAATGCCCCGCGGATCTTTCCGCCCGTCGCAGAGACCGAAATTGTAGTCCGACTCGGGGCGGACGGTTCGCTCCATCCGCGCGGCGACGGCGGCAATGCACTTCTTCCACTCCTGCACAAGATCAGGCCTCGCCATCGGCGAATGGGAGTAGCGGTAAAGGCCATGCACCCAGTGGGTGTGCTGGTCGATGGATGAGAGCGAACAGATGGAAGTCCCGTCCTCTTCACAGAGGCCGCGTGCGACAAAACCCGTATATTTGTGCTTGGTCACGAGATTGAGCAGTCCCCGGGCCAGTTTGGCAGCCCATTCCGCCGTCTCCGCCATCCGTGAATCGGAAGCGTCGGCCTCTTCCCCTGAAAGAACCTCCCAGCGGTCCACACAGCCGGAAAGCGCAACCGCGCCGATGATCGCGCAATCCGCCATGCCAAAGCCATAGCCGTCCCCCGGCCGGGCGTTTTCGCTCCAGTCGTGCAGTCCGTTTTTGAACTCCGCCGCCTTCTTCACGTCTTTCAAATCGCAAGAATAGACAAGCGAAGTCCGTGGACTCCAATAACGCGCCATGCACGAGCGGAAGGCGCCGTCCACCAGCGCATCAAGATTCCCGGGGCAAGGCTCCGCCGCGAGCGGGGAAAGGGAAGCCGCGCAGCAGACGAATGCAAAATACGGCGCTCTTTTTCTGGATACGAACATGATGTCCTCCTTCTTGGTCTTATTGTGAAGACCAGTCTTTTGACCAAGTTTCTTTCTGACAACCGTAAGCCGGCACAAATCCATGCGTCGATCCCTGCACCCACACGATCTTCTTGGGGCCCGGAATATTGTTGTAGAGAACGGCCAGTCCGCTCGGCGGGCTGACGTAGTCGCCCAGCCCGGCGCGTTCGATATTCACTCTGCAGGTCTTCGGGATGCGCTTCGCCACATTGACCGGGTCATAGTAGCCCAGCCCGTTTTTCGACCGCTCCGTCCACTTGACGTACCAGTCGCCCCGGTTGCGCCCGAATGTCGTGCCGCCCATGTCGCAACTCCAGACCACGGGCGCGATTGCGTAGGTTACATAGCCGTCCAATCCCGCCGCCCAGATGGCCTGAAGCCCGCCCTGACTGCCGCCGCACACCCAGAGATCTTTTCCGTTCCACTCGGGCAGCGTCCGCAAATACTGCAGGGCGCGCAAAACCCGAAGGGCCATGCCGTTGAAATAGGCCGTCACGGGATCGGCATTCTGGTCGGGATCGCAGGCGTAATCGTAGTATCCACCGTATCCGTTTTTGTTTCTGATCTCCCATCGCAGGGCCTTGTAGTAATCGTCATCCGCGCCAAACGCCGGAAGCCGCACCCCGTGCGCGTTGATCGTGAGATTAACGCCGCTCCGATCCGCTTTCAACGGCGGTTTGTGCGGCACATTGAAGCCATAGCCGTGCGTGTTCAGGCTGCACAGAACCGGATGTTCACGCGAAGCGTTTGGCGGAATCGTCAAGTATCCAGTCACAGGGCGAACACTCGGGCAGTCGATTTCGACCGCATACACTTTCCCCCACTCGCTTGGCAGCTCCTTGCGCCGGACTTCCAGCGGCATATCGGCAAGCCGCTTTTTCTGCCTTGCCCAAAACGAATCGAAATCGGTTGGCTCATCCACTCCCCGCAGTTTCTCCGGCTCTACGCCGGCGCCGCCGTCAAAATTCCTGCCGGGATTCTGGAAGCACGGCTTCCCGTCCTTATTCACAAGCCGGGCCTGTAGCCGGACGAAGCCGGGACGATCCAACGCGGTTTCGATACGGACGGGATTCTGCGACGCGGCGACTTGTCCCTGCCTGTCGTTGCTGTCGTCGTCATCGCCGGTGCGCGTCCATTTGATGAAAGCCCCATCCGGCGCTTCCGCGGCACCTTGAAACCGAATTTCAAAGATTATCGGTTCGCCCGCCTTGAAGAAAAGCCGTTCCTTCCCGTTCGCATCCAGTGTCCGTCCCTGCAGATAAGCTTTATTCTGTGCGCCGGCAACCGCGGACGCACCGCCAAGAAGCATTGCTATCGCGGCAGACAGAAGTTCCTTTCCCATCACTCGGCCTCCTCCCGTCGTCCGGTGACGATCGTCGCGAGCGACCCCGGCAGGGCCTGGACGATCAGATAGCGGCCCTTGTGCTTGATCTGCACCTGAACGGGCGAGAACGCATCGCCTTCCGCCGGCTTGCAGGCGACGACGACGACGTGCGAGCCATCGGGGTTGC
>ERZ808266.708-NODE-708-length-10834-cov-3.056035_pt1 | contig 10834 bp, 6 predicted proteins | sample MGYA00521278_ERZ808266 | MGnify/ENA primary metagenome ERZ808266 (study PRJEB31516, sample SAMN03275591) | gut metagenome | biome: mammalia-associated habitat; material: feces | host: Papio cynocephalus | place: Kenya | collected 2012-08-02 ... | reverse complement strand
ATTCAACGTTTACTTCACAATCCGAGATTTCAACATCCGAATCGCTCAATCCTACAATTCCTGCAGCAATGTGGCCAGAACGGACCACTCCGTCAATCTTACAGGACTTTATCGCACCGCCATTAGCATCTCCGACAAGTAAAGCCGCCACGCCAGAAGAAGCGACATTTGCATTCCTTAAGACAACATTCTGTATTGTACCACCAGCAAATCCAAACAATCCAACTTCGTCGGTCGCATTAGAGATGGTCAAGTTCGTTATGACCTTGCCATTTCCATCGAAATTCCCATAAAAATATTTACCACTTTTTCCTATCGGCGTCCATTCATGGCCCATGAGGTCGATATCGGTCTCAAGACGGAAATATTTGTCATGATACGAGGTGCCTGAATTGACCATAGCGGCAAGGCCAGCGAGTTCAGCGGCTGAGGTGATGAGGAATGGTGCCCCCTGCGTGCCATCACCGGAAAAATCTGTGTCTGTAATCTTCCCGTCCCACTCGCTGTAGTTCTCGACTTCCGCTTCAAAATTCCCGTCAAGCGTAAGTCCCGTGGTCCAATCCACCACCGTGACACCTGCGATCTTGACAGTCTCCTTACCCACTATGAGTTTGTAGGTGTAGTGCTTGCCGGCCTCAGCGGCAGGGATGCCAGTGACTTCATTAATTATTATAGTTTCCGTCCCGTCGTCTTTATAGCCGTCAACATCGACATTCACGAAAACTTCTTTGGAGGCCTCGCCAGGGACGACAATAGCAGAATACGCACTTTTTTCCTCAACCTTATGAGAGTAAGGCCGCACGACGGTCATCTCTCCCTCAGGTTTGAAGGTTCCGTCAGACTGAAGTTTGACCAAACTGTGGGCGGAATTAATAGTCTTCACCTGAGCCCTGATATCTTTGAGATCAGCATACTCGTCAGCAACCTTGTCAATGACGATGGTGACAAGGGCCATCCTTCGCGTGAGTACAGGTTTGAATGTCCTGTCGCCCGGGATATCGTTAAGAGTCGAATATGTGCAGTCATCCGAGGTCATAAAGTCAGCGTCAGCCAAAGTGTAGTCCTTACTTCCAACCTGAACACCGGGCAATTTAAACTCAGACCCGTCTGCTGACTTTCCGGCCGGATACCACGCCCGAAAAGTGACCGGGGTGTCCCATAGAAAGTAGTCCGTGGCCCCCGTCTCGTCTGCCACCGGAGCCCAGGAAGAGCCGTCGAACTGGTACTTCACCGTCTTTTTCACCGCTCCGTTGTCCAAGGCCGCGACCGCAATCTTGTCCCCGCCGCTAAACTTGGTCTGCTCCTCATCAGTGCCGAGCGGATTGGTCTTGGTGACAGCCCCCACGGAAGCGTCAATGCGCACGGCTTGCGGATCAGAAGCCCAGCCCACAGCCGGGCTCCCCTCTTTGGAGCAGCCCGCAGCGAGCAGCGCAATCACCCACGCCGCCCCGGCCATCAATAATATCTGTCTTGATCTATTCATATTCAACATTGACATCTTGTGTTAGCATTCATGGCCGATTGCTCTGGCGCAACTCCTTTGGCAGCATAGGCCGAACATCGTTCCGGTGGCGTTCCGTACAGGAGAGGGGTGTTTGCGGTACGAAAAGCTGTGGCAGCTTTATTGGTTGGGGCCGGGCGCTTCGACAGGCTCAGCGACCTCAGCGACAGCTCATTTACAAATGAATCGGAATATTTTGCTGATTCTGAAATATGTTTTATCTTTGTGTCGGATTTTAAAGAACTGAAGTTATTGGACGCTCTCCAAAGCTGATGATCAAGGAGCGTCTGCCCTACTAAAGGCAGATGCTCCTTTTTTTGAGATAATGCGGATGACGTACTCTTGACAAGCCGCTCCCAGCTCTCATGCATATTACAACTAATTTCAAAATGTTTTTTAGAATCCAATTTAATTTTAGCTTCGGAGAGCGTCTTTGCACGGAGTGCAAGGAAGCAGCTCGGAAACCTGTCTTTGTCAGGGGCCATTTCAAGATGGTCGGTGGCAGGAAGGTTTACGTGAGAGGCCATTACCGTAAGCGGTAAGAGGTGACTCTGATCAGTGATTCCGTCCGCATAGGAGCCGCTCCAAGTTATTGGGGCGGCTTCTTTATTGTTCAGGGTCGGGCGCTTCGACAAGCTCAGCGACCGGGTGGAGCGCGATGGGCTGGTCGGGTGCTTCGGGCGCTTCGACAGGCTCAGCGACCGAAGCGACCGGAGAGGGCTCTGCGGGCGGGCACTTGATCCGTTATGGTGCGGTATGGAAATGGCCTCATTCATAAAAACGGGAGTCGTTCTTGGAGCCGGGTACTATATTTTCGGTATTATCTGTTCCTCTCCGCAGTAGACGGCTTTGAGAAGATCGAGAGGAACCGACTCTCCTCCGTCAACCGCAGAGTCGCCATTCGATTTTTTAGGAGTCCATGTTTTATTAGTCACATCAATATTACCTTTCTGGGATGCATCCAGATGAAGAGTGACCTGTCCTCTCTTCAGATGGTCAAACGCCGTTGTGTAAACTATTTCGAAATGCTTTGACTTCAAGTAGATATCCGTTAATTTCGGCATACCTCCAGCAAAGACATTCTCTTCGAGTTTTACGGCATTCGGGCAATCAATGATTGTCAGTTTCCCGCAGTTGTTTACAGCTAATCCCTTGACACTTTCGTATGTTAGTTCTGTAATGGACGTATTAGAGAAAGCGTGAATAAGAGAAAGGACATTCGGTAAATCCGGGGTCTTTGAGAGTTTGGAACACCCGGCGAACGCATAATCAGCATTAGTCACATTCTTAAGACCCGAAACAGAGACCAAATCAACACATTTCTCAAAGGCACGAACAATGTTGACCACATCATCGGAACCAATGAAAGTCTCGAGTTTGCTTCCTGCACCGCTTACGGTGCTGCCTTCATTAATCACAGAGCTAAAACACAAATTATATTCTTCCGCCTCAACGGGAACATTCATCAGACTAGTGACTCCTTTCAGCCCGCTCATGTCCAGATAGGTGACGTCGTTGTCACGGACATAGGCCGCGATTTGGGCAAAAGCCTTAATGGTCTCTTCAGACATGCCGAGAGATGACTTATTCGTGTTGTCAAACTCACCGGTCAAGATCAGCTTGCCGCCCACGCAGCATTCGTCAAGCAGTTCCTTGGTGATAAGGTCCTTGAGTTCTTTCTTGTTCTCCGGATTGGCTGCGTTCCACTCTTCAAGCTGCCTGCGGAGATCCGAAACGCTCACGGGGTCGGGAGCCTTGTCGGCTTCGAACTCACCTTCGCCCTCATTGAGGTCCACAGTGGAGCCCCAGTCGGAGACGGTGATGTCGCCAAGGTCAAGTTTGTCCTTGCCGAGGGTAAGATTGTAGGTGTAGTGCTTGCCGGCCTCGAATGTAGGACGACCGGTGACGTATAACTCAGTTTTATCCTCGTCATTACCAGGCTTCCAGCATACAGTAATCTTTAGGAATCTGGCAGAAGCATCCCCGTCGCAAGGGACGACGATGGCGTGGTAATTGCCATCCGAATAATAAGCACTCTCATACAGGTACGGCCTCACATCCACAGGGTCTCCACTTCCGGTACCGTCAGAGCTTACGTGGCTAAGACCAGACTGGACGGATTCAACTCTGATCATAAAAATGTCCTTCCCAGCGAACTGGTTCTTGAGCCTGTTCTTGTCCACGTTGACAGTGACAAGAGCCATCTTGCGGGTCATTGTGAGTTTGATCTTACGGTCGTCCGGAATATTGTCTTTAGAGATGCAGGAATATTCCCCGGTCATGAAATCCGCTTTTGCGAAATTACCTATCGTTGCCTGCGAACCGTTTGACTCACACTGGTCGGTCGGGAGAGTGAAACCGTCCTTTGAAGAAGCCGGATACCAGGCCTTGTAGGTGACAGGGCTCTTCCAGACGAGATAGTCGGTGGCAGGCACAGGATTCCAGACTTTGCTGTCGTCAAGCCTGTAAGTCACAGTCTTCTCAACCTGCCCTGCATCATCCACGGCAGAGATAGCAATCTCATCTCCCAAGAACTTGCCTCCGTCGGGGCCATTGAACGTCTTCTGCGTCTCGGCAGTACCTGTGGGATTACTCTTGGTGAGGACACCAGCGGAAGCGCTGACAATCACCGCATCGGGGTCGGTGGTCCAGGAATATTCAGGGACCGTGGTCTTCGCGCAGCCGGCGAGGAGCGCAAGAGGGGCCAATAATTTTAATATATTCATGTTCATAGTCTTTCCTTCTTTATTCGGTTGCCAATGTTCCACCGTTCCCCTCCAACCACTCGCTGGCGGAGAAGCCGCCGGCAATCGCCACGTCCTTGCCCACATTGAGAGTGAGGGTGTAGGCGGTGTTGCCGTTCAGAGAATACTCCTTTGTTGACTTCCACTCGTAGGCCTTGCCTGCTGCCTTGAAGCTGATCTTGAGATTGCCCGTAGCCACTGTCTGAGGCACGAGGATGCTCTCATAGAGTGATGTGCAGTTGCCCTTCTCATCCGTGGCGGAAGTCCAACCCACATTGTAGGCCTTGATGTCGGATGCGACGGCGCCAGGGTTGATGACGAACGATGTCCACTCGGAAGAGGCGTCTCCCTTAAGTTTGAAATCGCGTGCGGTGCCGGAGATCACGACATCGCTGAGGATGTCCTGCTGCGGGATTCCGGAGACATTGAACTCCGTGCCGAGATTGAACTTGACAGTAAACCTGGTCAGCAGATGCGTGAAAGCGAAAGAAAGCTTGCCGTCCGAGCCAAGCAGCTCGCTGACTTTCTTCAGGCCGGAAGTCCAGACGAGATAGTCGGAGCTGTTGTCATCTTTGGTCTGCTCGGCCTGCACTTCAAAGCCCACACCATCCTGACCATAGTTGAAGTCGTCAACCGACACCATGCTCGTAAGGCCGGCTGACGGGGCGATAGCGTAGACAAGGACCTCCGAGTCGGAATCCTTCCAGAGCAACATCTTGTCCGATGTCCAGTCAGTCCCACTCTTTTCGAAAGGAGTGTTGCTGTAGGTATATTTGCTGTCCGGACTTTTGCTGTCTTCCACGAGGAGATCGAATCTCGCGAGGTTATCTTGCGAATGGCTGCCCCTGGTCGCAGCGGCGACCGTCGGGCTCACACGGATGACATGGTCCGCAGGGAAATTGCCCTGTTCCTGCACGGCTTGCTGCTTGCTGCATCCTACCGCCCCCAATAGGAGCAACAGGGCAGATGTTGGTATTATCAATTTGCTCATCATTTTCCTAATTTTCTTGGTTCGATTTCACCATAACTATCATAGTTATTGCCTTTCCCGACTGCGGAAAGGTCCCCAGTCTTGTCCTTGTTGTACCAGCAACCGGTGAAAGTACAGTTGTCGGTGTTGTCAATTCCGATCGCAGCACCGACTCTCCTTGGATCAACGCCCTCTTCCATCACTATGGTCCCGTCGAAGCCACAGTTCTCGAATGAGCAGGCACCAAAGAATAACCCTCCCACAATACCTCCACCATATTCATCACCATTGCCCTTCATGACAGTAATTATACCTGTCATAGTACAGTTCTGCGCAGAGCGCGTCTTATTATAAGAAGGATTGAAGCATCCGAACAAGCCCCCAACACCATTGGCTTTTAGAGAAGCATCTACTGTGCAATCCTTTACATCTATTTTATCATAAATTATTCCCAAAAGACCACCGGTCTGAACTGTCCCGACAACTTCACTAGAAGAGACTGAACACCCAGACAGTTCCAAGCCAATCGACTCGGCACAAAGCCCTCCAGCGCTGCCTGTACTCGTGACTTTGACTTTCGCCTTGCATGCGCTGATTGCCGATCTCGTAATGGATCCGACAAGGCCACCGCACCAACCTCTCGCAGTCACAGTGCCGCTGACCTCAACCCCGGAAATATCAACATCATGCGCAGTCCCACATAGAATTCCTGAAAATTGATTTTCGTTCAAAACATTGGCACCTATAATCTTCAAATTTTTGATATAAACCACAGAGCTCTTAGAAGATTTATTGACAAGGCCAAAAAGTCCCGATCGCTTATAAGGATTATTTTCACCATCCTTTTCAGCGACAACTTTCAGCCCATAAATCGTCTTATTGTCACCATCAAAATAACCTTTGAATGGTCTCTCTCCAACTGATCCCTGAAAAGATCCCCCTATCGGAGTCCAAGGTTTGTCAGCAAGGGCAATATTCTTAGTGAGTTTGAAATATTTCCCTGCATAAGACTCTCCACCGTTCACTGACTGCGCCAAGTAGGCGAGCTGAGCGGCGCTTTTTATGACTATAGGGTTGGTCTCAGAGTCTCCAAGAGGATTTTCCTCATCACCTGTACTGAAAGGCGTGACGGTCTGGCCGTCCCACACATCTGCATCAGGATCCACCTCCACCTCTCCTCCAGGCAGGGGTGATGATGAATTGTCCGTCCAGCCACCGACCGTGACGCCGTTCTCGGCGAGTTCGATCTTGTCCTTGCCGAGACGCATATTCATCTCGTAGGCAGTGCCAGACATGAATGTAACGATCCCTTCAGCAGGCACGAAATAGTTGAGGATAGTCCCATCGGACATCTTGACTTGCAGCATCTTGGCTTTAGGCGCCTGTCCGTCTCCAGGGCAGAATATGCCTTCCCATTTGAGGTCATCGACCTTATGGAGCTTTATGTCCAGGCTGGTCGCATCGGTAGCTTTACCTGGACCGTCAGTCTTCGCGAGATCGCAGACAACCTTGGAAACCGTGCCGAGTAGCATAGCCTCACTGACAGTCACATCTGAGCCGAACTGATTGCCCTTCACGAAGTTGAAAGTGAGTTTCACAAGACGATGGGAGAAAGAAATGTTTACCTTTCCGCCAACAAACTTCGGATTATCACTATTCGGAGCGAAACCCTCAGCATGCCAGGTCACCAAATCAGCGGCCACGATGCCGCCGGTCTGGTCGGCAGGAATGGAGAATGCCAGATTCTTTGCATCAGCCGCCCCGCCAACATAAGGGGCATAGGCATAAATGTCGGCAGTGGCCGTGGAGTTCTTCCAGAGCATCTGCTTGTCAGGCGCCCAATCGGAAGTCCCCTTGGACCAACGGACATTGCTCATGGTAAATCTGTCATCAGAGCCGTAGTCCAAGAAAAGTCCCAAGGTCGTACCGGCATATTCAGAAGCACCATTTGTCCCGTCACCGCGGGTCTGAAGTTCGCCGGCATTGGCTGCGATGCGCACCACCCCGTCCTCCGGGAAGCCCACAGCGGGGGCTTCCACTTTCTGTTGTTCCTTGCCGCAGGAAAGCAATGCCACAGCGGCAAGGGTTGTCATGAATATTCTTGTGTTTGTCATCTTCTTGAATTCTTTGCTTCAATTCCTTTATAGTCCTTATCCTTTACGCCCGTTCCTACGGAAGAAAGTTCCCCGGTCTTGTCGGAGTAGTACCAACAACCAGTAAAGGTCGCATTGCTATCGTCAACCCCAACGAAGGCTCCGTAGATGCTGCCTTTGGCGAGAGACGTGCCGTCGGCATTTGTGATGGTTCCGTTGAACCCACATTTGGAGAACTCTGGCTTCCCTGTTTTATATTTAAGGATTCCGACGAAACCTCCAATTCCAAAGTTAGTCTTCCCTGATGGCAAGGAAACTGAAACATCACCATAAACTGTACATTCCCCGATTTGGTGAGAATTATCTGCATCAACATAGCCAATAGCCCCCCCCACGTTACCGAATCCGGAAACTTTCGCATAGGTGTTGCAATACCCGATTTGGGAAACATCATTTCCGTCACTGCCAATATATCCAATAAGTCCGCCCATATTCGGATTGTAACTATTTGGAATCACTGCCATAGTGCTCCCTGGCAAAACTGTGCATTTTTCAATAATACCACAATCAATCTTGCCGCAGAGGCCACCCACATTATGTTGAGAAGTCACCTCAACCTCAGCGGTGCAGTTCGACATATTCGAATTCTTAAGATAGGCGACGAGGCCTCCTGCAGTCGTGTGTTCAATTTTGACTTTGCCGCTTACAGAGCAATTGGAGATATTTGCTTCTTCCGCATACCCACAGAGTATCGCAGCATAGTCACCCGTCGAATTGATGTCCGCGGAAGAAATCTTGAGATTCTTGAGGTACGTACTCTTGATGTACCCGAACAAGCCAAGACAATTGCTATTCGCGTCCACTCTCAAACCCATTATCTCATGTCTGTCACCGTCAAAAGTTCCGCAGAAAGGCGTGTCAGATGTTCCGGAAGCACTTTTATAGCCGATAGGCCTCCAAGATTTGCCGGCGAGGTTGAGGTCATCAGTGAGTTTGAAGTACGTGTTTTCGTATTTTTCACCATTTTTCACATGCTCGGAGAGGTAGGCGAGTTGGGCGCAGCTACTGATAAGGATAGGATTCTCCTCAGTGTTACCAAGTTCATTGCCATCGGCATCCTTTGTAGCGAATGCGGTGACTGTCTTGCCATCCCAGGTGTCAACCGGATCAGTCTCACCATCAGAGATGGTGGCACCGGTGCCCCACTCATTCACGTTGACGCTGCCTATCGTGGCTGAGTTCTTGCCTATGATCAGGTCGAAGGTGTAGGCGTGGCCGGCCTCAAGGACAGGGACCCCCCTGACCTCAAGTTCAGCCGGCAACGGAGTGCCTGCCACCTGAAGCCTGATAAACCTCAAATCATTTCTTCTACTGTCGTTTGACAGGACAATGCCAGAATAGGTGTAGCCGATGGTACCTTCACTGAAGGTCTCATCCTTTATAGTTCCGTCTTCACTCTGAACAAGAGGCTTACTTACCATATCAAGCCTGTCAGAGCCACCCCAAACGCTGCCTTCGCCGATGGTGACAAAATTGATCTTGTTGACATCCTTGTCATACTGATCATTGTAGCTTTTGATCTTGATCCTCACCAAGACGTTTTTACGTTCCAAACCGATGGACAGGATGCGGTCTGACGGGATGCCGGCATCAGAGTAATCGACAGCCCCTTCCATGTAATCCGCTGATGTCAGTTTTTCCTTGGTGTTCTGTTCCGCGGGAAGCGCGGTGTAGTCCGCAGGGTATTTCGCAGTGAACTTGAGATCGGTTTTATCCCACTTGAGGTACTCGCCCTTGGTTTCAGGAGCCCAGGTACCGTTCTCGAGGACATAGACAACAGTCTTGCCGGCGTTGGTGACGGCGATGCGGTCTTTGTCGTTGAAGGTCTTCTGCGCTTCCGCATCGCCGAGCGGATTGCTCTTGGTAAGTGCTCCCACGGCGGCCTCGATGCGCACGGCATCGGGGTCGGAGAGGAAGCCTGACAACTCATCCTTTGAACAAGCGGCCATGAGCAGGGCGGTGAGGACCGCCATTGTCAGTTTTATTGTTCTCATCTCTTAGTCTGTTTCAATGTTTTCACCTTCTCCGTTACCAGCCTCCCAAGGAGTAGCAGCGATCTCTCCACTCAGTATGACCTCGTCCTTGCCCACTGTCAGAGGAAGGAGGTAGGAGTTGCCACACATGAACGGGAATGATCCTGTGGCCTTATAGGTGTAAGGCTTGCCGTTACATATAAAATCCACCGTAAATGCGCTCATCATCTTAGGCACAACGATGCACTCGTATGTGACGACACAGTTTTTTGTCCTGTCATCGTTGCCAGCTTCGTCAACAGCCCTTTTCCACTCTAATTCGTAGGCCGAAATGGAGCCGGCATCGCCAGCCGCATTCAATTTCGGCAAGTTGTCGTCTGACGGGGTCAGCGTTACCTTCCGGTCAAAGCCGCCTATCACCACATCCTTGATCGGGTTGTCCGTCGGGACGCCGCCATGGTTGAATTCCGTACTGAGAGTAAGCCGCACCTTGAGAAGGGTGAGGGCATGAGTAAACTCTATTTTCATTTTACCGTCTTGAGTGAGATTCTCTTCTGGCGTGAGGTTCTTGAATCCCGCCCAAAGGAGGTCCGAAGCGCAGCTTCCCTTCGTCTGCTCTGACTCTACCGTGAACTCACAGATGGGATCATCAGAGAGCGAGTGACCTCCGGTCTGCAGCGGCGGGGCCACCGCAAGGTATTCAAACCCGACATTTTTACCGGCCCAAAGCATTTGTCTGGCAGGTTCCCACTCACCAGCCTCATTCTTTGTGAACTTGGTGTTGGTGTAGGAATACTTAGAGTTGCCGCTCTTGATGAATAGGTCGAATTCGTTGAGGGTCTCCGTGGAGTAGGTACCCTTGGTCGCCGGAGTCACCTCCGCGCTGACGCGAATGAGGCGATCCGCAGGGAATCCGCCCGAATCACCTTCCCGTTCGGACTGCTTGCCGCATGACCCGGACGACAGAATGAGCAGGGCGAATGCCAGCACATGATGATAGTTTCTTAAATCCATGTTATGATTGTTAATAATTATTCGCCGGTCGAATGACAAGTGCATTTCTCACAAACATCTCATCGTCTGCATAGGTTAATTCAGCACATGCCGCCAAACCATGCAAAGGTAGTCATATTCCTCATCTTGCTCCAACTTTTCAAACGTCAAACGTGTTCCTTTGACGTGAGTTTCGCAGACAATCGTGTTCCTTTAACGGGAAGAGGAGGTCTTTTTGGAGAAAGGTCACTTCGACAGGCTCAGTGACCGAGGATACAGGTTCTGTGACCAAGGATACAGGCTCAGTGACCGGATGAGTTACATGTCGGTCACCGAACCTGCGGTCACTGAGCTTGTCGAAGTGCTCTATGCGGAAATCACTTACTTGATCTGGGGAAGGCCAAGATCCTTGAAGGTTCGCGGAGCCGGGGTCTTAGGGAGCGGCTTGCGGTCCTTGATCTGCTGGAGGGCGGTCTCGATGGCCTTGTCAAGCTGCTGAT
>ERZ808266.706-NODE-706-length-10839-cov-4.516135_pt1 | contig 10839 bp, 9 predicted proteins | sample MGYA00521278_ERZ808266 | MGnify/ENA primary metagenome ERZ808266 (study PRJEB31516, sample SAMN03275591) | gut metagenome | biome: mammalia-associated habitat; material: feces | host: Papio cynocephalus | place: Kenya | collected 2012-08-02 ... | reverse complement strand
GATTGCTTTGAAGAAGCTTGCCTGGCGCTCCCTGCACATCTGGAAGAATCGCCGCGTGGCGGAGGTCACCCTGACGCGCGACGATTTCCGTTCAGTGCGCGGAACCAAGGCGGAAGCGGAAGACATTATTGAGATACCCCGCTCCGTCGCGCGCAACGAGATTGCGCTTTTCTTCTATCAAATACCCGATCGGACCAAAGAAACGCGTTGCTCGATTCGCACGCGCGGCGACTGGGACGCGACGATCCTGGCGGCGCGCTTCGGCGGCGGCGGGCACCGGAAAGCCGCCGGGTGCACGATGAAGGCGTCCATGAGCGTCGCGAAACGCCAAATGCGCGCCGCCGTCCGGGAATTGCTCAAGAGCGCCTGCCGCAAGACCATGCGGATTCCCGACGTCAGACTGCCCGAGAAGGAAGAGAAATGAGCGCGCGCGTGCTGATTTTGACGGACGGCAAGGCCGGACACGAGAACCAATCCAAGGCGTTCGCGGCCGCATTGGGACGTGATTTCGATTTGCTCCCCGTGCGGTTCCGGTTCAAAGGCGCGAAAGCGCTCAGCTATCTTCTCGACCGCCTGGGCATCCGCACGGTCGGTCTTCTTTCTTTTGGACGTTCTATCGAATGTTTGCAAGCGGCGTCGTACAGCGTCGTCATAGGCACGGGTTCGGGGACGTTCTACGCGGCGAAAGCGTTTGCGGACCGTCTGGGCGTTCCGAGCGGCGTCGTGCTTTATCCGCGAGGATACGATTTGAAGTCCTTTACCTGCATTTTGGCGCCGACCTTTGACAAGCCGCGCCGTGCGCCGAATGTCGTCCCTGTGCCTGCGAATCTTGTCGTGGCGGATGACGCGCGGCGACGGGATGCCGTGCGGACGTTCAAGACGCGTTGCCCCGGTCCGGCCCAAAACGCCGTGGCGGTCGTGATCGGCGGACCCAATTCATGTGCGACAATGACGGCGGGCTGGATGAAGCGCGAATTGGACGCTTTGTTTGCCGCGACGGCGGGACGTCCGCATTGGGTGACGACCTCGCGCCGCACGCCGCCGGATGTGGAGGCGTTGGTATCGGGATATCCCTGGGATTTTGCGCTCTTGTATTCCAAGGACAAGTACAATCCCATTCCCGCTTTCGTGTCCCTGGCGAAGACGCTCTACGTCACGGCCGAGTCGACCGGAATGATCTCCGAGGCGTGTTCGGCCGGTACGGCGGAAGTTCGCGTGCTCGACAATCTCGACGCCGGTCCGAGCAAGTTTCGCCGTTTTGTGGACGGATTGACGGCGGGCGGCTATGTGGACGGCTCCCGGAAGATCGACCTCTCGGATGCGATTGCCGCGGCGCGGCGGTTGCTGAAGGTTTAAGGACGACGTCCATGCGCCGTATTTCGCCCCGTCTGAGCATCAACGCGGCGCTTCTTTGCCTGCCGCTGGCCGTGGTGTCTTTTGCGGCCGTCTTCTTTTACGTGCGCGACGTTCCACGGCTCGTTTCCAATGAAGAAAAGCGTCTGCGATCGGAATATCGCGAGATAGCCGCGCAACTGAAAGCGGCGCAGGATCCAGCCTTGCGCGCCAGACAGACGCGCGGGTGGAGCCGTACGACGTCGGAAGGCGAGATGGCTCCCGGCGAATGGGGGCGCTTTCCCGCGCCTGCCGGCGGGATGACGGTCTGGTACCGGCAAGGGCGCAAGTATTATGCGCGTACCGTTCCAGCGTTGGAAGAGACGGATTTCCGTTCTTTGTTTCTTGTCGGCGGTTCCTGCGTGCTCGTTCTTCTGTTCGCGCTGACTCTCCTGGGCATTCGCTTTTTCATCTCCGAGACGCGGGCGCGCGACGATTTTCTGGCCGCGACGGCGCACGATCTTACGACGCCTCTTGTCGGGCTGCGTCTTCTCGTGCGCCGCGACAATCCGGAAGCGCGGCAGGCGGTGGAGCGTTTGCTGCGGCTGGTGGGCAACGTCAAAGACTATCTGCAATCCGGCGGGCGCCGCTTGCCGGTCGTGTGCGCACAGGTGGATTTGTGCGCCGTCTACGCCGAAGCCTATGCGCTTTTCGCCGCGGATTACCGGGACGTTTCCGGCGGCGCGGACATTCCCGTCCACGCGGACGGGCAGGGCCCCTGGTTCGTGTGGGCGGACGAAACGCGCCTCGTGCAGATCATTTGGAACTTGCTCGCGAACGAGCTCAAGTATGCGGCGGCGTCCGGACCGCTGGAAGTGCGGCTCTCGCGCGTGCATGACCGCGTGCAGATGTCGTTCGTCGACGTCGGACCGGGCATGTCGCGCCGTGAGCGGCAGCGGGCGTTCGACCGCTACTACCGGTCGCGCGGCGCCATGAAGACGGGAAAGGGCGGCTTTGGCATTGGTCTTTGCACGTCGCGCGAGTTCGCGCGCCTTATGGGCGGCGACCTCACGGTCGCCGCCAACCGTCCGCAGGGGTGTGTGTTTACGCTTAGCCTGCCATGCCCCGCCGACTCCGGTCCAGACGGTTTGGCGGATCGCAAGGAAGGTTGTTCGCCCCCGTTGCGCCGGAACGGTGGCGCCGTCGCGCCGGAACGGTGACTCTGGGCGTCTGCCTTTTCCGCCCTCCTGTCCGACCCCTGAAAACAAAGACCACTGCCCCGATTCCGGTCTTGCAACTGCGATTTTTCAAGGAGGCGGATTGCCTTTTCGTGGCCGTACTCCTTCCCGGAACTTTCGGGTCGGACGCGTCTCTTGGGTAGGCCGTGTACCGGAGACCAAGGTCTCCCATATAAAAGACCAAGGTCTCTGGAGTAAAAGACCGTGGTCTCTAGGACAAAAGACCGCGGTCTTTTGGAAATGTTCTGCCGAAACGCCCCACCCTTTTGCCCTGCGCACACCCGTTTCTGCCTTTGGGAGGGTCCGTCCTCCGGTCCGACTCGCGGTCTATTGTCTGGCTGCTCGCGAAGGCCCCCCCCCGCGCGAGGCCTCCGGGATTTGCTCTATATATAGTGTCTGCCCATCAAAGGAGTGATTTTGCCGGAGGTGCATGCTTTGCGCCGCCACAGGGCGCGGCGCGTGATTGCGGCTGGTACCCTACGCGGCATCGTCCTGCACTTCCACGAGGTCGAAGGACACTACGCCATCTGGCGCGTCCACGAAATGAAAGACAAAAAAAGAAAGCCCGGCGCCGAACAGGTTCGCCACGAGCACGGCAAGCGCAATGCTGCCGAGAGTGGTGCCGGACAGCTTCGCCATGATCAGCCCCGCGCCGAAACAGCGCTTGCCGCGGCTGAAGAAACGCTCGACCTCGATGCGGTCGATGTCGTTCTTCCTCTCGTCTTTCTCGGCTTTGCGCCGTTCCTTTTCGTCCTTCGGAGGCCTGCCGGGTCCCCGCCCGGACATTTCAATGCCCCGTTCTTCGCAAGTCGAACATCTCTTTTTGCTGCGCATACAGCCTGCGTATCGCGTCCTCGAATGTCATTTGACCCGATTTTTCCGCCTTGTACATGTGCGTGCTCCCGCCAAGCGCTTTGATTTCCGCATTATAAATTAAATGGGCAGACACTATTTATGCTTTGCGATTTGAGATATTTATGATCTGAAATCCGGGATTTGAAATCCCTCAATCAGCTCCTGTAATACTCCTCCCAGTCCTTGCGCGGGGCAGGGCCGTCCAGAAGGCGATTGACCTCCTCGTCGCCGACGGCGCGCCGCGTCGCCGGATCAAAGCGGAAGCCGCGATTGAGCCGCTGTGCGGCGACGCCGAGGCAGAAGATCTCCGACAGCGGCGCCGTGACGGCAAAGGGGCTGTGCGTCTCCATCTCGCCCCGGATGGCCAAGAGGAAGTTGCGCCAGTGGTCGCAGGGCGCCTTCTCGAACGCCGGCACGGGCGCATCCTGCGCGCCGACGCGCACGAGCGTCGCGCTGTGCGACAGCCCCTGCCAGACCGTGCCGTCCTTCAGGTAGATCTCCTTGCCCGGCTTCAGCATCGGATCGACCAGCCCGTCGTTCGCGGTCGAGGCCGGGAACAGACCCTTGTTGTTCGCGTAGCGGAAGCCCTTCGGCAGCTTGGGCTGGTTGTCAAGTCCCTCGTACCATTCGAGCGTGACGTCGCCATGGCCGTTCCTCGCCGCGAAGTCCATCGTGAGCGTGTCCTGGATCGGGAAGACGTACGGGTTCCAGCCCTTCACGTCCGAAATCTTCACCGCAACGGGCAAGTCGCCGTGGAGCGTGAAGCGGTGGACGCCATCGAGGATGTGCGCCCCCAGTCGCCCATACAGCCGTTGCCGTAGTCGTACCAGCAGCGCCACTCGCCGTAGGCCAGGTCTTTCGAGAAGGCGTGGTAGGGCGCGGACGAGACCCAGGCGTCCCAGTCGAGCGTCTTCGGCAGCGGCTCGCCCTTCGGATAGGACGCGGTCTTCCCGCCCCACTTGTGCCAACGGCGCTGCATGTTCATGTGCGCGACGACCTTCGTGACGTCCTTCAGGACGCCCGATGCGGCATACGCACGGTACTGGTGGAAGTTGTCGCCCGAATGGCCCTGGTTGCCCATCTGCGTGACGACGCCAGCCGCCTCCGCCGTCCGCCGCAGAAGCTCGCACTCGCGGAACGAGTGCGCGAGCGGCTTCTCGACGTAGACGGCCTTGCCGAGGCGCAGCGCGTGGATGCAGACGCAAAAGTGCGAGTGGTCGGACGTGCCGACCAGAACCGCGTCGATCCTGTCCGCCAGCGCGTCGAACATCTTGCGGAAGTCCTGGAGAAGCGCGGCACATCCGGGCAGGCCTTCAGGGCCATCGCCGTGTGCGACGCGCCGATGTCCGTGTCGCAGAGGGCGACAATCTCGCAGATGTCCGCATGCTGCGCGAACCGCTGGATGTCGTACTACGCCTGCGCGCCGCAGCCGATCGCGGCGAGGCGCACCTTGCCGTTCGCCCGGTACGCCTTCGCCGAGAAGCAACCGGGGAGAAGCGGCGCCGCGCCGGCCGTCGCCATCATCTTCAGGAAGTCTCTTCTGTTCATTGGAGTTCCTTGACCTTCAGGTTGCAGAACGAGACGGTCGAGTCCGAATGGTCCTGCAGGAGCAGGCGCCCCTCGGGGATCTCGCCCCAGTCCTGCGGCTTCCCGTCCGCCGTCTGGCCCCAAGTCGCGTACTTCGACGCGCGCACGGCCGCCTTGAACGCGGGCGATCCGCGAGTGTATTCGAGAACCTTGACACCGTTGAGCCAATGCTCGACCTTGCCGCCCTTCGCGACGATCCTGCCGGTGTTCCACTGGCCGATGCCCTTCAGAAGGCCGTCGGCGTGCGCGGGGATGATGTCGTAGAGCGACGCGGCCTTGCGGTTGCCGTCCACGCCCTTCGAGGCGTCGGGGTGTCCGTTTTCGAGGATCTGGTACTCCTCGCACGTGCCCCGGTTCTGCGTCTCGTCGAGGAAGTACTTGACGCCCGAGTTCGCGGCCTCGGTGAGGCGGAAGTCGAACGAGAACGCGAAGTCGCGGTACTTCTTCACCGTCGCGATGTCGCCGCCGCCGCCGAGCTTCTGGTCTTCGGGCGGCAGCGGGAACCACTTGCCGTTCGCGATGCCGTTCACCGGCCGCATCGTCAGGCATCCGTCCTTGACGAACCAGCCCTTCTCCGGGAACGACTTGAAGCCGTTTCTGACGCCGACGAACGTGTCCGCCGGCAGGTTCCTGCCGTCGAAGAGAAGTGTCCAGCCCTCGGCCTTCTCCGCCGCCGTGAGCGTGTTCGCCCCCGCCGGCACGGGCATCATCTTCGGCGAGACGCGCACCGTGTCGCACACGCCGCGCGCGTAGCCGACGGACTCGGCGAGGCCCTCCAGGTTGTTGTCGAAGTCGCGCTCGTACTCGAACGAGGCGATGCCGTCGTAGCCGACCTCGGCCAGCGCCTTGAAGACCGAGCCGTAGTCGATCGCGCCACGCGGCAGCGGCACGGTCGTGAAGCTGTTCTTGCCGATCTTCTGCGCGCCGGGCAGGTTGAGCGCGAAGTTCTTCACGTGCAGGTCGTAGATGCGGTCTCCGTACTTGCGGATCGTTTCCGCCGGGTCGCGGCCGCAACCGAACTCCCAGCCGATGTCCATGCAGAAGCCGATGCGCGGGTCGAGATCCTTCACGAGGGCGTAGCCGTACTCGACGTCCGGGAACATCTGCGGGGCGTTCGGCCCATGGTTGTGGATCGCATAGCGGATGTCGAACTCCTTGACGAGCGTGTCGATGTACTCGAGCTGCTTGCGCGAGCCGATGCGCTCCGTCCACTTGTCCGGCCGGCCGGGCGCGACCTCGAACGGCACGCCGACGATGACCTTCGCGCCGAAGCGGCGGGCGAACTCGAAGTAGCCGCGCACCTCCTCGTTGCTCTTCGTGTAGAGCGGGCCGAGCGCATAGGGCGTGACGCCGAACTTCGCGCACTTCGCCTTGAACGCCGCGATCTCGTCGTCCGTCGCGGTGTACTTGAGGTGGAAGTCCTTCACGCAGAGGTAGTGGAGATCGACGGCGCGCATGATCTCCAGCGTCTCGTCGAGGCTCTTCTTGTACATGGTGAAGCCGGCGAGGCCGAGGCGGAACGGCATCTTCCACGCCCTCTGGCCCGACGTGTCCTCAACGGCGACGTAGGCGGGCCGGCAGGCGCAGGCGCCCCCCTTCTCCGTGCAGGGACAGGCGGACGCGGGGGTTGCGACGGACGCGAACGCCGCAAAGGACGCGGCGGACGCGAGAACGAGTTTCCGATTCATGCTGAATGCTCCTTGTGCTTGCGGGGTTGTCTGAAATCAGGCGAGCGGCTTGATCATCTTCCGGTAGTCAAGCCCCGCCGCCGCGAGGGCCGGCTTGAGGTCGTACTTGCCGCGCGCGAACGGCGTCAGCATCGCGTCCGCCGCCGGGTCGCCGGAAACCTCCCTCTTCGCGTCCCAGGCGAGCGTCGCGCCGCCGGCCTTGCCGCGCCCGAGTTCCATGCACATGCGGCCGAGCGAGCAGAACGCCGTCGAGCGGTGCGCCTCCTCGGCCGTCGCAACCGTGTAGCGCGGATCTTCGCGGGCGATGGCCTCGAGCCAGTTCTCGAAGTGGTCGGCGACCGCGTGGAACCTCTCTTCGCCGTGCGCGAGCGCGTCATCGACGATCTCGCCGGGCTTGAGGTCGGCGAGCAGGCTCGGCCTCGACGCGGCGATCGGGCCGAGCATGCCCGGCGCGACCTTCGGCTCGGGGTCGCTCGGCGTGACCTTCATCGCGCCGCGCGTGCACCAGAGCCAGTCGCCGTTCTCGCCGATGAACTTGACGCCCATCTGGAACTTGTTGTTGACGTGCACGTCCGCACCGCCGCAGTCGTAGTGGAGGTCGTACGTCGTGTGGACGTTCCAGAGGTTCGTCCCCGAAAGGTCCATCCATTCGCACGTGCCGCGCACGGACCTCGGGTCGCAGTTCAGGCCCCATGCCGTGATGTCGAGATGGTGCGCGCCCCAGTTCGTGATCATGCCCCAGCCATACGGCGCGAGCTGAATCCACCCCGGACGGTCTCCGATGTGCGCGAGGTCCTGGTTGTGGACGCGCGTCCAGTTGTACGGCGCCGTCGGATCCGTCGGTCCGAGCCAGGCGTCGAAGTCGAGGTTCGCGGGCACCGGCTCCGGCGTGCGGCAGCCGCCGGACTTGTCGAGGCCGATGCCGACCTCCACGCGCGCGATCGCGCCAAGGCGCCCGTTGCGGACGAGCTGAACGACCTTGCGGAACTGCGGCCGCGAACGCTGCCACGCGCCGACCTGGACGACGAGTCCCTTCATCGTCGCGAGGTTGGCGACGACGCGCCCTTCCTGAATCGTCTGCGCGAACGGCTTCTGCAAGTAGATGTGCTTGCCCGCGAGGAGGCAGTCCGTCGCGACGAGCGCGTGCTGGTGGTCGGGGATGCAGAGAAGAACCGCGTCGATCGACGGATCGGCGATCATTTCGCGGTAGTCGCCGAACGTGCGGACGGCCTGCGTGACGCCCAGCTTCGCGTAGCGCTCCTCGATCACCTTCTTGCCGTAGGCCGCGCGCTTCGCGTCGAGGTCGGCGACCGCCGTGATGACGCAGCGTCTGGTGAACTGCTGGACGCCCGGCACGTCCATCGTGTGCGCGATGCGTCCGTAGCCGATGACGCCGACATTGATCTTGCGGTTCGCGACGAAGCCCGTCACGCAGCCGTTGAACAGCAGCGGCGCCGCACCGGCGGCGAACGCGCTCTTGATGAACTCTCTTCTCTGCATGGTTTTCGCTTTCCTTTCTTCTGCTAAAACTCTCTCAACGTTCTCATCCCTCACTTCCCATCCCTCACCCCTCAAAACCCGAAGTACCTCTTCGCGTTGTTGTACGAGATGTCCTCGACGAGGCCGCCGAGCCAATCGAGGTCGGCCGGGATCTCGCCCTTCTCGACCTCCGCCCCAAGCTTCTGGCAGAGGATGCGGCGGAAGTACTCGTGGCGCGTGTAGCTGAGAAAACTGCGCGAGTCGGTGAGCATTCCGACGAAATTGCCGAGGCATCCAAGTGCCGCGAGGGCCTCCAACTGCCTGCGCATGCCGTCCTTCTGGTCGAGAAACCACCACGCCGCACCGAGTTGGATTTTGCCGCGCGTCGGTCCCTTCTGAAAACACCCCATCAGCGAGGCGAGCATTTCGGCGTCCTTCGGGTTCAGCGAGTAGAGAATCGTCCGCGGCAGGCTGTCCGTCCGCTCGAGGCGGTCGAAAAGCCGCGCCAACGACCCGTTGACGCTCCAGTCGCCCATGCAGTCGAAGCCCGTGTCGGATCCGATCTTCCCGAACATCACGGAGTTCGCATTCCGCAGGCAGTTGCAGTGGATTTGCGCCGTCCAGTTGGCGGCGGCATCCGCCTTCAGGCCCTCGCAGAGCCACGCGCTCTTGAACTGCCGCGCCTCGTCCGCCGTCGGGGCCTTTCCGCCGCGCACCTTCCTGAAGATGCGCCTGATTTCACCCTCGGTATACGGCGCGGCGAAAATCTCAGTCGTGCCATAGCCGGAAATCACGCACCCCGCCTGCCCAAAGAACCCGTGCCGCTTCGCCATGGCGGAGAGATAGTCGTCCCATGTCTTGACGGGCGTTTCCGCCGCGGCGGAGAGCTTGTCCATCCATGCATTCCACGCGGCGGGTTCGTCGATTTTAGAGGCCTTGTCGGGACGCCACGCCGGCAGGATGCGCGTCGCGAACGGCTTGGCGGCGATTGCGAGGTGGTATTCGAGCGAGTCGACCGGGTCGTCCGTCGTGGCGACGACCTTCACGTTCGACTTCTTCATCAGCCCGCGCGCCGAGAAGCCCTTCCCGGCGAGTTTGCGGTTGCAGACCTTCCAAATGCGCTCCGCGCTCGCGCCCGACAGTCGCTCCGTCACGCCGAAATAGCGGGCGAGTTCGAGATGGGACCAGTCGAAAAGCGGGTTGCCGACAAGCCGTTCCATCGTCTCGGCGAACTTCACGAACTTGTCGTGCCACGGCGCATCGCCCGTCACGAACCGTTCGTCCACTCCGTTCGAGCGCATCTGCCGCCACTTGTAGTGGTCGCCGCCGAGCCACACCTCGGCGATGTTGTCCCACCGCATATCCTCCGCGATCTCCTTCGGCGACAGATGGCAATGGTAGTCGATAATGGGCATCTTCCCGGCATAGCCGTGGTAGAGTTCGCGCGCCGTGCGGGTCGTGAGCAGGAAATCGTCGTTGACAAAGGGCTTCTTCGTCATTTCTTCGCTCCTTCGCGCAGGGCCGGGTAGGCGTACTTGAGGCCGATTTCAAGTCCGCGCAGTTCGGCGAGCCCGACGAGCCGTCCGCCGTAGGAATAGCCGCAGTAGCACTTGCGCCCCTTGTCGATTTCCATCAGCCGCCCGTGGTCGGGCCGCACGACGATGCCTTCGCCGCGACGTTTTTCCTCCTTCAAGAGGGCCAGCATCAGGGCAGGGAGGTTCGTCTTGCCGATGAGATGGCAACGCGACTCGTGGAACACGCCGGGTTCTTCGTACTCAAGATTGCGGAAGTGGCAGAAAAAGATGCGCTTCGCGAACTCCTTGAAGATGGCCACCTCATCATTTTCAAGCGAACCGCCAAGCGAACCCGTGCAGAGCGTGAGGCCGACGTGCTTCGAAGGACACCTCTTCATCATCTCGCGAATGTCCGCCGCCGTCGAGAGAATGCGCGGCAGACCAAAGATCGGGTGCGGCGGATCGTCCGGGTGAATGCACATATCAACGCCACACTCCTCCAGAACGGGCGAAATCTCGTTGAGGAAGGCGTACATGTTCTCGCGCAGCTCGCGGTCGCCGATGCCCTCGTAGGTCTTGAGCTGCTTCAGGAACTCGCGCGGCGTGAGGTCGTCCACCGTGCCGGGCAGTCCCGTAAGGATGGACTTCTCCACGCGCTTGCGCTGGGCAGGCTTGTACGCCGCCCACAGCTTCTTCGCCCGCGCCTTCGTCTTCGCGTCGTAGTCCTTTTCCGCGCCCGGGCGCTTCAGCGAGTAGAGATCGAACGCCGCGACCTCGTACTCGTTGTAGCCGAGGCAGGTCGAGCCGTCGGGCAGTTCATAGGCGAGGTCGCTCCGCGTCCAGTCGAGAATCGGCATGAAGTTGTAGCAAACCGTCTTGATGCCGCACTTCGCGAGATTGCGCAGGGTCTGCTTGTAGTTCGCAATGTAGGCGAGACAGTCGCCCGAACGTCGCTTGATGTTCTCGTGCACGGGGACGGACTCGACGACGCTCCATGTCATGCCCTCCGCCTCCACCTTCGCCGCGAGGGCCTTGATTTCCTTCACGGGCCACACTTCGCCGGGCTTGCGTCCGTAAAGTGCCGCGACGACATCCGTCACGCCTGCCTGACGGATTTCCCGCAGGGAAATCGCGTCGCCCTCGCCA
>ERZ808266.704-NODE-704-length-10840-cov-5.062123_pt1 | contig 10840 bp, 11 predicted proteins | sample MGYA00521278_ERZ808266 | MGnify/ENA primary metagenome ERZ808266 (study PRJEB31516, sample SAMN03275591) | gut metagenome | biome: mammalia-associated habitat; material: feces | host: Papio cynocephalus | place: Kenya | collected 2012-08-02 ... | reverse complement strand
TCCAAGCGTCAGAAGACAGGTGTGCCGTTCCAAATCAAGCTGATGGATATTCCCATGCAGATTATTGAGAGATACAAGTCTTTCAGAAAGGGAAACCATTTGTTCAATATAGGCAATCTTGACAGCATCAACAAGCGCATCAAGAAAGTTGCTGCAATGTGTGGTATAAAGAAGCGTGTGTCATTTCATGTCTCACGTCATAGTTGGGCAGTTTTAGCCTTGGAGTATGGTATGCCGATAGAGAGTGTGAGCAAGATTCTCGGTCACACGAATATCACCACGACACAGATTTATGCCAAGGTGACAAGCACCAAGCTTGACCACGACATATCTGTCTTTGAAAGTCGAATCAAGGGGCATTTGCCTACAAAGGGAGGGATGGCATGAAAAGGACAATAATCACTGTGGACGGAAATGGAACGCTTTCCATTCCGTCCAACTTGGAGGACTTATGGATGAGTGAGAGCGAGTTAGTTGATATGCTTTACGTCACTGCCCCGAAACTCAAAGCCGTGATAAGAGCCATATATAAAGAAGGTATATTGGCTATGTCAGAAGTCCAACAGAGACATGAAACCTACAAGGGCATTTGGCAAACGTTTTATGGATTCCCTATGGTTGTAGCCATTTGCTTTCGTCTAAACTCTAATGGTGCGGCACAATTTCGTGATGCCATCTTCAAGAGATTGTACGGAGCAAAAGAGAAAACAACCATAGTCCTGCAACTCTGCGGAGGGACAAATACCTTTTGCTGAATATTGCTACATCTTTGTTGAATCGATTATTTGCTGTCGTATTGACTTATTGACATACTGATTCACTGTCGTATAGAAATGCGCTCGTAATTTGATAAAGAAGTATCCATGCAAATAATAGTGTAAGCATATATACATTGATGTCATACGTTTTACATGTTTATCGTATGACATATAAAACGTATGACATGCGAGAATACATTTTTGTTCATCCCGAGGAATGACATTCAAGGAAAATTCATTCTTTGGGATTTTTCGTTTTCATCCTTAGCATAGAGAAAATGAGCCGTTCCTTGGAGGCTTTGCGCCTCCAGCCACTGGGCGAACCACCGCAGTGTTTTCAATGGTATTAGATTTATGATAGCCCAAACATTGTGTCCATAAAGACACAGCAAGGTATGTTTTGAGTTACTCAAAACCTTTCGAGTTACTCTCGAAAGCACTTGCCTATCGGGGATACATCTCCAAAGTCGAGTATATAGACCAACCTTTCGGTAAGCACATGATTGAAAAAATGATGATAGAATGACATACTGATGTACTGTCGTATATATTTATTGATTTACTGTCGTGCCATAATTAATGTATGCATGTCATATGATAAAACGTTTTAATGTATTATATGGAATGACATTGTTTTGATTCTTTCTAAATTGTAACAGAATAATGTAGATATTCGGTGTTTTACAATAAATTATCGCAAGAAAACTTTATATTTGCACCATGATAACAGAAGTTTCACTAAATACTTAGAATTATGAATATTCAAAAAACAAAAATTGGCATCTTATTCATTCTGCTCTGTATCTTTACTATATTTACAAGTTGCATGAATGATGATGAGCCTACAGACAAACAGAGAACAGTAACCAAAAGTAGCAAAGACTGACGAGAAGTAACTAATAGCATAACGATGAGAAAGGTTCTTTTTATCATATTTGTTGTTTTGAGTGTTGTGGCATTAAATGCACAATCCTCAAACAGAAGTAAACTTTCTGAGCCCTCCAACAAGAAAGCTCTTATAGAAACTGCAAAAAATGTAGCCGTGATTTATGGCCCTGATTATGTCCCATTTTTCAAGGATACCATTGTTTCTAAAGTCCAGTTTTTCAAAAAGGAAGACTATGGGGAAAGTTTCTCTAAGATTAAAAAGCAAATAGGGAAAAAGTACTACACCGTTATTTTTACCTACGACAGCACTTCCGTCAAATTTGCATTTGATTATGCAGCCAAAGTAAGGATATGGAAAAAATCAGAAGAGCCTTTGGATATAATCTTTGGCAATGAATGGGAAGAAATTTCCTTTTCCTTAGCTTTAAAGAACAAACAGGTTTTTCAGCTAAAGAACCAATAAAGGTAGCTCCTGATTCCATCAAGAAAGTTCCTTTGCAAACAGAAAAAGAACCTGAACGTATTTGGAATGCCTCATCCGATAAGGTTTCAAGCTATCATTTACATGGTATTGCGGATTCAATAAAAGCTGATTCTTTAACAATATTAGAAAAGAAGCGGGTAAAAGATTTAGCTATGCAAGTTCCAGACAGCATTAGAAGTCGCTTTTCTCTTTTGCTGTCTCAATGGAATTTGGCAATTAACCACAATCCTAAGACCCTATATAGTGCAAACACCTATTCCTATGCGGAATTACCAGAATTCACTCCTTTAGAGTCTATGGGTAAGCAAATTATTCCACTAATTATGGAACGACTTATGAATCCATCTGATTTCTATTTGCTGGTTCTATACGAGGCTATTCTGAAGAATGGCAAAACGAAAACTATATATAGCAAGGACAATTTTTATTTTAGGGGAAGTGAACAAAGTAGAGCGATTTGGTATGTAAAGATGTGGCTTAGAAACAATTGATAGTTTTTGTTACGATTATGTTGGCGAAGCAAAGGAATTTGCTGTAAGTAAAAGATAAAAAACAATAAAATATTTCTGTTTTTTCTTGTAGGTGAGCTTATTTGTTTATCTTTGCGTTAAAATTGAAACAATGGCAGAGCTATTAAGTATATTGTATAAGCTACGGATTTTTACTTTTGAAGAGCTTTCGGAAGTCTTAAAGGGTAAGTTGAAGTCCGTACAAGGGTTACTTGCAAGATACAAGCAACAGGGGTGGATTGTGTCCATAAGGCGCAACACCTATTGCATGGTGGACATTGCATCGAAACAGCCTGTTTGCGACAAATATGAAATCGGAAGTCATCTTTCACCTACAGCTTGCATTAGTTATCATACCGCATTGGAATTTCATGGATTGGCACACCAACCTTTTAACGAGGTATTTGTGAAAAGCTTGTCACGTTTCAATTCCTTTGCCTTTGACGATGTCGATTACACTTATTGTCGCCAAACAAGGGAGGTCATTGGCATGATGAATCCCAAGGGAAACCCATACGTGCGAGTCACCGATATAGAAAGCACTTTGCTGGATTGCTTTGACCGCATAGATCGAGCAGGTGGCATTGAGGAATTGTTGCATTGCATGGAATCGATCGTAATGCTTGACGAAGAAAAAATCATCCATTATCTTGAAGAATACGACAAGGCTTTTCTGTATCAAAAATCAGGGTACTTGTTGGAGCATATCAAGGAACAGGCTAACCTGTCTGACTCACTTATAGAATTATGCCGAGCAAAAGGCATAAAAAGTGTAAAGTGGTTGACCAATGACGAGGAGTCTGATACATTTGTAAGTAAATGGCGCATGTATGTACCACAGGAACTAACATCAAAAGAAGAATATGAACTCATATAATAAACAAGCTCTCGACATCATAGCCAAAGAGCAAGGCTTTATTCGTGACAACCTCGAGAAGGTAATGCGACTTGTGGAAATCCTTAACTATTTCCATCATAGCCCATTGTTGTCAAAATCATTGGTACTGAAAGGCGGAACTGCCATCAATCTCACTGTCTTTCAGTTGCCAAGACTGTCTGTGGATATAGACTTGGACTTTACTGTGGATTGTGACCGTGAGTCGATGCTTTCCATCCGTAAGGAAGTAAACGATGAGATACTTCGCTATATGGAGTCGGAAGGATATCGTCTTGCGCCTGGTTCCAAGAGTCCCCATACCCTCGATTCTTGGGTATTCCACTACACTAATGCAGCTGGCAACAACGATGGCATCAAGATAGAAATCAATTATTCCGACCGTTGCCATATTTTGCCAGCCATTGACGCTCATGTTTCCATCCCATTTTTGAATGATGTGAAAGTGCGCTCTCTGTCACCCATCGAATTGTTTGCCACCAAGATAAATGCCCTTATTGGTAGAAGTGCGGCACGTGATATTTACGATGTATATAATATGGTGGAGCACCAACTGTTCATAACCGAGGCGGAACATACATTGCTGAGGAAAGCAACGGTATTTTATCTTACTGTAGGCTCAAGTAGAAAGAATAGCAATACTCCTATAGAATTTGACGAATTCCCACAAATAGACAAGATACGCTTTCCGCATATCCGTTCACAGCTTTTGCCTGTGCTGAGACGAAGTGAGCATTTCGACTTTGAGAAAGCCAAAGTGGAGGTGAAGGATTTCCTCAAAAGTTTATTGGTTCTTACGGATTCCGAAAAAGAATACGTAAGAAATTTCAACGACAGAGAGTATTTACCAGAACTATTGTTTGAAGACAAGGATATTGTCAACAGAATCAAGTTTCACCCTATGGCTCTGTGGAAAACGGGAAGTCGATGATTATTTGCCACGACTAAGAGTTTTTATAGTAGGCTTTTCTGACAAGCTATTAAAATTTGGATAAAAGATAGAAATCTCAAGATGAAAGCATTATTAATTATCCTATTAGGTTTATACGTAAACGCATCTTATGCTCAAGAACTTGATACAACAAAAGTCGCAAGTCGAACAAAAGAGCTTGACGAAGTGGTTGTCAAGGCATCTTATCTTTCCAGAGGAGATGACCATATTATCGCTATGCCAACCAAAGAACAGCGTAAACATGCAGTGACAGGGTATGATCTATTGAACAACCTTATGATTCCTGGCATATCAGTTGACCGCCTGAAAGGAATTGTTGCAACTCCTGCTGGAAATGCAACACTATATATTGATGGTCGGCAGGTCGATTTTCGAGAGATTCAGTCATTACGCCCTAAGGATATTTCTCGTGTGGAATTTTATGATATACCGACTGGGAAATATTCAAAAGATGCCTATTCTATTAATATAGTAATGAAACCGTTCAACAATGGCGGTTACACCCAACTTGATGCACGTCAAGGGGTGGGATATCTCAATGGTGACTACAATCTTATTTCTAAGTTTATGACAGGAAGTAAAAGTTTAAATCTCTGGGCAGGTCATTCTGTGGAAAATCCAAAATCCACGCTGACAGAACATGAAGTATTTAATTTTCCTTCCTATCAGCTGAATAGGTTGCAATCCTATCATAATGCAGGCAACAAGAGTTTGGAAGACTATGTACAGGCATCTATAAGCAACCGGGGCAAAAAATATATTTGGATGCTTCGAGGTGGCCTGGTATGGAATAGTAAAAGAAATGGCATCAACAACGGAATAACTAACTTTTGGCAAACAGGTGTAGCACTTGACAATGGAAGCATTTTGAGCGAAAATAGACGAGATAAGTCTTTCCGCCCAAGTGTGTATTACTACGGATTGCATAATTTATCCAACACTAAGTCATTGGATTATGTTATTGATGCTTATTATTCTCGGAATAACTATAACCGTCTGTATAATGAGAATAAAGCATCATATCATTCTATAGTCAAAGAAAATTACTACAATGCCAAAATAAATGCCAACTATTCTATGTCTTTCAAGCATAGGAACAGATTGGGCATCAGTTTGCTCGAGTTCTTAAAAATCAGTGATTCGGAATATACTGGAACTTCTACCTATAATCAAAAATTACGTTCTTCGGAATCTATTCTTTTTGCTGATTATTCCCAACGTATCGGGAAGTTCTTCTTTGACATCAATCCAGGCTTGTCTTTCCTGACCTATCGTCTAAGTGGCATGGCGTCTATCAATCATCTAACACCTCGATTTCAGTCAAGGTCATCGTTCATGCTCAGCAAGACACAGCAACTTCAATTTACATTTGCTTTAGGAAACACCTATCCAAGAATAAATACCATCAACAATGTCGAGCAACAAATTGACCCTGTTGTTATTCTCAAAGGAAATCCTGATATGGACAACTCGATTCTTTTGAGCCCACGTATAAGCTATATGTTGAATGTTAGCAAGTTCGCATTACAGATGGGAGCATCATATTTCTATCAAAACCATGCTATTGTGTCTGATTATTATGTTCGAAACGAGAATCTCATCAGTTCTTTTAGGGATGATTGCGTCTATCATAAATCGAGTATAGATGCGTCAGTTACATACAAACCATCCAACTCACTTAACATGAAATTGTCAGGACAATGGAATGAGCATTTGGTGCGGGGAGGTGTTGAGCATCGCAACCTGCCTTCATTCACAGGGTCAGCCATGATTAATTATTATGTTGGAGACTTTTCTTTCGGTGGATCTTTAGTCACACCAACTTGTGATTTGATCGACAGTCAAATTCATCGGAAAACATTTTGGCTATATCAGTTGTCAGCAATGTGGAGTCATGGCGATTGGGCTATTGAGGCTAATGCAAACAATTTATTTCTTACAAAGAACAAGATTGTGGATGAATTGACAACAACATTTTATAGTTTCAATCAAACGGAGCAAAGTCGCCGTTTCAACCAATATGCAACCTTGAAAGTTGTCTATTGCTTCGATTATGGTAAAAAGACTTCCAAGACACCAGTCTATGAACATAGATACAGTGAAAGTGCAATCTTGAAATAATTTAATGAAACCTCATGCAAGTTTTTGATGTTGTTTGCGTTTACTATATAAATATAACACTTAAAATAATGAAGATGGGTATGAAAATTAGAATGATTCTTATGGCATTGACTACTTTGCTATTTTGGGCAAGTTGCAGTGATGAAAACACTGGTATTCAACTCACGCAAGACGAAATCGTTGGTGATATTAACACAGGCAAGAAGATTCCGATTACAACTCTTACTACCTATATTGAAGGTGGCAATAGAGTGAATGTAAGTGGAGCGAAGGGCAAAATATCAGCAACATCGTCCGACGAAAGTATAGTCAAAGTCTCATGTTCTACAAATGAAGCAGAGAAAGAAATCTATGTGAGTGGTGTTTCTGTTGGAAATGCCACGGTTACCGTAACTGATTCTGAAGGAAACACGGCTGTCCTAAAGGTTGAAGTGAAAGATTGGACTGCACAATGGAAACTTAGCCGAACAATGTATGTGGTGGATAGAAAATGTTTTGTTGAAGGTGTTTCTTCTGAGGATTCAGCAACCATTGCTGCTGATGCCATAGAGAAAGACTCATACAATAAATATTATACAATACGTACTCGTGTTTATGTTCCTTCCGACCCTTACGTAGCTAAAAGACTTACCATTACAGATGATAAAGGAAATGTCCGAATGGATGGATTTCTTAAGATTCAGCCAAATGCTGATAATTCCGAAGTTTGGTATTTGTTGCCTGTTGGTAATTATACTCAAGTTGTTTTGGCTACATTTTACTATAACCAAGAAAGTATAGTTAAAGATGTGACAGGCTATTATAAAACTGCATACCCTAACATTAAGAAAGTAGAACTGCATGCCATTTATGCAGTAGAAGAATTAGAACAAGACAAATAGTTAAAGGGTATAGTGTTTTATCCCGAGGAAAGGCTTTATATGGCAACTTTTCCTCGGGATTTTCGTTCAACCTTAGTCCAAAAATCTATATTAAGCACATTGATTTCAATATTGGTTATTCAAATCTCCTACGCATAAGAAACTTACAAGGTGTTGAAGTAAAGAGAATAGCCAACTGAAAATAAAATTTAAAATATTAATGTAATTTTCGATAATTCACTTAATTCTTGTACCTTTGCCATCGAAAAGAGTTGTTTGATAAACAAACTTATGTATAATGCGGAAATTAGAACAGTTGCCATATCATTACCTCTATTGAGGTGAAATTATCATAAATAGCTCATTTTAAGCTGAGCTGTAGAATTTAGCGTAATTTTTGCTTAAAAAATGTATAAATTTTTGTTTTCTAAATAAAAAAGTGTATTTTTGCAATGACAAAAGAAGAAGATATTAAAAAAGCTGTAGAATGTATGCGCAAGGGAGGGGTGATTCTCTATCCTACGGATACTGTTTGGGGAATTGGATGCGACGCTACCAACGCCGAGGCCGTGGCCAAGGTTTATCAGATTAAGCATCGCGACGACTCGAAGGCACTCATCTGCCTCGTAGACTCCGCCGACCGTATGGCTCGCTATTTCCGCAATGTGCCTCAGGTGGCCTGGGACTTCATCGACGCGGCAATGCCCGTGAAACCTACCACCGTGATACTCGACGACGCTACAGGCGTGGCCAGCAACTTGGTGGCAGAGGATGGTTCGCTCGCCATGCGAGTAACCTACGAGCCCTTCAGCAAGGAGCTGTGCTACCGATTCCAGAAGCCGCTGGTGAGCACCAGCGCCAATGTGAGCGGAGAGCCTGCCGCACAAAACTACTGCGACATTTCGCCAGAGATACTCGAAGCCGTAGACTATGTGTGCTGGAGCCGCCGACAGGAGCACAAACCTCACACTCCGTCTAGCATCGTGAAGATAGCCAAGAACGGGGAGGTGAAAGTAATCAGATAATTTTCACAATAGACTAAAATAATAGGAAAACTTTAGTTTTTAAGGTAAAAAAGGAGAAGGGCCCTCGGCGTGAGTCGAGAGTCCTTCATAATTTACCTTGCTGCACGACTACATGCAGCTGGTCACTCCCAGGGAGGTGGCTAGAGCCGTCAGGATGCTGATGGTGACTTGCAGGATGGTTTTCCACATTTCTCTTTTCATAGATTAAAGTTTTAGAGTTAAAAAAAATATATTTAATATTTCCATGGGTCTAGGCGTAGACTTGTCAATATTTATCATTCTCTCTTTCTAAGGAGAGAGTGTGTTATAATAAGTTTTAGGTTAAAAAACAAAAACTGAGAAGTTTTTTTTTAGAAGAATTTATACGTCCCCAGGAAACTGTGAAGTCTCCCGGGGATTTTTTTTACTCTACGGTTCCGTCGTCCTTGGTAGAGCCGCCAGCGTCGCCGCTGCCTTCGGTGTTGCCGCCTCCAGGGGTGCTGCCGCCGTTGCCGCCATCGTTGCCGCCGTCGTCGCCGTCGCCGTCAACGTTGCCCTTGTCGTCGCTGGTCACCTGCTTCACCACCTTTCCGTTGCGGTCGTAGCAAGTGATGTTGATAGGGGTGTTGGCGAGCTCCTGCTTGATTTCCACGCTCGGGGTGAAGATCACTCGGCGGGCGGTGATGAGGGAGGTGCTCACCAGGTCTACCTTCTCCACCGAGTTGCCCCTCACGCCAAATCGCATGGTGCCGAGTCCTGGCACAGCCACGGAGTGGCCCTCGGTGGCCCACGCCTTGATTACCTCGCTCAGGGCGTCCCAAGCGGCGTTGATGGCGCCCTTGCTGATTCCGCTGCGCAGGGCGGCCTCCTGTATTACCTTCGCCTCGGTGAGCTTGCCGTAGAGCTCTGCCTGGAGCACGTAGGCGTACTTGGTCTTGGTCTTGTCAAAAGATACGTTGCGTTCGATTGCCTTTACTTTGATACTCATAATGCTTAAAATTTTTAGATGGTTAGACTTTGTCGTTTTTTGAATCACGGTGCAAAGATACAACATTGAGAATGCGGTCTAAAGTTTTTTGGCATTTTTTTTTGCCTCAGGACGAAAATTTTTTTTCCTCGCGTGCGAACATATTATACCGCGCGAGCGCAGTCGGAAAGTCTGCTTTTCGAGAGTGTAGAGTTTTGTGCACATAAAGAGAAAAGTGGTCAAATTGGTCAAATGTCAAATGTCAAATTGCCACCCTCGGGGGGCGAAATCAGCTCAATAATAAAATAAAAATTTATTTTATTATTGGTCCTAAAAACATACTTTACTTAGTGAATTTGACATTTGACATTTGACCAATTTGACCACTTTTTTAGGGCTCAAATGTTAATGTAATGTTAAAAGCAGCCTGTCCCTATACAACCTATGAATCTTTTTCGTATATTTGCCCTCGAAATATTCACTCATTAAAAAACTTCGCAATCATGATGAATTCATACACGCGAACTTATCTCGCAACAGCCGTGCGCTTTTGCGTGAATCCCGCCCTTGGTGGCGATGTGGAGGAGACGGCAGCCATGTGCCAGCGCACCCTCCAAGTACTTCAAGACCTTGAGGCCCGCCGCCCCAAGGTAGTTCTCATTTCCGATGATCAGAATCCCTTCGACCCCTGTGCTGTGCAGGTGATGGTGGATGGCAACCGTGTGGCGTTGCTGTCTAAGGAGGATGCTCGCCATTGCCGGGCTGTGATGCAGGCGCTGAAGAAGAGCTATCTGCTGGCCGACGTGAGCGAGGTGGTGGTGGGGGAGCATGGCTATTTCCGTGTGCTTGCCGCCGACGCCGATGTGCAGGAGGGCAGTCTGCCCGATGTTTGGGCTGATTGGCAGCCCGTGGCTTCGGATGAGCTCCCCGACCTCTTCGACCATTCTCCCTTCGTTCGCTCGCTGGCGCTCAAGGCGATACTCGCCCTTGATTTTCAGGAGATTTCAGGTTCTTCCTCGAAGACTTCTGATTCTTCCTCGAAGGCTTCAGATTCTTCCTCGAAGGTCTCAGATTCTTCCTCGAAGGTCTCAGATTCTTCCTCGAAGGTCTCAGATTCTTCTCCGAAGGTTACAGGTTCTTCTAATTCTTCTGTTCCAAACGCTCTTTCCGATTTCTTCCAGCATTTGGCAGAGTGGCTCGATAGTATGCGGGGCGACTCAAGCTTGGAGGCCCAGCTCTCCCTGCTCCGTTGTCGACAGCTGTTGGCGGCGAGTGGGCGTGCGGAGTTGCAAAAGAAGGCGATGGAGGTGGAGCATCTGATGGTGAAGTGGGGGAGCGACGAGACGATTCGTGAGCGTTGCGCCGAGTGGCAGTTGGTCTTTCAGTTGCCCTACGTTCGCCA
>ERZ808266.702-NODE-702-length-10886-cov-2.755794_pt1 | contig 10886 bp, 10 predicted proteins | sample MGYA00521278_ERZ808266 | MGnify/ENA primary metagenome ERZ808266 (study PRJEB31516, sample SAMN03275591) | gut metagenome | biome: mammalia-associated habitat; material: feces | host: Papio cynocephalus | place: Kenya | collected 2012-08-02 ... | reverse complement strand
GATCTTTCCTTCATCGGCAGCTACGCGCTTACCGCAGCAAGCTTATCGACCGAGCGCTCCGGCGGCATTCCGAGCATTCCGGAAAAAAGCGCGGTGCTGGCCGCGATGCAAAAAGGAGTGCGCGCATGAAAACATTCGGACTGGATTTGGGCACCACCTCGATCTGCGCCGTCGTTTTTGAAGAGAAAACCGGCGTTTTGGCGGCAAAAACCGTCCGGAACGCCGCCTTTTTACCGGGTGAAAGCTGGGAGAGGACGCAGGACGCGGCGGCGATCTTTGACATCGCGTTATCTCTCATGCAGGAGCTTCTGGAGCAATTTCCGGACGTGTCGGCCATCGGCGTCACCGGGCAGATGCACGGCATTTTGTATCTCGACGCGCAGGGGCATTGCGTGAGCCCGCTTTACACGTGGCAGGACGGCAGGGCCGGTTTGCCCTTTGACGAAACGGAAAGCTGGGCAGAACATCTCTCTCGCCTGACAGGCTATCCGGTTTCTGCGGGATACGGTCTTGCAACGCATGATTATAATGTTAACCACGCGCTCGTTCCGGAAGGAGCTGCCTGCTTCTGCACGATCGCAGACTACCTTGCCATGCGCCTTGCAGGCAGGACCTCTCCCCTGCTCGACGCTTCGAACGCGGCAAGCCTCGGCCTGTTTGACCTGCAAAAAAGCCGCTTCGACGAGGCCGCGATCCAAAGCGCCGGACTGAGCAAAACGCTTCTGCCGCAGCTCGCGCAAAACGCATATCTCGGAACGGGCTTCTTCGGAAAACCCGTCTATACGGCCATCGGAGACAATCAGGCGGCGTTTCTGGGCAGCGTTGACAAAAAAGAGGATACGCTTCTGGTAAACGTCGGCACGGGAAGTCAGGTCGCGGTGTTTTCTCCGGAATTTCTCCGCGCGCCGGGGCTGGAAACGAGGCCGTTTCCCGGCGGGGGGTATTTGCTGGTCGGCGCGGCCCTCTGCGGCGGCAGAAGCTACGCGCTTCTCGAGCGCTTTTTCCGGCAGACGGTACAGATGGCGACCGGAAAAGATGAAAGCCTTTATCGCGCAATGGAGCGGGCTTTGGACGCAGCGGGAGACATTTCGGACGCGCCCGAGGCCATCACGACCTTTGAGGGCACGCGCGACGATCCGGCGCTTCGCGGGAGCTTTCAGAACATCAGCGCGGAAAATTTCACGCCGGTACATTTCATGCACAGCGTCATGAACGGCATGGCGCAGGAGCTTTACGGAATGTACCGCGGGTATCTCGACGCGGGTGGAAAAAAGCCCTCGGCTATGCTTGGCTCCGGAAACGGTCTGCGGAAAAACCGCCATCTGCAGAAGGCCTTCGAGCGCGTGTTTTCCTGCCCGATGGCGCTCTCGCCGTATGAAGAGGAAGCGGCGTGCGGCGCGGCGCGTTGGGCGGGAATTTGTCAGACAGATTGACAAAGAGCATTCTACCACATATAATGCAGGAGGTATTTGTATGGACAAACAGCTTTGGCAGCGGCCGGTCTTTTTTAAGCGCAACCGCGTCTACCGCGTCTATCTCGGCGGCAAGCTCTTTCACGATTTCATGGGCGACGCGCCGGAAGACGGCTTCTACCCCGAAGAGTGGGTCTCGTCGACTGTTCACGCGATGAACGCCGTGAGCAAGGGCCCGCTGGAGGGCATCTCGATCGTTGAAGGAACGGACATTCCGCTCACAACGCTTTTGGAAGAGCACCGGGAGGACTGTCTTGGCAGCCGCAAAACGCTCGGCGTGCTCGTCAAATATCTCGACAGCGCCATCCGCCTTCCGATGCAGGTCCATCCCACGCGGGAGTTTTCGCGGAAGTTCTTTCACAGCCCCTACGGAAAGGCCGAGTCGTGGGTCGTTCTGGCCACGCGTCCGGGCGCCTGCATCTACTACGGCTTTTCGCGGCAGGTGACGCGGGAGGAATTTGAAAAAGCCGTCGACGAATCGATGCAGTCGAAAACCTGCATGACGGACTTTGTAAACCGCGTGGAGGTACGGCCCGGAGACGTCTTTTTCGTTCCTGCGGGCGTGATCCACGCCATCGGGCCGGGGTGCCTTCTTTTAGAGGCGCAGGAGCCGTCGGATTTCACCGTTCAACCCGAGCACTGGTGCGGTGAGCATCTTTTGAGCGAGCACGAAATGTATCTGGGGCTGGACCGCGAGATCGCCAACAGCTGCTTTGACTTTACAAGATACGGCGCGCGCGTCGTGGAAGAAGGCAGAAAAACGCCGCGCCTTGTCTGGAGCCGCGAAAACGCAACGCTCGAGAGCCTCATCGGCCCCGACGACACCGACTGCTTCACCGTCGACCGCTTGAGCCTTTCCGGAGGGAAAACGACGCTGGACGCGCCCGCGGGCGTGTGCATCGCCGCAAACGGCACAGGAAGCGTTCGCTGCGGCGATTTTACACACACGCTCAAAAAGGGAGACTACTTCTTCCTGCCCGCCTGCGCATCGGGCGAAACTGTGCTGGAAGGCACGCTGGAGCTTCTGATCTGCAGGGGCGGCAAAGAAATATAAGGAACTGGATACATGACGCAGAAACCGAGAAACGCCGATTATACAAAGGAATATAACCGCAAATCCGTCCTTCGGATCCTGCGCCGCAGCGCGATGAGCAGAGCCGAGCTTGCAAGAGCCACGGGTCTTACGAGAGCAGCCACGTCCCTCATTGCCGAAGAGCTCTTGAAAGAGGGCATCATCCGGGAGCTTCCGCCGCAGTCGGTCGGCCGGGGCCGCAGCGCAACGCCGCTTACGCTCTGCGCAGACAGCTATTACGCGCTGGCCGTCGATCTGGCGAGAAAAGGGTGCAGCGTCGGGCTCTGCGATATGGCGGGGCATTTGCTCCAATACCGCGCCTTTTCCGATCAGGAAGGGCTGCTGGAGCACATCCTCGAAGCACTGCGCAAAATGGCCGGGAGCGTCGACAAGAGTAAGATCCTCGGCGTCGGCATCAGCTCTCCGGGTCCTTTGGACTGCGCGGGCGGACGGATCTTGAACCCGCCGCAGTTTGACCGCTGGCACGGTGTGGAGATCGGCACGATTCTTTCGCAGGCGCTTGGGCTTCCGGCCTATCTCGAACACGACGTATGCGCATTGGCGCTTCACCAGCTGGAAATGGGGCCGAGCGAGAACTTCATGCTCGTCTTCGTCGATATCGGTATCGGCGCGTCGGTCATGTCAGACGGAGAGCTCATCGGCAGCACCGGGCACTTCACCGGTGAGGTCGGACACACCACCATCCGCTTCGATGGCCGGCAGTGCGCGTGCGGAAACAGGGGCTGCCTTGAGACCTACGCGTCGATCCCCGCGCTTCTGGAAGGCTCCGGCTTTTCAAGCTGGCGGGAGCTTGCAGACCGTGCAGAAGAAAGCCCCGCGGCGCAGCGTCTGCTCGATCAGGAGGCTTTGTATCTGTCGGCGGGCTTAACGAACCTCGTAAACCTCATTCCGGTCGACACGATCTACCTCTCGGGCGATATCTGCTACCGCTACGAGCTTCTGGCTGAGCGCCTGCACCGCGAGATCGCCGCCAAAGCGCTCGACCCCGGTACTGTCCATCTTCGCATTTATCCGTCGAGTCAGGATCCGAACGTCGGCACGCTTTCCGCCGCAGACGTCGTTTTCCATCGGTTTTTCAGCGTATAATACTTGGGAACCTCTGATTCAATCCCCGGCCGCGGATGACGGATCTTTTTCGCCAATCCTGCGGTTTGAAAAATGGGAAATACACAAAGTATTCCGCCATTTTCCAAACCTTGTCTTGACGGAAAATCTCTCGCCATCCACAACCGCTGATTGAATCAGAGCTTCCCTTGATTTCAACAAAAAATCGCAGGAGCACAAGTCGTGTTCCTGCGATCGTTTTTATTCGTGCGAGAATGCGTAGATCGTTTCCTCGTGGTACTTCTCTCCGGCCTTTAAGATGGGCTTGCGGAAGGCCGCGCACTGCATGGCGTTGGGATAGAACTGCGTCTCCAGACAGACAGCCCCGCGGTTTTCATAGAGCTTGCCGCCCTTTCCCTTCCACGGGCCCAAAAAGTTTGCCGTGTAGAGCTGCATTCCGGGCATGGTGGTGAACGTTTTCATCGTGATGCCTGTTTTTTCGCTGCGAAGCACCGCCGCCTCCACAAGCTCGCCGGTGTCGGGCAGGCAGAAATTGTGATCGTAGCCGCCGCAGTTTTTGAGCTGGATATCGTCCATGCCGATGTCGCATCCGATCTCTTTCGGTGTGCGGAAATCAAAGGGCGTGCCGCAGACGTCGAGGAGATTTCCGTCCGGCATACACTGATCGCTGTTTTCCGTAAAGCGGCCGGCGTTGATTTGCAGCGTGTGGTGCAGCACCGTGCCGCCGCCATTCAGGTTAAAATACGTGTGGTTGGTGAGATTGCAGAGCGTGTCCTGATCGCTCACGGCGTCGTAGATGATCGAGATCGCGCCGTCTTTGACAAGATACGTCACGCTGACGTGTAAATTCCCGGGGAAGCCCTCTTCTCCATCCGGAGAAAGCCGTGAGAACTTCACGCCGTCCGGCAAGATCTGCGCGTCCCAGACGTATTTGTCGAAGCCGCGTTTTCCGCCGTGGAGCGTGTTTTCTCCGTCGTTTTTGTAAAGCGTATAGTGCTTACCGTTTAAGTCGAACGCACCGCCGCCGAGGCGGTTTGCAACGCGTCCCACCGTCGCGCCGAGACAGCCGTCGTGCGTCTCGTAGCCTTCAACGGTGTCGTAGCCGAGCGCCGCGTCGACAAGAAGACCGTCCTTATCCGGAACCAAAATCTCCTGCACCGTCGCGCCGTAGTCCAGAACGCTGAGGGTAAGCGCCTGCGTGACGATCTCAAAGCGTGTGACCGCCTGGCCCTGCTTCGTTTTTCCAAAGGGAATTTTCCTGACAACTGCCGCCATAAAATGCGCCTCCTATCTTTCTTCCTGCATTATAATCCCGCCAGGCAAGCTTGTCAATGCGCCCGTCAAAGCGCGTCCGCCGATCTGCCAAGCAGAAATCCGGCGAACCTTTTTGCCGCAATGGGAAGCGTGTCCCAGTTTTTCCAGGCCAGCGCCACGGGCCGGGTCGGCGCGTTTTGCAGCGGCACCAGCGCCGCCATGTCCTCAAAGCCCCGCGCCACGCGCTCGTATAAAAGCGAGTTCCCAAGCCCATGCTGCACCATCGACAAGATCGTGTAATCGTCGTAGACGAGATACCGCACGTCCGGTGTCAAGCCCTCCGCCTGAAAGGCCCGCAGCGCGACACTGAACGCGCCCTCGTCGAGAAGCAGAAACGGTTCATTTGTCAGATCCCGCAGCGAAATTTCTTTCCTTCCCGCCAGCGCGTGGTTTTTCGGCAGCACCGCGACCATCCGGTCTTCGTAGAGAAGCCTTCTCTCCTGCGGCTGCTGCGCGTCGAGATTCGTAAAGCCGAGGTCGATCCTGCCGTCCGCGAGCCACTGGGCGATCTCGTCGTATTCTCCCTGCCGCATGGTAAAGCGCACGCCGGGAAAGCGTGCGGCAAAGGCCTGGATGCGCGGCGGGAGGAAGGTCCGGCTGACACTCGTGAACGTGCCGAGGCGAATTTCGCTCGTTTGCAGATTCAAAAGCTCTTCCTTTCTTCGCTCCAGCCCCGCCTCTGCCGCGGCGATCTGCTGCAAAAACGGAAGATACGACGCGCCGTCGATGGTGAGCGTCAAGCGGTGCGTTGCGCGGTCGACCAGCGTCGCTCCAAGCTCCTGTTCTAAACTCCGCACGGCCTGGCTCACCGCGCTCTGGGAGTAGTTGAGCTTGACCGCCGCCTGCGTGAAGCTGCCGCATTCGACGACGGTGCAGAAGATCGTGTATCTGGAGAGCAAAATTATCACCTTCTCTTATGATTATATTATAATTATTCGCTTTTCTTATGTCAAGAGGCGCAGTATAATAGCGTTGTAAAAAAAGAGAAGGACCATGCAGCATGAACAGAAAAAAGTTTTTCGAAGGCCTGCGCGACGGCGTTCCGATCGCGTTGGGGTACTTGGCCGTCAGCTTCGGCATCGGCATCGCGTGCAGCGGCGCCGGCATCACACCGGTGCAGAGCTTTCTCATGAGTTTATTGAACAACGCCTCTGCGGGCGAATACGGCGGCATCACGGTCATCACGGAAAACTCCGGCGTGTGGATGATGGTCCTCATGACGCTCATCATCAACGCCCGGTATCTTCTTATGAGCTGCGCTTTGAGCCAGAAGCTTTCACCCGACACGCCGCTTTGCTTCCGGCTTCTCATCGGCTTTGACGTGACGGACGAGCTGTTCGGCATCGCCATTGCGCAGGAGGGCTATTTGAACGTCTGGTATTTTGTCGGCGCGATGTGCGCGGCGATCCCGGGCTGGAGCGTGGGCACGCTTCTGGGCGCTTTGGCCGGAAACCTTCTTCCCGCCTGGGCAGTAAGCGGCTTTTCGGTCATGCTCTATGGAATGTTCCTCGCGATCATCATGCCCGAGGGAAAGAAAAACGGCGTCGTTCTGGGCTGCATCATCGTGAGCTTTGCCCTGAGCTTACTTGCCTGTGAGCTTCTTCCGACGCTCTCCGAGGCCATGCGCATTTTGCTTCTGACGATCCTGATTTCCGCGGGCGCGGCAATTTTGTTCCCGCGCAAAGAGCCGGACGCAGAATGTGAAGCGGCCGCGCAAAAGGAGGCGCGTACGTTTTGAGCACCTATGGGTATATCGCCATCATGGCTCTGACGACCTACGTCATCCGCGTGCTTCCCCTGACGCTCATCCGAAAGCCCATCAAAAGCGTCTTCCTGCGCTCGTTTTTATACTATGTCCCCTATGTGACGCTCGCCGTCATGACCTTCCCCGCCATCGTCACCGCAACGGGTTCTCCGATCGCCGGTGCGTGCGCAATGCTCGCCGGCATTGCCGCGGCGTGGCTCGGGCTTGGGCTTCTGCCGGTGTCGCTTCTTTGCTGCGGCGCGGTCCTGATTTTGCAATTTATCTTATAATATAATCCTGCATAGAATGGAGCAACTGCAAGCAGCGCACCGCATGACCCCCCTTATGCGGTGCGCTGCTTGCTTTTCCTTTTTCAGCCGTATTGCTCGGTCATGTAGAGGCTGACGCTTGACTGGATGTTCCGCGCGGCGTCCTCCGGCGAAATATCGCCCGCGAACATGGGCGCAGTCTCGCGCGTGATAATATCCGTGATATTTTCGTCGCGAAAGCCCATCGCGGGGCAGGCCTGCGCAACGGCGATATATGCGTCCACGTCTTCCTCTGTCGCAGTCGTGTATTTGCCGCCCTCGTCGTTTTTCTTCGCGACCTGTTCGCGCATCAAGGGCTCGTAGACCAGAGTGCCATAGTAGTCATAGAGAGAAACGGTTTCGCGCATAACAGCGAATTTGATAAATTCCCAACAGCCTTCTGCGCAGGCGGTGGAAGAAAATGCGCTGATCGCGCCGTAAAGCGCCGCGCTCGAACCGACGCTTCCGTCGACGGTCGGCCAGCCGATGTAGGAAAGCTGCCTGCCGCCGCGTATGCGGTCAAACGAAATGTCGTCTGGTGCATAAAGCTTTGCCGCGCTGCATTGCAGCTCTCCCGATTCCAGCCGCTGCGGAACCGGCGTCCCGGCATAGTCAAGCGCCTCATACTGCCCGCAGGAAAGCGCCCACTTCAGGATCCCGATGAATTCTTCGTTGTCAAAATCGCACGACGCATTCTTTAGGTCCAGCGCTTTTTTGAGATACTGCCCGCCCATCTGCGTCAAAAATTCTTCCTGCGACATGAAATAGATCATCTGCTGGTCGCCGCGAAGGCTTTGCTCGACTGCAAGATAGTCCGCGATCGTCCAGCCCTTATGTGCCGCATAAAAATCCTGTGAGCACATGAGCGTTTCCACAACGAACTGCTTTGCCAGAATGTAAAGCCCGCCGTATTCATGAAGCGCGTTCCAGCACAGAAAATCTTCGCCGGAAATATCCTCGTCCTGCGCGACATATGGGTCCAAGTCCAAAAGCATCCCCTTGCCGAGGCAGGTCAGCGGCGAAAGCTTGTCAAAAACGAGAAGATCCGGCAGCTTGCCGACGATGAGGTCGGTGTGCAGCCGCGTCTTCGCGTCCTCAATATCGGCCCGCAGGCGGTCGATAGCGTCCTTATCTATGCTTACACCGTCATAGTCTCCCGCATAATAGTCGCGCAGCTCTACGATATAGCCGTCACTCTGGGCGTTAAACTGCGCAGCGAGGGTATCCCAGCCGTAGTCGTTCAGCCGGATGCCCGCGAGTATGAGCTTTTTCTTTCCCGTTGCTTCGTCGATGACAGGCTCGACGCTTTTTTCCGCCTCCTGCGCTGCGGCCGCCGACTTCTGCGGTGCGGAGGCAGTTTCCTGCCGTGCTTCTTCCTGCTCAGGTTTACCGGACGAGCAGGCGCTCAGGCACACGGCCAGCAGCAAAAGAACTGCAAGCAGCCTTCGTCTCATAGGGTCTCCTCCTTCGATCGTTTTTTTCAGTATAGCACAAAAACCGCACCGTTTCGCACGCGAAAATTCTTAAATTTTCCTGAAGGCTCAGCGTGCCCCGGACAGGTCTTCTGTCCGGGGCGTTCTGCATTTTCCGGTTAATTCTGATCGGAAAGCGTGCCGGTGGACGCGTCCCAGAGAAAGCTCAGCGTCGTCTCGCCGGTGCTTAAGTCGAGCGTCAGCTGGAATTCGCTTTCGCCGTCGCCGTTGCGGTCCTCAAAGCCCGCCGAGACGAACGCGTCGTGCGCGCCTTCGATCTTCTCGGGATATTCGGCGGAGGCATAGACGCTCTGCGCCTCGTCGTTGAGATATAAGACCGTCTCGCTGCCGGTCACATTGCTAGTCTTCTATGGCAGCGGCGCAGATAACTCGATGTTCTGTCCTGCCTCGTTCGTCAGATGGAAGGTCGCGCCGCCGTCGTAGAAAAGCGTCCACGGGCTGTTTTTCAGGAAGTCTTCTGCCTGCGTTTCGTCCGCGCGCAATTCCTTCAAGAGCGGCCAGAGCGCGTTTTTGAGATCGTAGGCCAGATACACATCGCCGAACGTCGCCGCGGGGCACGGCCCATCCCATGGGATAAAATCGTATGTATAGAGGCTCGAAGCAAGAAAGCCGCGCAGAAGGTTTTCTTCCTCTGAAGCAATCCCACGCTCGTCGAGGTGTACGCGGCAAAGCGCCCGGAAGAGTTCTTCATTTACTCCTTCCGGCACATCCCCGGCGTTCCGGACAAGCGCCCCGCCCGTCTGTCTGCACGCATAAAAGAGCTCCCCGCCGCGTTCCGGGTCGAGCGCCATGAGCGCCAGCTTCCCATCCGGGGCAAGGCTCACGCGCCAGCCGGTACCGGAGACGTGCTCAGCCGACAGCCGGGCATAGTTTTCCTCAATGCGTGTGCGCTCTTCCTCGGGCGCATCCGCCGTACACGGAGCGAAGTATAAAAGATCGAGCACAAGATTTTCCCCGATGGGGCTGGCCCGGTCCATGCCAGGCTCCCAATAGAGCGCGTCTGTGCAGGAAAAATACCCCATGTGGCTTCCTTCGTCAAACTTCCAGAATTGAAGCGTCAGGCCGTCATCTCTTGTGTCGATCAACCAGAACGTGTCCTCGGCGTACTGCATTGGAAGCGATTTTCGAAAGGCTTCCATCGCGGCGGAAAACTCCTCCGACGGTGCGTCCGCTTTGATGCCGAGCTGGCGCAAATGCCAGCGCGTGCTGTCTTCCGTCAAACACGTGCAGACCGTCGCAGAAAAAAGGCGCGTGTCGAGTGTCTGCCGCTCCTCCTGCGTGCTGGCCGCTTCCTGCGTCGGCGGCTCGGGGAGCGTGATCTCGGCCTGTGTCTTCGTTTCCTGACAGCCGGTGAACAGCAAAAAAGCCATTAACGCAAAAATGATTTGATACGCTCTTTTCATGGTTCTCTTCCTCATCTGCTTTCCAGCGGGACATCGCGGATGCTCTCCAGGTAAAAGCCGCCCGCATAGCAGCAAAGTGTGTATTCTTTGCGGTCAATAGGCTCCTGCTCGTTCTGAAAATCGAGCTCCATCGGATAAAAGTCCACGATGCAGGTAAGCATATTTCCGTCCATCGTTCGCGACGCCATTTTTACGTTCGGGTCTCCGCCGTAGCCCTCCGGCATCCGGTCAACGACGGTATCGCTTTCCGCGTCATAGCCCGGACATTGCGTGATATCGAAATTGAACCGGTCCAAATAGCACTCTAACGTCCGCTCGATGGCCTTGCGCGGAATGTAGTAATAACCGCTGTCCGGGTCCTGATACGGTTCCAGCGCGTCATAGTGCGTCCAGCGGAGAAACAGCACGTAAAGCTGCTCCGAGGAAAGCGCTCCCGGGTCGTCAAACGTCTGTTCTCCATGCCCCACCAGCGCGAGATCGATACCGCGGAAAATTTCCAGCAAATCTTCATCCGTCACCTGCGACGCGTCCGGCGTGAATTTTTCGCGCAGCGCCTCGTCACGCAGAAATCTGTCCGACGGTTCCTGCGCCGCTTCCGCCGCAGTCAGATATTGCCGGAGCATATCGCCGTCCGATGGGAACCAGCTTTCCGTCGTTTCCGGCAGCACCCACGCACCGTACTCGTCCTGCACAGCAAGCGGGCCGCACTTGTCGAAAACCCAATCGCTTAAGATTCCGCCCGGGAAGCTTTCAAAGCTCGTGCAGACCTCCGCTCCGTCCTGCGTTTCCAGCTCTGCCCGCAGATACGTGGTCGCGCCGCCCCAGTTCCATTCCCAGTCAGGGCCAGAATAGTCGTAGTAATACGCGTAGTGAATGTCGCAGATGACCACGGTTTTTCCGTCTTCTTCAAACGAGCCGCGCACGCGAAGACTCGGCAGACCGATGTCGTTGTCCTCCCGCGGATATTTTTGCGAGACTGCCGCGTCATAGAGCG
>ERZ808266.696-NODE-696-length-10964-cov-2.576680_pt1 | contig 10964 bp, 11 predicted proteins | sample MGYA00521278_ERZ808266 | MGnify/ENA primary metagenome ERZ808266 (study PRJEB31516, sample SAMN03275591) | gut metagenome | biome: mammalia-associated habitat; material: feces | host: Papio cynocephalus | place: Kenya | collected 2012-08-02 ... | reverse complement strand
GACGGTCGGCATAGGTGGATGGCCAGGGGGGGGGGCACCAGCACTTTGCACAACCATTTTGTTGGCTATCTTTTCTCCACTTTTGCATATCAGAGACTATGGGCAACCGCATGAAGTTTTACAGCTGGCTCATCGCCCTCTTGGACCATCGGCGTCTCACCTTCGAGGAGATCACCGATGAATGGAGCAATGCCACCGCCAATCCTTTTGGACACCCGAGACCTACTATGATAATTGCTTTGATGACGTCGTACCTCGCACGCGACAATCCGACAAGCACCAATAAAAAGTCCTGCCAAAAAGATTTTTCTCCGACATCATGGCGCCTTCTCAACAAAAAAGTGGTAATTTTGCAGGAAAATGACAACAAAATGACCATTTATCCCAAACTGATTACAGACGCCCTGGCCACAGTGACCTATCCCGGCACCAAGAAAAACCTGGTGGAAAGCAACATGGTGGCCGACAACATCCGCATAGAGGGGAACAAGGTTTCGTTCTCACTCATCTTCCCCCGAGACACCGACCCCTTCATCAAGTCGACGCTCAAGGCCGCAGAGGCCACCTTGAAATACAAGTTGGGCGAAGACGTGGAGGTACACATCTCCACCGAGTTCACCAGCGCCAAGCGTCCCGAGCCTGACAAGCTGCTGCCCCAGGTGAAGAACATCATAGCCGTGAGCTCCGGCAAGGGCGGTGTGGGCAAGTCGACCGTGGCGGTCAACCTCGCCATCGCCCTGGCCAAGCTGGGCTATAAGGTGGGACTGCTCGACACGGACATCTTCGGCCCGTCCATTCCCAAGATGCTGGGTGTGGAGGGAGCACGCCCCTACGCCGTGGAGAAGGACGGACGCCAGCTCATCGAGCCCGTTGAGAAATACGGCATCAAACTGCTGTCCATCGGCTTCTTTGTCAACCCAGAGACCGCCACACTCTGGCGAGGCGGCATGGCCACCGCAGCCCTGAAGCAGCTCATCGCCGACGCTGACTGGGGCGACCTCGACTACTTCGTGCTCGACACGCCTCCCGGCACATCCGACATCCATCTGACCCTCCTGCAGACGCTGGCCATCACAGGTGCCGTCATCGTCTCCACACCACAAAAGGTGGCCTTGGCCGATGCACGCAAGGGAATCGACATGTACCAGAACGACAAGGTGGGTGTGCCCATCCTGGGACTGGTTGAGAACATGGCCTGGTTTACGCCGGCCGAGCTTCCCAACAACAAGTATTACATCTTCGGCAAGGACGGGTGCAAAAACCTCGCCAAGGAGATGGGCTGCCCTCTCCTGGCTCAAATCCCCATCGTGCAAAGCATCTGTGAGGATGGCGACGACGGCCAGCCCGCCGCGCTGAAGACCGACACGGCCACGGGATTGGCTTTCATCAATCTCGCACAAGCCGTGGTGACCACCGTCAACGTGAGAAACAAGAAGTTGCCCAAGACCCACATCGTGCAAGTGAAAAATGAAGGTTGAGCTTCGTAACATCTTCTCCATAGGCGGTATCGTACTGACACTCATCCTGCTGTCTTCATGTGGCGCTGACAGGAACCTCAAGAAAGGCGAGAAGTATCTCGCCTTAGGCGAATACTACGATGCGGCCAACGAGTTTAAGCAGGCTTACCAAAAGACACCGCCCAAACAGCGCGACAAGCGCGGACACGCCGCAAGCCGAATGGCACTGTGCTATGCCAAAAGCTTGCAGACGGCCAAGGGCATCGCTGCCTACCGCAACGTCATTCGCTACCAGCAAGACCAGTGGCAAGACCACCTGGCGCTGGCCCAGCTGCTGATGAAGAACGGGTCATACAAGGAGGCATCGACAGAGTTTCAGGCCGTCATCGACTCCATGCCCGACAACGCCCTGGCACACGTGGGGCTGGCGTCGGAGGCAACGGCCGTGAAAGAGCTCGGAAGCCGCTACACGGTGAAGAAGATGGACATCTTCAACTCACGACGGGCCGAATACTCGCCCATGCTCTATGGTGACGAGTACGACCAACTCTATTTCACGTCGACACGCAACGAGGCGCAAGGTGACGAGGTGAGTGGCATCACGGGCACTAAGGCGGCCGACATCTTCTACTCGGAAAAGGACGACAAGGGCAAATGGAGCAAACCGGAACCTGTGACGGGCGGTCTCAACACTGACTATGACGAGGGTGCCTGTTGCTTCTCGAGCGACGGGCGCGACATGTACCTGACGCAATGTGTCACCGACCCGTCTTATCCTCGCTATGCGCAGATCGTGAAGTCGAGCCGCTCGGATGCCGCTTGGGGAAAAGCCTCGGAGGTGAAGTTGAGCAACGACACGCTGTCAAGCTTTGCCCATCCGGCCATCTCGCCCGACGGCGAATGGCTCTACTTCGTGTCGGACATGCCTGGCGGCAAGGGCGGGCTGGACATATGGCGCGTACGCTTGACCGCATCGGGACTCGGTGGCGTGGAAAATCTCGGCGAGCCCATCAACACGCCGGGCGACGAGGAATTTCCGACGTTCCGGCCCAATGGCGACCTTTATTTCTCAAGCAACGGCCACAAGGGCCTGGGAGGGCTCGACATCTACTATGCACGCGTGGGCAAAGACCACAAATACCACCTCTATCATCCGGGCTATCCCCTCAACTCCGCAGGAGACGATTTCGGTATGACCTTCGAGGGGCCACACAACCAAGGTTTCTTCTCATCCAACCGGGGCGACGGACGTGGCTGGGACCACATCTACTCGTTCTACAATCCCGAAATCGTGCAGACGGTCAAGGGGTGGGTCTACGAGATGGACGGCTACGAGTTGCCTGCAGCTGAGGTCTACGTCGTAGGCGACGACGGCACCAACGAGAAACTCTCCGTGCGCTCCGACGGCTCGTTCACCAAGGTGCTCGACAATGGCGTGTCGTACCTGTTCCTGGCCACCTGCAAGGGCTACCTCAACCATAAAGAGGAAATACGCGCCCTCACCGAACCTAAGGAAAGCCGCGACACCACCTTGCAATTTGCCCTGGCCAACATTTCCGCCCCCACTCTCATCGACAACATTTTCTACGACTTCGACAAGGCTACCCTTCGCGACAGTTCCAAGACAGCCCTTGACCAACTGGTCAACTTGCTCAACGAGAACCCTAACGTGACCATTGAGCTCAGCGCCCACACCGACTACAAGGGGTCGGAGGCCTACAACAAGCGCTTGTCACAACGCCGCGCCGAATCGGTGGTCAACTATCTCATACAGCATGGCATAGCCGCCGACCGACTCACGCCTGTGGGCTACGGCAAGCTGAAGCCTAAGGTCATCAAGAAGAAGGTGACTGAGAAATACCCATTCCTCAAGGAAGGCGATGTGTTGACCGAGGATTTCATCAAGAAGCTGAAGGACGAAAAGGAACAGGAGATTTGCAACCAGATGAACCGACGCACCGAGTTCATGGTGCTGCGTACCACCTACGGCCTCTTCGACGAACAAGGCAAACTGAAGAAACTGCCTCCCAAGAAAGTTGAGGACAAGAAGAAAAATCTCGAAGAAGATGGCTACGACATTCTCTTCGACTAAACGATGACGAACCACAAATAACACCACCCACGCTCATGGCCAACGACACTGCCCTTCCCCAAGCCTTTGAGGCAAACACCCGAAAGTTGTTTGGCGAAGCCCGATACCAACGTTTCCTCGAAGCGTTGCGCCTTCCGCCACAAGCCACCATACGCCTCAACCCGTTCAAGGGGCCGACTGCGGAGGAATGGTGCGAGAAGGGCTTCTCGCCTATACCCTGGTGCGCAGAGGGACGCGCCCTACCCCAGCGTCCTGACTTCACGTTCGACCCATTGTTTCATGCTGGCGCCTACTACGTGCAAGAGTCCTCATCGATGTTCGTCAGTCATGTGGTGAGGCATCTGGTCAGCACGCCCGTCACAGCACTCGACCTGTGCGCCGCACCGGGCGGCAAGACCACCACGCTCCGCGCCTCCCTGCCTGAGGGAAGCGTCGTCGTGGCCAACGAGCCCATGAAGGTGCGCGCCTCCATCCTCTCCGAGAATGTGCAGAAGCAGGGACATCCCGACATCATGGTCACCAACAATTATCCCCGGGATTTCCGCAAGGCTGCCATCACCTTCGACCTCATCCTCGCCGACGTGCCCTGCTCGGGCGAAGGCATGTTTCGCAAGGACCCGCAGGCCATACGGGAGTGGAGCCCACTGAACGTGGACAACTGCGCGCAACTGCAGCGGTCCATCATCGAAGACATCTGGCCGACGCTTCGCCCTGGCGGTTATCTGATTTACTCCACGTGCACCTTCAACGAAGACGAGGACGAGAAAAACGTCCAGTGGATCATCAACGAGTTGGGGGCGCAACGGGTTGACATATCCATTGACCCAAGCTGGCCCATCACTGGCGCATTGGGCACGGGGCTGCCTGCAGTCACCAACAGCGGGGGAAAGGAGGAGCGACAGTCCGTGTTCCGCTTCATACCTGGCTTCACGCCTGGCGAAGGCTTGTTCATGGCTGTGCTGCAAAAGCCCGAAGCCGGGGCGACCGGCAAACCGGCAAAGAAGCGGCCGACAGCCCCACGCATCAAGCCAAGCGCCTATCAGAAGACGGTCGTTCCCTGGCTTGAGGAAGACCCAGCAATGGGCAAAGGCACGTGGACTCTCATCGATACACCATCCTTGATACGCGCCATTCCCACACGGTGGTTGCCTCTTTATGAGAAGGCCTCTGACGCGCTCCATCTCATCCATGCCGGCATCGGCATCGGCACGCCCAAGGGGAAGAGCATCGTACCCTCAGCCTCTCTGGCCCTGTCGACACGGCTCCATCGTACCACATTCCCACAGGTGGAAATCAGTGGGCAACAGGCGCTTCTCTATCTACACAAGGAGGCCATCGCCCTGCCATCGGACACACCCCGCGGATTGGTGTTGCTCACCTATCGCGGCATGGCACTCGGCTTCTGCAAGAACATCGGCAATCGCGCCAACAACCTCTTCCCGCAAGAATGGAAAATCAAGACCAGCCATCTGCCCGAACAAGCCGTGGACGTGATATGAACATCGCCATCATAGCCGCCATGGGACGCAATCGCGCCATAGGACGAGACAACCGATTGCCATGGGCCATACCAGAGGACTTGGCCCGCTTCAAAGCGCTGACCATGGGGCACCCCATCATCATGGGGCGCAAAACCTATGAGTCGCTGCCACAGGGCGCTCTGCCGGGGAGGCGCAACATCGTGGTGAGCCGGACCATCTCAAGCCTGCCCGACGCAGAGGTATATCGCTCATTGGAAGGAGCCATCAGGGCTTGTTGCGGGGGGGCCAACTTCACGCATTCTCAGGACACGCAAGGCCAAGACGATTTTCCGACAACCTTCATCATCGGCGGAGCCAGCATCTATCGGCAAGCGCTTTCGCTTGCCTCCACCCTGATAATCACCCTGGTGGAAGATTGTCCTGCTGACGCCGATGCCTTTTTCCCCGTCATTGACACGCGACAATGGGTGGAAACGAAAAAGGAGAAGCACCAAGGCTTCTCCTTCATCACTTACCGTTCACGGCGGTAAGCATTCGTTTACGTGTCTTTTATTCCTCATCCTCATCCTCATCAGCTGGCACCTCGTGTTCAACAAAGACCGGCAACTGACGATCTATCACAGCGTTGAAACTGACGATGGTCTCACTGCGCGACAAGCCTAAAGGTTGCAACTTGTCGTGGATGATATTGAGCAAGTGATGATTGTTTCTTGCATAAATCTTGATGAACATGTCGTATCCGCCCGTGGTGTAGTGGCACTCCGTTACCTCAGGGATGGCCCTCAGCTTCCCAACCACCGCGTCAAACGCGCTGGGATCTTTCAAGTAGAGACCCACATATGCGCAAGTCTCATAACCAATTTTCTCTGGGTCGATAATAAACTGCGAACCCTTCAGAATGCCCAACGTATTGAGTTTCTGTATACGTTGATGAATTGCCGCTCCACTGACATTACAAGCGCGAGCAACCTCAAGAAAAGGAATTCGTGCATCGGCAGAAATCAATTTCAGTATCTTTCTGTCTAAAGCATCCAAACGATGATTTGCCATATTGATATTTTAATTATATTGCAAAGTTAACAATAAATATTTTATATGGCAACATATTCGCCTACATTTATTTTAAATTGACATTTAATTCCGACTTATCATTGACACAAAACCGATCGAAAACTAAAGGGCTATGATATATTATCGTTGAGAACACAGCGTAATTTTCCGAAAAAGCGACTTCTACATTTCAAATTAAAACTATCGCTTTACGCAACAAGGCACTTTTCTTGACCTGGAGAATCGTAAGTGGCTAATCATAAGGCATAAGAAGCGGAAGACGGGAACCTGGCAATTATCACATTCGACATGCGACGAGCCCTCCCCGGAAACCAGTAAGGCTTACCAAGGAGGGCTCGTCGGTGAATGGTGCAGCAGCCTGCCTTATGGATGATTCGTTTTCCGTTCCACAGCCGAGTAGCTGATGCGGAGTGCCTTCGCGCTACGCAACGACTGTTTGACCTGATTCACAAGTCCGATTGGCGTATGCCTGTCGGCCTTGATGGAGACCGTCATCTGCTGTTGGTCTTCGGGCGACATGCGCGACTTCTCCGCACTCACATAGTCGGCCACCTCATCGGCGGAGGCATACTTGTCGTTTAGTTGGATGCGCATGTCTTGGCCCACGACCTTGCCCATGTCGTCTGACGGACGCCCTATATAGATATATGTCACAGCCGACTTCTTGGTCAGCCGGCTGAGTTCTGTGCCCTGCGGCACACGATACTTGACCTTGACGGCCACTTTCTGCATGTGGGTGACTATCATGAAAAAGAACAAGACCGTGAATATCAGGTCGGGAAGTGAGGCCGCGTTGAGCCCCGGCACTCCATACTTATGCCTACGTATCATGCTCATGACTGTCTATCCTTTCCTTTCACCACATCGGCCGCATCACTCGTTTTAGCTGTCGCGCCTGTTGACGCGGACACGGCGTTGTCCTCGGCTATACGCTGCGGGCAGAGCTCTTTCACATGTTCGCGCTGGGTGTTATTGAGCTTGGCATAAGCCTTGCCATATAGCTTGAGCGCCACCTCATTGCGCAGGCGGCCATAAGCCATGACCAACTGGTTCTGCAACTGGAAATAGGTGTCATAGTCGGCCTCGGGCGAAGCCTCTATCTTGATGAGGTGCTTCTTGCCGACACGATGCACGAAGTCTTCCGCCAAGCCACAAATGTTCTTGACTGGTGTGGGCTTTCCATCGACGAGCAGTTCGTTGTCACGGGTGATGACCACTTGCATCAGGGTGCCTCTCATGACCTGCGATGCCTGTTGCTCCTGCTTGTCAGGAGGCGGCAACTGGCGAGTCAAGCCCTTGTCCACGTCCATGTTGGTCGTCACCAGAAAGAAAATGAGCAACATGAAGGAGATGTCTGCCGTGGAGGTGGTGTTCAGGCCGGGAACATGGTGGCGTTTACGATTGGTGAACATGATTTCTCCGCACATTTTGGGTGGCACCGAAAATCATGGCCACAACGGCCACAAGTATCAGCACCAGTGATGATGTAATCAGCATGTCGGCCGTCTTCAGCCAAAAGGCCCGGGCGTATGTCACGCCATTGACCGACATGGGGTCTGACGATCCCAGGAGAAAGGTCAGAACAAGCAAGAAGACTGTGCCTATCGTCACAGAGTAACCTATTTTCTTGACCGGAACATTGTTCTCACACTTCTCGCCCTTGCCCCGAATCTTCAACGCCCGGGCAAGTGACCACAAGGCGCAACTCATGGTGACGAGCACCAAGAGTTCCATGAAGACGATGATTACATCCGTAAACAATGGAGCCGAGAAATTGGGGTCGTCCTCATAAGGCCGGTCATAACCGATGAGCCAAAACAGGGCAAACAACAAGCACACAAGCCCTATGATCACGCACAGCACACGCGACGACAGCTTCTCCGCAGACAGTTGCCGCCAACGATGGAAAAGCTTTTTCATTGTCTGGTCAGTTTAAATTTCATGATTGAGTCGAGCAGCGTGATGGCCGACTCCTCCATCTGCGATGTGAGATGGTCAATCTTGGAGAGAATGTAGTTGTAGAACACTTGCAAAATCAAGGCCACAATGATGCCAAAGATAGTGGTGATGAGCGACACCTTCATACCAGCGGCAACGATGGTCGGGCTGATGTCACCCGCCGTCTGGATCTGGTCGAAAGCCATGACCATGCCTATCACTGTACCCAGGAAGCCAAGCGACGGGGCCATGGCGATGAAGAGAGTAATCCAAGAACAGCCCTTCTCAAGATTGGCGCTTTGCACCGTTCCATAACTGACAATGCTCCGCTCCACATTGTCCATTGACTCGTTCATGCGTTCCAAGCCTTGGTAGCAGATGCTGGCCACAGGGCCGCGGGTGTCACGACATTGTGCCTTTGCACCCTCCACATCGCCCGCCATAATCTTTGCATCAAGGTCCTTCATGAACTTTTTGGCGTTGATCTCAGATAGGCTCAGGTAGATGATGCGCTCTATGCAGAAAGCCAAGCCAAGCACCAAGGCCAAAGCCACAAGTGACATAAATCCTGCATTTCCCTCGATAAACTTGGTTTTCAAGGCCTTGTGGAAACCGGTTTCCTCCACGGGAGCCACCGAAGCGCTGTCAGTGGCCAGCGCATCATCGAGTGAGGCCTCGTTGTCAGTGCTGTCTGCCAACGGCTCGTCAACCGCCGCCGTATCCGAGCTGGCTTGCGGGCCAGCAGCAACCTCAGCATGGACGGGACTGGCACCCACCATCATGGACAAAAGAATAAAAACAAAGGAAATGGAGAGATATGCAATTTTCTTTTTCATCTTAACATAGATTAAAGTCACATCTTTCAAACGACTGGGGCGGAAAGACGGGGATTCGAACCCCGGAACCGCTTTAGGCGGTTACACGCTTTCCAGGCGTGCCTCTCCATCTTCCAATCGTTTAATTTTCAACAATTTACAAACTCACATTTTCAGACTTGCACGAATTTTGCACGACAGCCTCCGATTTAACACTCACAGAGGACACGCAATCACGCTCGAAGAAAGCACCCTCGCCAAGGAGAAGCCAGCGAGCGGACACGCCATAGTCACGAACCAGATACGAGAGCCAGGACACCTGGAACATATCACGACTCGGCTCCTTTTCGCAGGTGTTCATGTTCCACCGATTGATGCCATAGCGGTCGGTGAAGGTTTTCTTCCCACGAATCAGACGCTGCTCCTTCAACAGACGAAGGGCAACGAAGAACCGACAAACAACACGAACAGAGTCATTACTTTGCATAAGCCAAGAATTTATTCATCAAACACACCGACCTCGTCTTCATCATCGCCATAGACAGAACCATCAAAGATAGATTTTTCTACCTTATCCCAAACCTCCTTTTTATTTGGAAGCTCGGAACGAAGCACGGACAAAGCACGAAGCCTCGAACTTTCAGAAGAAACATCACCTTCCTGCCCAGTCGCAATAAGCGCAAGGCTGTCAAGTTCAGCATCCTTATATTCACGAGCCATCTGCTGGTCAACCCATTGCTGGCGAACAGCCTCCTCTGGCTTTTTGGAATTGCAAGACCAAAACAAGCCAAAGGATAAACACGCAAACAATACCTTTTTCATAATTTACTTTTTTCACTAAGCAACTCCGCCTTTGCCAACCTTTTCTCCAGACGAACGAAAGGAGAGTCATAAACACATTTATCAAAGCGATGCGAAAGCCCCAGCTTCACGACACGCACCTCATCATCATAGCGTTTTAGTTTGCGATAGAGAACAGCCAGACGCTCGATAGAATAGAGGTAATCATTTATGCGAAGCAAAGGAGAAGCCTCCCCGAAAGCAACGCATTGTTCATAGGCAGACACAGCAGATGAACAATCATTCATTTTTTCTGACATCATGCCTTTGTTTTGAAAGCCAGAAGCAACGGAGAAAGTCTCCTCAAGTCTTCGATTTTTCTCACGAAGGCGAGCAATACCCTCCTCTGCCTCCGCCACCAAAGCAGAACAAGAATCCACCTACACACCTCCCTTCTGATTTTCCATCAAGGACAACAAGCGGTCGATTTGTTCGTCTTTTTTTTCAAGGAGACCCAAAAACCGCTCCGAGATGGTGCTGATTTGGTTTTGAGACCCCAAAACAGCCACAGAACTATCAGAAGCGTTTGCAGAACCACCGTTATCGTTTGGGTAGAAAAAGCAAACACTTTTGTGTGTAACACGAGCAATATCCTCCAAAAGCCCACTCTTTACGTTTTCCGAGCGCAGAGCATTATGAAGCCTTTGGTCGCCTTCATAACCAAGCAAGCGAGACAACTCAGCGAGAGAGATACCCTCGGCTGCCAAAATTTCCTTTATTCTTTGTCCTGTCATAACCTTTTATCAATCAGATAGTTAAACACCAAGCCTTATTTAGTTAAGACTAATTAACACACAAAAATGAAAGAAACACACTTTTTTGTTTGGTAATACAAACGTTTTTGTGTATCTTTGCACTCGGAAAACGAAAGAAAATACGTTACCACAAACAAAAGTAAAGAAAAAAGTTGAAATAACCAAATAAAAAAGGAGAAAAATGACAGAAATCGATTTGATGACTCCAATGGAGAGGAAGAGAAAGGAGCGCAACGAGAGCATCATCGCAGAGTTCAAGGAGCTCGCACCGAAGCTCACAGCGCAGGGAAAGAAGCCATACCGCATACTGCGAGCATTGGCTGAGAAGCACGGAATCACCATCAGCGGTGTACGCTTCATTTTGGTGGGTGCAGGATGCTACACCACCGCTGACGAACTGAGTAAAAACATCTAACAAAAGTAAGGGGGCAAGACAATGAAAAAAGCAGAGAGAGCCATCATGTGGACAGGCGCAATCGGAACGCTTATCTTCGGCATCACCCAGACAGCAGCAT
>ERZ808266.693-NODE-693-length-10997-cov-3.294462_pt1 | contig 10997 bp, 8 predicted proteins | sample MGYA00521278_ERZ808266 | MGnify/ENA primary metagenome ERZ808266 (study PRJEB31516, sample SAMN03275591) | gut metagenome | biome: mammalia-associated habitat; material: feces | host: Papio cynocephalus | place: Kenya | collected 2012-08-02 ... | reverse complement strand
AAGTTCTACGGAACCGAGTTTACTCGAGCCGGCAATGACGGGCCAAGGTTACCTTCGGGGATTGCGCCTCAGGCGTGACGATGGATCTCTGAACCGGTGCGGATCTCAAATCTTATTCGTTTAAGGTTTCAGACAAGCGACTAACGGCTTTTTTATCATTCCACGATCGGTCTGTTTCCGGAAGAGGAGACGGCCGGTCGCTTTTTATGTCCGGAAGTCATTGGGAACAACTGCCTTGCCGTTGGTTTGCCTTTGGAAGGTATGGAATTGAACACTTTAACATTATTGATATTATGTTGTTGTTTTTTATAGGAGTCCTGATCGGTGCTATAATCGCACTGGCGGCTTACATAATCATTCAGAGAATAGTTCTGAAAGGACAGAAGAACGAGATCATCGCCAAGGCCGAGATCGAGGCCGAGGGGATCAAGAAGGACAAGATCCATCAGGCGAAGGAGAAGTTCCTTCAGCTCAAGAGCGAGCACGAGCAGTACATCAACGAGAAGAACAGCCAGCTCAAGGATGCCGAGAACCGCATCAAGCAGAAGGAAAATACGTTGAATCAGCAGAACTCGGAACTTCAGAGGAAGATGCGTGACGCGGACAACGCCAAGTCAAGTTTTCAGGCCCAGCAGGAGGCTCTTGCGAAAAAGACTGAGGAATATGAAAGGCTCAGTGCCCAGGCCAACAAGCAGCTTGAGACCATCGCCGGGATGAGCGCGCAGGACGCCAAGAATGTGCTGATGGAGAACATGAAGGCCGAGGCGAGGACCGAGGCTCAGGCCTACATCAACGACACGATGGACGAGGCGCGTCTGAACGCTACCAAGGAGGCCAAGAGGATTGTCATCAACACCATCCAGAGAACGGCGACAGAGACAGCCATAGAGAACGCCGTGACGACATTCCCGATAGATAACGACGAGATCAAGGGGCGCATCATCGGACGTGAGGGCCGTAACATCCGTGCCTTGGAGGCCGCGACGGGAGTCGAGATCGTGGTTGATGACACTCCGGACGCGATCCTCCTTTCCGCTTTCGATCCTGTCCGCAGGGAAGTTGCAAGGCTCGCCCTTCATCAGCTCGTCGTTGACGGGCGCATCCACCCGGCCCGCATCGAGGAAGTGGTCGCCAAGGTCCAGAAACAACTTGAGGATGAGATTCTTGAAACAGGTAAGAGGACCTGCATAGATCTTGGAATCCATGGCTTGAACATTGAGCTTGTCAAGATGATCGGCCGAATGAAGTACCGTTCTTCCTACGGGCAGAACCTTCTTCAGCACTCCCGTGAGGTCGCCAATATCTGCGCCATCATGGCCGCCGAACTGGGCTTGAACCCAAAACTTGCCAAGAGAGCCGGTCTTCTTCACGACATCGGTAAGGTTTCCGAGGAGGAGCCTGAACTTCCTCACGCATTGCTTGGTATGAAATTGGCCGAGCAGTACAAAGAGAAGCCTGAAATCTGCAACGCCATCGGAGCACACCACGAAGAGATTGAGATGACTTCCATCATTTCTCCTATTGTGATGATAGGTGACGCAATCTCCGGAGCTCGCCCTGGTGCACGTCGGGAGGTTATTGAGTCTTACATCAAGAGGCTCAAGGGCATGGAAGACCTTGCGGCATCTTATCCAGGAGTGACCAAGAGTTATGCAATCCAGGCAGGTCGTGAACTTCGTGTGATTGTAGGAGCTGAGGAAGTCAGTGATGATCAGGCAGGAAGGCTCTCAGCTGACATCGCTCAGAAGATCCAGGAGGAGATGACTTATCCGGGACAGGTCAAGATCACGGTGATTAGGGAGACCCGTTCTGTTGCTTACGCAAAATAATAATCTACGAATATAACGGCAAAAATGTTTTGACGCTATGACACATACTTTTAAGAAAGCTATGGCATTGGTGGCTGCACTCCTAACATGGAGTGTGGCCTCTTTTGCTCAGGCACCTGAGGCAACCGCTAAGTGGTCAGTCTCTAGCAAGCAGATTACCAATGATGTCTTTGAACTGACGTTCACGGCAAGCATCGAAGATGGCTGGCACATCTACACAATTGATCATGAGTATAATCCTATTGTCATTGACTTTACGCCCGCTCCTGAATATTCCTTGGATGGTACTTTGGTTCAAGTGACAGAGCCTTCCGATTATAAAGGAGAAAAAGTGTTCTTTGATTTCGTAAAGCTTACTCAAAAGGTTAAGTTAATATCCTCGGAGGCAACAGTTTCCGGTGAAGTCTCATGGAGTGGATGCAACAACCAGTTCTGCGCTGCTCCTGAATCATGGGCGTTTTCCGTGCCGCTAAAGCAGGAGGCTTCTGCAGTGGCAGAGGTTGCCAAAGAGGTTGACAAGCCGTCTGAGACAATCGCCCCTGATGAGACCAAGAGCGAAGGTTCACTTTGGGCTCTGATTATCGAAGCGATTCTTTGGGGCTTTGCCATGCTGATGACTCCGTGCGTGTTCCCGATGGTTCCGATGACGGTGTCGTTCTTCATGAAGCAGTCCACGACAGCGGCTGAAGGGCGTTTCAAGGCTTTCATCTACGGGCTGTTCATCGTACTTCTTTACACAGTTCCGATCAGTCTGATCATAGGTTTGACATGGATCATCGGAGGAAACACTGTAACTGCTGACATATTCAATTGGCTTGCCACGCATTGGCTTCCGAACCTGATATTCTTCATCGTCTTCATGGTGTTCGCTGCTTCTTTCTTCGGAGCATTTGAGATTGAACTGCCGTCCAGCCTTGCCAACAAGAGTGACGCGAAGTCTGGCACCAAAGGACTTGGGGGAATATTCTTCATGGCTCTGACCCTCGTGTTGGTGTCATTTTCTTGCACGGGTCCTATTGTCGGAACGGTGCTGATCAAGTCCACGCAGGGGGAGTTTTGGACACCGATGGTCACAATGTTAGCGTTCTCTGTAGCCTTCGCCCTTCCGTTCACAATCCTGGCAATGTTCCCGTCACTTCTGAAGAAGATGAAAGGTAAGTCCGGCTCGTGGCTGAACAGCGTGAAGGTCGTCTTGGGCTTCATCGAGGTGGCACTTGGCTTTAAGTTCCTCAGCGTTGCTGACCAGACATATCACTGGGGACTGCTTGACAGGGAGGTCTATCTGGGAATATGGATCGTCACATTCTCACTTCTCGGATTCTACCTTCTAGGTAAGCTACGCTTCAAGAATGACGATCCTGTGGAGCATGTCTCAGTGCCAAGGCTCGGCCTAGCGATTGCCGTGTTCACATTCGTGGTCTATATGATTCCGGGAATGTGGGGTGCTCCGCTTAAGGCTTTGTCAGGGTACCTTCCTCCAATGGAGACTCAGGATTTCGTGGTTTATAACTATGCCGATTCACCGGCCAGTCCGGTCGCTTCGACTGGCTCAGCGACCACCGAAACGGCTGACCATACCGGCACTTCGACAGGCTCAGTGGCCGGAGCCTCCACTTACGGCCAGAAATACGACCTAAAGATGCCCCTAGGTTTGACTGGTTACTTCACTCTTGATGAAGGCCTTGCTGCTGCCAAAGCTCAAGGCAAGCCTGTCTTCGTGGACATCACTGGCCATGGCTGCGTCAACTGCCGCGAGATGGAGCAGCGCGTCTGGAGCGATCCGAGAGTGCTGGATATTCTTAGAAATGAATATGTTCTCGTGGCCCTCTATGTGGATGACAAGAGCAAACTAGAAGAGTCAGACTGGCTTACAACACCGGAAGGCAAGACCCTGAAAGAGATTGGCCGTGTCAACTCTTACATCGCCCGTACCCGTTTCGGAGTCAACGCCCAACCGAACTACGCCCTTTTGGACGCAGACGGCAACCAGCTAGTCCCAGTACGTGGCTACAACCTTTCCATCGAAGGCTTCATAGACTTCCTGAACTCCGGCCTTAAGAAATAGTCGTGGCGCTTAATGTCTTGTTATATAATAAGGAATAATGAAAGCAAGAATTTTGTGCCTATATGCCATCGCTACGTACCTTTGTTCTTGTGGAACAGCGAAGAATAGCGTAGTCGATCTGTCAAAATATCCCAATAGGGCAGAGATGATTGTAGCGCAGATGCACGACCCTCATTCCAAATATGTTGTGGTGGCCTGCCACAGAGGCGACTGGCGCAACTATCCGGAAAATTCCATCCCTGCCATAGAGTCCATCATCAGGATGGGGGCAGACATCATGGAACTTGATCTCAAACTCACCAAGGATAGTGTGCTGGTTCTTTCCCATGACAAGACGATTGACCGTTGCACGACCGGCAAAGGTCTCGTGAGCGACTACACTTTGGATGAATTAAAGAAATTCCGCCTGAAACGAGCCCACGGTGTAGCTACCGACTCCTTGCACATTTGTACGCTCCGCGAGGCTTTGGAATGCTGCAAGGATCGCATCTGCGTGAATGTGGATCAGGGCTATGAATATTATGATTTGGTCCTCGCCCTGACAGAGGAACTTGGAGTAACCGACCAGATCCTAATCAAAGGCAACAAGCCGCTCGCCGAGGTCAAGGCCAAATTGGCCGCCCACGAGCATAACATGATGTACATGCCGATAGTGAACTTTCAGAAAGGAGGCGCGAAGCTGTTCAATGAATATATGAGCACAGGCACCGTGCCTCTTGCCTACGAAATCTGTTGGAACAAGATGACCCCGGAGGTCAAGGACTGTTTCAAGAAGATTCTAGACTCTGGCTCAAAACTTTGGATCAACACCATCTGGGGAAGCCTCTGTGGCTATCTTGACGATGACAAGGCCTTCGACAGCGGTGATCCGGCAACGGTTTATGATCAGATCATCAGCTATGGTGCGTCTCTTATCCAGACAGATCGCCCTGAGCAGTTGCTTGGGTACCTTCGCAGTAGGGGATTGCATGATTAGTGTTTGATTGTCATAATATTCATGAATAATGGCTTCATTTCTTGATTTTTCAGAGTTAGTGAACCATGAACGGCTCCGGAGCAACCCTTGGCATCTTCGTAGTCGCATCATACCATGCGGCAGGATTGCAGAACATCGTCTCAGGACTCCTTCTGGACAACAACACCGTTGAGGTTGTGAACAAGCTTGGTGAGACCGTGACGAAACACGATTTTACCTACGTAAGCTGGTTCTGGCTCGGTGCCGCAGTGATTTCCTTCCTCCTTCCGATGCTCAACTGGCACCGCAAGCAGCAGGAGATATAATCGGATTAGTGTTCAGGCGGAGTCTTGAGCGATCGCTGTCTGCCAGTCATGATTATTCAAAATACTGTCATATCTGTGCCTAGGGCTTGAACTCTCGACAATTTGAGTTAATTTTGCCGTGTTATGAACAACGGACTTATAATTCTAGACTTTGACGGTACCCTTTGTGATACCAGAAAAACCATCGTCAGGACCCTTCAGATGACGATGGAGAAACTTTGTCTGCCTGTGGCTGATGAATATTCCTGTGCAGCGACAATCGGACTCCCTTTGAGTGAAAGTTTTAAAGCACTTTTCTCATCGTTGACGGATGATCAGGCTAAAGAATGTGCCGAGGCTTATAGGGAAATATTCGAGGAGAACAAGAAACTGCTTGTTCCAAAGGTTTTCCCTAATGTCCCTGAGACTTTGAAAGAACTCCGCGCAAGAGGTTTCGTGCTGACAATCGCCTCCTCCCGCTCCAATCATTCGCTTTTGGATTTTGTCAGGACTTTCGGTTTCGACGAGGAAATATCCCTCGTTCTTGGTGCAGATGACGTGAAGAAAGCCAAGCCGGATCCTGAGCCGGTCCTCCTGACCCTGAAGAAGTTGGGTGGTAGCGCATCGAGAACCTTGGTTGTCGGTGACATGTCTTTTGACATCCTTATGGGCCGCGGTGCCGGTGCCAAAACCTGTGGTGTCACCTATGGCAATTCCACTCGCGAGGAGCTTCAGACCTATGGTGCGGACTACATCATTGATGATTTTGCTAATCTATTGGATTTGAATTGGCTATAGTTTAGATTGGGCATTTTTGCCTAAGAGGTCAACAAAAAAAAAGAAAAACCAAAATTTTGCACGGTGGACCAAAATTTTGGTTTTTATTTTTCGCTGCCTTGTGCATGAATAGGTAGAGGTCACTTCGTCTCTTCAGCACTTCAGCACTTCGGCAGGCTCAGTGACCGTCCTAATGGTTCGACAAGCTCACCAACCGGACGGTTACGAGTCCTCCGAGCCATGCTCTTTGGTCGCTGAGCCAGTCGAAGCGACATGCCAAGAAATTTTTTAGCCCTAAAAACCGCAAAAACCTCAAAAATATTTGGTTATATATATATATATATATATATATATTAGTCCCCGCTTTTTTTGATACATAACAAAGAAAGCGGGCATATACAACAAGCGATCCAAAATTGCGGTTCTGACAGGAACCCTTCGCAAAGTACTGAATTCGAACCCTTTGACGGATATGGCTCCACGCCTTGTTCTATCTGCCCTATGATATTTACTATTAATTGACTGGTCCGGAGCCGCTGGCTAATATTTGTGTTTCTATGAAAAAAGTAATTGAAGTTCGTGAGTATGTGAAACCAGAGATAGATGAGGTTGACATCACGGTGTCAACAGTTCTCTGTGAAAGTGGACCGGAAGGAACCGGAACTGGTGAGACTGGCGGATTGGCACCTGGATGGGGAAATTAAATTGTACGTTAACATCATGAAAAAGAAATTGATTGCAGTTATCAGCGTTGCATGCATGCTTGCAGCGTGCTCCGAGGTGTTGGAAGAAGCCCCGGAGGTGAGTGGAGATGGTGTATATGCGACCCTAGAACAGCCTACATCCATGGACACTCGTAGTTTAGCTTATGATAAAGAGAACAAACAGCTTGTGTTCACTTGGGGAGAGGGAGAGAATCTGATGGCAATCGGAGACGGAGACGCTGCCCTATTCAGGACAGTAAATGCCGGAGAGAAATCGTCCAAGCTTGAAAGCAAGGGCTTCAAACTGATGGATGGTGTTACCTATTATGCCTATATTCCGGCCAAATCGCTCCCTACATCAGAAACGGAAATTCCTGTAACACTTCTTGGACAGAGACAGACGGAGAACAACAGTTCGGCTCATCTTAAGGACTATGATTATGCCTGCGCGACAGCCACGAAAGATGAGAAGTCGAACTCATTGAACTTCAATCTTGAAAACCAGATTGGTTGGATAATCGTCGAGCATACGTTCGCGGAAGATGTCAAGAATGTGATCTCAGTCACAATTAGCGCTGAGGATGACATTTTCGTCACCGAGGGTACGCTTGACGTGGCGACTTCCAAATTGACCGGTGAGACCGCAACTAGCCAGATCACATTGGATCTTGGCAAAAAGGGTGGGGACGGTCTTTCTTTTTCTGCTGGAGAGCTTTTCAGGGGATTCTTCACAATCGTCCCTGTTGACCTCTCTGGAAAGACCCTCAACATAGTGGCCACGACCAAGGATGGAACGAACATAGATCTTGGAACATTCATCCAAGAGAGCGCCAAGATCGCCAAGAATCAATACGGACTCATCACGACCTCAGGTACAGTCGCTGCAGTCGCGACACTTAACGGGAAGGAGTTCAGCAGCCTCGAAGGTGCGATCGCTGCAGCGGAGGCAATTGCTGCTTCCAACAATAAAGCGACTATTACTTTGACGGATGACATCAAGGGAAGCTTCACAATCGCCAATCCAACCAGCAAGGACGCAGAGATTGTACTTGACCTCAACGGTCATAGCCTTACCGCAGAAAATGAAGGCGAATGCACTATCATCGTAAAGCAAGGTGAAGTTTGGCTCAAGAACGGAACCATTGAATCAAAGAACTTCGTCGGGGTTAAACTTGACTCTCAAGCCAAAGGAGCAAGTGCCTATCTAGTCGATTGTACTGTAAACTCTGTACAAGGCGCAGTCTGCACAGGCACGGCAACTGGGTGTAAGATTGTCATCTATGGCGGATCATTCACCGCAACGAACAACGCAGTGATAGCCGGTAACGGTAGCCTTAACTACAAGAAAGACGGGAAAGACACTGGAGTTGTCCGTGACAAAGGCAATACGATAACCATCAGCGCTGACAGTAAGGGTAACGTCCCCGTATTCAATGGCTCTGTTGTCGATGCAGACGCTGTTGCCTGCGGTCTTTACTCCCCATGGAAAGATGAGATCACTATCAATGCTGCCAAATTCAACGTGGAGAATGGTGTCGGCATCCTTTGCCGCGGAGGTAAAATCACTGTAAACGATGCTGAGATCAGCGTCACTGGCGGAGAGCGAGTTGGCTACGTTGCTGACGGCAAAACGAAAGTGCCTTGCACGACGTTCTACAAGGACTCTAATTGCGGCTACCCTGACATAGCGAACGCGGATATTGACATCAAGGGAGGAAAATACTCTGACGATGCAGGAAAGCCGTATGTGGCCGACAACAGCTACTCTTACGTTGAGACCGGAGAGACCCCTCTCGCCTACAAGGTGGTTACCAACGAGACGAAATTCACCGAGGCAGTCTCCAATGTCGAGAAAGATGGCACCGTTATCATCGATTATCCTGTTTCCCTCAGAAATCAGCTGAAGATCCAGAAAGATTTCACCCTGACTCTGTCAGAAGGAGCCAACATACAAGGTGACTGCAAATCCCCTGCGCTGCACTTCTGCCAGGATGGCGGCAATAACACCATCAATGGAAAAGGCGTGATCTACGGTGGTACCAACAGCGATGCTGCCGTCCTCGTCAACGGCAAGGGACTGACGCTCACCATAGGCTGCGAAAATGAGAACGACCTCCAGATTACGGGCGGAAATTCAAGTGATTTCGCTTCAGCCATCACAATCTGGGACGGAAAACTGGTGATCAACAACGGCACATTCATCTCCGGAACTGACGCGAGCGGCAATGACAGTCCTGCCATCTACCTTATGCCGATGGATCAATATGATGCGCCAGAGCTCGAAATCAACGGTGGATTATTCAGTCCGGCACGGGATGGCGGTAGTGCCAAGTTCCTCATCAACTGCTATGATCCTGACATCACAAGATGCAAGATCACCATCAAGGGTGGAACCTTCGTTGGCTTCAATCCGGCAGCCAGCACAGGTGACAATATCGACGGCAAGCCTGCCAACTGGGTCGCTGATGGCTATGAGTCGGTAGAAAGCAAAGAAGAACCTGGCACTTGGATTGTCCAGAAGAAGAAAATCTGACTTTGATTGACACTCTTATTGAGGCCGCCTTTTCAGGGCGGCTTCTTTTGTGTCAAGGTGAATGGAGTTGGCTATCCTTTACTGAGCTTGTAGAAGAGGCCGTCCTAATGGTTCGACAAACTCACCAACCGGACGGTTGCACAAATAGGTGATTTTGCTCCAGTTGAGCGTAATAATGACTACGACGGTGTCATTTCTTGACGAGAACGCTGTCGTCGTGTTTAGGTGCCGGGAGATAAGACAACCGTTGTGTTCAGGTGCCGGGGGATAAGACAACAATTTACCTCATAACAAAGAAGTAATATTCCGGAATTGTTCCAGTGGAGGGTGTATTTATGGCGGCCATTCTCCCGGACAGGGGGCGCGGAGCGCGTAGACCGCCATAATACACCCGCCACTGGAACCCTTGACCAGAAAGACCTCACGAAGTCACATCGCGAAAACATCGCTGACATCAACCACTATTTCCCGCTCGGAATGATAATCTTGTAGGTGTGTCCGGCCTTGTTGAGCAGTTTGTTGTCCCGAAGCCAAAGATTGGCCTCTTTCAGTTGGTAATAGGTCACACCGTGCTCCTGCGCGAAGTCCACCAGATTGGCGATTGAACCACTGACAGTGACAACTTCTTTCGGAGAATAGCAAGGGTACTTCTCGAAATCCTTTACATTGAATCCGAAAGCAGAAGGATTCTCGAAGAACATTTTTGCTGAAAGGACTCTGAACATGTACCGGGAAGTCTCCTCGACCAGCCAAAGATCCATCGCTGACTTCTGCCTCTGGTCAGAAAGACGACGGGATATTCCTCCCTGTCCCGCATTGTAACTAGCAGCGACCGTCATCCAATCTCCGTACTTCTCGTATGCTCTGCGGAGATATTTGCAGGCCGCAGCGGTCTCTTTCTCAATGTTGTAACGCTCGTCCACCTCACCATCAATGACAAGACCATATTCCTTGCCAGTGGTCTTTGTGAACTGCCAGAGACCCGCTGCTCCAGCTGAGGAATATGCTTTCGGGTTGAGGTTGCTCTCGATTGCCATGAGGTACTTCAAGTCATCTGGAATGCCGTTCAGCCGAAGTATCGGCTCCACCATTCTGAAATAGCGTTCGGACTTTTTCAGCATCAGAATCGAGTTGGAATGCATGTAGGTGAACGAGACCAATTCTCTGTCCATCCTCTCGTAGAGGTCGCTTCTGTCAAACCGTACCGTGTCTCCTGCGAACACAATCTGTCGAGGCACCGCAGGAGCCTTGAAATGCAGTTCCTCCTGTGGGAAGATCTGCGCCATCGAGATGAATGTGGCGCCACTGGCCAAAAGCAGTGTCGCCACTGCCGCGTGTCTGATTATCCTTGCAGTCAACAATGTCATTAATCCAGAGTCAATTTTAAATAATGCAAATTTAATGAAATGGATTTGATAAATGAATATCACGAAAAGAAAAAGACCGGGTTCCGATTTCTGGAGTCCGGCCTTTCATATTCATTGAAAATCGTTATCGCGTCAGGACGGCCTTTTCTCCGAGGAAAGTGTCCGCCTGAGCGGGCATCGAAGCCTTGGTGGAAGTTCCGAACGGCTCTAGGGTGAGGGCGCTGTAGGTTTTGGAGCCTACGCTCTGCCTTAGGTACGATGAGCCAGTGGCGTTCTCGGAGCTGAACACTAGGAATTGGTAACTGTTGACGGCAGCACTAGCGTAAGGACTTGGAGTCATGTGGATCACTCCGTCAATGAAACCGAGAGCTATGCTGTTTGCTCCCCAGTATATGGACAGGCCGTCTGAGAAACCAAGTGTCACATAATTACCTTTGTAGCGACCGAGTTTCTGCGGCTCGA
>ERZ808266.692-NODE-692-length-11011-cov-7.486765_pt1 | contig 11011 bp, 8 predicted proteins | sample MGYA00521278_ERZ808266 | MGnify/ENA primary metagenome ERZ808266 (study PRJEB31516, sample SAMN03275591) | gut metagenome | biome: mammalia-associated habitat; material: feces | host: Papio cynocephalus | place: Kenya | collected 2012-08-02 ... | reverse complement strand
GACAGGGATCGACTCGCCGAAGCGTTGAACGGAGAGCCCATCACCTATTATTGCGGTTTCGACCCGACCGCAGCCTCCCTGCACATCGGTAATCTGGTGCAGCTGATCAACATGCGTCACCTTCAGGCGGCGGGCCACCATCCCATCGCCTTGGTGGGCGGGGCCACCGGACTGATCGGCGATCCACGTCAATCCGGCGAACGCACGCTGAATCCGAAGGATGTCGTGGCCGGCTGGGCCGAGCGTCTGAAGAAGCAGATCGGCGGCATCCTCGAAACCGAAGGCGACAATCCGGTGCGTTTCGTGTCCAACTACGACTGGACCGCGCAGATGAGCGTCATCGACTTCCTGCGTGACGTCGGCAAGAACTTCCGCATGGGCACCATGCTCGCCAAAGACACGGTGGCGCGGCGTCTGAACTCCGAGGAAGGCATCTCCTTCACCGAGTTCAGCTACCAGGTGCTGCAGGGCAACGACTTCCTGCACCTGTTCGACGAATACCATTGCGTGATGGAGATCGGCGGTTCCGACCAGTGGGGCAACCTCACCTCCGGCCTCGACCTGATCCACAAGGTGCGTGGCGTGGACGTGAACGTGTTCACCAGCCCGATCATCACCGACGCCCAGGGCAAGAAGTTCGGCAAGTCCGAAGGCAACGCCGTCTGGCTGGACGGCACCATGCTCAGCCCCTACAAGTTCTACCAGTTCTGGTTCAACCGTCCGGACAGCGAGATGGAGAACCTGCTGAAGGCGTTCACCTTCCTGCCGAAGGCCGAAATCGAACGTCTCGTCGAGGAGAGCAAGACCAATCCGGGCGCGCGCGAGGCACAGCGCACCCTGGCTTGGGAGGTCACCAGTTTCGTGCATGGGGAAGAGGCGACGCGCCAGGCGCTGGACGCGGCCGGCGCGTTGTTCGGCCGTGGCGGAGACCTTGCCGGCATCGAGGAGTCCGTGCTGGAAGCGGCCCTCGAAGGTGTGAAGGTCGATGGCGAATTCGCCAAGGCCTCCGTCGGCGACCGCGTCGCCGAAGCCGGAATGAAGGCCGGACTGTTCAAGTCGATTTCCGAGGCCCGCAAGACCATCAAATCCGGTGGCGTGTACCTCAACAACGCACGCGTCGCGGACCAGGACCAGACCCTCACGGAAGACGACTTCCTGCACGGGCGTTTCGCGCTTATCCGTCGAGGCAAGAAGGCTCTTGGCGCGGTCGAACGCGCGTGAGCGCCGAACCGACGCGATCGGTATAACCGTCAAATCACAATCATCGAGAAAAAATCTAAGGAAAACAAGGAAAAGCATGGCAGAAGAACAGCGCGGATCCCGCGGCAAGTCCTACGGAAACCATAAGTCCTACGGTTCGGGTCGTCCGGGCAACCGCGGCGGCAAGGGATTCAAGCCGCGCGGCAACGGCGGCAAGTCCTACGGACACCGTTCCGGTGGCTTCCACAACGACGACCACAAGGGCGGCTATCGCAAGGGCAACGGCGGTTTCCGCCGCGACCGCGGTTTCCATCGTGATGGTGAAGGTGAAGGCCAGGAGCGTCGTTTCCACAACGGTCCGCGCAAGTTCAACCGCGACGGCCAGCGTCATGACGACCATCGCGGATACCGCGGCGGCCGCGGCAATGACAATCCGCGGTACCGTCGTGACGACCGTCGCGATGGCGATCGTCGTAATTTCCGTCGTGAGGATGGCGAGCGCCGCAACGACCGTGGTTTCCGTCGTGATGACGATCGCAGGAACTTCCGCCGTGACGATAACCGCTCCGGTTTCCGCCGTGACGACCGTCGCAACGACCGTCGCAACGACCGTCGCAACGACCGCCGTGACGGCGATCGTCGTAATTTCCGTCGTGAGGATGGCGAGCGCCGCAACGACCGTGGTTTCCGTCGTGATGACGATCGCAGGAACTTCCGCCGTGACGACCAGCGCCGCGATTTCCACAAGGATCGTGACGCTCGACATGACGAGGAAAAGCGCGAGTTCACCCGCGAGGAGAAGACCGCCTACCGTGAGCAGAAGCGCGACGAGTACCTTTCCAAGCCGCGCCGCAACTCCGACGGGACGATGAGCTTCCCGTCCCAGAACCCGTACACACATCGCCGTCCGGGCGAGCCGAAGATGCCGAAGGGCATCGAATGGAGCATGCTTTCCTCCGACGATCGCGAACGTCTGCGCGGTCTGTCCAAGGAGCATGCCGAGAACATCGGACTGCACATCCTCGCCGCCTACACGCTTGAGGAGAACAATCCCGAACTGGCCCTCGAACACGCGCAGTGGGTCGCGCACCAGGCCTCGCGCATCGATTTCGCCCGTGAGACCCTCGCCTTCGTGGCATACCGTCAGGGTGACTACAAGCTCGCGCTGCGTGAGTTCCGCACGGCGCACCGTATGAACGGTTTCCTTGACTACCTGCCTTTCATCGCCGACTGCGAGCGTGGACTCGGCCATCCGAAGAAGGCCCTCGAAATCGCCATGGGCGACGACGCCAAGCAATTGCGCGGCGAGGCCAAGGCGGAGATGTTCCTCGTGTACGCGGGCGCTCTGGGAGATCTGAAGATGTGGGACAAGGCCATCGAAGTCGCCCACACCCTCGGTCGCTCCAAGGGACTGGCCGGCGAATACCGCATGCGTGCGGTGCAGGCCGAACAGTACTTCCTCGAAGAGGCGGGACGCACCGACGAGGCCGTCGAACTCGACCAGCTGCTCGACAAGCTCGAGCTGAAGTACGCCGAAGTGGAAGATGACGAGACCTCCGACGATCTGGTCATCGAATACGACATGCAGAACCTGGATGACGAACTCATGGACAAGCTGGGCATCTCCGAGGACGACGCCCAGTACGCTCCGGAAGAGGAGACCGACGAGGACGGCGAATCCGACGCCGATGCCGAAGGTGCTTCCGAAGAGGAATCCACCACCGCGGGCGAATCCGCCGATGAATCCAAGGATGCCGAATCCACCGAAGCCGCAGAGACGACGGATGCCGAGAAGTCCAAGGAGGAATCCACGGAAGAGGCCACGGAATCCGAAGACGTAGCCGAACCGTCCGATGAATCCGGGGACGACGGCGAGGACGCCGGCGAGGCAGCCAACAACGAAGAGTGAGGCGTGACGCATATGCTGAAGTCCACGGAACAGGCGCTCAGCGAGGCCTACGGACTGGCTCTGCTCGATCTTGACGGCGTGGTCTACCGGGGCAAGAACCCGGTGGACCACGCGGCCGAGAACATCCGCAAGGCGGAGCAGCTGGGCATGACGGTGGAATACACCACCAACAATTCCTCCCGTCTGCAGTCGGTCGTCGCCGATCAGCTCAAAGGATTCGGCCTTGATGTGGAGCCATGGCAGGTCATCACTTCATCGGTGGTGGCCGCCCGCATGGTGGCGCGCGCGGTACCGAAGGGCGCGAAGGTGTTCGTGCTCGGAGCCCGCCATCTTCGTGAAGAGGTGTCCAAGCAGGGGCTGCAGGTCGTGGATTCGGCCGAAGAGCGTCCCGTCGCGGCGATTCAGGGTTGGTATCCCGAGATGTCGTGGAACGAGATGGCGCAGATCGCCTATGCGGTCGAGCATGGCGCGACCTATTTCGTGACGAACCGGGATCTGACCATTCCGCGCGAACTGGGCATCGCCCCCGGCTGCGGATCCATGATCAAAGCGGTCATCAACGCCACCGGCGTGGAACCGGTCTCGTCGGCCGGAAAGCCGGAATCGGCCATGTACGACGAGGCGCGTCTGCTGGCCGCCCACGACGGCGCCGATCCCGTGGCGAAGGAGCGTTGCCTCGCCATCGGCGACCGTCTCGACACGGACATCGAGGCGGGCAACCGCGGCGGATACGATTCGCTTGCGGTGCTCACCGGCGTCACCAACCCACACGAGTTGATGTTCGCGCCGGCGCATCTGCGCCCAGCCTTCATCGCCAAGGATTTGCGCGGCCTCAACGAACCCGCGCCGCGCATCAGCCATGAGGATGGCGCGTGGATTTGCGGCAATGCCCAGGCCCGTATCGATGGCGACCGCCTGTACGTCACCGATACCGCCTCGGTCGATGGCCTGCGCGCGGCCTGCGACGCCATGTGGGATGCCGCCGATCACGGACGTGACGTGCAAAGCGTCGGCGTGCCCGAATTCCACCTCGATTGATGCGGAACGTTCCCATGCCCCGCAGCGTCTCCCACAACGCGGTCCGTTTGGACGTCGCCTTGGTCGATCGCGGTCTTGTCGACAGCAGGTCGAAGGCGCAGCGTCTGATCACGGACGGCAAGGTCAGCGTGAATGGCCTCGCCGCGCGCAAGGCGTCGCTGAAGATCACCGCCGATGACGCCGTGGCCGCCGACCTGGGTGAGGACTACGTTTCCCGAGGCGCCTACAAACTGGTAGGCGCCTTCGACGCCTTCGCTTCCAAAGGACTGGTCTCCGCACGGAATCTCCGATGCCTCGACATCGGCGCCTCCACCGGAGGATTCTGCGATGTGCTGCTGCGCAGGGGAGCGTCCAAGGTCATCGCCTTGGACGTCGGCCATGGACAGCTTGATCCGCGCATCGCCGATGACGACCGTATCATCGAGATGAGCGGCGTCAATATCCGCGATGTCGAAGCGGAGGACCTTCCATATCGGCCGCAGATGATCGTATCCGATGTATCGTTCATCTCATTGACGTATGTGATTCCCGTCATCGCGCGGATAGCCGCGCCCGGCGCGCAAGTCGTGCTGCTCGTCAAACCTCAGTTCGAGGTCGGCAAGGGCAATCTCGGCAAGAACGGCATCGTGGAAAGCGAACGTTTGCGCAGGCAGGCGCTCGACACCGTCATCGCATGCGCGCGCGGCAATGGACTGGATGTGCGTGGCGCCGGCCCGTCGCCCATCGAAGGCACACACGGCAATATCGAATATCTGCTGTACGCGGTGGCGCCGATGGCGTAATCGCATACGCCGCATCATCGCATATCAAGCAATATCAACGAGTCACGAATGGGCTGGAATCCTATCATGGATTCCAGCCCATTGCCATATCGGTTCGCAGGCTGTCCGCATGCCATCGCCATTCGTACCGGCCGAGGCGTAACGGTGCCCGAAATCGATCAGCCCCTCAGGAAACGGTCGATCTGGTCCTGCTTGCCCATGATGATGAGCTCGTCGTTGCGGTGCATGATCAGTTCCTTCGAGCCGTATTCGAATTCCTTGCCCGGCGATTTGATGCCGACCACGGTGATGCCGAAACGCTCATGCACGCGCGCGTCCTCGATGGTGTAGCCGACGACGTGCGCGGGCGTATGGATCTTCACGACGTTGTACGCGCCCTCCAACTCGATGTAATCGAGATAATTGCCGGAGACCAGATGCCCCACACGCTTGCCGGCGTCGGTCTCCGCGTTGATGATGTGGCGCGCGCCGATGCGCTGCAGGATGCGCGCATGCTCCTTGGAGACGGATTTCGCCCAAATGTCCGAAATGCCGGCGTCGAGCAGATTGCCGGCGGTGATGACGGACGCTTCGACGCTGTCGCCGATCGCCACGACCGCGGTGTCGAAATCGGAGGCGTTGACCTGTTCCAGCGCCATCACATCGGTCATGTCGGCTTGTACGGTCGGAATCTGCGAGGACCAGCGGTTCACCAGTTCGCCATCCTTGTCGACGGCGAGCACATCCTGGCCCATCATGTCCAACGTCGTGGCCACCGAACTGCCGAAACGGCCCAGTCCGACCACAAGAACGCTTCTGGTGTTGTTCGCCATGATTGTTCGCATACCTTTCGAATTTCTAATCCAACATCCGCTGTTTGCCAGTATATGCTTCCGTCAGCCGACCACGATCTGCTCGGTGGGGTAGCGCACCGCCTCAAGATTGTGCGGGCGCGACACGGCGTAGGCGATGGTGAGCGGCCCCAACCTGCCGATGAACATGGTGGCCGCGAGGATGTACAGCACCAGCGGGCTGTTCTCGTTGGCGACGCCGACGGAATAGCCGCCCAATCCGAACGCCGAGCAGGTGTCGAACAGCGCGTCGGACAGCGAGCATCCGCTGATGACCATAAGCGACAACGACACCACGGTGACCAGCGTCAGACAGGCGGTGCTGACCGCCACCGCGGTCATGACCGCCTGCGTGTGGATGCGGCGGTGGAACGCGTTGATGTCATGGCGCCCCGTGAACGCCGCCCTGCACGTCAGCAGCAGCACCGCGAATGTGGTGACGCGGATGCCGCCGGCGGTGGAGGTGCTGCCGCCGCCAATGAACATGACGATGGACAGGAACACTTTCGTGGCATCGCTGACGCCCGGCATCCAGGAAAGGTCGAAGCCCGAGCTGCGCGGCATGACCGCCGCCACCATGGCGTGCCAGAGCCGTGGCTCGATGTCGTCCCCGGAGAACAGCAGCGAATTGTTCCACTCCATGACGAGGAACCAGGTGAACGAGGCGATCACGATGCAGAACGTGGTCGTCAACGTGAGTTTCGTGTGCAGGCTCCACCGCTTCGCCGGACGGTGCGCGCGCCATGAGCGCATGAGGTTCAGCAGCACCGGGAATCCGAGCGTGCCGCAGAACGCGCTGGCGAGGATCGGCAGTCCCACGGCCCAGTTGTTGACGTGCAGTCCCGCGCCGTCAGGGGTGAAGCCGGCGTTGTTGTATGCCATCACGGCGAAGAACAGCGATTCCCACAGCGTCTGTCGCACGTCGCCATGGTTGACCTTGTACAGACCCGGGAACAACGCGAAGAAGGTGATGCCCTCGATGATGAACGCGGTGGTGATGACCACCGTGAGCACGCCTCTGATTTCCCCGAGCTTCGACGTGCCGAGCTCGTTGGCCGTGAGCATGCGCTGCGTCGCCTTGAGATGGTGGTTCACGGCGAGTGCGATGAGCGAGGCGAAGGTCATGACGCCCAAGCCGCCCATCTGCACGGAGAAGATCAGCACGCCTTGGCCGAAGGTGGTCCAGTGGGTGGTGGAATTGACGATGGAGATGCCGCAGGTGGAGATCGCGGACACTGCGGTGAAGAGCGCGGTGGTGAATGTGGTGGTTTCGCCCTTCGGGGTGGCGATGGGGGTGAGCAGCATGCTGGTGGAAAGCATTGCCAGCAGCATGAAATAGCAGATGGTCAGTCGTCCAGGATGGTTGACCAGACGATGCATGAGGCTTCGTTTGCGCGGTTTGCGGTCTTCCGCCATGGCCTTTTCGAAGGTGTCTCCGGAGAACCACCATGCGTAGCCGTGCGAGGCCTCGCGGTTGGAGGAGGACTCGTCAAAGACGAGATTCGACATGCCGTTCCCCGCTCCTTTTCTATGGTGGTCTTTCCGTCCTTTGCGTTATTGTAAGCGTATGTGTGGCTAAGGACGGGCCGGGAACGGCTGGACGTGGCGTCGGACGCGCGGTGTTCGGCCCGCGGATCTCGGCGTGGATTTCCCGTTTTCGTTCATTTGTTCGATTATGATGGCCGTTGGGACGTCTTCGTGATGTTCCTCGGATGGTCGCCTGTGGAAAGGTTTGCGGATGTTCGGTACACGGCACGCGGTGGTGGTGACGCATACGCGCCTGCGCGAGAGCGGCACGGTGGTCGAGGAGGCCGTCGACCAGCTGACGGGGGCCGGCTTCGAGGTGTCGATCATCGATAACGTCGAGGCTCCGGATTTCGGCAGCCAGCCGCCGGTGGTCGACGACGGCACGGAGATCGTGGTCGTGCTGGGCGGCGACGGCACGATTCTGAGGGCCGCGGAGCTGGTGCACTGCACGCAGGTGCCGATTCTGGGCGTCAATCTGGGGCACGTCGGTTTTCTCGCGGAGTTCGAAAGCTTCCAGATGAGCGAGGCCATCCGGCGTGTGGCCGAACATGATTATTCGATCGACGAGCGCATGATCGCCCATGTCGATGTGTGGCTTCCCGGGGCGCGAAAGCCGATCGAGGATTGGGCGCTGAACGACATCACACTGGAGCGCGCGGTCCGTGGCAAGATGGTCGAGTTGTCGGTGCGCGTCGACGACGTGGAGATGAGCTCGTTCGGCTGCGACGGCGTCATCGTGTCGACGCCGACCGGTTCCACCGCCTACGCGTTCTCCGCTGGCGGCCCGATCATCTGGCCGAACGTGAAGGCGTTGCAATTGGTGCCGTTGGCCGCGCACGCGTTGTTCGCAAGGCCTTTGATCATCGGCGCGGGCTCCACGTTCGCCTTGGACATTCTCGAGGATTCGACTTCCGACGGATGGATCTGCTGTGACGGCCGCCGCCAACGCGCCCTGCCGAAGGGCACGCGCGTCGAGGTGCGCGAGTCGAAGAGCACGTTGCGTCTGGCCCGTCTTTCCGGCGTGCCGTTCACGAATCGTCTGGTCACGAAATTCGATCTTCCCGTCGTCGGCTGGCGCGAGCAGGCGCGGAAGGCGGACGGCACGCACCATGGACAGTCGTTTTCGGACGGCGTCGAGGAAGGCGGGAAGTAACCGGCATGCTTGAGGAGCTTGAAATCCGCAATCTTGGTCCGATTCGTTCCGCGGTGATCGCGCCGGCCGGAGGCATGACGGCGATAACCGGCGAGACCGGCGCAGGCAAATCGATGCTGCTGAGCGCCATCAAACTGATCTCCGGCGGCCCGTCCGATGGCGGACGCGTGTCGGTCGGCGCCGACGAGGCGTGGGCGCAGGGCGTATTCGAGGTGGCGTCGTCGCCGGCCGCCGTCGCGGCCGCGCACGAGGCGGGGTTCGAACCCGAGGATGGCGAACTGTTTCTGTCGCGCAAGGTTCCCGCGTCGGGCAGGTCGCGCAGCATGCTGTCCGGACGCAGCGTGCCGCGCTCGGTGCTGCAATCGGTCGCCGCGGAATTGGTGACGATCCATGGCCAGGCCGACCAACTGCGCATCGCCTCCACGATTCGCCAACGTGAGTTTCTGGACCGGTATGCGGCGGATGAAGTCGCTTTGGCTGCCTATGGCAAGGCATGGCACGCCCTGCACGCCATGGACGAGCGTTTGGAGCGGCTGTCCCGACAGGAATCGTCGATGCGGCAGCAGGCGGATTATCTGCGCGAGTCCATCGAACGGATCAACCGCGTCGACCCGCAGCCGGGCGAGATGGAGGAATTGCGCGCGAGGCGTGACCGCATCGAGAACGCGGCGGAGATCGCGGAGGGCGTGACCCGCGCGTTGGGCGCGCTCGACGCTTCCCAGGTGGCGGATGACGTGGAATCCTCCAGCGCGGCCGATCTGATCGACCGCGCGTCCCAGGCTCTGCGTGGCATCCATGTGGAGGGCGTGTTCTCCGAACTCGCCGACCGTCTCGACTCCATCAGCACGGATTTGTCGGATGTGGTGTTCACGCTGTCCGGCGAAGTGGACAACGACGCGAGCGTGGAGGACTTGGATTCCATCAACGGCCGCATCCACGAACTGGACGAGCTGACCCGCAGATGGGGGCCGACCTTGGCCGATGTGATCGCATGGCGAGACAAGGCGGTGTTCGATCTGGAGGACCTCGACGCTTCCCCGGAAAAGGTCGGGCAATTGCAGGAGGAGCGGGCCAAACTGTTCGAAGCGGCGTTGAAGGCCGCCCGTGCGGTGAGCAGACGCCGCGCCTCGGCCGCGAAGGAACTCGCCTCCAAGGTCACCAAGGAATTGGATTCGTTGGCCATGGGCGGCTCGAAGCTGGAGATTCGTGTTTCGGAACGGGAACAGATGGACGCTTCCGGATTGGACGACATCGATTTCCTGTTCACGCCGTTCCCTGGGTCGCCGCAGATGCCTATGGGCAAAAGCGCTTCCGGCGGCGAATTGAGCCGACTCATGCTCGCCTTGGAACTGGTCGCCGCGGAACGGCATGTGGTCGCCGGCGGCACGGTGCCTCCGATGACATTCATCTTCGACGAGGTCGATGCGGGCGTGGGCGGCAAAACCGCGGTCGAATTGGGCGCTCGTCTGGCGAAACTCGCGCAATCCGCGCAGGTCATCGTCGTCACCCATCTGCCACAGGTCGCCTCATGGGCGGACGAGCAGTATGTGGTGGTCAAAGGCGAGGCCGATGACGGTTCGGTCGTGACCGACATCAAACAGGTGCGGAACGATGAGCGCGTGCATGAGATAGCGCGCATGCTGTCGGGCAGCGAAAGCGAGGCGTCGCTGGAGCACGCCGAGGAGCTGCTCGAATCGTCGGTGCTTGACTGACGCGCCTGCATTACATGTCTTGCATCGATTTGACGGGACATTGATTTGACGGGACGAATCGGCGTTCGTCGCGGTATTGTTGCGGCAATGGGTTTTGCGCCGGCTGCCTTGCGGATGCCGTCGCATACATGGTATGGATATAAGGAGTGAACCATCATGACCGGCAATACGGTGAACAATCACGGCAAGGCGGCCATCTTCGACCTTGACGGCACATTGCTTGACTCCATGGGCGTATGGGACCAGGTCGATGTCGATTTTCTCGCGCGGCGCGGCATCGAGGCGCCTGACGATTACATGACGAAGGTCGCGGCGATGCAATTCCGGCAGATCGCCGAATACACCATCCAGCGTTTCGGATTGTCGGAAACCCCCGAGGCGCTGATGGAGGAATGGGACCGTATGGCACGCGTCATGTATGCCACGGTGGTCGAGGCGAAACCGCATGCGCGGGAATATCTGGAGGCGTTGAAGGAGAGCGGTGCGAAGCTCGCCGTGGCGACGTCGCTGCCGCCGGCTTTGCGCGAGCCGGCGATGCGGCACGTCGGCATCCTTGATTATTTCGATGCGATCGTCAGCGTCGATGATGCGGGCGACGTCGGCAAGGACCGGCCGGACGTGTATCTGTTGGCGGCGTCGCGTCTTGGTATCGAGCCGGGGGAGTGCACCGTGTTCGAGGATCTGTTGGTCGGCATGCGGTCCGCGAAATCCGTTGGCATGACGGTGTGGGCCATGCATGACGATTCGTCCGATGCCGACTGGTCTGAGATTTGCGACGTGGCGGATGGCGTCATGTTCGACTTCCGGGACGCGCCGGATGTGCTGTAGCGCGGATCGCCCTTGCCGTTGTTGATGGGCGG
>ERZ808266.689-NODE-689-length-11036-cov-5.699754_pt1 | contig 11036 bp, 7 predicted proteins | sample MGYA00521278_ERZ808266 | MGnify/ENA primary metagenome ERZ808266 (study PRJEB31516, sample SAMN03275591) | gut metagenome | biome: mammalia-associated habitat; material: feces | host: Papio cynocephalus | place: Kenya | collected 2012-08-02 ... | reverse complement strand
TTGAGGTGGGGATTATCAGACTTGTCAGGGTACGAGCCTACAGGCGAGTGCGTTTCGGCAAGGTTGAGAGAGTGCGAAGCCACTACAGACGTCTTTAGGGTGATCTCTGTGGCAGCCCACCACTCTGAGCCGTAAGGCTCTCCGCTTCACCCCTCGGTTTCTTATTCACACTACATAAAACGAAAGGTCCTCGTATAGGAGAACCCGTTACGGCGGGTGTTCATGCTCTCAGGTGTGCATGGCTGCTCACACCTGGAGTAGCAAACCATTGTCCGTCAGTCAGATGGGTCTCCAGGTGTGAAAAACGCGGGATTTTTCAGCGTTGTAACTTGCTTGCATTTGCCACACGTTTCCTCCAGCCACAACACCCGGCGCATGATGTCTCTGTCATGCTTAAGACCCAAAAGCATGACTGACTGTTGCCGTTCCATGCTAACATTCAAGTCAAGGCTGACGGCCAGTTAGGTTATCTGTCAAAGACCTGCGACATTCGGCGATCGGTCTGAACATTGTTGTCTTTTCAGAAGACGCTTATTGCCATTTTGCAAAATGGCGGCATACGATCATGCTTCTACGCCAGTGTGTGGCACGGTCGTATGCCGACTATGGATCCGGAAACCATAGGTGGCATATCCACAGGCTCCACATCGTACCCAGAGCGGTTTTGTGTGCCACCATATTCACAAATTGCGGCTGCCGCTGACCTGTATTCACAAATAAACTCCAGTGGGAACGACAGCGACGACATTATGTCGCAGAGGATTGTCCACGCAAGCAATACCAATGGCGACGAGATTGCAGACGATGAAAAGGTGCCGTGGTAATATGTTTGATATGCAACTGCTTACATACCATGTTAGTCAACAGAGACATGGTTGCCTAACTTAATATGAAAGAAGAATTCCGAACACCACTTGTATTTTGGAATTAGCAGGATTCGCTCTTCTACGCAACAATCTTGTAGTTGTGCACTGTCATTGGTACAAATTTCTCAACAAATTCTTGTATATTCAATTTTGCAGTATTGACGCATCGGATAGAAAATGATGTGCACTCCTTACGGATTTATCACAAACCTTTATCAGTTCTTGTTTCAAAGTATCGGAAGGCTGTCTATTTTTTCAAAAACACACGAAAGTATAACAAAAAAATCCATTATATGATATAATGGATTTTTATTTAGGATTCATGTTTCCGACGTGCCATATTTAGTTATGTCCATATAACCTGGACACAAGCAAGGACACGTGCCAGACGATAACGCGATGCTATTTTTGGATGACGCAGATGTGGGTGTCACGCGCGCGTTCTCCGCTGTGGTCAAACTTTCCGTTGTCACACGGGTAGTTCACGACATTGGTGCTTGCGTCACCTTGCCCTTTGACACACATCGTGGTCGAGCCACCTCCATCAAGATTGAGAGCGTACTGAGGCTTGAACCAATTCTTCAGGAATATTGTCAATTCCTTGGCGCTCATGCCTTCACTTATGCCCTCGCGTCTGCCGTCAACGGTGATCAGCAGGAGATGGTTGTCCTCGGTCTTGGCGATGGCGGTACGAGGATGACGGACCCCCTGATGCCGGATCGGGTCCTCGGAATTGAGTGCCCACACCTGCTCACTTGTCAAGTCAGTCTTGGCAAACACTTCACCGACAGGCTCGAAATCATCTATGAGCATCGGTGCGCTGGAAATGATGTTCGGCTCAGTGCAGGAAAAATAGAACTGACGCTGTGCGGATAGTTTCATGCCTTTGCAACAATATGAGATTTTCACATCATCTCCATCTATGAAGAGCGCCCCATCATTTTTCCACTGCGGGACGACATTGGCTATGTAAGCGTTCTTGATGCTTCCGTAGGTCTGACCGGCGACTTTCACGAAGATCGAAGCGAGCTCGTAGCCGGCATTGATCGCACCTATGGCCTTTTCATTCGCCATCACAGTGGATGTGGTGACGGAAGGATAGTAGTAAACAAGTTTGATGTCATTCTTTCCTGCTGACAGATCCACGTCAAGCACATTGACGATCTGCGCCGCTCCGCTGATAACATCATTGGCCTCGAAATTCTTCCAGACAACTCCGTCGGAAATCGTTGTGGTCTTCCAAAGTGATTTGTCCAGATTGTAAGCAGTGTTGTCGTATTCAGGCTTGTCCGGTTCGGCCGGATTCGGCTTGTCAGGATTGTCAGGGCCGTCACCTCCTCCATTGACTGTGTGGTGCGGATGGTCATAGAACGAGCTTGTGGTCTCACCGTCACAGGAGACTGCGCCGGCTAAAAGGAGTGACAGAAATATGTAAGTGATCTTTTTCATATTCATTCAATGATTATTTAAGGACAGGTTTGTCTCCGCTGAGGTCCCAGATGGTCTCGTCCCAGCCTAGTTTCTTAGCCACATCACAAAGAGTCTCATCCTTGCCGGCGGCTTTTCCGTGATAAGGATAGCAGTACATTCCGGAAGCACCTTTTGAAGTACCAACGGTCAAAGGATTGTCCGGATCAGAATTCGGTTGATCCACAAGAACATTGATCTTATCCAGTCCGGGATATTCCCGGAAATTGAAGTCATGCTTCCTATAACCATCGGTGAGAGTGTTGTAGATACTGGAGAATCCGACGATGGCCCCACTGCTGTAGTGGCCAGGTTTGCCATCATCATTGGTGGCTTTCACATAGTCATTCCATGCAATGCAGCCGACAACCTTGTTGCGGACATTGTTCTTGTAGTTTGAGCTCCAACCGGAAGCACGGCCTACGATTCCTCCGACCGCCCAGACTCCCTCGACGCTGGCGGTGGTGGCGCAGTTGTAGATTCCCGCGTCAGGTCTCCAGAACTCACCAAGGATTCCTCCGGCTGTCAGATGTGCCTTGACAGAACCTTCAGTAAAGCAATTTCGGATCGTCACCGTGGCAGTCTCGTTTTCGCCTCCGATGAGGCCTGCGGCACCGTCCTTGTGCGTGGACTCGATGTGACCGTCAACATAGCAATTCTCGATAACGCAGTTCGATCCGCCAAGGCGGCCACCGATGCCACCGACGCCATAAGTTCCGGTCTCGAAAATATTGGCGCCTATCACTCTCACGTTGTAGACGTGGGCCTCATAGGTCTTGGTCCCTATATAACCTCCGACAACTCCGGCTGCGGAACTTCCACTTATGTAAGGATTCAGAAAAGTCACATCGTGGACACTTCCATTGACCACTCCGAAGAATGACGGGTACCATCTGGTCGAGCTGGACAAATTACTGATCGTATGGCCGTCTCCGTCAAAATCCACCTCATAGTCATAAGGGTCGGCGGAATTCAAAGGAGCCCAGTCGCCGATGTCGCTCATATCCACATCATCGGTCATCCGGAACCATACCCTGACCCCGTGTTTTACCTGATCGCGCATATTCACAAGATCAACAGGCTCGGAAATAAGATAAGGGAACCGCTCAGTGCCCAAACCCTTTACAGGTGACATATGGCACAGGAATATGTAGGCCGGGTCGCTGACGGTGTAGTTGTCATAGCCTGAGACTTTGTCCACAACCACCGGGAGCAGGAAAACCTCATCCATCGGCATCTCTTCCATCGCCGTGAAAGTCAGGTCGGCCGACGAGGAGGACTTGCCGTAGCGAGGCATGATCACAGAAGCAGACTCCAACTTGTAGGAATTCGCGGGAGCCAACTTGTACGATGTCCCATGTGCCTGGTTGTAGGTTTCCACAAGACCCTCGTCCACTCTGAAACTGATAGACAGAGGCTCACCGGCCACTGTCGAGGCCTCGGCCCTGACACTGACTGTCTTGGAGTTGCCCATCAGGGTCTTGACCGGCTCATCGCCGGCGGTGGAGACCACATAGAGGACAGCGGTCTCATTGTAGGTTTCATTCTCATTCCGGTCACAGGACACAAGCCCGGAGACGGCCAGAACAAGAGATGAGAGTATCAATAGTATTTTTTTCATCACGTTCAATGTTATCAATTAAAATTCCAACCCGTCATCCCAACCAGGATTCTGGGTGAGCTTGCCTTTTGTAAGAGACCTGTCGTCCGTAGGAATCGGATAAAGGTAATCTCTGGTCTCATTCCAGACAGTTTCCCCGCCATGCGGGTTGATGTAGCCCTTGGTGCCTTCACTTAGAATTATGTCACCTCCGAGCTTGTACTTAAGCGTCGCCTTTGTGCCGGACGGAACAGAATCCTCGTAAAGGCAGATGTCAGGCGTCCCGTCTCCGTCAAGATCATATTCACCAGGTCCGGGAAAGTACATTCCGTACAAAGGTTGCTCGAAACGTTTGCCTTCCTTCCATCTGATCATATCGTAGTAGCGGAAGCCTTCCTGCGCCAGTTCAATGGTTCTTTCCCGGCGGATCTCAAGTATCACGCCCTTGTTGTCTCCCGAGACATTGGCATAGCCTGTCACTTCTGAAGCAAGGTAAGGATCAGGGTTGGCGTTGGCGTCCGAAAGGTTCAGATTAGGCATTCCGACCCTGTCGCGGAGTTTCTTGACGGAGATGTCGATGTCTCCCTGGGTGATAGTCCCGAGCTCAGCCTTGGCCTCTGCATAGTTCAGGTAGATCTCGGCTGTCCGGAATATTATCAAGTCGATGTCAGACTTGTCGTAAGCGTCCTTGTCTGTGGTGGTGACGTACTTTATCGGCTGATAACCTGTGATCGTAGAGGACAGATCCGGAGCTATGGCCTTCGTCGTGCCGATCCTGGTGTACCCCGGTGTCCTGATAGTCTGCGAAAGGCGCGGGTCACGGTTCTTGGTCTCTTCAGCGAACTGCATCGTCTTGTAACCGGCCTTGTCAGTGAAACGTGTTCCGTCCTTCATAAGGTAACTGTCCACAATCTTCTTGGTCATGCCAGGACGGCCCATCGAACCGACAAGAGTGTAGTTTGCCGAACTGTGCACCACGCTGTAGGTCGCGTTGTAGTTTCTGGCAAGAATCACCTCGTCGCCCAAGGCGTTCTCGGAAGAGAACAGGGCCAGATAACTCTTTGCCGCTCCCTCTGCCGTGTGAAGGGTGTAGCCACTCTTGTTCATGAACTCAGCAGAGGCCTCGGCAGACTGTTCAAGATAATATTTCCAATCATGATCGTAGCCGCTGATGTCGTGATATTTACGATACGTTCCCTCGAAAAGGCAGAAACGGGACTTCAGCACCAGTGCCGTCCACTTTGTGATCGTGTAGACTGACTTTGTGTCCGGAAGGTTGGCTATGGCGAAGTCGATGTCCTCGATCATCTTGGTCATGACATACTCACGGCTGTCACGCGGTTTGTAGAGAGCCTCGTCCGTTGACCCCAGCTGTGTGTCATACCAAGGGACATCCCCGAACCTCTTGATTTTCTCGAAGTAGAAATATGCCCTGAAGAAACGCGCCAGCCCTACGTAGCGGTCACGGACTTTCTCATCCTTGCAGTTTGAGGAATAGTCAATCAGCGTGTTGAACTTTCTCAGGTCAGTGAACGACCATCCTCCACCGGATCCTGGAATTGTCCTCCCGTCTCTGATCTCGGCGATAAGGTTCGTGCCTATGTAGTTGTCGCAATTCTCGCTGTAAAGTCCTGTGGACGGGAGAATTGTGTAGAAATTATTGCTGAAGGCCTGCATTTCGCTCTCGTTGGTGAAGAACGAGTCCGGAGACAATGTCGCCTGTGGAGTCTTGTTCAGCAAATCATCGCAGGAAGCAAGAACCACCGGAACGAAGAGAGCGGCCAGTATGTGTTTGATATTATGTTTCATTTGATCTCTATACATTAGAATGTGATGTCAACACCGAACATAAACGTCTTCTGCCACGGATAGATACGCAGGTTGCCGTTGGTCTGGGCCTGCTCTGGGTCAATGTACTTGGAACGCAGACCGGAAAGGTAAGCCAGGTTCTCACCGGTGAAATAGACACGGATCCCATCGACGTTGATCTTCTTGGTCAACGAGGCAGGAAGGGTGTAGCCGAACGTGAGGTTCTTCAGACGGCAGTAGCCGATGTTCTGGAGATACCTGTCATTGACGGTTCCAAGCTCACGTCCGGAACTCATCGCCACATAGCCTCTCGGACGCGGGAAATAAGCGTCCGGATTCTCCTCCGACCACACATCGTCCATAAAGTCCTTAGGAATATACGTCATGTAAGGACGGGCGTAAGGTCCCCAGAAAGCCCTTGCGTCCCCGGTAGGATACCAATCCATGTGCCCGATGCCCTGCAGGAAGACTGAGAAATCAAATCCCAACCAGTTAAAACCAAGACTTATGCCATAGTTGTAACGAGGCTGCCTGTTGCCGATGATCTCACGGTCGCCCGGATCATCCACAGTGTTTTTTCCCGTGCTGATCTTGTTGTCACCGTCGAGATCCAGATACTTCAAGTCACCGGCGTGGAGTCCCTTCTCTGATCCGGCGGAACCGTTGATGATCTGGTTGACGGATGTCTGATCGACATTGTAAGAGGAAGCCTCCTCGTCCGTGGCGAACAAGCCTCCGACTCGGTAACCCCAGATCTCACCATAGCACATTCCTTCGTAGTAGGACATCGAAAGGCTCTTGTCCGGATTGTCGAACTTGGTGATGTGCGTGAGGTAATCACTGAACTGGAGTCCGACATTGTAGTGGAACGGATGCCCGGCAAGGCTGAACATATCCTTCCAGGAAACCGACAGCTCATAACCTTTCGTACGGAGATCTGCAGCGTTGATCTGAGGAGAGGACGCACCATAGGACGCTGGAAGGGCGATTCCCGCCGTGAGCATATTCTTTGTGTCACGGATGTAGGCGTCACCTGTGAACTGCAATCTGTTGTTCAGAAACGCCATATCCACTCCGAGGTTATTCTGGATGGATGTCTCCCATGTGAGGTCGGATGCGACAGGAGCGGAAATCGTGGCGCTGACAGGCTTGTCACCACCGAACAGATAGCTCTGGGTTCCCACAGAGATGGTCCTCAGATAGGCGTAGTAACTGCTGACATTCTGATTGCCGAGCTGTCCGTAGGAATATCTCAGTTTAAGATTGTCAAACCAGCCTTTCAAAGGCTTGAAGAAATCCTCCTCGGAGACTCTCCAGCCGGCAGAGGCCGAAGGAAAGAAGCCCCATCTGTAACCAGAGGCGAAACGGGAGGTTCCGTCATAACGGCCACTGACCTCGAATAGATATTTCCCGGCATAGTCGTAATTGATTCTTCCGAAATAGCCTGCGATGGCATATTCATTCTGACCACCGCCCACATTGGTTCTTCTGTTGCCTTCAGCATCCGTTCCGACAAGGTTCAGATCGCTTAACACATCACTCATCAGGTTGTAGCCGGTGCCTGTGGTGGTTTTGATTCTCTTTGTCTCCCAGTTTATTCCAAGGGTCGCCTTCACATTATGCACATCTCCGAATGTGTCCGAATATGTCGCATAGACATTGGCCGCCTGATAGCCTGTGAGATTGTTTGACTCATAGAGCTTGTTCTCGAAAATTCCGGTCGAGAGAGTCTCTATCTCGCCCGGATTTCTGGAATAGGTCGTGTTCACACTTCTGTTCATGTTGTTGGAATACTGAAACATATAAGTGTAGTTGGCCTTGACCTCAATCTGAGGGATCGGAGTGAGAGACAACTCGGTCGTGGTCGTGATGTTGTTCACGGCATCCTTGTTACGGAAGCCGCCGTTGTTCAGGATGGTCACGTAGCCGTCCATGACGGTGTAGCCATTATACTGTGTGGTGTAGATGGCGGATCCGTCAGGATTGCTGACAGGATAGCTGGCGAGGGCGTGCACCGTGCTCCTTGCGAACGAGTTGTTCGCACCGCTCTCTCCGGAATACTTATAGCTGGAATTGAAATAGCTGGTGTTGTTGGACAGCTTTATCCATTTGTTCACGTCGAAATTGAGTTTGCTTCTCACCGTGAACTTCTTGTACACGTCAGGATCATTCCTGAAAACGCCCTGTTCCCTGTTGAAGCCGGCTGAAAGGAAATATTTGATCCTCTTGGCTCCGCCGCTGAAAGAAATGTTGTGGCTCGTGGTCGGCTTGTGGTCGTTATAAAGATAGTGCCACCAGTCGGTGTTGGCATAGTAATTATAAGTGTCCACACCATTGCGCTGATCAATCACGATCCACGGGCGCTCTGGATTCTCCACCTTGTCGTTGCGTCGGATCCAAAGCTGTTCCATATCCTCATCCGTGTACGTGGCATACGGAGTTCCCGAATATGACTGGAAGAACATATTGTTGATCAGCACGGAGAAATAGCCTCGGTCCTCCCAATCCGTCGATGCGGTCGGAGAAGTCCATCCAGCTCTTCCGCTGTACCTTACGACCGCCTTGCCATCGGTCTCGCCTCCATTCTTGGTGGTCACAAGGATGACACCGTAGGCTGCGCGGGCTCCGTAGATCGCGGCGGCCGAGGCATCCTTGATGACGGAGATGCTCTCCACATCGTTTGGAGCGACCTGCTGGAGATCTCCTTCGACACCGTCCACAAGGACAAGCACGGAGCTGCTGTTGATTGAACCCATACCACGGATGTTGAACGAGGCGGCCTGTCCCGGACGGCCTGTGGCCGATGTCACATTAAGGCCAGCCACGGCTCCCTGAAGCATGTGTGCCACGTCAAGGGCGGCACGATCCTTCAAGTCCTTACCTCCCACAGTGGAGATCGCACCGGTCAGGTTCACCTTTTTCTGCGAGCCGTAACCGACAACGACTGTCTCCTCAAGCATCGTGGAATTGTCATTCATGAATATCCTGACGGAGTTTTCCCCGGCGCGGATCCGCACCTTCCTTGTGTCATAGCCAAGGCAGGAGACTTCCACGTCTGTGTCCTCGTTCCGGATGTCCAAAGAGAAGCGTCCGTTCTCATCGGTGGTTGTGCCGGAGTTCGTCCCTGTGAGGATCGCAGCTCCGATGACCGGCTGGTCGTTGGCATCGAGCACAACTCCCGTGACCCTGCGGGACGGCACGGACTTTTTGTTCAACACGGAGATGTACACCACGTTCTTCTTCACCTCAACAGTCACGGCAGTAGGCTCAAAAAGCTTCGTGACAGCCGTTTCCACCGGCACATCGCTCACTTTGACGGTGACTTTCCTCGAAAGGTCAAGCCCTTCCGTCCTCATGACGAACGAATAGCCGTAATCAGTCTTCAGCATACCCAAGGCATTCTCGATGGAAGAGCCTTCGGCGCTAAGCGAGACATTCGCGTTCTGCGCGGACAGACTTCCGGCAGAAAGCGCAAGGGAGAAAACCGCGGCGAGCACAGTCCTCATCACCCGTTGTAATGAATAGCTTGAATTCATCCTTTTGTGTTACATTAGTTGATTATTAGTGTGTAGTTGGAATATTCATAAAAAAGACTATTCGAGATAGATCACCTTGTCTTCCCGCCTGATGTCAAACGGAGTGCTGTTCCGCAAGGCTTCCAGGATCATGTCCACAGACTCGGCGCGCACTATGCTGATGTAGAACATCGTGCCCTCCAACTCTTCGTTTCTGAATATTATCCTGACATCGAATATCCTCTCCAGATCACGGGCTATCTGCCTGAAAGACGAATGGTAGGCGTCAAACTCCCCCTTGTACCAAGCCGGGTATTGGGACTCGGCCAAATCGTAAAGGCTTATCTCTCCGGTAGTTCTGTCAAAGAATGCCGTCTTGCCTGATGCCAGGTGCAACGGAGCCTCGCTGCCGTCAAAAGTAACATCCACCTTGCCCTCCATCAACGTCACGGTCTGCTGGCCGTCCTCATCGTAAGCCTTGACGTTAAACTTTGTGCCAGTGACAGCGATATTCGTCCCATTCACATTGACAATGAATGGCATCCGCTCATCGGTGGTGACATCAAAAAGACCCTCTCCAGAGAAATACACACTCCTTTCCCGGCCGGTGAAACGCTCCGGGTACATCAACCTTGAGCCTCCACCCACAACCACCTTCGATCCGTCCGGAAGCGTCAGCGAACGTTGCTGGCCGTTCCTCACGAACACCTCGCGCCACCTCATCGACTCAGCGGCCTCAACCCCCATCCTCGAACCGGAATAAAGTCCTATCCCAAGGAATACGACCGCCACAGCGGCAGCGACAGAGAGCATTCTGAATATCACCTTGCGGTGCATCCGTCCTATCCTCATCCTGAACGAATCCCAAGCGTCCTCGACATCACCGTCCGGAATCTCCATCGAAGGCGAATTCCACAGTTCCCTGTCGAAAGCCTCCATCTCCTCTGCGGACAGTTCCGCCATCTTGTCTCTATAATCATCCATATTCATTGCTCGTTCGTGTTTTTCCGCAGGAACGCGATCATTAATATTCATGGTCAACACTGTGTGGCCAACTCGTTTCGCAGCTGTTCCAAAGCGTTGCTGATGTGCTTTTCAACGGTACGCTTGGATATTCCCAGCATGTCCGCGATCTCTGAGTTGGAGAGTTCAAGGTAGCGGCTCATACTGAACACCCGGCGGCGGATCCGTGGCATCGAATCCACGACAGACCTGATTATCTCAAGGCTTCTCTGATTGTCAATCTTCTGATGGATGTTCATTTCGGTGGCAAGCTGATCCGCATACCGTTCCTGAACCTGCTCGATACGTTGGCTTTCCCTGAAGTAGCCGGCCGTCTCGTTCCTTGTCATGGCGAAGATGTAGCCGTTAAGATCCTCAATGCGGTGAACCTTTCTTCCAGCGAATATCTCTTCGTGATGCAGCCACAGTTTGTAGAATATGGAGGACGTGATCTCGTCCGCCACCCAACCGACACGCACAGCGCGGAAAGCGTAGCTGTACACTTTCCTGTAATAAAAGACGAATATGCGTTCAAAGACTGCTGAATCGCCTCCTTCAAAGACATTGGTGTCTGGTTGTTCTGTCTTCATACATTTATTATACGCACAATCGCGTCATCACACGTACGAAATTTCATAAATTCTTTCAAAAATCCTCATCCTGGCCGTATTTCCCGGCAAGGGCATGCCTGGATTCTTCAGAAATTTTGAATCACCTGACACTTGCCACAGCGGAATAGATTTCGTACCTTTGTTATCCGTTATGAAGTACGGATTC
>ERZ808266.685-NODE-685-length-11097-cov-3.159482_pt1 | contig 11097 bp, 10 predicted proteins | sample MGYA00521278_ERZ808266 | MGnify/ENA primary metagenome ERZ808266 (study PRJEB31516, sample SAMN03275591) | gut metagenome | biome: mammalia-associated habitat; material: feces | host: Papio cynocephalus | place: Kenya | collected 2012-08-02 ... | reverse complement strand
TGGCTGCAAATTCCCTACTTCGACTTGCAGGGAAGACTCATCGGTATCCAAAACCGCAACCTCGACTATCGTCGTTCTCCCACAGATTTCACAGATTCCACAGATTCGAAAGATTCTAAAGGCTCAAAAGATTCCACAGATTCTAAAGATTCCACAGATTCTAAAGATTCCACAGATTCTAAAGATTCGAAAGGTCCTAAAGATTCTCCGAAGGAGAAAGACGCAAACGAGAAGCCCCGCTTCCGATTCCCCTCGGGGGCGAAGTGCAGCATCTACAACCTGCCTGTCATCGCAAGGATGAAGCCGGGCGACGAGCTTTACATCACCGAGGGGTGCAGCGACTGCTGGGCGATGCTCTCGGCGGGTCACAAGGCGATAGCCATCCCCTCCGCCACCCTGCTCTCGCAGGAAGACAAGCAGCTGCTCCAGCAGCTGAGCCAGCGGCTCCAGATAAAGTGGCACATGTACCCCGACCGCGACGCACCAGGCGAACGCCTCTTCTTGCAACTACAGCAGATCCTGCCCGACATCCAGCACCACCAGCTGCCACCGGGGTGCAAGGACTTCGGCGAAGCCTACTCGAAGGAAATCAAGCCCGGGAAGTAGCGATGAAGTCCTGAGGCTTCCGGGAAGTCGCGATGAGCCCCCTGAGGCTTCCGTGAAGTTCCGATGAAGTCCTACGACTTCCTGGAAGTTCCGATGAAAAAAAAACAAATTCAAATGATAACTTTTTTTTAAAAAAATGACTCGAATATGAAAAAAGAAACGAACGACTGGGCGGACTTCACCATCCGCTCCTACACCAAGAAAGAACTCGCCCTGATGTACTTCCCCGACAGCATGCCCCGCACTGCCGTGAAGCACCTGATGGCATGGATTCGCCGCTGCACCCCGCTATGGGATGCGCTCCAGGCGATGCACTGCCAAAAGAGCGACAAGGGCTTCACCCCAAGACAGGTGAAAGCCATCGTGGAGCACCTGGGTGAGCCATAATTTGGCAGAAGTATTGAGAAAAGCAGAAGAAGAAGAAGAGCTGGAGATTCAATGATTCCCCAGCTCTTCTAGTAAATCCTCGAAAACATAGTCATCGCTCATCAGTTGCAGCCCCGTTCTCGGGTCAGCCAACTTTTGGGCAGTGCTAGAGGAATAAAAGACATCCAAGGCTTGCTCGGGAGTAATATTTTCCTCCTTGGCAAGCCTCATCACCAATCGGCTTTGCTTGCGCCAAAGTACAGAATCTCTCATATTTTCTTATAATTCATAAGATGAAACAAAACTTAGATACTGGTCGATTATCTCCTGCTTACGAATGCAGAGCTGATGATTCACCTTCTTGAACACCAACTGCCCCAAAGCCTGTTCAGCCGTGATGCGACCATTCTCGAAGTCCTCCACCGTATCAATCACATTATCATTGGCGACGCCACCTTCCACCACGTCGAAAGACTGCTGCATTGTGCCGCCTCTTCTGCAATCCACGACGTACCGAAGCCACTCCACATCATATTGCTTGAAGCTTTTGATGCGAAAGGCGATAACCTTCGCCCATTTCTCAGCCTGCGACTGAATGTTTGTCAAGTAGAATCCTTGTCCGAAATCCACCTTTGCCCTACCCCTGCTCACCTCCGGATGGTTTATCTCCAGATAGGAGCCATGATACAGTCTCATTGCGCCGCCTCCCAATTCTTAAGAGTCTCGACGGTAGTGTCAGCCAGCCAGTCAGAACTCTGGGTATGAAGCTCTTCGTAATACGGCAAAAGGAAATTGTGTATAAGCCCCTGCTTCTTTAGGCGCGAATACATGTCCTTGGCAGGGACATTCATTTTTTGTGCCCCCTTCTCTATCGCCATAATGGCAAGATGTATGTTATTATATCCTATCGGTTCCATACGCATTCTATAAATCTTTTTTCAATGAGCAAATATAAGTAAAATAACCCATATTCGATGTTTATGTACTTGATATTTATGTTTTTTAAAAAAATGTCCCCCCATCGCACCCCAACGTCCGCCATCGCCCAACCGTCGGTGGCGGATTTCGTAACTTTGCATCGTGATTCAGAAAGCTAGCTAAAATCACTTTCCTAACTGGGAAAAAATATTTCTCCAGTTGGAAAAATAAAAAACAACAAAATATGTCTAACCATTTAAAGTAAAAAATGAAGAAAGGAAAGGCTCATGAAAGAAATCAATTGGAAAGCGTTCGCCCGATACCTCGTCGTGGCTATAGCTTCCGCCATCGTCACCTTCCTCACCAGTTCGTGCACGGCGGGACTCGTCATCGGTAAGAACCAGCGACAGCAGCAGGAGAACAACATCTCCACCAAGGCTGACTCCAGCAACTGGGTGCCAACCATCACCATCAGATAAAAACTGATTCTTCTGATTCAGATTTTCTGATTCAAGTTTTCAGATTCTGATTCAAGTTTTCTGATTTTCTGATTCAAGTTTTCAGATTCTGATTCAAGTTTTCTGATTCTGATTCAAGTTTTCAGATTCTGATTCAAGTTTTTAAATTTCAAGATTTTCAAAACCAGACTCCAAAGCCCCGACACGAGTCCTCCCCGCAAACAGGCCAACCCCGAAAGGCGGCTGCGCGGGAAGTAAAAAGGGGGCAACAAGCACTATGTCAATCAATCTCAAGGCAAAGGAAACACTCGTCCAAGTGGGCGAAATGAAGGGTAAGTATCGCTACATGCTCTCTACCGAGCTTTACAACAAGCTCTCTGAGGCTAAGGTCATCAAGGAGGCAGCCATCCGAGCAGGCATCAGCCGAGCCGTGATGCAGGTGTGCTGGGACGCAGCGGGCGAGGTAATCAAGGCGTGGACCACAGAGGGTCACTCCGTGGCTATTCCGGGTCTCGGCACCATGCGATTTGGAGTGCGCGCCAAGAGCGTGGGCACCGTGGCCGAGGTGGCAACGGGTCTCATCACCGCACGAAGAGTCATCTTCACACCTAGTGTCGATATCAAGGACGAGCTGAAGAACACCTCTATCAACATCACTTGCTACGACCGCAATGGCAAGGTGGTGAAGAGCGTAACCTCGGGCGACAACACCGACGTGGAGGACCCAGACGACAACCCTGGAGGCGGAAACTCAGGCGGCGGGAACTCAGGCGGCGGGAACTCAGGCGGCGGAAGCAGCAACCCTGGAGGCTCCAGCAGCGGCGACACTGACCCAGGCACTGACCCAGGCACGGGCGGAAGCGGCTCCGACGGCAACGGCGACACCGTGTTGTAAGCCCGAAGGCTGAAAGAAAGACGAGCTTGCCGAAAATGGCAAGCCGACATGAATGAAAATAATCGAGAAAGAAATAATCGAGAAAGAAATAAATCGAGAAAGAAATAAATCGAGATAGAGAGACAAGCCAGTCTCCGAAAATGGCAAGCCGGCTAGAAATCGACAAGCTCGTCTAAAAAAGATAAAATCTGAGACCATAATTTGGTCAATACAAAATAAAGTTGTACTTTTGCGCTCTGCAGGAGTACAACTTTTTTTTGTATCGAAAAATGCAAAAAACGGAATGCAGCTTTTTTGTATCGAAAATTGCAAAAATGGAATGCTGCTTTTTTGTATCGAAAAATGCAAAAAACGGAATGCAGCTTTTTTGTATCGAAAATTGCAAAAAATAAAGTTGACAAGAAAAAATAATTGAAAAAGAATATTGAAATAAAATAATATCGAAACAAAATAATATCGAAACAAAATAATATCGAAAAATATGGAACAGAATTCAAACAAGAATACAGAGAACAAAAATAACAATACAGAGAATAATAATAGCAATACAGAGAATAACAATAATAATAATAATAATAAGGTGGGCAATGACCAGGGCTTGAGATTCATCGGAATCATACCAGCCCGATACGCCTCCACCCGATTCCCCGGCAAGCCGCTGGCGATGCTGGGCGGCAAGCCTGTGATCCAGCACGTGTACGAGAAAGTGGCTGCCGTGCTCGAAGAGGCCTACGTGGCCACCGACGACGAGCGCATCTACCAGGCGGTGGAAGCCTTCGGCGGAAAGGCGGTGATGACCCGCAAGGACCACAAGAGCGGCACCGACCGCATCGAGGAGGCCATCGAGAAGATAGGAGGCGAATGGGACGTGGTGGTCAATGTGCAGGGCGACGAGCCTTTCGTGGCGAAGAGCCAGCTGGAGACCATCTGCCATTGCTTCGACGACCCTACCACCGAAATCGCCACCCTGGGCAAGGCCTTCACCTCGATGCAGGCGGTGGAGAACCCCAACAGCCCCAAGATAGCCGTGAGCAACCAGGGCTTCGCCCTCTACTTCTCGCGCAGCGTAATCCCATACGTGAGGGGCAAGGAGAGAGAGGAGTGGCTACAGCACTTCCCTTACCTCAAGCACCTGGGCATCTACGCCTACCGCAAGCAGGTGCTCCGCGAAATCACACAGCTGCCACAAAGCTCGCTGGAGATAGCAGAGAGCCTGGAGCAACTGCGATGGCTGCAAAACGGATACAAGATTAAGGTGGGAACCACCGACGTGGAGACCGTGGGAATCGACACACCAGAAGACCTCGAAAGAGCAGAGGAATTCCTCAAGCAATCACAGCATTAAGATTTCCGAAGAAAGAAAGGATTTCTAGCTGTACGGTTGAAAGATTCACGAAGTAAGAAAGGAAACGAGAAACCATGGACAAGACCGAAAGCATCGTAAGCCATTACATCCTGCGCCACCACCTGATGGATAAACCAGGAGAAAAAACGAGCGACAAGCCGGACGGCAAACGGGGCGACGCCCCCCAGAAGCTCTACATCGTGGCGCTCTCGGGCGGAGCCGACAGCGTGGCGCTGCTGCTCATCCTCAGAGCCATCGGCATAAGGGTGCACGCCGCCCACTGCAACTTCCACCTGCGTGGCGAGGAGAGCGACCGCGACGAGCAGTTCTGCGCCGACCTCTGCCAGCGGCTCGACGTGCCACTGCACCGCATCCACTTCGACACCCAAGCCTACGCCCAGCTCCACAAGGTGAGCATCGAGATGGCGGCGAGAGAGCTGCGCTACAGATATTTCGCACAGCTCGCCCGCGACATCTGCGCCGAGGGCATCTGCGTGGCGCACCACAAGGACGACAACGTGGAGACCCTGCTGCTCAACCTGCTGAGAGGCAGCGGAGTGGATGGCCTCGCCGCCATCGCCCCCAAGAACGGCAACATCCTGCGCCCCCTGCTCTGCATCGACCGAAAGCAGATACTCGCCTACCTCAAGGAGAAGGGACAGGCCTACGTCACCGACTCCACCAACCTGGAGGACGACGCCCTGCGCAACAAGATACGCCACCACGTAATCCCCCTGCTGGAGAGCCTCAACCCCGCCGCCCGAGAGAACATCGCGCAGACCGCCCGATACATCCGACAAGCCAAGCAGACGATAGACAACATCCTGGGAGAAGCCGACGAAGCTGACTCGGCGGAAACCCAAAACCGCCAAGCCTCGGCGGAAGCAAGAAACCGCGAAGCCTCGCCCGAGCCTTTCGTAATAATCGAGAAGCAAAAGATACTCCAGGCGGCAAGCCCCGAGTTCATCCTCCATCATCTGATAGGCAAATACGGATTCCACGGCGAGCAGATAGACCAAATCGTAGAGGCCATCGGCAGCAACGCCGAGGACAACGAGCCTAGGGCGAAAGCCGCACAGACTAGGGCGAAAGCCGCACAGACTAGGGCGAAAGCCGCACAGACTAGCATCGGCAAGACTTGGCAGAGCAACGACCATCTGCTCTGCATCGACCGAACCCAGCTCATCATCACCTCCCTACAAAGGATGGAACATCTGAGCCAGGAGCGTCCGCATCGACTGCCCGAGGAAGGCATCTACACCCTAGGCTCGGCGGAAAACTTCTATAAAGAAACAAGCCAAAGCCCAGGAACAGGCTCGGAGGAAAACTTCTATAAATATAAAGAAACAAGCCAAAGCCCAGGAACAGGCACTGCCGAAGAGCTAAGAATAAGAATAGCCCGCCATCCCCGCACAGCCGGCTTCAAGCCGAGCAAGGACCCGATGCGCATCACCCTCGACGCCGACAAGGTGAGATTCCCACTCACCTACCGACTCGCCCATCCAGGCGACCGCTTCCACCCCTTCGGGATGAGAGGCTCCAAGCTGGTGAGCGACTACCTGACCGACCGCAAGCGCAACTTCCTGCAAAAGAAATCGCAGCACGTGCTGGCAGACCGCGAGGGAAACATCATCTGGCTGGTGGGAGAAAGAACATCCGACGACTGCAAAATCTCGCCCGAGACACAAGAAATCATAGAAATCAGCCTCGGATAATGAAAATCTGAGGGTTCAACCCATAAAATCTGAGGGTTCAACCCATAAAATTTGAGAATTCAACCCATAAAATTTGAGAATTCAACCCATAAAAAAATATTGGGAGGATAACCGATAAAATGAATAAAAACAGAATCAGAGGCATCGCCTGGGGCGGTGCCTTGCTCATCATCATCCTAGGCGCAATGGGCTTCTACGCCTACAGATGCCTGCACCCATCGCGCAAGACCGTGCAGGCTGCCAAAGCCCGCATCGAAGCCTACAGCTGCTACCAGATACGCAGGGGCGACAAGCTGCTGCTACAATTCGACGAAGACACCACCACCCTGGCTGCCACCTTCGCCAACCGATGGGCGCTCGTGCCCTCCTGCCAGGGCAGGCTCATAGCCGCCTACAACCCCACCCTCATGCGCAACCTCTACAAGGGCATCGACCCCGACAGCGTGCTGCAAGAAAAGGTGGATTCCATCGACAGCCTCTACAGAGACTCCAAATGGAAGGAGGGGGAACTAGCCTACTACATCCACTCACACAGCGTGATGGACCTGGGCTACAACCGCATCTGCGCCTACGAAAACCGAGAGAAAATTCTCAGAGACTCTGCCAAGAAACTCCTCGACTCCCTGCACCACATACAGGGGTTCCTGCCCGAGGGAATCGACATAAAAGACCAAGCTAAAGCCGAAGGAAAGGCTGAAGATAAAGCTAAGGCTGAAGGAAAGGCAGGCGATAAAGCTAAGGCAGCCAGCAAGCAGAAGGCGGAAGCCGAAGGAAGCCTCCGCCTGGTTCACGTGGTAACCTATCGCGCCTTCTACACCAACAGCCTGGGCAAGACCGAGAGCCAACCCTGCCACCTGCTGCAACCCCTCGACGGCGAGGACACCCAAGGCTGCCACCTCTTCCAGCTGGAGAGCCAGACCACCCCTAAGGGCATCTTCGGACTAGCCCCACGCTCGGCGGCAGGACTCGCCAAGACCCACGCCACCACCCTCCACCGACCCATCGACTACGCCCACCTCATCATCGACTCGCTAGGCTCCTACAGCGGCTCCACCGACAGCACACACCAGGCCCACGGCTACGGCATCTGGACGGGCAACGACGGAACCTACTACGAGGGCGAATGGGACCAGGGCAAGCGACAGGGATGGGGATTCAGCATCGGTCCCAAGAAACCGCTCAGAGTGGGCGAATGGAAGAACGACCGATACAAGGGCGAAAGACTCGTCTATACATCCCACCGCATCTACGGCATCGACATCTCGAAATACCAGCACATCAGGGGCAACAAGAAGTGCGGCATCAACTGGCAGCGACTACGCATCACCCACCTAGGCTCCATCAGCAAGAAAACCGTGGCGGGAAGCGTGGATTTCCCCATCCGGTTTATCTACATCAAGAGCACCGAGGGCAAGTCGATGGTGAACCCCTACTACAAGCAAGACTACAGCCAAGCCCGCGCTCACGGCTACAAGGTAGGCACTTACCACTTCTTCAGCACCATCTCGCCAGCCGCCCTGCAAGCCAACCACTTCATCAGGCACAGCAACCTGAGGAAGGGCGACTTCCCGCCTGTGCTCGACCTGGAGCCGATGCCTAGCCAAATCAAGAAGATGGGAGGCACGGGCGTGCTCTTCGCCAGGGTGAGAACCTGGCTCCGACTGGTGGAGAGAGCCACCGGGGTGAAACCCATCCTCTACATCAGCCAGACCTTCGTAAACCGTTACCTGCCAGCCGCTCCCGACATCAAGCGCAACTACCCCGTGTGGATAGCCCGATACGGCGAATACAAGCCCGACATCCACCTCGTGTATTGGCAGCTCTGCCCCGACGGCAGGGTGGCTGGAATACAGGGACACGTGGATATCAATGTGTTCAACGGCTACCTGGAGGCGTACGCAAAATACGCTAAAAATGAGGTAATTAAATAAAAATCGAGAAAACCAAGTATTTTTAGTTAAATAATGTTATCGAAAATAACAACCAATCTGATTATTTACTATCTTTGCAGAGTTTAGTAACTAAAAGTTTGGGAGAATTGAAGCATGAGACAGCTAAAGATACAGAAGAGCATTACCAACCGTAACAGCGAGGCACTCGACAAGTACCTCGTGGAGATTGGCAGGGCGCCCATGATTTCCATCGAGGAAGAGATAGAGCTGGCGCAGAAGATACGCAAGGGCGGAAGAATAGGCGAAAGAGCCAAGAACAGGCTGGTGGAAGCCAACCTCAGGTTCGTAGTCTCCGTGGCGAAGCAGTACCAGCACCAGGGGCTCACCCTCACCGACCTCATCGACGAGGGCAACATCGGTCTCATCAAGGCTGCGGAAAGGTTCGACGAGACTAGAGGCTTCAAGTTCATCTCCTACGCCGTATGGTGGATCAGGCAGAGCATCCTGCAGGCCATCGCCGAGCAGAGCCGCATCGTGCGCCTGCCCCTGAACCAGGTGGGCTCGCTCAACAAGGTGAACCAGGAAATCAACAAGTTTGAGCAGGAGAACCTGCGCCGACCAAGCGTGGAGGAACTCTCGGCCCGCACAGGCGTGGAGGAGGAAAAAATCAACCAGGCCATCATGGCCAGCGGACACCACATGAGCATCGACGCCCCCTTCGGCGAGGACGACGACAACTCCATGGCCGACGTGATGGCGGGAGGCGAGGATTCACGCACCGACAAGCAGGTGGACTTCGAGAGCATGTCGAAAGACCTGAAGCTGGTGCTCAAGACCCTGCTCAAAGACAGGGAATACAAGATTATCTGCGCCAGCTACGGCATCGGCGAGACCGAGAAAGGACTCGAGGAGATAGGCGACAAGATGGGACTCACGCGCGAGAGAGTGAGACAAATCAGGGAGAAAAGCATCACCAAAATCAGAGAGTCGGGAAAAATCGGAATCCTCATGAAATACCTGGGATAAAAATCCCGGCTAGGATAAAAAATCTTAATATCCGGGGAAACATTTGTAAGATAATAAATTTATCACTATATTTGCATTTGCAATCGGGTGTGGCCACGCTTGCCGCACCCGATTATTTTTTTTTAGATTGCATCGACTTCCCAAAAGAACATCGAAATCACAGAATATGAAGAAACATCTGCTTTGCATCATAGCCCTCGTCCTCATCGCCCTCGGCACGCAGCCCACCCAGGCGGCAGGCCGCAGAGAGAGGAAGGCAGCTCGCACCGACTCGGTGGTGAGCCGCATCTTCGGCTACGCCCAGCAGGTGGATACCGTGGGCAGGGGAAACCACCCCAGCTACGCCTACACCAAATTCCAGATGCGCACCAACAAGCGCAACGCCTCGCTCATGCTCGTGCCCACCATGTACGCCATCTCCCACGGCATAAGCCGAAAGTTCATCTGCGAATACTACAACCGGCTGGTGGTGGACGACAAGGGAAAGCCCAACATCAAGCGTCTGCTCAACCTCAGCACCGTGCCCCACCGAAGGAGCACCATGACCTCCATGCTCGACTACATGACACCCAGCATTTACGGAGAAAACCTCTTCGAGAAAAACATCCTCTCGCCCTTCCATCGCACCAACAGGCGATACTATCGCTACTACGTAACCCTCCTGCCCTACGGGATGGCGCAAGTCTATGCCTACCCCAAAATCAAGAACACCCAGCTGGTGGAAACCCGAGCCATCGTCAACGCCCACACGGGACAGATACAACTCTGCGACTTCGAGGGCGAGTACGACATGACCCGATTCTTCATCTCCGTGGCCATGGGCAAGGAGGGATTCAAGACCCTGGGTCCCATCAAATGCGAGATGAGAGCCAACTTCAAGTTCATGGGAAACAACATCACCGGAAAATACACCACCCTCTACGACCTGCCCCCACTGCTGGGCGACTCCGTGAGGGAAGACTCGCTCGACAACGCCCCCGACACCCTGCTCATGGCAAGGGTGCGCCCCATCCCGCTGAGCACAGACGAGGAAATGATGTACCGCCACTTCTACGAGGCGCACGAAAAACATCACGAAGCTTCCGTAAGGGAAAAGGCTAAAGCTTCCGGGGAGAAAGAAGCTTCGGAAGAAAAGAAAGTTTGTGAAGAGACGAAAGAAGCTTTGGAAGAAAAGAAAGTTTGTGAAGAGACGAAAGAAGCTTCGGAAGAAAAGAAAGTTTGTGAAGAGACGAAAGAAGCTTTGGAAGAGAAGAAAGAAGCTTCGGAAGAAAAGAAAAAAGATTCCGAAGAGGAAGAGGAGGAAAAGAATGAGAAAAGCGACTTCGTGAAAGACGTGCTCTGGGATGTGGTGGGCGACAACCTGCTGAACCGCATTTCCAGCGGCTTCGGCAAGCAGCAACAGGGCTACTTCCGCATAGACCCCCTCTTCAACCCCCTCTACATGGGCTACTCCAAGAAGAAGGGAGTGGTCTATAAATTCAAGCTGAGGGGCGATTACGCCTTCACCCCCAACTGGAAGGTGGAGGCGGGATTCAAGGGCGGCTACAGCTTCCGCCAGCACAGGTTCTACTTCAACGTGCCCCTCAAGCTGACCTACAACACCCCACACGAGGGCTACCTGCTGGCAGAGATAGGTAACGGCAACCGCATCAACACCAATCGCGTGGCCAGACAGGCGCTGGGCTACCAGGAACCCAAGGACAGCGTGGGAAGCTTCTCGCCCGCCGAATTACCAGCCGTGCTGGAGGGCGGAACGGAATACACCGAGTTTAAGGACAACTACTTCAAACTCATCAACCACTGGCGATTCAACCCCAAGTGGGCGGTGGAGTTCGGACTGGTCTCCCACAACCGTATCGCCGTAAAGCCCGAGTTC